>Ga0172366_10001530_pt1 | contig 17952 bp, 12 predicted proteins | sample LakKivSesite69cm_FD_114533 | JGI IMG/M metagenome (GOLD analysis project Ga0172366, IMG submission 114533) | Sediment microbial communities from Lake Kivu, Rwanda - Sediment site 69cm | ecosystem: Environmental > Aquatic > Freshwater > Lake > Sediment | place: Rwanda: Western Province, Lake... | reverse complement strand
ATACCATCACGTACTGGGACATGAAATTCAAGAGAGCGCTGATGTTAGCAAAGGAGAAGGTCAGGTTGCGAAAGAGGCCTAAATTCAGCATTGGCGAGACCGTTCTCCTCTCCATTGACAGGAAGCTAGTAGCGGCTAGAACCGCCACCGACAGCATGACGCCGGTGCGGAAGTTCAGACCCGAGCCCTGTGCATAGCTAACAAAGAGAAGGAAGGACAACAAACAGATGAAGGACGCAGCCGCCCCCGCAACGTCTATCTTGCCAGGCTGCGCTTTGAATTCAGGTACGATGTGACGAGCCCAGAAGAAGGCCGCAATGCCGATGGGAACGTTGATTAAGAAAACAAAGGGCCAACCCAGCGAGTAGGTGATAAAACCGCCCAATGAGGGACCTATCGCCAGACCGGCCGAGATGCTGATAGCATTTATGCCCAGGGCTTTGCCCCGCTCCGCAGGGGGAAAAGAGGCAGTTATGATGGCATAGGGCACGCCCATCATCATTCCGGCGGCGACTCCCTGGATAGCCCGAAAGGCGACCAGCCAACGGATCGTCGGAGCAAAGTGAGCGACGCCGCAGAGAGCGGAAGCGACAATGAAACAGGCGAGGCCCGTCAGATATACTTTCCTGTATCCGACGATGTCACCGAGGCGACCCCAGAATAGGAGCAGACTGCTGATGACAAGAAGATAAATCATCGGGACCCACTGTGCCGTGGAAAGCCCTACATGGAAGTATTGCGCGATGGTAGGAAGGGTAACATTGACTATACTGGCATCGATGGGCCCCATGATACTGCCCAGCATAATCGCAAACAGAATGTGGTAGCGCCGCGAATAGCATACGTCTTCACCCATTTCCAACGCTTCCACGGTCAACCCAACCTTTGAGATGGCGTATAGGCCATGTGCATGAACTCGAGTGTCAGGTTGTTTTCTTCAGGCTCCAGCTTGTTCACCCTTATCAGCCCTTTTCACGATACACGTACTTGCCACCCCGCAGCCACGAGACACCGCCGGCGATAAGACACATCACCAACGAAAAGAGAAATACTTCGGCAAGACCGTGATGAAAAGCCCCGGCGAGGAGCTGCGGGAAGAAAGTCCGGGAGGTTATGATCGCTGCCTGCCCGGCGGACAGGGTATGGAGGACTGCTGCCGGGATAAGTGCTCCCAGTGGGTTGTAGCCGAGGAAAGCGGCAAATAGGTAGCACACCGGAGGTGCATCAGCCAGGCGGCGTGAGAGCAGGAAAGGGACGCCATGCCGGGTGAGGCCTTCGTACATGGCGGCCGGTACCGAGGCGGTCAGACCCACAATCATCAGGGAAAAGAAGATGCCGATGGACAAGGGCATTCCCATGTTGTTGAGGGTCCCTCTCATGCCGGAGCTGACGCCGCGGTGCTGCGGCGGGACGCTGTTCATAATCGCTGCCGTATTCGGGGCCGCGAACATCCCCATGCCAATTCCGTTCAGCAGGATGAGCAGAGCGAACATCGGATAGCGGAAGTTGACCGGTAAGAATATGAGCAGGATAAAGGTAATTGCGGTCAGGACCATCCCGCCCGTCGCGAAGTAACGAGCTCCAAAACGGTCGGACAGCCGGCCGAAGAGCGGGCCGGCTAACAGGAATCCCACGCTCATGGGCAACATGTAGACCCCTGCCCAGAGCGGCGTAACCTCAAAACTGTAGCCATGCAGCGGCAACCATATTCCCTGTAGCCAGATGGCGAGCATGAACATGAGACCGCCCCGGGCTATCGCCGCCAGGAATACGGCGGCGTTGCCGGCAGCAAAAGCACGGATGCGGAACAGGTTGAGCCGGAACATGGGCGCTCGAACCTTCGCTTCGACGAAAACAAACAAGGCGAGAAGAACAATTCCTCCCGCCATCATGCCCATCACAAACGGCGTCGTCCAACTCGTCGAAGAAGAGCCGCTGGGGTTAATGCCGTAGGTGATGCCTATCAGCAATACCGTCAGACCGGCGGCAAAGGTGAGGTTTCCCCACCAATCGATGGGATCTCTTTTCCTGACACCGACGTCTCGGAGCGAGAGGTATGACCAGATGGTCCCGGCAACGCCAATGGGGACATTTATCAGAAATACCCATCGCCATCCCACCTGTGATAAGAGCCCACCGACCAGGATACCCAAGAAAGAACCGGCGATGCCCGCAACCTGGTTCAGTCCAAGGGCCATGCCGCGCTGGGTTTCGGGAAAGGCATCCGTCAGGATGGCTGCCGAGTTAGCGAACAGGAAAGCACCGCCAACGCCTTGCACTACCCGGAATAGGATTAGCTCGAGTGCCCCGGCGGTGCCGGTGTTCCAGGTGACGGCACACAATATGGAGCCGGTAGTGAAAACCGCGAAGCCGAGGTTATACATTCGGGTGCGGCCGTACATATCTCCCAGACGTCCAAACGTGACGACGAATACGGCCACGATTACCATGTAGCCCATGAGTAACCAGAGCAGGTAGTTGAAGCTCCCTGGCGCCAACGGGTCGATATTGATGTCTCTAAAAATGACCGGCAAGGCAAGCATTATGCTTGAGCCGTTGAGAGAGGCCATAAGGGCGGTAAGGGTCGTATTCGAAAGCGCTATCCATTTGTAGTTCTTGGAAATGTCTCGTGTATGTCCGCCCGTAGACAGCAAGTGGTCTTCGTCCATTGATGCCTTTTTCTCCTTGTCTTGTGCCTTTTCAGCCGCTTGAGTCAACCTGTCAAGAATGGCCGGAAGGTGTCGAGCCTGAGCAGCAAGTCGAAGGCGGCTTCGTGGTCCTCCTCAAGAGCATCACGTTTCTTCCGCCTGCTTGGGGAGTCAGACTCACCTGGTTGACGACCCGGCAATGCTGTCGGCCATCGGTTACTCGACCTCGCGCGGACTACCGGCTTGACTCGGCGATGACTGTGCGGATAGCTTCCACGCGGCTGGCTAGGTGCGAGGCGAACCGCTCCAGGTCGGAGAGCTTGGCCAATGCCAGCATCTCCCGGCCCATGCCGAATACAAGCAGCTTTTCGCCCGGCACGAGCCCCAGTGCCTTGCGGGCCTCGGCCGGAATCACGACCTGGCCCTTTTCACCGATGGTAGTGGTGCCATAGACCATCTCACGCCGTTCCGGTTTGCCGGTCGCTAGTTTCTTCATTGTAATCTGCTCCTACAAGTAGGAAATGTATGATATATGTGATTAGACGCACGCCGTGCCGATTCGATTCCCGGCGAAAGCGGATGCGGTCGGCTCCTGGTACGAAATGGCGTCCGACCGGGGCCGCACAGGCCAAGACACGGACGTGAATGAGGCAGCTCGAAATCCGAACCAAGCCCGAGTGACCAGGAATCACGAAGCTCGAAACTCGAAGCCCGAATCAAGTCCGAGTGGGAAATGAGGAATTGAGGAGCTCGGGCTTGAATCGTCATTCGTGCTTCGGACTTCGAGTTTCGTCCGCAGTCATTCGTCATTCGGACTTCGGGTTTGGCCCTCACCAACGGTTCCGGATGTTTTGACTCTGAGTCCTTGCTGAGGTATAATTCTCTTCTATGGCGTTCAAGACACTGTTCATCGCTCATACGCCGGATGCCGACCCGGATAAGCACCGGGTCGTGCTTGAGACCGGCAAATACAAGCTGACCACGGTCCTCGTCAGAAACCAGGCCCAGGCGCTCAAGGTGTGCCGTGACATGGTTCAGAACGAAGGCATTCACTCGGTATTGCTCTGTCCGGGCTTTACCCACAAGGACATCGCTGAGATTGCAGAGGCAGCCGGTCCAAACGTCGGCGTGACAGTGGCGCGCGGCGACGGGCCGAGCGGTCGCGCTACCGCCGAAGTGTTCCGCCGAGAAGGCTGGTTCGCCTAGCCCTGCTGCCTGGGCTGAGCGACTCGCTGTTCGTTCGCAGAGCGTCAAACAACTGCCGTGACAAGCCAACCAAGAACCTCAGAACCGATATTGAAGCCACGAAACCGATAGAGAAAGTCCGAAATCCGAAGCACGAATGACGATTCAAGCCCGAATTCCCCAATTCGCTGTTTGCCCGCACTCGAGCTTGATTCGGATTTCGAGCTTCGTCATTCGAGCTTGGTCGATGCCCGAGCTTCGTCGTTCATCCGGTGGCCATCTACTTCGGATTCAGGGAAGAGGGCTCCCGGAATCGTGAGCGAATCCACGCAGGTCCAGGCTCCGACTCGACTTCATCGTCGGTTCGAGTACAAGTGGATCGCGCTCAGCGTGACCACGCTGGGCGCGTTGATGGCAGCCATTGACAGTACCATCGTCATTCTCGGCCTGCCTTCGATGATGGTCGAGCTTCATGCCGGTCTCATCGAGATGGTCTGGGTGATTATCGGCTACCTGCTCGTGAGCACGGTTTTCCTCCTTACATTTGGACGGATCGCCGACATGCTTGGTCGGGTCCGGCTCTATAACCTCGGGTTTGTGGTGTTCACAGTCGGGTCGCTGCTTTGCGGTCTTTCCGGAAATGCGGCGCAGCTCATCGTCTTCCGGCTCGTGCAGGGCGCTGGCGCGGCCATGATGATGGTAAACAGCATGGCCATCCTGACCGAGGTCTTCCCGCCGAACGAGCGGGGCCGGGCGCTGGGTATCAATGGCATTACGTGGGCCGCAGGCGGAATTATCGGCCCGGTCCTGGGCGGCCTGATACTCTCGATTTCCAACTGGCGCTGGATATTCTTCATCAACATTCCCATCGGCATCATCGGCGCGCTCTGGGGCTACATCGCGCTCCGTGAAGTGTCGGAGCGAAAGGGCGAGCGGTTCGACGGGGTCGGGGCCGCGGTGTTCAGCGTCGGCCTCCTGGCCCTGCTCCTGGCTCTGACCAGCGGCATCCAGTACCGGTTCACCTCGCCGCCGATTCTCGGGCTCTTCGCCGTGTTCGTCCTCGCCGCGGTCGCGTTTGTGGTTCGCGAGCAGCGCACTGCGTTTCCGACGCTTGACCTGACGCTGTTCCGAAACCGCGTCTACAACTTCTCGGTCATGGCCGCGACCATGCAGTCGCTGGCGCTCTTCTCCGTGAACTTCATGATTGTTTTCTACCTGCAGGGTGTGCGCGGGTACGACCCGCTGAAGGCGGTACTCCTGCTCATTCCGATGCCGCTCGTGAATTCCGTCGTCGGGCCGTTCAGCGGGCTGGTTGCGGACCGGATTGGAGCGCGCGTGCCGGCGACCGTCGGCCTGCTGGTTCAGGCCGCCGCGCTGCTCTGGTTCATGCAGCTCACACCGACCACCACCTATCTGCAACTCGCAGCCGGCCTTGCCCTGATGGGGCTCGGCGGCGGCATGTTCTTCCCGCCCAACACCAGCGCCGCGATGAGCGCTGCGCCGCGCGAACGTCTGGGCGTGGCTTCGGCTACGCTCGGCACGATGCGCCAGACCGGCATGGTTGTGAGCTTCGCGCTCAGCCTGGCAGTCGCGGCCACGAGTCTGCCCCGGGACGTCATGCTCCAGCTCTTCGTCGGCACGAGCGTCAGCCTGGGCTCCGCGGTCATGCAGGAGTTCGTGTTCGGAATGCACCGGGCGTTCCTGGTTTCCTTTGTCCTGTGCCTTATCGCCGCCGGGTTCTCGGTCGTGCGCGGCCGCGAGACCCGCACCGCGCTCAACGGGACGCCGTCCGCCGTGACGGAAGAGAGCGGCTAGCCGGTCTCTCGACCTTCCGCTCTGCACGACTCGCTGAAACCACGCAGGCAGTTTGGTATCCGACTTCCGCGCGGCGCGTCGTGGCGGCCTCCGGCGGTAGCTGCTCTTGATGGCTTTGGTCCAAGCGTATCGGTCAAGCTGTGCCGGGATGCACCGGTGATTACCTCGCACGGCTCCGCTCTGGACTAGACTCGGGGTCTCACTTACCTATTCAATCCTCAAATCATCTACTAGGTCATTCGTCAAGTGACTCGGCGAGTCATTTGACGAGTTACTCTGCAACTCAGTCGGCAAGTCACTCGCCGACTTGCTTGGTGAGTTACTGGCAGTTTCACTCGGAAAGTAGCCTGGCAGGTCACTAGCCGAGTCACTGCGGAAGTCACCTGACGAGTCACTTGGGTACATAATCGGTAAGTGGCTCGGTTGTTAACTCAGTAGGTCACTGGAGCAGTCATTCGGGGAGTGACTGGGGGAGTGACTCCGTAAGTCACGTGGAAAGTGCTTCCGCAAGGCACGTTTCTAGCCGGACTGTTGGATTCCTGTCTATGTATCAGCGATGTAACTTGCCAAGAATTGGCGGCTTAGGTGCGAAATGGCAAGACGAGCGGTACAGCGAGGACAGCTTTCTGGTCAGGATCGACTGGCGAACGACGCAGGCACATAAGTGCGGCTCTCTATGCCCACAGCTCCGTTAGTCAGCTGACCTCGTCAGTCCCGGGAGTCTGGAGTCTCGCGTCGCGACCGTAGGGATTCCCGCGTGCCCGGATCCCTAGCCGAGTTTCGGCCCCAGTGCTACTTCGCGCGGGACGATCTCCAGCTTCATTCGATAGTACTTGATCTGCGCGTGACGTACTTCTGTTACCGCGTTCTCTAGCCTCTCGTCTTCGTCGTGGGCTACAATGAACCCGCGCACTTCGGTACCGTTTGCCAGGTTCCTACGGACCCACGCCATGTAGTTGAGGATTTGGCCAATTGCTTGGTCATCACCCTTCCATCGTTTGATCTCGACGACCACGAACCGGTCGTTCTTGTCGACGCACAGCAGATCGATGCGCCCTCCGCCCGCCTGAAACTGACGTCCGTGCTTGTGTAGCCTGAGGCCAGTCTCGAGCAGTGTCGGGTCCGCTTCCCGCGCATCCTCCACGAGACTCTCGAGTGGCGCATACGTCAGGTCTCGAGGTATTGAACAGCGTCCGCCTGGGCTGTAGTCCCATTCCCGGATGTGTCCGCTCGCGTCGGGCGAGGGCGAATCGTGGGCGCCAGGGACTGCCAACCGGACTGTCCCATCTGGGTCTATCGTTACCGACACGGTGTCCTGAGCCGTGAGGGTAGGGTGGTCATCGTAGAATCCTTTGAGTCTGCTGATCCAACCGTTGGTCTTGTCGTGGTGGCCCCTGTACACCTTACTTGTGTCACTATCAACTACCCGGTAGTTCATGCCTGGCTTCAGGTTGGGAAAATGCTGTCTGCTGTCCTTCCGCCACGGCAAGGTGTGTTGGTCTATGTGACCCTGTGTCAATCTAATCGGATGGGTGTCCATCTATGGGCTCCTTCCAAAAACGCGATCTACTAAGACGTGTGCTTCATCCCATGGTCGCCAATGGCGGACTTGACTCTGTAGCCCGGCCGGACTATGGGACACTGGGCGCAGCATCTACTGGGCAGACGTATCGGACGGGCGGAAAGAAGCGTGTGCGGGTCGCCCAGAACGCCGCCCACTACCTCTTTTCCTGGTAGCGGGCTATGTCACCTTCTATCGCGACGCTCCTGGTCGTGATGGTCGCGAATCCTAGAACGACGTCTATGAGGACATCGAGCAGGTCGTACTGCGTCATGACCGACAGGTTGACAACTGCGTTACCTGTACCTGAGGCCGAGGAGGCGACCTGGCCCACGTCTGGTTGAGAGATTGGCAGCAGCCCCCACAGCACGTACCAAGCACGCTTCGCACAGTGAAAGTGGCCGACTGTGTTGAATGGCTCTTCGGCGCTGGCCGTGAGTGCCACCGGCTTGGTGGCACCACTTCCGTTAACGTAGACTGTCGTGCAGCCGTTCATGGCCAACATGGCCGTGGCGAGTGTTATCAGCAAGACAGCTCTTGTCATTCGTCCTCCTTACGAGTTTCCTGTAACATGCGCACTAACCTGCGCGTCATTGGTAGCGTTCTATTCCAGGTCTAGCGGGCGGGGTGTCAATGGCGACGCGACGCTCGACGCGATTCTCGATGCTGTTTGCGGACGGATTGTCAGGGAGGTCTGCGGGGAGATTTGCGCGGAGACTCTGACGGCGCCATGCGAGATGCAGGTCGCAGTCATGAGGAGTGGAGACACCTCTCCGGCAAAGCGGGTACGGTCCCTGGGAGTCGCACGGGGCACTGCGAAGGGACGGTCCCAGTTTCGCCTCGACTCGGCGCGGTGGCGTCCCTGTTTTGCGGCAGTCCCCGTTCTCGGCTCAAAGAAGCGGGGCGCGGATGACCGCGCCCCGCTGAGGTCGAAGGTAGGTAGTTACTGGCCGGTCACATCGGTCGGTCGAGCCGTCGCGGCGGCCGCGGCCTGCGCTGCGAGGCGCTGGCGCCGGCGTTCGGAGCGGTTCTCGAATATCACATAGAGAACCGGGATGAAGACCAGCGGCAGGAAGATTGACACGACCATGCCGCCGATCATCGCCCGGCCGAGCGGGGACCAGAGCTCCGAGCCTTCGCCAAGTTGGAGCGCAAGCGGAATCAGGCCGAAGATGGTGGTGAGCGAAGTCATCAGGATGGGGCGGAGCCTGACGCGGCCGCCTTCCTTCACCGCGTCAATCAGGTTCATGCCTTTGTTGCGCCGGAGCTGGTTCACGTAGTCGATGTATACGATGCCGTTGTTCACGACGATACCCATCAGGATGAGCAGGCCCAGACCCGATGTTATCGACAGCGGCGTCCGGGTGATGAAAAGCGCCCAGAGCACGCCGATGAGCCCGAACGGCACCGTGAACATGATGATGAACGGGTCGCGGAAAGACTCGAACTGGGACGCCATCACCATGAAGACGAGGATGATGGCGATAAAGACGATGAGCCCGAGGTCACGGAAGCTCTTGACCATGTCCTCGTAGGTGCCGGTGACCTTGATTTCGAACCCGGGCGGTACGTTGATGCGGCGGAGGGCGCGTTGTATCTGTCCTGCGACCTGGCCGCTGGAGACTCCGACCGGCTTGGCGGTGATGCGGACGACGCGCTGGGTGTTTTCGTGCTCGATGTCGAGCGGGCCGGTGCCGGTCTTGATGGTCACAAGGTTCTTGAGCGGGACTGCGCCCATCGGGCCGTTGACCGAGAGGTTCATCACCTGGGGAAGGGTCTGGCGCTGGTCGTGCTGGAGCCGCACGAGTATGTCGTACTCCTTGCCGCCGGTGCGGAACGGCGTGGGCGAGTAGCCGGAAATCTGGGTGTACAGGGCCGCGCCGACCTGGTAGGGGGTGAGGCCGTAGAGCGCGGCCTTCTGCCGGTCGATTGTGAACTCGACCTCGGGGCTGCCGGCCTGCCGGCTGGACTTGACGTCAACCAGGCCGGGAATGGCGTTCATCGCGGCCATCACCTTCTCGGTCAGCGAATCGGCCGTAGCCAGGTCGTGGCCGATGATGTCGACCTCGATGTCGTTGCCCATGCCCATCATCGCCGAGGCCATATTGGCCGCGACGTAGACCTTGAGCCCCGGGACTTCGCTCGCCTTGGCGCGGATGGCCGCATCAAGCTCGGCCACCGGGCGCTTGCGCTGCTGCTTGGGCTTCAGCATCAGGCTCAGCGTCGCGACGTTGTTGCTGGCCCCGCCGAAGATGGCGCGAAGGCTGCCCATGCCGGTACCGCTGGGGTTGCCGACCTGGACCGAAACGCCATCGACGTCGTCCTTCCAGTTGTCCATCACGTACTTCTCGACGATGCTGACCGCGGAGTCGGTAGCCTCAAAGCTGGTCCCGATCGGCATCTCAGCCGTGAGCTGGTGGAGGAAGCTCTCCTGCGTCGGCATGAACTCCCGGCCGATGAACGGGACCAGGCCCAGGCTGATGACGAAGAGCAACACGGCGATGCCCACGACCATCCGGCGGTGGCCGACCGCCCAGCCGATGAGCCGGCCGTAGCCGCTTTCCAGACCGTCATAGAACCGCTCGCTCCAGGCCATCAGGCCCCTGCCGCCGGTCTCTACGATCGGGCGGGCGCCCTCGCCCGCGCCTTTCCGGAACCGGACTTTGACGTTCGGCAGGAACCGGCTGGAGAGCATCGGGATGAGCGTGAGCGCGACCGCCAGTGATGCCATCAAAGAACCGGTCACTGCCCAGACCATTTCCCGGAAGAAAATCAGCAGCAGGCCGCGCATCAACAGCATTGGCAGGAACACGACGACCGTGGTGAGCGTGGAGGCGGTGATTGCCATCGCGATTTCGTTGGCACCGACACTGGACGCTATGAACTGTTCGTCGCCCTCCTCGCGGTGGCGGAAGATGGACTCAAAGGCGACGATGGCATTGTCGACGACCATGCCGACGGCGATGGCCAGACCGGCCATGGAGAGAACGTTGATGGAGAAGCCGAGCAAGAACATGAAGAAGAGAGCGAACAGGACCGATATCGGGATTGAGAACGCGACGAACATCGTGGCCCGGAACCGGCGGAGGAACACAAACAGGACCATGATCGCGAGGATGCCGCCGATGAGGATGTTGCTGACGACGTTCGAGACCGACTTCTTGATCTGGTCGGAGCTGTCAAAGATGAGGTTGACCTTGGCGGCCGCGGGCAGCGTGCGCTGGATTTTGGCCATCTCCGCGCGCACGCCCTGCGCCACCTGGATGGTGTTGGCGTCGGGCCGGCGCTGGACAATGATGAAGATGCCCGGCTTGCCGTTGAAGCGGGCCGCGCTTGTCACCTCTTCCGGGCCCCACTCGACCTTGGCCACGTTGCGGAGCAGAATCGGGGACGTGCCCTTCATGCCGATGACGGTATTGCGGAGCTGCTCGACGTCATCGTACTGGCCGACCAGGCGGAGCAGGTAGTGCTGGCCCTGGTCCGAAATGTCGCCGACCGGGTAGTTGAGGTTCTGCGCCTGGAGCGTGGCCATCAGTTGCTCGTTGGTCACGCCGGCGTCGGCCAGTTCGCGGCCATCGACGTCAATGTGAACCTGGCGGACCGCGCCGCCCGATACCGTGACCGAGGCCACGCCCGGCGCGCGCTGCAGCAGCTCCGAGATGTCGTCGGCGAGGTCGCGCAACTCGGCCTTATCCATATCCCCGGTCAGCGTGTACTGAGCGACCGGCATCAGTGAAGTGTTGAGCTTGAAGATGAACGGCGTCTGGGCCTGGTCCGGCAGTGATGCAGCGGCGATGGCCAGCCGGTCGCGGATGTCGGCCGAAGCCGCGTCCAGGTTCGTGCCCCACTCGAACTCAAGCGTGATGACCGAGATGTTTTCGATTGAGCGGGAAGATATCTTCTTCAGGCTCGGGGTGCTGCCGAGCTGCTTCTCCAGCGGCAGGGTGATTGATGACTCGATTTCCTGCGGTCCGGCGCCCGGATAGACCGTGCCGACGATAATCATGGGGACCGTGATCTTCGGCAGGGTGTCGACCGGCATTCGGGAGACGCCGACGATGCCGAACACCAGGAGCCCGACCGCGATCATCGCGGTCGTTACGGGCCGGCGGATTGAACTGTCTGACAGCTTCATTTGGTCCCGCCTTCGGGATTGGCCGTCCGTTCTCCGGCAGTTCCACCTTCTGCATTCTGGTTTCTGACTTCTGACTTCGTCTCTATCGGGTTCACGGTTTCGCCGTCCTGCACGCGTTCCTTGCCGGTCGTCGCGACCTTTTCGCCAGGATTGATGCCCGACATAATCTCTGCCCTGTCGTCGCCGACCAGGCCGACTTGCACGGCTCGGAAACGAGCAGTCGTGCCTTCGACGACTACGACCCGCGTACGGTCGGTCGCGAACAGCGCGCCGAGTGGCACCGTGACCACGTGCTCACGGCGCTCAACAACCAGCCGCACGCTCGCGGTCATCCCCGGCACCAGCCGGCGCTGGCTGTTCGGTAGGGTGATTTCGACCGTGGCCGACCGCGACGCGGGGTCGACAATCGGCGATATCCGTGTGACGCGGCCCGAGAAAACCTGGTCGGGAATCGCCGAGATCGAGACTTCGGCCGCGGCCCCGGTCTTCACATACGGCAGGTCAGCGTCGCTCACCGCGGCCCTCACGCGGATGCGGTTCGAGTAGCTGGCAACGGTCGCGACCGGCATACCGGGTGCGGCCGACTGGCCGACTTCGACGTTGACCTTGCCCACCACGCCGTCAATCGGCGACAGCACCGGACCGGGCTTGTAGTCCATTCCGGGGATGTCGTTGACGATGTAGACGATGGGGTCGCCGGCCTTGACGAACGAGCCCTCGGGCCGAGCGATTTCGGTCACCCGGCCGGCAACCTTGGGCATGACCGTCACTTGCTGCTCTCCGACCAGGGTGCCGACGAGGTTTGTCGTCCGAATGACCGTGCCCGTGTCCGCGGCAACAACCGCGACGGCCACGGCCTGTTTCTCCTCGGTCCTGCCTTTGCCGCCCATCGGGCCGCAACCTGCAGTCAGAAGAATCCCGGCGGTGAGGATGAGGGTCAGGGGGCTTCGGATAATCGCGCCGAATCTTGTCATCATCATCTCCTTAATACTGACCGATCGCCTTCTGGAGCTGGGCCTTGGCGATCTGGTAGTTGGCCAGCGCGTTCAGGTACGCGACCCGGCTCTCGGTGAGGGTGAGCTGGCTGTCCATGTAGTCCAAATTCGTGAGCAGGCCGTTCTCGTAGCGGGCCTGGGCCAGCCCGAGCGCGGCCTCCGCTACTTCGACGTTCTTCTTCTGGCAGGCAGTGTTCCTTGCTTCCTGGTTCAGGGCAAGAACCTGGGCCTTCACTTCGAGGCGTACCCCGTCTTCGACCATTGCCAGAGCTATCCTGGCCTGGCGCTGCTTGGCTTGGGCGGCCTTGTACTTGTTCAGGTTCGCCAGCCCGGTGAAAATGGGCATCGAGACGCCGACGGTTGCGTTCCAGTCCGTGCCCCACGTATCGCTGAATCCGACCGGGTTCTTGTAGCTGCCGTTGGCCTGCGCGAAGAGGCTCGGCAGGTTCGATGTCCGGGCGATGCGCACGCCCAGGTCGGCCATCTTCGCGGCATCGCGCAACTGGGCCAGCTCCGGCCTTCGCTCGAGCGCCTGCTGCGTCGCCTGGTTGACGTCGATTGTGAGCGAATCCGGCGCCAGCTCCTCGCTGAACGCGACCGGCGTGCCGGGGTCGAGCCCGAGCGTGTTGAGCAGCGACGCGGTCGCGAGCTCGGCGCCGTTCTCGACCTGGGATACCTGGGCCTCCATCTGCTGCAGCCCGAGCGTCGCTTTCATCAGGTCGAGTTTTGTGGCGAGGCCGTTGTCGTAGAGCGACTGCACCTGCGCGACGTGGCCGCTCAGCTGGCTCAGAGCGTCCTCCATGACGTCGACCGTCTTGCGGGCGAGCAGCGCCTGATAGAAGCCCTGGGTTGCGTCGACCTTGACCTGGGCGCGCGCCTGGATTGCAGCCTCTCTCTGCAGGTCGAAGTTGAGACCGGCAATGCGGTAGGCGTTGAGCAGCTTGCCCCAGGTGAACAGGGTCTGCTGGACCGTGCCGGTCAGGGCATAGTTGTCCTGCTTCGAGAGCGAGACGGTGAACGAGTCCAGCCCCACCGGTACGCGCACCGGCACTCCGGTCTGGCCGATGTAGTTACCCAACTGGTCGAACACCGGCACAGTCATGATTGAGTCGTGGGCTGCGTACATCGTCAGTCCGCTGGCCTTCGCCAACCTGGTATACGTGCCTGAGGCGTTGATCTGGGGCAGGAACGAGCCGAATGCCGCATCCTTGCCGGCGGCAGCTTCGTCCAGCTTTGCCTGGGCTTGGGCAATCTGGCGGTTGTTGGCTAGCGCCAGCTCGACGGCCTTCGCGGCGTCGAGCCGAAGCGTGTCGGCCCGGGCGGCAAACGCCGCCAGCAGCAGGCTGGACAAGAGGTAACTGGCAGACTTCCGCATAGGGACTCCTTGCTACTTGGTATGGTTCTTGACACGGCGGCTCCGGGCGTCGGCCAGGATGCCGCACAAGAAAAGCTCCTGCACCGCCCGCGACCGGTCCTTGACCGGTCGCCCCGCAAGATTGGACAGCACGCCGGCGCGGAACGCACTGAGGAACATCTGGGCCGCCAGCATCGGGTCGACAGCGCGGAATTCGCCGACTGCAATCCCTGCCCGGATGACCCCGGCGAGCCCTGCAATCAGCTCCCGCATGCGCGGCACCACGACCTTGTGGAACCGTTTCATCACGCTGGTGGTCATGCTGACGTTCTCCATCGACAGCAGGGCCAGCACCTGGGGACGGGAGAAAAGCGTGTCCGACCACGCCGAGAAGACCGCGTCGAGTTTCCGTTGCGGGGAGAGCGGCCGGGCGGCGATTTCGCGGACAACCTGCTCGGCTTGCTCGAACAGCCAGCCGACCAGCCCGACATAGATGTCGGGCTTGTCCTTGAAGTAGAGATAGACCGTGCCTTTGGCGATGCCGGCGCGGCGGGCCACGTCGTCGACCTTGGTCTCGAAGTAACCTTTCTCGGTGACGACGGCAAACGCCGCCTTGAGAATGGCGATTCGCTTCTCGGCTGACTTGGCTTTCATGTGGTCGAATACTCTTTGGAAACTGACCGGTCAGTCATTATAGAGCCACCCCAGCCGCAAGTCAAGCGTGGCGGCCCCGAATCCGAAATAGATGGCCACGAAGACGGACAGAAGGGATCAAGGGATCGAGGGGTCAAGGGATCAAGTGCAGGATTCGGACGTTCCGCCCTCTATCTATCCCTTTGTCTCTTTATCCCTTTTTCGCTCTCCGTCCGTTTCGTGGCTTCAATATCTGTTCCGGGGTGGCAGGCGATGCGACAGGCTGCCCCGAGCGTCCTTGACAGCAGCTTGACGGGTACTATTATTGACCGCCTGCGCTAAGGCAGGCATGCTCTAAGAGGAACGGAGACTTCCGGGCCTGGTCGCGGGCGTGTCACGTGGTCTCACGTCGCGCCTCTCCGCAGACGAGGCCGGGAGGCCCCGCAGTTGTGTTCGCAAGGCGACGTAAGAAGGAGTACCGATGCGCAAGTTGGTTATTCTGTGCCTTGCCGTGGGGCTCGCAGTGGCGAGCAACTTCTACATCTTCTACAAGCAGGTCGGGGTCAACCCGAACTGCCCGGGGCTCTCGATTGACGCTTACAACAACGCGCCCTCTCACCGCAAGTGGGCGATGGACGGCGCCGGCAATTTCTCCGAGGACAAGACCAGAGGCGACTGGCTGATTCGGGCGGTGCTCGACTGGGTCCCGCAGGACACGAACGCCTCGGCCGTCTGGTTCGGGACGAACATGCCCAACGATACGGTGCCCGACATCAACCTCAGTATTCGGGCCTGGGTCAGGAACATGGGCAATGTGCCGCTGCCTGTCGGCACGCGGGTGCGGCTCTCGATTTCCGGACCCGAGAGCTACACCTACGACGACACGGCGGCAACGGTGTCCGTACTCAACCACGGGGCGACCTCGATGGTGAGCTTCGCTCCGGCCTGGCACATCCCGGACGTGGCGGGCAAGTATAACATCAAGGTCTGGACCGAGGCGGCCGGCGAGATGTGGTCGGCCGACGACACCATCGCCTACGACTTGAACTGCATGAAGTGGATACAGTACCACACCGATGCCAACCTGCACTGGCTGACTTGGCCGTCCCCGGAGCGGGCAGTGAAGTTCAACCCGGCCGATTTCTCCCTCGGCTACCCGGTCGGGATATTGCGCGTGCGGGCCAGCTTCTACGAGCATGAGACGATCCCCTGGCCCGACTCGTCGTTCACGTTCAAGGTCTATACCGGCGACGGTCAGACTCTGCTCTGGGAGAGCGAGACCCTGGAGGCGATACCGGGCAGGCCGGGCCCGTACGTAGCCAGCGACGTCAACTTTGGGGTCGCGATCGACTCCGGCAGCTTCTACGTGGCGGTGAGGCCGGTGAGTTCCACCGGCCATCCATCGAGTTGCGGCGACAGCTCGGTGGGCGGGCACAGCTTCTTCGGAAGCCCGGGTTCCTGGTACCTGTGGGACCCCGACACATCGCAGTCAGTGGGCGGCGAGCTGTTCATCTCGGCCGTGGTGCAGGGCAGTGGCGGTCTGGCGAGCAGTCACCAGCGGAACCGGCGGGTCGAGAATCTGTGCTACGCGACTCCTGACCTGCCCTCTTCCCTGCCCGGCAACGCGAACGTGGCGAGAATCGAGCTCGCCCCTCGCCCCTCGCCCCTCGCCCCCTCCATGGTTCCCGACCCGAGCCCCGAAGTCCTTCCGTTCTCGCCGACGCTGTTCCCTAACGTGGCTGACACGCTCAGGTACGACAACGGCATTCCGGCCAGGGCTTGGTACACGGACGCCGCCGGCGGCGGCTGGGGAGTCAAGTTCATCAGCCCGGCCGAGAGCGTGACACTCGCAGGGGCGCTGGTGCATATCTACGCGGACTGGCCCGACCCTGGCGACACCTGGGCCTCGCTCAGGGTGTATGCCGACGACGGCATCGACGGCTCTCCCGGTACCGAGCTCTACGCGGTCGACTCGGTCAATATCACCAGGGGTGGCTGGAACTTCATCGAGCTCGAGCACGTGTCCGTACATGAGGACATCGAGCCAGGACTGAGCAGCCCAAGCCTCAGAATCACGAACTCTCCGAATCCGGCCACCGGCCAAGTTACGCTGAAGTGGCAGGTGCCGAGCAGCATGCCGGTCGCGGTCAACCTCTACGACGCGACTGGAAGGATGGTGCGGAGCCTATACGCGGCGGATGACAGAGCGAGGGTGGGTAAGCTCACCATGGATGCTAGGTCACTGGCCGCCGGAATCTACCTCGTGCGGCTGGAGACCGCCAAGGGGTCAGCGACCCGCAAGCTAGTGATTGACAGGTAGCCCGAAGCTGTCTGCAACGGGGCGGTTCTCCGCTGCTGAATCTCCGAATCCCATCCCTTGACCGCGGCTTGACGCCCGCTATTATTGGACGCCTGCAATGCGCAGGCAAGACCTGAAGGAACGGAGACTCGTCGGCTCTGTCGCGGTCGAGCCCAGTGGTTCCGCCGTCAGCGCCTTACTGGCGGTCAAGCCGGGAGTTCCCGAGTTATGTTCGTGAAGCAACGCAAGAAGGAGTAGCTATGCGCAAGCTGGTAGTTCTGTGTCTTGCCGTGGGCCTCGCGCTGGCGAGCAGCGAGCAGTGGATCGGGCGGAGCCCGAATGCCCAGAGCCCGATTCCTATTACGCCGCCCGAGGTCGCTCCATTCGCGCCGGAGCTGTTCCCCGGCACCGACACTCTGAAGTACGATGACGGCAACGGGACCGGCTGGTTTTGGTATGTGGGGGGCAACGGCTGGGGCTTCAAGTTCGTTCCCCCGAGCGACAATGTGACTCTCGTCGGGGCGCGGATGTTCATAGGTACGAATGCCCCCGGCGGCGACCAGGCCGGGGTCCTGGTATGCGCCGACGATGGCCCCGGCGGCTCGCCCGGAACCGTGCTTTTCTCAGACACGGTCACGATAACGATGGGCGACTGGAACACCATACCGATGTCGGTTTCGGTCGTGGCGAGCAACTTCTACATCTTCTACCTGCAGATCGGGGACTCCATCTACGCCCCGACGTTCGGGATTGATGCGGCCCCCAATGCGCCCGGGCAGCGCAGGTGGACTTACACCGGGGGTTCGTTTTCCGAGGACCGGAAAAGAGATTATGGCGACTATCTGATTCAAGCGGTTATAGACTGGACACCGCAAGACACGAACGCGGCGGCCGTCTCATTCGCCTCGCTGAACTTGTTCGATACTGTCCCTAACGTCAACTACCCGGTGCGCGCGTACGTCAAGAACATGGGCAGCTCCACGCTGCCGGCCGGCACGCCGGTACGGCTGCGCATTACCGGGCCGGAAAGCTACGAGTATCAGGATACGGCGTTGACGAGCGCCGCGCTAGCCCACGGCGCGACCGCGATGATGAACTTCACGCCGGTCTGGCACATTCCAAACCAGGCGGGCAACTACAGCATCAAGGTCTGGACCGAGGCGGCGGGTGAGATGTATCCGGCCGACGACACCATCGCCTGGGACCTGAGTTGCGCCAAGTGGTTCGACTACTTCGACGAATCGCCGCCGTCCTACTGGATTACGTGGGGTGGGCCTGAACGAGCGGTCCAGTTTGACCCGGCCGACTTCAGCCTGGAGTACCCGGT
>Ga0172366_10001529_pt1 | contig 17956 bp, 20 predicted proteins | sample LakKivSesite69cm_FD_114533 | JGI IMG/M metagenome (GOLD analysis project Ga0172366, IMG submission 114533) | Sediment microbial communities from Lake Kivu, Rwanda - Sediment site 69cm | ecosystem: Environmental > Aquatic > Freshwater > Lake > Sediment | place: Rwanda: Western Province, Lake... | reverse complement strand
CGCAGCTCCTGAGCAAGATCAATACAACATGGGTATTGAAAGAGTTGGTACTCTTGCTGGTAGATATCAAGTTTATAGAGATCCTTACTTCCCAGCAAACCAAGTGTTGTTGGGTCACAAAGGAACATCTTTACTTGACACAGGTTATATCTACGCACCATATGTACCTTTACAACTCACTCCAACAATGTATAACCCATTCAACTTCACACCTATCAAGGGTATCATGACTAGATACGCTAAGAAAATGGTTAACAACCGTTTCTATGGTAGAATCACAGTTGATGGAGTTAGAACATTCGATTTGAGAGAGTTGAGATAATATGGTCTAACCAAAATATAAAAGGGTCCCTCGGGACCCTTTTTTTATACTTTGATATTAAGAATTCTAAGAGATTTGGATATTGCTTCAGCTTCTCTGAGATTGTAAAAACCATTTCGATGAGCCATTGACAAAGCTTCCTCCAAAATGAATAGTGCCTGTTCTTTTTTTAGATTATCCAAAAAAATGTTTAGAGAATTCATGTCTTGATATTGAATTGATTCAAATAAAGTTTGAGTTGTCGATCCCGTCATATAAAGTTTTTTTTAGTATTTATAATATAGAATTATGAGAGTAAAAATAAATGAGACAACGAGGACTAAAGGATCAGGAAGATATGAAATCCCATTGGTAATGGGACCTGAAGATTGGAACAGAAGTAGTCTCCAACCATTCGTGGATTCCGTTTCTCATTATACAAGTCCACAGAATGCCTACGATTCATATGACAAAGAGATGAGTAGAGAAAAAAAAGAAATTTCTAAAGACGAAAAATTTTATAAAAAGGTAAAGAAATTATTGAAACAAGCATCAAATAGAAAAGATAATAAAGGGAATGACATACACGGTTATCATCCTGATATCGTTAAAAAATACAAAAAAAAATTCACTATGAAAGAGGAAAATGATATAGAGAAGATTTTGAAAGAAGATTTAGCTGTTTGGTTTGGAACAAAAAAGAAACCTAAAGGAAGTAAACAACCACAGGGTCCATGGGTAAACATTTGTAGAAGAGATAAAAAGGGAAAACATCCACCTTGTGGAAGATCAGAGGCGGAAGACAAAGCGTATCCAAAGTGTAGAGCAATGGGTGTGGCAAGAAGAATGAGTGACTCACAGAAAAAGTCGGCTTGTACCCAAAAAAGAAGGGCGGAAAAAAAAGACCCACAGACGGGAAAAGGACAAAAACCTGTCATGACTTCTTACAAACCAAAAAATGAAAGTCTGAAGGAGATTATCAAAAAAATTATCAGGGAGTCAATTTAACTTCTTTAGAATTGTTTCTAAGGAATGTTGAATATTATTCTTGATTTCGTTTTCCAATTCTTGTCTTCTGTTTTCTAATTCTTCATCAAACTTATCTACCAAGTCAGAATATAGTTCATCGTTTTCTATAAAAACACTGTAACTATAAACGTGATTGATAAGATTTACTGTTCTGTTCTCAATAACGATAAACATATCGAAATCATCATTTTTGATGAATCTCTTTAAAGATTTTGGTGCAAATGTGAGTTTTGAAGATTCTTTCTCTATCAGTTTATTACATATTTCTACTGAAGACTTCTCTTCATGAGTAATCGGTGGTTTGGGGTCAAACCGTTCTTTAAGATTAAGAAACAATCGGTATAACAGGCGAGGTATAAAACCCACTACTTTTGGTTTCATCAATCAAAGATATAAAAAGTTTTTCAATTAACAATAAGAACCTGAGCAATGTTTTTTTCCGTCTGTACCTGGCATTTTACCTTTACAAACTTGTACTGCATAACCATTAGCATAAGCTGAAGGATAAACCTTAAACTTTGCTTTTGCTGCGGCCTTACCTCTTGCACATAATTTAGTACCTGTTTTCTTTTCTCCCTCGTTAATATCTTCATATTCGAGATATTGTTCCATTTTATCTTTTTCGTTCATCATAAAATCGAAAACTTGGTCCATGTTTGTTTTTGCTTCAGTGACGTGGTCATCTGCCCAATCGTGTCCATTCTGTAAAATCTCATCCACCATTTGTGGGTCTAAGTCTAAAAGGAGTTTGCATTGTCTCATCATCTGCTTAAGATTAGAGAAAAACATATAATTTTCAGTTTGTTGTGCTGATGTTTCGTTGATTATTTTTTTTACTAATCTGTTTAAATCAGATTCGGATAATTTGATTACTTTGCTCATTTTATTTTTTATTTACGATATTAAATGTTAATTGTTTCTTATAAGTATCTTTTTCTCCTGAAGTATTCACTTGGATATCTACATAATATTGATTCGGTATTTTGTCTCTCATATCAAATATGAAGTAATATTCATTCGGAGTTCTATTAATTGGAGTCCAATCTTGAACTTGAACCTCAGTTGTTCCCTCTTTAACATAAACTCTGTAGAATGCAGAAACGTTCAAAAGGGGTTGTTGACCTGTGTAGGCTTTCTTAATTGTAACACCGACTTTTCTGATATCACTGTTAAGGATTTGTTCATTTTGTAATATTCCGTAGAAATCGAATCCAAACTTTTTAGGTTCTTGAGAATTAGGACCAATTTGAATACCTGCTTGATATTGTTGAAGTGTAAAATTGTTGATAACGTTTGGTAAAGATTGTCCATTGATTGTAAGACCAGACCAAACATCAAAGTATTGACAAGGTGTAGGGGAACCTGAAAAACCATTAGGGACAATTACCTCATAAACACCTTTGGTTTTCAAACAAGTTGTCAATGAGGCCATACCTGGCATCGCGTCACCATTTCTATCTTCGATTCTAACAAATGGTGTCGAGTCTAAATTGACTAAATCTCCGTTCTGATAGATGTATAGATACAAATCATTTTCTTGATTCTTTAAGAAAAGATTTCTGTCATCCTGAATCAAATCATCATAATTTGTCAATAGGAAGGGTTGATAAAAGGTTTGAGTATATTTTGAAAAGAAAGCAACACTATAACTGTCCGTTAATCCTGTAATGTTTTCTATTTGTGGAAGATATGCAAGACCCCAACCAGTTACTCCAGTAATCGTACCATTCAAGACACCATTAATTTCTGAAGTCATATCCATGTTGATATCTTCATTACCTTGGTCGAAGTGTTGTCTTGCTACGATTGTAAGACCTGAAAAATTAACCGTACCTTGATTCTTATTATTATAGATACCGTTCTGAGACCACCCTGAAATCGTTGTGGTTTGATACCAATTGGATGGTCTTGTTGAAAAGGCTCTCGGGTCTACATAAGTAAGAGGTGTTTGTTGGCCACTAGGACTTCCCTCAGATAAATTGAAGTCGGTATAATCATATCCAACACCCTCATCCCAAAATTGTGGTTCACCTGTTGAACCTGATGATTTGGGGATTCTGAATAATATTAAATCGAATGAAGTTGCTCTTCTTCTTGAGTTTGACATGAATGTGTTTAATAGTTCATTGTCAAAAGAAGATGTATTAGTCATTTTCAATGTGTGAGTCATTGCTGAGGTACATCCTGTTGATATAACTCCTGTTGCAATGTTCTGTTCGAGTAAAGCTAAATCCAAATCGAAGATATATCTTGTATAACCGTAATTAGGAACAATAAAATCTGATGCACCAAAATTGAGTTCAATCACAGGATTTCTTGCTGTGTTGATGTAGGTGTTAGATATAATTGTGTTATTCTTATCTATGTATGACCTTAAAATTGACATTTACCCTTTTTAAATAAATATCAATTAAGTTTGATATCTGTATTCAAAACCTTATTAAGAGCGTTTTGCATTTCGGTGAGTAGGTTTTGGGCTGTTGACCCGTCCTGTGTTACAGGGACAGGTGGCATTCCTGGAAATGCGTGAGTGTGTGTCAATAAGAATCTGACAATAAGATTTAAAAGTTCTATCAATTCTTCTCCTCTTACCATACTCGAAGTTTTCTTCGCAATTTCTTTTGTAAAAATCTCGCTTGGTATTCCATAGAGAGTATCATCAAAATTGATTTTTCCTTTTCCTGGTATTTGTGAAGTGTGTGATAATAAATAAATTTTGTCACCACCTAGAGCAGCAACAGTGTTTTGTGATACGATAGTTTTTTGTGACTGTATTTTCCTTGTCTGATTGTCTATTATAGGACCCGTCTTTCCTTGTGCATAAACCAATGAAAATCCTGGTACCATTGCAGGATTCAATTTGATACCATTAAAAATCGAAGTTAAGTTTCTTTTTATGACTTGAGTATTCGATGGTGCGGGTGGAATTAGGGTACCATCTAATTGATTGATAGTTGGTAAGGTTATTAGACTATAACCATTTGATGTCAATCCTGTTGTAACTTGTTGAATTACATCATTATAAATCTGATTCAGATTTGATTCATTACCAACAGAATATTTAGAAATCACAATTTCTGATGTCTCAATGTTCACAACTTTGATGTCAATACTACAGGAAAAGAGCGCACAAAATTGTGTACCGTAAGACCTCAATTTTGGTACATCAGAGTCGGGGCTAACCATTAGGTTATAAAAAGAATTATCAGGTCTATAATAAAACGGAAACTTCAAGGTTGAGTTTGGAAAAAGAACTTTTCCTGTTGTTTTTGAAGTATTATTTTCATTACAATTTTTAATAAAATCATTGATAAAATTGATGGTATCTCCGCTTGATAATGCGGTGAAATCTTCATACAACACAAGAGATTTCAAAGAATCAGGAACTTTAGAGTCGACTGTAAGTTGTATGGAATTAGTTTCAGTACCTCTCCCTAATTGATATAATGAAATACGGCCAGTAAACTTGTCTTGAACATTTTCAGGGTTTAAGATGTTATACTCAATTAGATAATTGACACCCACTACAACTTCTTTGAGTTCAACCGCTGTTTTCGGTGGGTTATCTATTGTGGATTTCGGAAATCTTGAAAGTTGAAGAAAGGCTCTTTGTTGGTTTGCTGTTGGTACGACATTTGGTTGTAAAGTTGCGCCTTTGAATTTACCCGCTCTTATTAATACTTCCTCTTCCTTCACAATAACATCTGCACTACCTCTACCAAGTACTGAGTTGTCTGTGGGTTCAGGAAAAACTCCTTTATGTACTCCTTTGTCGGAATATGTGACACCCGAAGGTGTGAAAGTCTTTAATGGTTTTGGATTTGCAATTTGTACACCTGTTGCAGTAAACTTATTTGCACCCTGATAATATTGGAATCCTGTGGCTGTTGGAGAATAAAACGTAGATTGAATGTAGTATTGGTTTACATATTTGACATCACTGTTTGCAAAAAGACCTAAAACTAATTCATCTACCTTCGGAACTGAATAATTAAAATATGGAATCAAGGGTGCCCATACAAACGGGTCTCTTATTGTCCATAAATCTTTTTGTGGATTCCAATCTGGATTTCTGATTGACTTCAATACGTCATCAATATTATCTATTAATCTTACGGCTCTTATTCTCCCAAGCATGAGAGGGTCTTGGTTATCTAAAACCAAAGCCTGAAATAATATTGAATTGTCTTGTAATTGCATTAGGCTCTATTTTGATATTCCTTCAGAACATTATTATAAAGTATTTCCAAATTGTCTAAATAGATAGTTTGGTTAATCAAAATCTTTTTAGTTTCATCAAATTCGGTAGATAATAAATCCATGAACTCAATCAATTTTTGATTTGGTAAATCTTTCAAGTTTTTTTGTTCTTCAATAATTTTATCTAATTTTTCCTTTTCCATATTAAACTGATTTTCCAAAAACTTTTAAAACACCCCCCGTCAAAGGTGGTACAATTACACTCGCTTCAAGTTTTCCGTTTTCTGAATTTTCTCTTTCTGCGCCTGATAATAAAGATTTAGCAAATTGTAACATCATATTAGGTGAACCATCGGGTAATGGACCGGTAGGCATACCCAAGGCTTGCATTTCCTCAATTGTGTTCATGAGAGCTCTGTTGGAATCTGTACCAGGTAATCCTTGTGATGCGAATTGAGCCCAAAGTGGAAGGGAGAAAGGTTTCAATCCACCACCAATTAATGTCAATAATGCTAAAATCTCATCTACGAGTGATTTACATTTTCTATAATCTGCAACTAATTTTATAATCACTACTACGATAGCAACCAATCTTAGAATAATTGCATATTTTTTTAAACTTGCATTTTTCTGCATGTCTTTCAATATCACATTCAGTAAATTGACTATGTCTCGTTTTAGGATTTCAAATAATTGTTTTAAAAAAATCGCTTGTATCTGTGAAATGACTTCGACACAAAAACTTTTAAACTTTTGTAAAAAATCCGAAGGGCTATTAATTGTATTATTAACTTGAATGTTAAGAGTCATCGCTGAGGTATCTATTGTTCCTTCAGGTATCTGTCCGAGGGCCTGTGTGTACGAGTTTTTGGCTTGCTCCTGAACAATCGACAACATTATGAAAATAGGAAATAGATTTTTCGGTGACAGAAGTTCAGCCGCTATTGCTTTCGGTATTTGTTTTATTATGTTCAAGTTGAGTTGTAATTTGATATCAACTCCGGCAGGCACTTTCAATTTCCATTGAGGGTTATCGGCAATTGAATCAAGTATTTCTTCCATTTTCAAAACAACTTGATTCGTAGTTTTACCTGTGAATTGTAGTTTGAACTCTTCTAATTGGTTTGTAAGATTCTCAAAATCCACAGGTAGTTTTACATTACCGCAATCAACATATTCAACAACACCATTTTGTACATTAGTAATTTCATTATCAATATTTCTCAGGTCTATTTCATTCAGTCTATAAAAACTGTCATCTATTCCGTCAAGTTCTGCTACTTTGGCAACTCCACTTACATCTATTGACCTTCGACTATCAAAACATAATCCCAAGATTCTTTGAAGTATTAACATAAACTTGGAATTATTTTCTAATTCTTTGTAACCAAGTTTAGCTTGCATGTCAACCGCACCTGACAATAAGTTTGTTAATCTGGCTGTAATGTTGGCTGGTTCTACGAGTTTAATACTTGAATAATAATCATTAATGAATTGACCAACTGTATTGGCTACATTTCCAACACCTGCTTCTCTATTTAACAATACGGTTCTGAAATAATCTCCTGATACACCAACGTCATTTGTTTTGGAATATATAACGTCAAAAAGTGGTTGTGTCGATTCACCTTGATAAAATTTGCCGATGATATCATTGAATGACCTACCATTGTTGTCATTTTGCATCATTTCGTTCAACATTTTATTCATTGGGAAGGGAACATTTCCTCCAAATGGTTTGAAGGTTACACTTCCAGAAGGTGCTGGTCTTTCATAAAATATTTTTCCCGTTTTTGAGTTGAGTGTAGTTTTGAGTTGACCGAATATATCAATTGATTGTGCTGGTATGTAAAAACCTATTTGAGGAGGTTGGAGTTTAAGAGGAGTTCTTGTCAGTCCTGAAACTGGTAGTCCGACGTATTGTTGTTCTTCTGAACAACCTAAAGCCTTCACAACCTCTTTTTTCATAATCTCAGCTAACTGTGGTTCGATAGTTGCTGCCGCTAAAATCACTTTTCTCTTGAGGTATTTGAGGGTATCTGAACCATTCCCTTTGGTAAGACCAATCATTTCAAGAAGCTGGTCCATGGATGTTGGGACATTCCTTTCGAACCTTTTTTGTTGTTCTTTGATTTTATCTAATTGGGATGATATTGCATCATTTGCCTGAGAAAATGAATTTGCTGCGCTTGTTTGGAGGTCTTTTGCCGCAGAGTTGACATCACGTAAAGTTTTGGCGGAGTTTATTTTTTTCTTCGCCGAGTCATATGAGTTTTCTAAATCTACAGCTTGCATCTTATCTCATTTTGTATGTTTCTTCGTCATTAGAAACATCTTTTTCAATAAGATTCTGTATTAAGTCATCGTCTAAATCCGAGAGGGTAAATGATTCAGTACTTGAGTTTGATTTCTCCCAAATACTCGATTGCAACTTCGACAAACTAATTTTTTTCTCGACACAATCGTTTACAATTTTTTGTTGTTTTTCAATAACAGGACCAATTGTTGTCATGTCTTCAGGGTCTTTCAACATGGTCAACATTTTGTTTTGAATTCTGATTGCCGTTTGTCTCTGCTCAACAAGTTCATTATAAATCTCTTGCATGAGAGCTAATATAGAATCCTTGGTAAAATTTATTTCTTTTCTTTGAGGTCTTGGCATATCTATAAATACTTAAAATTAATTTTTCAATCTGTATTGAATACTGATGTATAGTTTTTTGAACTTTTTGATTGAACTTCTAATTTCTTTTGTGCTCAGATTTGTCATTTCTCTGAGTGATAATAAAATGATATTTTTATTGAACTTATTATTTTCCGCACCTGAAAAAATAGTTTGGTAATTGTCAAATAAGTCAATCAAGGCGTACCCTAATTTTTTTTCATTATCATTCAAAGTTTCCACTTCAAGATATTCTTTCAGTTCTTTGATATATTCAAGAATTACATAATCATAATCTAAAACCTCCTCGTCAATTCGATAGATTAAATCCGGTCTTTCTTCCAAAGTTGAAGAAATATCCTCGTAAGATATTTTTCTGTTTGTTTCTTTTTGGTCTTTGATGATTTGACCCATCAAATAATTTTTACAAATTGTACCAAAATAAGAATAAGCTTTTTTGTTTTTGGACGGTTTAAACTTATCAACCTTGGTCATCAAAAACGAATGTGTATCAGTATGAATCTCATTGAAATCCATATCTTTTCGATACAGTTTGTACCGTCTGATAATAGATGAAATCATCTTATCAAGAGGTGCTCTTAAAAATTGGTTATAAATTTTATTCTTTTCGTCCATCGATTCCGCAACTAAAAAGTTTCTCACTGCGGTTTCTTCTCTGACATCAAAATAATTTTCTTTAATTGCCTTTCTACCTCTTTTCTTAGATGAAACATTTTCTGTTTGTGCAGAAATAGTTTCTTGCATTTATGCATTTTCTTGTTGATATTTTATGACTCTGTCGTCAGTAAAGAAATATTCTTTTTTTGCGGTCTGTACCCAAAACTTAACTTCATCCTCAAGCATTTTTTCTTGTCCGAACTTATAGTTCCAAAAAATAGAACCTTCTCTGAGGTTGGTGTGTTTGTAACCCAATCGAGGAACTGTCATAATAGAAACTGAATTATAAGTTAGTCTCAAAAGAAACTCATAAACGAAAGTTAATTTCATTGAAGATTTAAAACCTCCAAAATCATCGATAATTTCTTTTTTGAAGACTGAACCTGCTGTTTGGAAATTTTGATAATCATGAAGTGTTTCGTTGGTAAGTACTCCCATTTCTTGGGTAAAGTTAGCTGCGAAAGTAGCTTCATTTGTAAACCCAGCAAAAATCCCTTTCTCATCGGTTTCTACAACTACAGGTAGAAACATTTGAACCGATGGGAATGAAGAAATATATTTTTTTACATTCTTGAACCAAATACTCGCATACTCATCATCAAACTCAAATAACGAAACCCATTCACTCTTTGCAGATTTTATACCGAGATTAACTTGGTCTGAGTAATTTGGAGTTTTGTCCCAAAGTATTTTGTTTACTGTAATTCCGCTAAAATCAAAATTATTAATTATTTCAATTAATGATTCTTCAGCGGTATGTACAATTACAAGTTCGTCAATAGGTTCTTGTTGAATTGTAAGTGATGTGATTGCTTTGAGGAAGTATTCTTCAAAATTTTTTGCCTTAGCTGATTTTAATGGTAAAATTACTGATATACTTGAAGTGTTTTTCATATTATTCTTCTGTTTTTGATATTTGTTCTTGGAATGAATCTGCACGTGTTGTTAAATATTGTTCGAATTGACTCACAACGGTGCTTTCAAATTTATTTTTGTCTGAGTATCTTGTAACGGTCTTTTCGCCTTCTGAGTAAAGTTCAGGTGAGATGTTGTCTTCTAACCAATTTTGAATGAAATCAGCAACAACATCCGCTAGAAGTGTTGGGTTATTAATCCATATTCCATTGTCTTCAGTCATCCAATCAGGTCTTAAGTCAGGAGTAATACCAATCACTGGAACATTACTTTTCATAGATTCTAATGGGAATGTACCAAAGGCTGACTTGGTATCAATCCAAACGCTTACGAAACAATCTCTCAAAGAGTTGGCAAACTCTTTTTCAGAAAGTCCTCTGAGGTCTCTGAAGGAAAACCATCTATATTGCGGAAACTTAAGATAAAATGTTTTAATTAGGTTGATGGTATCCGATTGGTCTTTTGTGTGAACACCAATTATTGGCATCGGAGGTATGTTCTTCGGTTTGAACTCGTCACTAATCAACGGCTCGATGACATCAAAACTAGCTTGTCTCATAACTCTCTCAATATATTCTTTCTGAGAATTAGAGGTTGTGATACATTTGAAAAAACCATACTGAGCCCAAGTCTGACCAGGTTGCAAAGTTTCTAACATATTTGAGTATTGTTGTGTTAGAACAATTTTACCACAAGGGAGATTTTTAATCTGTTCCATCACATATCCAAATATTTCTGATATCACGATGAAATCCTCAGGAGTAATTTCAAGGTTTTGTCCCTCGATTGATTTATGAGGAATGTTCATATATTCTTTATCCAACCAAGCTACAACTCCAGCATAATCATTTTTTTCATGAAGCATGATGGGATTGAAATTATTATCCAATAAGGTTTTAGCCATCTGATATATTAGTCTTACAGATGCCTTTGCATTACCTTTTGTATCTTGTACCAAAAAATAAATCCTAGCTTTTTTATTTCTAAGATTATCTATGGATTGTTGAATTTTTTCTTTCAGTTGATTTTCCATATTAATAATGATTGATTAATTTTTTATTTAACAAAGTATTGAATGCAATTTTGAAAGGTACACTGGTATTGTTGGATGCCGTTTTAATACCTAACTTGTCATCTATCATTTCTTGTTCAGTCAAGATAGTTTCGAATAACATTTTGACAAGTTCAAATTTTATCACATTAATTTTCATTTCGGAGGTGTTGGGATTTTTTTCCTCAGTGGAGGGTTCTTCACTTATGTCCAAATAAGTCTCTACTTGGTCTAAGTCGATGAAGTAGTTTTCGCCTAAAACTTTTATCATAATTTTTCTATTATATTCTTAAGTTCTTTTATGGAAGATATTTCCGAGTCGATTTTGATTTCTTTGTTATATTCAGTGATATACTTAATCACAATTTTATCGGAGGGATGATTCAATAATAAAGACGGATTTGCTGTAAGTAAAATATCAACTGAGTCCCAAAGTGAATTTATTGTGGGTTCGCTGTAAAACTTTATTGATTCAATTAGACATCCGAACTTGGATAGAAAAAAAAGAGATGCTGGTTTTGATTTACCAATCTCATCTGAAACAATCAAGATGTCATGAGAATCTCTAAAGTCCAAGTAGAAGTCATTCAAATCATTCATACTATTATACTCAACTGAACCCGCATGACCGAATATTTCCATCGTATGTTCTTTGTATAAGAAATTATAGAGTTCGTCTTCATTTGGGAAGGTCAAATGTTTGATAATATCCAAGGAATTCAAGTCGGAAATTACTTTATATTCAAACTCAGTATCTTCACGGAATGGATTTTCAACGTACCACTTTTCGTACTCTTGTTGGATTTTTTTCAAAGTATCCCGTAAAACACCATTCATTTCAATACCGATTCTCATTCTTCGTATTTTTCTAATATTTTGCTAATTAAAGGATTTCGTACTATGTCATTAGATTGAAATTCGAAAACACCTATATCTTCAGTATTTTGAAACTTACTTATAACATCCCATAAGCCTGTATGAGTTTTGTCCTTATGTCTATCAAACTGCTCCAAATCACCTGAGATAAAGAACTTTGAATTGAATCCAATTCTAGTCAATAATAATTTCATCTGAGAAGGTGTAGAGTTTTGAGCTTCTTCAAAAATTAAAATTGAATTATCTATATTCATACCTCTCATGTAAGCAAGTGCAAAAACTTCTATTGCTTCAAATTCTTTTAACTTCTCACGCATATCCTTACCAATAATTTTGTTCAAAAGATAGTAAGACGGGAAAATATAAGGGTCCAATTTTTCTTCTACACCACCAGGAAGACTTCCTAACTTTTCTTCGGCCTCAACAGCAGGCCTTACAATTATAATTTTCTCATATGGTGTATTTGGGTCTACCAACAAATCAACAGCACATTTCATTGCGATATAACTTTTGCCCACACCAGCAGGTCCTGAACAAATGGTTATTTGATTTTGAGTTAGTATTTCATAGTACTTTTTTTGACTTTCGGATAAAAATTTTTGTTTGGTTTTCTTTTTTATTAAGGAGCAGATTATTTGTTTTTTTGTTTTAGGAAGAATTCCATCCTCCGTTGGTGTCGGAGTTGGAAGTTTCCTTCTTTGTTCTCTTCCCATATTTTATTTTATTTTAGTCCTGTCCAAAGAACCTGGTTCTCTTTTGTAGATGGTTTTTCCATCAGGACTTTCATAAATCCAAGGTGTTTCTTTTTCTTTTTTATCAACTTGAGATTTAATCCATTTATAGGTTTTAGTCATACCTTTCAGTAACGTTTGTTCACTTTCCCATCCGATTTTCTCTTTGTATAATTTATTATCTGAATTTCTTCCTTTAACACCCAAAGGACATTTGAAACCATATTTTTTCTGAAACGCATCTCCTTCTAAGTTTGTAATGCTTAAGTTTTTGTTGGAGATTTCAATTGCCATTTTGGCTAAGTCGTTAATTGTTACCATTTCTTCACTACCGATGTTTACAGGACCAGTAAAGTCTGAATCCATCAAACGTAGAACTGCTTCAACACATTCATCTACATATAAAAAAGACCTAGTCTGTAACCCATTTCCCCAAACCTCTATTTCACCACCCTCAGCGGTCTCAGCTGCTTTTCTACACATGGCAGCAGGAGATTTTTCTCGACCACCTTGCCACGTACCTTGTGGACCAAAAATATTATGAAACCTTGCCACTCTTACGTTCAAACCGTGATTCCTATGAAAAGCCAAATATAATCTTTCAGAGAAAAGTTTTTCCCAACCATATTCTGAATCAGGATTAGCAGGATATGCGGAACTTTCTTCACAATTAGGATTGTTTGGGTCCATTTGATTATGTTCGGGGTACATACATGCTGAAGATGAATAGAAAACTTTCTTAACTTTTTTCTTGACACATTCTTTAGCAACATTCAAGTTGATAGTTGCTGAGTTATACATCACCGCTGCATCATTTTCACCCGTGAAAATATACAGTGCTCCACCCATATCTGCGGCTAATTGATATACTTCATCAACTCCTTCCTCGATTACAAGTTCAACAACTTTAGGGTCTGTTAAATCCCCCAATATGAACTCATGACAGATTTCATCGTGGAAAAAATATTCATGTTTTTTTATATCACAGATTCGTACGTGATTACCTTCTTCTTTTAATCTTTTACTGAGGTGACCTCCTATGAAACCACCCCCACCGAGTACTAATATTTTTTTCATTTGAAATAAGTTTGATATACGTTAAAATATGATAAAGTTTCCTGTGGAAGTAAATTCCTATAGTCTTGAATATTATCCAAAAAGTTCAATGTGTTTCTGTATCCTATAATTTCATTTTCCAAGTTTTTTACCAAGTCTTGTGGGTTTCTTGCTTGATATACTGATGCTTTAGTATAAAGAACAGAGTTTGGAAAATGATATTGCATCACGTAGGAACCCCAAATATCATCCATCCTACCAACATATGGGAACACTGAGTAGTGTTTCAAAACACTTCTATGTAAGAAAGTATTTTGTGAGTTGAAGGGTGACAGTTGTCTTGTTGTAAAAGGTTCGAAGGGTTCAAACTTGACAATTGGTTTTTTACTGAGTCTACAGATTGCATCAATATCAGGGTCACCATCCCAAAACTCCGCTTGTACAAGTGGAATCATTTTGACTTTCCCTTTGTATTCAGAGTGATTTTTAACATTTAAATATTCGATTGGGAAACCTCTGTGCCAAAGGTCATTATGATTGGTAACTGAAATTGCATCGAAATATGGACATGATGTATTTTCGAATAGGTCAACTTCAACTTCTTTTCCAATCATAATATTATCACCCCAATTATCGTAGGGGATATTGTCATCATCAATTGTTGCGACTATTTCCGCACCTTGTTGGTAAGCATAAACGAAACCAATATTTCTCCTCTGAATTGTTCTCCATCCAATTTTTTCGGAAAGTTCAGGGTATATTTTTTCTTGGTCCTCAGGACTGAGATATAAAACGTTATCGTGTTTGGAGACGAGTTTATTGTATTTGTCATGTGGAGTTTTGAGGTCTCCGATAATAACGAACGTGAAACCTTTCTTATCTGCAATCTCACAGAACTTGTGTGTTGCTTCTGTTGGTTCGTTAATTGTTGTTGTAATAATAAATTTTGTCATCAGTATACTAACATTATTTTATTTCCATCGTTTATTTCCACAAGTGTATATTCAGGATTTATTGAGTACAAAAGTTCCTTCAATTCTTGTGGTGTTGGGAAATTCAAAGTGCCCAAGAAATTACAATCATCAATCAAAAAGACGTGATTTTTATTTCTACTATATTTTTTTATTGTTTCAATTTCATCTTTGATTGGGTTCGAAGAGTTTCTATGAAAATCCAAAAGGAACATAAATCTCTCATCTGGTAGTTCAGATAAAATCTCTGGGATTACTTCATTCAAAGGACCATATAGAAAAGTTATGTTATCGTAATCTTTTGAATATCCGTCATGAATCTCTCTATAACTTATTTGGTCGTGGGGGTTAACGTCAGGGTATAATTCAACAGTAAAAACAATATCGAAATGATTTGCTAAAATTGATGTTGTCTTTGCGTCAAAAGTCCAAGTTTCAATTGCACTTCTCAGATTTTGTGTATCAGGAATCTTGTCCTGATATTCGTGGAGAATATTCGCAAAAAGATTTGGTATTGTTAAACTATTTTTGTGTTTGTCTGATAAATCATTCCATCTTGAATGATTTGTATAATCTTTGTCGAATATCATATTTTACAAATAACTTGATTGATTTACAGAAGCTCCCGCAACCCTACTCCACTGAAATCTTTCTGTTTTTTCATTGGTTCTATGATTGTGGAAAGTTGGGTATTTTACTACACCGGCTTTGGGAATAAATCCTGATGAAATCATTTGATTCAAAAAACAATTTTCTCCTCCTTGTGTTCCCAAATAACAATTTCCTTTTGGCATTTCTTTTTTGGTTTTCCAAGACCATCCACAGTGTGCAGATATTGCAAATGGTTTAATTGATTCATCATTTTGAAACCAATTAGTATCTAATATACCATCTCTATTGAAAAGAATCAAACCATCATCTTTAGACAATTGATATGCTTCAGGATTTTGACCTATTTGTGGGTCTCTCATTGACCGATTGGTGAAAAGTATAAACCAATCATCAGGGCAATCATATTCCATAATTTGTTCTCCAAATGTGGTATCCGAATTGGCGAAGAATTTGAAATCTTCGTCAGTCGATACTTCGTTTGTAAAATCATATAAATCCTTCATGGAAATCATATCCACTCTGCTCAAATTATGGACAATAATTTTTTCAGAGTTAAACTCTTCGAATTTCTCATAATCCAAAACTTCTTGACACCACACATGTATAATATCAAAAAACTTAGAGTTCCATCTCAGAGTGTTTTTGATTTCATTTAATCTTTCCTCCGTTTTATATCGGAATCCATCTATACTCAGAATCTTTCTCATAATTCATTATTATTTTTAATGATACATTTTAATATATTATCTCGATAATCCGCAACCATTTCGAATGCTTTTTGTATGTTCTCAAAATCATATTCATGTGAGATTATTTTTTCAATCTCACAATCATCGTAGTAATTAACAATACAATCATCTAAAGTCTGATTAGACCTTCTCACGTTCTTGATAGTTAATTCTTTTGTTCTCATTCTGTGTGGGTTGTAGTTGACCAAGTCTGCTTCAGGTATACCAATTAAAGCGACTCTACCATTGACCGACGCTACGTTTATACAACCATCGATTGATTCTGAAGTACCACCTGTGTCTATTGTTAGATTTGTTCCAAAACCATCAGTCGCACTTTTGATTTTTTTATTATAATCATCATCGAGAAGAAATGCGTCTGTCGCTCCGAAAGACTTAGCAAACTCAACTCTGAAAGGGATTTTGTCTACCATGAAAATGTTCTTCAATCCCATCTTTTTTAGTATTGAAAACATACACAAACCAATAGGACCAGCCCCAAATATTGTTGCAGATTCGGAAAACTTTGGTTCTAATAAGTTCGCAGTATGTAAACAAACACCTAATGGTTCCATTAGACTACCCAAGTTGAATGACATGGATTCTGGTAATTTTACCAATTGTAATTCTTCAACTATAACATAGTCTGCGAAAGCTCCTTGAGCGTTTGCACCCATAAAAGTGCCTTTATCACAAAGATTATGCTTACCCCTTAAAGACCAATAGGAAGTAATACAGGGCATTCCTGGTTCAACAGCCACTCTGTCACCATCCTTAAACTTTTCAGACCCATTAGAGTCAATAACGATACCTGAAGGTTCATGACCCATGTACATAGGTAAAGGTGATTTAAAAGAACCTAAACCACCTTCTTTGAAGTAATGCATGTCCGAGCCACAAATCCCAACTGATTTCATAGCTACCAATATTCGACCCTTGATTAATTTCGGAATATCTTCTTCGAAGATTTCTATTTTTCTTATCTCAACTAACTTAGCTACTCTGTTTTTCATAATCTACTAAAGCTTGTTTCATTACATCACAAATATATTTGACCTCATCAAAACTCAACTCGGGGTAAAGGGGAGGACATACGTGATGTTTAGAATAATAATCAGTGTTTGGTAAATTTACATAGGAAAATTTGTCCTTATATAATGGTTGTTCGTGTACTGGTATTCTGTAGACTTCACCGGTAAAAGTGATGTTTTTTTCTTTACAATAATTTTTCAACCACGCACCGTCCATAGGTGTAACTATGATTGCTTTGTAATATGCACAAAAGCTCCTTTTTTTCTGTTTTATAATTTTGTATTTTGTTTTTTCTAATTCTTTTTGATAAACCTCTAAAAGCTCATTTCTTCTTTCAATTCTCTTATCAACCCTATCTAATTCAACACATCCGAGTAACCCCGTGAATTCATTTATTTTGAAATTATTTCCTTCTTCGTTGACAATTATTCCTGCATCATTTATATCTCTACCGAAGTTTTTCAAAGATTTCATTTTTTCATAAAGTTCTTTGTTATTTGTGGTTATCATACCACCCTCACCAGTTGTCATGACTTTTGTAGGGAAAAATGAAAAACATCCTATCTCACCTATGGACCCTGCACGATATGTACCATAAGAAGAAAAATGAGCGTGGGCCGCATCTTCAATTAATGGAACATTGTGTCTTCTACAAATTTCTTTTATTTTATAAATCTTATCAGATATAATTCCACCAATATGAACTATTATAACCGCACCGATTTCAGATGATATTTTGGTTTCCAAATCTTCATAACTCAAAGAGAATGATTTAGGGTCCATATCAACAAGTTCTATTTCACCTCCAGCGTTTGTTACAGCAACACTTGTTGCAAAAAAGGTATTAGAGGGCATCAAAACTTTTTTTCCTTTGATTCCGATTGATTTTAAAGCCAATTCAATTGCAACAGTTCCATTAGAAACAGCAATCGCATATTTTGTTTCTGACATATTCGCAAATTTTTCCTCAAATAGTTTTACGTATTTTGATTCACCAAGTGGACGGTCAGAAGTTAATATATCCCAAGCTCCTTTGAGGAACTTGATTTTAGAACGAAAATCAAAGTTTAATCGAAAAATTGGTATGTTAAAGTTTTTCATTATAGTTCTTTTT
>Ga0172366_10001528_pt1 | contig 17957 bp, 19 predicted proteins | sample LakKivSesite69cm_FD_114533 | JGI IMG/M metagenome (GOLD analysis project Ga0172366, IMG submission 114533) | Sediment microbial communities from Lake Kivu, Rwanda - Sediment site 69cm | ecosystem: Environmental > Aquatic > Freshwater > Lake > Sediment | place: Rwanda: Western Province, Lake... | reverse complement strand
TTAGGTGTGTTGGTTTGAAGTTCAAGAGGTACCTCTCGTGCATAGACACCCACTGCTCGGGCGAGTCGACGAGGATACTCGTCGGCGGCGTGCCCAAGCTCAGGGGGAGGACGATGGCCGAGAAGCAGAAGTACTTCCAGGAGCACTATGACAGCCTCTTGGGGACGATGTTGAAGGAACCCAGGGGCTTCGAGGGGATGCTCGGATCGGTCCTCACCGAGCCGACGGTCCCCGAGGCTGACATCGGCGTCATCTACCTCTGGACGAACGGCTACTTCAGCGCCTGTGGCGACTCGACCTACAGCTGCAGCGCGGCGCTCGTGAACACGGGGATGGTCGAGGTCAAAGAACCTGTGACTGAGATCACCTTCGACACCGTCGCCGGGCTCGTAAAGACGAGGGTCAACGTCGAGAATGGGGTCGCCAAGAGCATCGCGATGCTCGGGGTCCCCAGCTTCTACTGGAAGACGATGAAGTTCGACATCCCGGAGCTGGGCGAGGTGGAGGCCGACATCGCATACGGCGGCCTATGGTACGCCTTCATAGACGCGGACAGCATAGGGCTCAAGCCGACGCTGGAGAACAAGGGTGAGTGGATTCCGCTCGGCTGGAGGATAAGGAACCACATAGCCGACAAGGTCAAGGTGGACCACCCGGAGTACCCCGAGCTGAACACCCTGGACCTGGTCACCTTCTACACGAAGCCGACCAAGAAGGAGTACACGAGCAGGCACTGGAACGTCTTCGGGCCTAAGCAGAGCTGCCGGAGCCCAGCCGGGACCTGCTCCAACGCCAGGATGGCGGCCATGTACGGGAGGGGGCAGCTGAAACCGGGTCAGGAGGTGGCCTTCGAGTCCACGATAGGCACCGTGATGAGGGGCAAGATTTCGAGGGAGCTGAAGGTCGGCAAGTACAAGGCGATAGTCCCAGAGGTGCTCGCCTCCGCCTACATCACGGGCTTCACCCAGGTCGTCATCGACCCTGAGGACCCTCTGAGGGACGGGTTCCTCTTCTAACCCCCTTTTTCATATCCTAGTAAGCTATTTATGACCAGAAAACGTAAAACCAACGATGACCTGGCTTTGTCAGTTTTCAACAGGACGCAGAAGATCGCCTTCAGCTTGATTGCCGTGATCCCTATCGCGCTGGGCGCTCTCCTCTTCATGAGCGCCGGCGTCAAGGGATGGGACGGCACCGGAGGGGAGGACACGCAGCTATTCCAGTTGATGGGCTATGTGTCAATTGTAATCATCTTCGGCGGCCTCCTGGAGCTGCTGGTAGTATATCGGCCCAGCAGGATGGTCGCGCTCGTCTCGGGTCTCCTGTTGATCGTCTCGGGCATCTTCTTCATGCTGCTCGATCCGTTCCTCGGCGCGATCGTACTCATCCCTGGTCTGGTCGCCATAACAATCAGGGGCAGGATGCCGTAAACAGCATAGAGAAACTATCGTAAACCATGCCGGCTGTCATCTGGTAGAGGTTAAATAGTCTCGGCTCCCCCTTAAAGGGAGCTAGGTGTTCAGGTTTGTCCTCTAAACCCTACGTTAGGCTGAACGCGGGCGACCCCGATGTCGAGGCGCCGAGGTACGCGATCGACGCCGCCCTCGAGGCGATAAGGAAGGGCGGGGAGTGGACCCACTACGGCGGAACCGCCATCCCCCAGCAGTTCAGGGAGGCGGTAGTCGACTACTACAAGAAGTGGGTCGGGCCGGAGTACAAGACGGACAACGTTCTGCCCGTCGCCGGAAGCAGCGCGGCGCTGTACATCGCCCTCGCCTCGGTGCTCAGGGAGGGGGACGAGATCCTTCTCTGGGAGCCGAGCTACAGCAACCACTACGTGATGCTCAGGGACATGGGGGTGAAGATGAACATCGCCGATCTGCCCCGCGAGAATAAGTACCACATGGATCTCGACAGGCTGCCGGAGTATGTGACGAAGAAGACGAAGGCCGTCCTCGTGTGCAACCCGAACAACCCGACCGGCAGCGTTTATACGAAGAAGGAGATTGAGGCGGTCGGGGACCTCGCGGAGGACAACGACCTCGCCATCTTCAGCGACGAGATATACCTCCACTACGTCTACGACAACAACAGGTTCGTGGCGCCGAGCACCATCGGTGATCTGAGGGAGAGGACGATAAACGTGATGAGCTTCAGCAAGACCTTCAGCATGACTGGATGGAGGCTCGGCTACGTTATCGTCCCCGAAAGGTACCTGAAGCAGGCGGTGACGGTGAGCAGGCTGACGGCGCCTAGGGCGGCGACATTCGTCTACGCGGCGGGCACAGCCTGCCTGAGGGGCGACTTCAAGTACGTCGACGAGAGGCGGAGGGAATACGACACGAGGAGGAGGTACTTCTGCAGGGCGGTCGACGACCTCGGCTTCCCCTGCCACTTGTTCGAGGGCGCCTTCTACGCGTGGTTCGACGCCAGGAAGACCGGGCTGAAGAGCCAGGAGTTCATAGACAGGCTGGAGAAGGCCGAGAATGTGCTTCTGAGCCCGGGCAGCGCCTTCGGCACGAAGCAGGAGGGTTTCATCAGGGTGCCTATGACGGCGCCTGTGCCCGTGCTCAAGGATGTTGTCTCGCGGATTGAGAGGTTCGTCAAGACCCTCTAAGAACCCTCTCATTCCGTCTTTTTCTCAGCTATTATGTGTTTTTTTCCGCAGATTCGAGGCGGGACAGATGTCTTACACGTTCCAGTGAAGAACGTCGTCTCCCGATGGATCAGAGTAACCATTCTCCTCTGATCCCTTCTTCCGTGGCTGTTCATAACGGAAAAAAAAATTTTTTCCAAGACTAGGCTGGGTTCGTTTTATATCGTCTGTCGTTGGTGGTTGATCCATGCTCATCCTCTCGGATCAGGATGTTCGGGGTCTCATCTCGATGGAGGAGGCGATAGGGGCCGTCGAGGAAGCCTTCCGTGAGCTCAGGAGGGGGACCGCGCGGATGCCTCCACGTGGCACCATAATGCTGCCCGTGTTCAACGGGAGCATAAGCCTCATGCCCTCTTACCTCGAGGGGTCGGGGGCCCAGGCGACCAAGATCATCAGCATATACCCGGATAATCCGAGGAGGGGTCTCCCCACGACGGCCGCCTGGATAGTGGTGAACGACCCGGAGACAGGTCAGGTGGAGGCTTTCATGGACGGCACCTACCTGACGGGGGTGAGGACCGGCGCGGTTTCAGGCGTGGCGGCAAAATATCTCGCGCCCGAGGAAGCGAGGGTGGCGGCCGTCTTCGGCGCCGGCGTCCAGGCGAGGAACCAGGCGTGGGCCGCGGCCACCGTCCGGAAGCTGGATGAGATCAGGGTCTACGACCCGGTCAGGGCCGCCGCCGACAGGTTCGTGGACGAGATGGGGGAGAGGCTCGGCGTACCGGTCGTCAGGGCTGAGAGCGGGGAGGAGGCGTGCCGAGGCGCGGACATGGTGCTCACGGCGACCACCTCGAAGAAGTCGGTCGTGAGGCGGGAGTGGCTCGGCGACAGGGTCCACGTTTCAGCCATAGGCGCCTTCTACCCGGACTGCAGGGAGCTGGAGACGGAGATAATCGTGGACGCGAAGGTGGTCATCGACGAGTGGGAGGCTATAAGGCTCGAGTCGGGCGACATCATGATCCCCGTGAGGGAGGGGGCGATGACCGAGGACCATGTCTACGCGGAGCTCGGCGAACTCGTGACGGGCGAGAAGCCGGGGAGGACGCCGGGCGACGGGCTCACCGTCTTCAAGAGCGTCGGCATAGCCATCCAGGACTCGGCCGTGGCCAAGCTGGTCGTCGACAAAGCGTCAAAATTGATGTGAGATAGGTCTAAAGGTGCCGCATCGAGGAGATGCGTGGAAGCCTGTGCTGCTAGAAGGCTTCCGTCTCATCATTCAGCCTCCTGAAGAAGGCTTCCATGAACCTGAATCGCTCTGCAGCGATCTCCCTGCCCGTATTCGTCGACAACGCCTCGTACTGAAGCCTTGTGATCTGGTCGAACCAGGCAAAGTCGTGGAAAATCTTCCTCTCCTCGCCCAACATGTGGAAGGCTCTTGCCACGCCGATGGCTCCGAAGCCGTCTATCTTATCGGCGTCCCAGATGACCCTCTCCTCAAGCGTCTTGAGCCTGTCTCTGGCTGAGGAGCTATGCTTCAGTATCATCTGTCTGACCTTCTCGATCCTCTCCTCCGGGTAACCTCTTTTGCGCAGCATCTCAACCGCCTTCCCGGCGCCAACCTCCGTGTGAGGCTCGCCGTATGATCTCCCTACGTCATGGAGGGCCGCGGCGATCTGGACCAGCTCCAAGTCGGCTCCCTCACGCAGAGCCAGGTGTGTGGCGATCCTGTAGACCCTCTCCGTGTGCTGTGGGTCGTGGGTCGTCGTGGGATCCATTTTGTCCTTCGCTTCCCTTAGAAGCCCCTCGGCGAGGTCAGACATTTCGTTTGTACGTTCCTTTTTCCGTGTTAATGAAACCTGCGTGGACCTGGAGCTTATTTAAGGCCGGTCAGACGATGTGTTGGTGGTGATTCCATCTGCGCATCGACGTGGTTATGTTGATCTCCGGGCCCGGTCCCAAGGCTACCAGGAGGAGGCAGGAGCTGATGAGCAGCTACGCCTCACAAGGGACAGAGGTGAGGCTCGTGACTACCAGGAACGCCCCGCCTTCGGTGGAGTCGCAGGCGGAGATGGAGCTCGCGGCACCGGGCATCCTCGAGAGGGTGATGAGGTCGGAGAGGGAGGGCGCCGACGCGATCGTCATATGGGGCGGCCATGACCCCTCGCTCCAGGCGGCCCGCAGCCTCGTCTCCATCCCCGTGCTGGCGCCCGGCATGGCCTCGATGCACGTGGCCTCGATGCTGGCCGAGTGGTTCAGCCTGGTGGTGCAGCTGCCCGAGGTCGAGTGGCTCGCCTGGAGGCAGGTGAGGGATCTGGGGCTCGAGGGGAAGTGCGTCGGGGTCTACCCCGTCGACATCCCGGTGCTTGAGCTCGGGAAACCTGAGAGCTACGAGGCGGTGAAGGAGACAGTCGGCCAGTCGATCGAGGACGGGGCGGACGCCGTCTGCTTCGGCTGCATGGCGCTCAACGACCACGTCGACAGGCTCACGGAGGAGCTGAGGGTTGACTACCCTGGGGCCGTGCTCATCCATCCGGGGAGGACGACGATGAGGCTCGCCGAGGCGCTTGTCAACCTGGGCCTCACGCAGAGCAGGCTCAGCTACCCGCAGCCGCCGAAACTCATTAAATTTCCCTGACCTTTCAGAATTTCTCGCATCACCATCATCTTAAAACAGTAGTAAAGCCAAGTTGAAGAGATTCGATCGGAGTGAGCCCGTTGCCCAAGAAGTTCAAGGTCGATCTGGACGAGACCATCTGCAAGGGCTGCGGCATCTGCGTCCACATCTGCGAGACGAAGGGCGGCAAGAACCTCAGATACGGCGAGAAGAGGACGCTCCTCGGCGGAGCCCTGCCGGAGTCGGCGGGCGCATGCACGGGCTGCCGCTGGTGCGAGCGCTACTGCCCAGACTTCGCCATAAGCGTGGAGGAGGAGGCCGAGGATGCTTAAGCCTGGCAGGCACCTCGTCCTGGGGAACGTCGCCTGCGCCGAGGGGGCTCTGAGGGCGGGCTGCCGCCTCTTCGCCGGTTACCCAATCACCCCGGCGAACGAGATCGCTGAGTACATGAGCGGGGAGATGCCGCGCGCCGGGGGCTACTTCCTCCAGATGGAGGACGAGATAGCCAGCATAGCAGCGGTCATCGGCTCATCCTGGGCCGGGGCGAAGGCTATGACGGCCACATCGGGCCCCGGCTTCAGCCTGATGCAGGAGAACCTGAGCTACGCCCACATGACCGAGACGCCGCTCGTCGTCGTCGATGTCCAGAGGAGCGGCCCCAGCACAGGCCAGTCCACCGACCCCTCCCAGCAGGACATCTACCAGGCCAAGTACGGTGCCCATGGCGACTACGAGGTCATCGCCCTCAGCCCCTGGAGCGCCCAGGAGATGTTCGACCTCACGATCCGAGCCTTCAACCTCGCCGAGGAGTACCGCACACCGGTCTACTTCCTCGCCGACGGCATGATAGGCCACATAAAGGAGGAGCTCGTGGTGCCTGAGCAGGTCGAGATAATCGACAGGAAGGCGCCCTCAGGCCCAGCCTGCACCCCATTCGGCACGGACGACCCGAGCCTCGTCCCGGAGATGCCCCGCTTCGGCCAGGGCTACAGGCTCCAGGTCACGGGCTCGAGCCACCGCCCCAACGGAGTCAGGGACATGAGCCCGAAGGTCCACGCAGGGAAGGTGGAAAGAATCATGAAGAAGATACTCCAGGCCGAGCCGAAGATCAGGGACGTCGCCAAGGTCGACCTCGACGACACAGAGGTAGCCGTCGTCAGCTTCGGCGCCTCGGCGAGGCCGTGCTACGGAGCCGTCAAGAGGGCCAGAGATGAGGGGGTCAGGGCCGGCCTCCTGAGGCTTAAAACCATCTGGCCTTTCCCCGAGGAGGAGGTCTCAAGGCTCGCGGAGAGGGTCGACGCGTTCTTGGTCGTCGAGATGAACGCCGGGAAGCTCGTGAAGGAGGTCCAGCGCGTCGCCTGTGGCAGGGTCGAGATCGCCTCCCTTACCAGATTAGGGGGGGTCGTCCCGACGCTGCAGGATATTCACGCGGAGGTCAGGAGGCTGGCGAGATGAAGTCGCTTAAGCAGCTGAAGAGCGAGTATATCGTCCAGAACCTGACCGCCTTCTGCCCCGGCTGCGGAAACGGCATCATCCTCAACTGCTTCGTCCGAGCCATAGACGAGCTCGGCATACCCGTCGACAGCGTCCTCAGCGTCGCCGGCATAGGCTGCTCCGCCTGGATTCCGAGCCCCCACTTCCGCGGAGACACCCTGCACACCACCCACGGCAGGGCCATCACCTTCGCCACGGGGGCCAAGGTATTCAACCCCGAGCTTCGGACGGTCGTCTTCACAGGCGACGGCGACGGGGCGGGCATAGGCGGAAACCACCTCATCCACGCGGCGCGCAGGAACATAGACATAACCTGCATCCTCGTCAACAACATGAACTACGCCATGACCGGGGGCCAGCTGGCCCCGACGACGATGCACGGCCTCAGGACGAGCACGAGCCCCTTCGGCAACCCCGAGCAGCCGTTCGACATCGCCAAGCTCGTCGCGGGCGCGGGCGCCACCTACGTGGCGAGGTGGACGACCAACCACGTCGTCGAGCTTACCCGGAGCATCAAGGAGGGGCTTCAGCACAGGGGATTCGCCTTCATAGAGGTGATGAGCCAGTGCCCGACCCAGCAGAGGAACATCCTTGGCATCAGGGCGACGCCTCAGGAGCTCCCGTCCCGGCTCCTCGACATGTGGGCCGAGAGCACCTACATCAGGGGCAGGCCAGAGAGGGTGAGGTACCTGTACGCCGTCCCTTCCAAGGCGCCCGAGGAGGCGATGAAGGCGGCCGAGCAGGCACTCGGGCCCTCAGCGAAGCTCAGCCTCGTCGACCACCTCACGCTTGGAAGGGTCGTGAGGGTCGAGGCCGAGGAGCTGGAGCCGGTCAGGGATAGGCTGTCCAAGCTCGGCGCCATCGACAGGATCGCCGATGCACTTGAGGGGAAGATAGAGCTCGGCGTCTTCGTCAGGGAGGAGCGGCCGGAGTACACGGAGGTGCTCCGCGCCGTCGGAAGGAGGGCGAGGGGCGAGGAGTGATGCAGAGGAACATAATGATCTCGGGCACGGGCGGGCAGGGTGTCATCGCAGCGGCCGACTTCCTCGGCGAGGCGCTGTTCAAAAACGGCTACCACATCGTCTGCACCAGGAGCTACGGCGCCGAGGCCAGGGGCGGCAGCGCCCAGAGCGTAGTCATCGCCTCCGACCAGGAGATATACGACATCCAGTTCGAGAAGGCCGACGTGATGCTCGTCCTAAGCCTCCCCGCCTACAGGAAGTTCGCTTCGGTCGCCGGGGAGGGTGGCCTCGTCATAGTGGACAGCCGCGTCGTATCGCGCCTGAAGCCGGGGGAGGCTAGGAGGGACGTGGAGCAGGTCGCCGTCCCTGCGGCGGACATCGCCGAGAGGCTGGGGAACCCGATAGTCGCCAACATGGTCATGCTGGGGGCGTTCACGGCGAAGACCGGGCTCATCACGGTCGACCAGCTCCGCGCCGCGGTGAAGGCGCTGATGCGCCCCCAGTTCCACGAGATCAACCTCAAGGCCATAGAGGCCGGCGCCGCGTCAACCTGAGGGATCATGAACGAGCAGGGAATATCCGAGCAACCCCATCCCAGGCGTGGCGGCCATCGTCTTCAAGGAAGGCAGGGTACTCCTCGTCAAGAGGGGTAAGGAGCCGAACAGGGGGAGGTGGGGGCTCCCAGGCGGCGTCGTCGAGCTTGGCGAGACCGTGGAGGAGGCGATCCACCGCGAAGTCGAGGAGGAGACGGGTCTGGAGGTCAAGCCCACGAGGCTCGCAACCATCTTCGACTCCATCTACGGGGACGAGCAAGGCAAGGTGAGGTACCATTACGTCCTGTTCGAGTACCTGTGCGAGTACGTCGGCGGAGAGCTAGTCGCGGGCTCGGATGCGCCGGAGGTGAGGTGGGTTGGGCTGGACGAGCTCCAGTCTGTTGATATCCTGGGCTTCACAAGGCGCTTCGTCGAGAGGGTCGCGGTTGAGGAAGGATGGCTCCCCGAGCCCGCGTCCTCGAAGCCGTTTTAACCTCCCCGCCTCGATAACTGGGTAGGAGGATGCGCCCCTGTACAGGGTGAGCGTTGACGTAGGAGGGACCTTCACCGACCTGGTCGCGCTGGACGAGGCGACCGGGGAGATGGTCAACATCAAGGTTCCTACGACGCCGAGGAACCCTGAGGCGGGGGTGGTGGACGCCTTCAGAAGCTTCCTCGATGGCGGGAAGCCTGACTCGGTCGGCATGGTGAGCCACGCCACGACCATAGCCACGAACGCCCTGTTCGGGCAGCTCAACCTGGAGCTCCCCAAGACAGCCCTCATCACCACCAGTGGCTTCAGGGACGTCGTCGAGATAGGACGCCAGCGCCGCGCCGAGGTCTACAACCTCTTCTTCCAGCGGCCGCCGATGCTCGTTGAGAGGAGGCTCAGGTACGAGGTCGATGAGCGGACCGAGGCCTCAGGCGAGGTATCGAGGCCCCTGGACAGGGCCCAGCTCGACGCGGTCCTGGACGAGGTCGAGGCGGAGGGGGTCGAGTCCCTCGCAGTCGCCTTCCTCAACTCATACGCGAACCCCGCGAACGAGGAGGAGGCACTCAGAGCCGTGGAGGACAGGGGACTTGCGGTCCACGCGACCGCCTCAAGCAGGATATCGAACGAGTACAGGGAGTACGAGAGGTTCAGCACGGCCGTCGTCAACGCGGTCCTCATACCGATCATCCACACATACCTAACGGCCCTGACCGGCGAGATGAAGGGGCTGGGGGTCTCGGCGCCCCTCTACGTCATGCAGTCCAACGGCGGGCTTTCCACGGCGGAGAACGTCTCCCAGAAGCCTGTCACTATAGTCGAGTCTGGCCCCTCGGCGGGCGTCATAGCAGCGGCCTGGCTGGGCGAGCTGGCGGGCGAGCAGAACCTGATAAGCTTCGACATGGGGGGCACGACCGCCAAGGCGGGCACGGTCAGGGGCAGGATGCCGGAGGTCGTCCCGGAGTACGAGGTGGCCGGCCGCATCCACATGGGCCGCCTGGTCAAGGGGAGCGGCTACCCCGTCAGGTTCCCGTTCATAGACCTGGCCGAGTGCAGCGCTGGCGGAGGCACCATAGCGTGGGTCGACGAGGGCGGCGCCATGAGGGTGGGGCCGACGAGCGCAGGCGCCAGCCCGGGGCCCGCCTGCTACGACAGAGGAGGCACCGAGCCGACCATCACAGACGCGAACCTCCTGCTGGGGAGGCTCAACCCAGAGTCGCTCCTGGGAGGCGGCATGAAGATATACGCCGGCAAGGCGGAGGAGGCGTTCAAGAGGCTATCATCCAGGCTCGGCATCGACGCCTCCGAGGCCGCCGTCGGCGTCGTCAGGCTCGCCAACTCGATGATGTCAAAGATACTCAGGATAGTCTCAGTCGAGAGGGGCTACGACCCGCGTGACTTCGCGATAGTCGCCTTCGGCGGCGCGGGGCCCATGCACGTCTGCGCCCTGGCCGAGGAGCTGGGAGTCGACAAGGTGCTCGTCCCGCCTAACCCCGGCATGTTCTCGGCCCTAGGCCTCCTCACGGCTGACCTCTTCCACGACTACACGAGGGCGATGGTCTCTAGGCTGGACGAGGCCGACGTTGGGAAGGCGGAGAGGTCGTTCATCGAGATGGAGGAGGAGGGGAGGGAGACCCTCGCCTCTGAGGGCGTCCCGCCGGCCAGGATGACGTTCATCAGGCAGATGGACCTCAGGTACCTCGGCCAGGCTTACGAGCTCACAGTCGAGGTGCCGAGGAGGCTGGCCGGCGGACTGGGCTCGATGGCGGCGAGCTTCCACTCAAGGCACATGGAGGTCTACGGCTACGCCGCCAAGGACGAGCCCGTCGAGCTCGTCAGCCTGAGGGTGAGGGCCGTGGGCCCCATACCGAAGCCGAGGCTCCGTGAGCACCGGAGAGGCGCCAAGCCCCAGCCTTCGTCCAGACGCGGAGTCTACTTCGAGGGGCCAAGGGAGTGGATCGATACGCCGATCTACATCAGGGAGCAGGCGCGCTGGAGTAAACCTATCGAGGGGCCCGCCGTAGTCGAGCAGTACGACGCCACGACCGTCGTCTACCCCGGCTGGGAGGCGTCGATGGATGACATCGGCGACCTGATCCTGAGGAGGCTGAAGGAATGAAGCCCGACGCTACCACCATCGAAGTCATCAAGGGGGCACTCATCTACGCCGCCGAGGAGATGGGGATAGCGCTCAGGAAGTCGGCGTACAGCCCCAACATCAAGGAGAGGATGGACCACAGTTGCGCCCTCTTCGACGACAGGAGGCGCCTCATAGCACAGGCTGAGCACATACCCGTCCACCTGGGCTCTATGGCCTTCGCCGTCAGGGAGGGCCTGGGCCACTATGCGGGCAGCCTCGGGCCCGGCGACATGATACTCCTCAACGACCCCTACCTGAGCGGAACCCACCTCCCAGACCTCACCCTGATCGCTCCCATCTATGGCGAAGGTGAGCTCGTGGGCTACGCCGCCAACAAGGCCCACCACACCGACGTGGGCGGCAAGGCACCGGGTAGCATAGCGGGAGACTCCACAGAGCTCTATCAGGAGGGCCTCATCATCCCGCCGGTCAAGTTCGTCAAGGCCGGCGAGGTAGACCCTGAGCTCTCATGGCTGATCAGGAGCAACGTGAGGACGCCCGAGGTCCAGATGGGCGACCTCAGGGCTCAGATAGCGGCGAACAACACGGGCATCAGGCGGATGCTCGAGCTGGTGTCCGACTACGGCGTTGGCACGGTGCACGAGGCCATGGAGGCTATCATGGACTACTCAGAGAGGAGGATGAGGGCCGCCATCGCCGCGATGCCAGGAGGCGTCTACACGGCCAGGGACTGCATGGAGGATGTCTCAGGCGTCGACCTCGCCGAGATCGCCGTCGCAGTCACCATCGAGGGCGACAACATAGCCTTCGACTACTCAGGCACATGTCCGCAGGTCGATGCTCCGGTCAACGCCCCCCTCGGCGTGACCATAGCGGGGATCTACTACACCTTAATCTCGGCCACGGACCCGACGATCCCGGTGAACGACGGTTGCTTCCGCCCTGTCACCCTCAGGATACCCGTGGGCTGCATGATGAACCCTAGGAGGCCGGCCCCTGTCGCAGGCGGCAACGTCGAGACGAGCCAGAGGAACGTCGATGTCCTAATGAGGGCGTTCAGCCAGATAATCCCGGGCAGGATACCGGCAGCCGGCCAGGGCACCATGAATAACGTCAGCGTCGGCGGCGCTAGAAGGGACGGCAGTCCCTGGGCCTTCTACGAGACGATAGGCGGGGGCAGCGGGGGGAGGCCGGCGTCGGACGGAGTCGACGGCGTACACGTCAACATGACCAACACCATGAACACGCCAATCGAGGCGCTTGAGGCCTACCTCCCGATGAGGTTCGAAGCCTACATGCTGCGGACCGACAGCGGCGGCCCGGGAGAGTTCAGGGGCGGCTGCGGCATAGAGCGGAGTTGGAGGCTCACCAGCCAGAAGGCAACCCTCTCCGTCCTCGCCGAGAGGACCAAGATACCGCCCTGGGGTCTGTTCGGCGGCAAGCCAGGCGCGCTCGGCGAGTACACGATCCGCAGGAAGAACGGCAGGGAGGAGAGGCTGCCCTCGAAATGCACGGTGTCGATCTATGAGGGGGACGAGTTGGTTGTCCTGACGCCGGGCGGCGGGGGCTACGGCGATCCCCTCAGGCGCGACCCCGAGAGGGTGCTGCATGATTTCCTGAACGGGTTCGTCTCCGTCGAGGCCGCCAAAAGGGACTACGGCGTGGCAATCGACGAGGGGACCGATAAGATGGACATGGGGAAGACGAGGAAGCTTCGTTCTAGGCGCTGAAGAACCCCCTCAGCGAGGATAGGAGGAGCGCTGCCCCCAGGCTGAAGGCCGCGGAGAAGTAGAAGACCCACTCCAGCGGGGCAACGGAGACGATGTAGCTCATAATGAACATCCCAACAGCGCCGCCCAAGCACATCATCATCCCCCACACGCCGGTCGCGGCACCCCTGTCCTTCACAGGCAGGGCGTCCATTATCAAGGCTTGGGACACGGGGAACTCCATGGTCGCGCAGAGGCCTAGCACTCCCATCCAGAGGGCAAGCATCCATGGCGCCTGGATGTTGGGTATCATCGCGAAGGCGACTACGCTAAGTAGGAGCCCCCCGATGATCGGGGTGAATCTGCCGATCTTGTCCGATAGCGTCCCCACGATGGGTAGGCAGATCGCCATGAGCAGGGCGTTCGCCGTGAGCGCTATCCCGATCGTCACCTCGTTGTAGCCGGCCTTCGCGGCGAAGAGGGGCACAAAGGTCACAAGACCCCAGTGACAGAACGAGTGGGCGAAGACAGAGAGGGTACCTATGAAGACCCGCCTCTTCGCGAGCATCCTCCTCACTGTCGAGGGGAATTCCCTCAATATCTTCGAGGCCTCGCCTGGTACTCCCGCCCGGTTCTTCTCCTCGCCGCCCTTTGTGAAAGCATAGAGGACAAGGATGCTCAGACCCGTCACCACGCTGGCGATGACATATATGGGACGGTACTCCGGGAAAATTATGGTGAGGAAGCCGCCGACAGAGGGGCCGATTATGGCGCTAATCGCCCAGCTCATATGATAACGGCCTACGGCCTCCCCCGTCTTCTCCGGGGGGTAGAGGCTCGTCGCGTACGCCTCGGAAGGCGGATAGTAGATGGATAGCCCTATTCCACTCATGGTCATCCCAACGAGGGGCAGCCATGTGTCCCATGAGGCCGAGTATATCAGAGGCACCATCGTGAGCAGGGCAAGCCCCATGAACATGAGCTTCCTCCTCCCCACTATGTCGCTGAGAGAACCGGCGAGGGGCCTCAGGAACGCCTGGGCGATGTTCCTGATATTATAGACGAGGCCGATGACCGACGGCGTGATCCCCAAAGAGGCGAAAAACAGTGGGGTGAATGGCTGTGGCAGGGAATCGCTGAAAGTCGATACGAAGGTAGCGCCGAATATGCCCAGGAAGATCATCTGTTTCCTTCGGTCCATCACACGCGCCTTCGATGAACAGATACGAGGCGAGGCGACGGGGATTAAAGCTTTCCCCGGTATGGGTGATGAAATAGGATTATAAGTGCCGGCGTTCGATGAAGGGTGATATGTGCCTCGCGATACCCGGCCTGGTGGAGTCGGTTCAGGGAAGGACGGCCATGGTGGACTTCGGCGGGGTGAAGCGCGAGGCGGTCATCGACCTGATGGAGCAGGGAACGGTGAAGCCGGGCACGTACGTCCTCGTGCACACAGGCTTCGTCATCCAGGTCCTCGAGAGGGAAGAGGCCCTCGAGACGCTGAGGCTCTGGGGTGAGGTTCTGGAGCATTCGAAGGGCTGAACTGGTAAGCTCTAAATTCCGGATAATCGGTTAGATTGATGTAGACTATGTTCAACTACTGGAGCGACTTTCCTTCGGGTCCGGACTCGCCGCGGGAGGTTTACGTCGTAACGGAGATAACCCGCGGGAGCAGGAACAAGTACGAGTACGACGCCAGGAAGGGCATCTTCAAGCTCAACAGGGTGTTATATACCTACTTCCCATGCGACTACGGGTTCATCCCTCACACACTCGACGACGACGGCGACCCCCTCGACGCGGTTCTGCTGATAAATGAGCCCACATTCACCGGCTGCTTCACGGTAGCGAGGCCCGTAGCCAACATCAAGATGAGGGACGAGGACGCCATCGACGATAAGGTCATCACAGTCTCAACGACCGATCCCTTCTACAAGCACATCAAGAGCCTAGCCGATATACCGCAGTCGGCGGTGGACGAGCTCACCTACTTCTTCAACACGTATAAGCAGGCGGAGGGGAAGACTACAGAAGTCCTGAAGTGGGAGGACATCGATGAGGCGAGGAAGCTCATAGTATGGGCTGAGGGCTATTACAAGGAGCACGAGTCTGATCGGTAGCCGTTCGATGGCCTGCGAAAAACGTTAATTGTCTCCGCGAGTCTTCTTCTCAGGTGCATGGTTTGAGCAACGAACGCGAGCTTCTGATGATCCCTGGACCCACTATAGTATCGCCACGGGTCCTAAGGGCGTTGTCTAAGCCGATACTCAGCCACACGAGCGGCGAGTTCGTCGAGGGCTTCGCCGAGGCGCTCCGGCTTCAGAAGAAGCTCTTCATTACCGAGGGGACGCCGTTCATGCTTGCGGGCAGCGGCACGCTTGGCATGGAGGCCGCCGCCTCTAACCTCGTCGAGAAGGGGGATAGGGTCCTCTGCGTCGAGAACGGATTCTTCGGTGAGAAGTGGGCTGAGATAGTTCCCGCCCATGGAGGGGAGGCGGATCGTCTAACCTTCGACTGGGGGAGGGGCGTCGACCTGAAGCTCATCGAGGAGAGGCTGAACACCGGTAAGTACAAGGCTATCACCGTCGAGCACGTCGACACATCCACAGGCATAGCCAACCCGGTGGATAAAATAGGGCGGCTCACCAAGCAGACCGAGACCCTCCTGATCGTGGACAGCGTCTGCGGCGTGGGCGGCATGCCGATGAAGATGGATGAGTGGAGCATCGACCTCTGCCTCACGGGCAGCCAGAAGGCAATCGGCGCCCCGCCCGGCATAACCCTCTTCTGCCTCAACGAGAAGACCTGGAAGGCCATCGAGGCTAGGAAGACGCCTATCCACGACTACTACACGAATCTGAAGAAGTGGAAGCCGATAATGGATAACCCGCGAGGATACTTCGCGACCCCCGCGACGGGCATGGTCTTGGGGATGCTCGAGGCGCTGAAGATCATAGACGAGGAGGGCCTAGAGGCTCGGTGGAGGAGGCACAAGCTGTTCTCAGACGCCTTCCAGGCCGGCATCAGGGGGATGGGGATGGACTCGTTCCCTGATAAGGCTAGCCTCGCCCATACGCTGAGCGTCCCGAAGGTGCCTGAGGGAGTAAACGACGCGGACATGAGGAACATCATGCTGAAGAAGCATAGCATCATCATCGCCGGCGGCTTGGGTAAGATCGCCGGCAAGACGGTGAGGATAGGCCATATGGGTAGCGACACCACGAATGATGTGGTCGCGACGCTCGCGGCGATGGAGATGGCCCTTACCGAGGTCGGTTATCTCAAGGAGCCCGGGGCAGGCCTTGCAGCTGCCATGGGGGTCATCGTAAAGGGCCTGAAATAGACCGAATTCCACCTTTTTCTCCTAATCCATTCATATTTCTTTATTCGATTTCGTAGTATCACAGTATTCGATACCTTATTTCCTTATCCGCAAAAGCCTGCTCGTCCCCCATTAATGCACGGGGTGAATTGCACGAGCAACAACTCCGACAGTGACAAGGAAGAAACTGTCACCGACATTCAACACACCAAGGGGACATCAAATAGAAGTAGAAACTACCCCAAATTCCCATGGGAACGACCTATTTTGACGGAAACTTCCACGAAAGAGCCAAAGCGGTCGAGTCTCAAGGCAAAGTCGGAATCAAACCTCGGCGACATAAGATCAATATGGCCCAAGATAGTCGAGTACACGGGCCTCTCAGAGTACGAATCCAAGGTCTACCTAAGCCTCCTCAGCCTCGGCAACGCCGGCGCCAGGAAGCTCAGCCTCCACTGCGACGTCCCAAGGACGAAGGTCTACGGCACCCTGAAGAAGCTCATAGACTACGGCCTGGTCGTAGAGATACCCGGATCACCCAAGCAGTTCGCCCCCTCCCATCCAAACGAGGCCTTCAACACCATCCTGAACCTGACCAAGAAGAAGGCGATGGACTTCGAAACAGTCGTCCAGACCCTCATCAAGACACACGAGAAGAACAAGGAGGAGACCGGGCCACAGAAGAAGCTCATCTGGTACCTCAACGAGAACGACGAGATCAAGGGGAAGTGCAGCGAGATCATCAGGCAGTCTGAGGAGGAGCTCATCATCTTCACCAGCGAGGACGGACTAGGCGTCCTCTTCAACTCCGCCCACAGGCTCCTCGACGAGGTCCAGGAGGAGGGGGTAGAGGTCAAACTCTACAGCCCCCTCGACCCCAAGCACAACCCGCTGGTACGCGAACTATCGTACATCTTCCAGGTGAAGCAGGTCGACGTCGACACGCCGCTCCTATTCATAAACTCAGACCACAAGCGCTTCCTCTTGGCCAAGATAGCGCCCCAGATAAACGAGGCACCATTCGAGTCAGCGATCTTCTCAGACGACATCACACTCCTGCAGCTCGTCTCACTCCTCCTCGTGGACAGCAAGAAGAAGGCGCTGCTGAAGAGCCTACAGCTCTGAGGCGGCCCGGATGTCCCTGAAGGAGGTCAGAGAATACAACCTGATAGAGCACCTGAGGACGATCAGGGTATCAACCAGGGTCGCACTCATCTACGACAAGCCCCACGAGATAAACGCGCTCAGGAACAGCCCCGCCGCACAGGCACCGCCAACCCAGAAACCGCCTACGGACGCATCGAAAGGCGGCATAAGGAGGATCAAGCTGAGCCTGAACCAGGCCGGAGGCCGGATAACGATAGAGGCCTACAACAGATATGAACTCGCGGCCGCGGAGGAGGGCTTCTTCGTCGAGGCCCTCTCCGGGTACGATCACATAATACTCTCGAACCCCGACATGGCCTCTTCCCTGGACGAGGCCATCGAGGAGTCGCTGTCAAGCTTCTTCGGCGCGGCCGGCGCGAGGATGCTCCTCCTCAGGATCAGGGACCCCCATGCCAGAGACTCCTCCTTCGACGTCGACCTGTTCAGGCGCAACATGCAGCCCCTCGTGGGGGCGGCCGTCGAGCAGCTCGAGTACGCCTTCCTCAGAGGCCTCCGCTCGAGGCTGAGGTCGGACCGCGGGATAAAGGGGGATGACGCTCAACCATAGGGTGCCCACGGGCGTCGTGAGCCTAGACGAGAACCTGCAGGGTGGCCTCCCGGCAGGCAGCATGACGCTCGTCGCCGGGAACCCGGGGACCGGGAAGACGCTGCTATCAGGCGAGTTCCTCCACCACGGCGCGGAGCTCGGGGAGAACGGACTGTACGTCTCATTCTCAGAGGGAAGGGAGTCCTTCCTCGAGTACATGAGGAGGGTGGGAAAGGACGTGACCACCACACCAGTCAGCGACCACGTGGATATCCTCGACCTGCTCACCGTCAAGGAGGCCGGCGTAGACAACCTGATGGAGATAATCCTCGAGAGGATAGAGGAGGGAGGCGCCGAGAGGCTAGTCATAGACTCCTACAGCGCGCTGGTCCAAGCCTACCCTGAGGCGATAGACGCCCGCGTATCGCTGCACATCCTCAGCA
>Ga0172366_10001524_pt1 | contig 17976 bp, 23 predicted proteins | sample LakKivSesite69cm_FD_114533 | JGI IMG/M metagenome (GOLD analysis project Ga0172366, IMG submission 114533) | Sediment microbial communities from Lake Kivu, Rwanda - Sediment site 69cm | ecosystem: Environmental > Aquatic > Freshwater > Lake > Sediment | place: Rwanda: Western Province, Lake... | reverse complement strand
CCGGAATCCATCCCCGGGGTCAGCTTCTTCTCCCAGAATGTGTGTGCTGACCTGGCTACCTCCTCCATGAGGGCACGCTTAATTCTTGCCATACTGTGCCTCCTCTTTTTGTCTTATCAGACTCGAAAATATCAGACGTCGACTTGGCTCTCAGAGTAACATCATTTGTATTGCCCGTCAAATTATGTTACCCTATGCGCAGTCTCACGAATCACCTAAAAATGAGGCTAGTGATGTCGTACCAACCTCCACGCATCATCCGTCAGGTCGAGGCCCGCAGCTTCATGGAAGGGCTCGAACACTGCCGCGAGTACATCAAAGTCCCCAAGCTATGGTTTGGCACGTCAATGTTGCAGCCAGGGCAGCGCGGCAACATCGACGTGGGCCATCCGAACTCTCAAGAAGTATTCTTTGTATGTCAGGGCCATGTCCAGCTCTTTGACGAAAATCAATATTACGAATTGTTCAAGGGAGACGCCATCCTGATTCCGGAAGGCGTGCCTCACACACTGATCAATGTGGGTGAGGAAATAGCGCTCATCGCTTGGGCAGGAGCTCCGGGAGGATAGAGAAGGCTTTCATGGACGCCATTCTCGCTGTCGATTTGGGTACCACCGCTCTGAAATGCGCTCTGCATGACCTGCAGGGCAGCGTGTTAGCCAAGGACACCGAAGAATATCAGCTCATTACCCCGGATGCGCTGTCCGTTGAGATGGACACCGAGACCTACTGGCGAGCCTTCAGCACCGCTATCGCTAAGGTGATGAAGGCATCGGGAATTGCCCCGGCAGATGTCAAAGCTCTCGGCCTGTCGGCTCAGGGAGAGACTCTGATTGTTGTGGACAGGTCCGGCCGGCCCTTGAGGCGCGCCATCGTCTGGTTGGACAACCGGGCCCAGTCGGAGGCAGATGAATTGGGCGAACTCCTGGGACATCGACATGCGTATGAAACTACGGGACAGGTCAGGTTCGTGCCAACCTGGCCGGCGGCAAAGGTGCTCTGGCTGCGGCGGCACGAGCCGCAGCTCTTCGAGAAGGTGAGCAAGTTCCTTTTAATCGAGGACTATTTCCTGCATCGCCTGACCGGTGAATACGTTTGTGAAGGCTCGCTGGTCACATCAACCTGCTACTGGAACTTCCGTACCAAAGAGTGGTGGCCGGAGATGTTGAAGGCGCTGGGCATCACTACTGCCCAACTCCCGCGCTACACGGAATCCGGCGTGCCGGTTGGCAAGCTGCTGCCCGGAGTCGCTGAGGAATTGGGCTTGAGCCCGCAGACTGTGGCCTGTACGGGCGCTCTGGACCAGGCGTGTGGCGCTATCGGTGTAGGCAACATCCGGCCAGGCATCTTCAGTGAGAACACGGGCGCAGCACTGGCTATATGTGCCACGGTTTCGCAGCCCACACTCGACCCTAACAATCAGATGCCGTGCCACTACCATGGCGTGCCGAACTTGTACATGCTCCACACCTTTACCAGCGGCGGGATTGTATTGCGCTGGTTCCGTGACGAATTCGCCCAGATGGAGAAGGGGGTGGCTCAGGCCAGCGGACTGGATGCGTACGACCTGATGGGCGCAGAGGCAGCTCGTGCGCCGCCGGGCTGCGAAGGCTTGGTGATGCTGCCACACCTGCAGGGTGCCATGGCTCCCGAGGCCAACCCGAAGGCCCGGGGGGTGTTCTTCGGCTTTACGTTGCGACATGGGCGCAGTCACTTCATTCGGGCAATTATGGAGGCCGTTGGCTTTATTGTGCGGCGTAACATTGAAGTGATAGAGGGGCTGGGGGTTCCCGTCAACGAAATCCGTGCTCTGGGGGGTGGGGCTCGCAGCCGCATCTGGAAGCAAATTGAAGCTGATATAACACGGCGACCGGTGGTCACAACGACTAACGAAGAAGCGGCCACCCTGGGTGCGGCCATACTGGCAGGAAAGGCGATAGGACTGTATTCCAGCATTGAGGAGGCAGCGAGGCAGATGGTACAGATTAAGGAGCGCTTCGAGCCAGCGCCAGAGAACTTCGCCGTGTACGAGGAGGCTTACCGGACCTACGTGCAGTTGTACAATCAATCATGCCCTCTGTTCGGGTAGAAGGAGGAACTAAACCATGTCCGCAATCACTGGGAAAAAGATCCGTCTGAACCGTTTGATCCAAACCGAGACCAACACCTGCCTCATCTGTGCCATCGACCACGGGATGACCTCCCCCCAATTCTTGAGCGGGCTATATGACACAGGAGCCCGCGTCCGCGAGGCCATTTCAGGAGGAGCCAATGTCCTGATGCTGGGGCGGGGCATGGCGAAGAAGTTCTGTCATCTCTTCCATCGTGATACCTCGCTGGCACTCATGCTTACTGCTTCTGCGGCGGGCAGGCCGTCGGGTGCGGTGATTACGCCCATCGGCTCGGTTGAAGAAGCGCTGCGCATCGGTGCTGATGCGGTTGTCGTGTATGTGGCATTGGCAGGCGACAACGAGCCGGAGGCAATTACCTACGTTTCCCGGATAGGCGAAGCCTGTGAATTGCTGGGCATGCCCTTCATCGCCGAAGCCGAGTACCCGAACGCCTACCAGAGCCTCAAAACTATGCAAGGAGCGTTGGGCGCGGAGTACCTGAAACGAAATGCCCGTCTATGCGCGGAGTTGGGAGCCGACATCGTGAAGGTAAACTGGAGCGGCGACCAGAAATCGTTTGCCGAAATTGTGCGGGCATGCGACCGGCCGGTGGTGCTGGCAGGCGGTTCTCTAATCAGTGATGCAGAGCTTCTGACTCGTATGCAGCAGGTACGCGATGTCGGCGCGATAGGGTGCTCCGTGGGCCGCAACATCTTCCAGCATCAGAACCCGGAAGCCATAACGGCAGCCATCAGCCGCGTGTTCCGCGACAAGTGGCCGGCCAAAAAGGCTATCCAGGAGCTTTTGAGCAAGCTGAAGAAACCGGGCAGAAGCAAGCCGTTATGAGACGTATCTTTTCTGCTACAGTTGCTTGACGAACGAAGTTAGCCTCTATAGAATTACCATAGCATCGGGGTGTGGCGCAGCGGATTAGCGCGCATGGTTTGGGACCATGAGGTCGGCGGTTCAAATCCGCCCACCCCGACCAGTGAATTCGATTCTGGTAATAGGTCGTTAAGGGGGGAACATGAAGAGGTCGTTTACCATAGTGGTGGAGCGAGACCCCGAGAGCCACTGGCTGGTGGGAGAGGTGGTGGAATTACCTGGTTGTTATACTCAGGCTCCTGACCTGCCCACGCTGGAGTCCAACATGCAGGAAGCGATTCGGGCATACCTCAAGACCTCCGAGCCTAAAGAGCCTCTGCCCGATTTTGTTGGCACCTGGCGAGTGGAGATAGCGGCTTGACTAAGCTGCGTCTTGTTCCCTACCGTGAGTTAAGCAAGGTGGCTGAGGCAGCGGGATTCCATAGGGTTCGCTGTGAGGGTAGCCACAACACATTTCGCAACGCTGAGGGGCGCATTGTGGTGATGCCTGACCACGGCTCCCAGGTTATCGTCAGACCTTTGCTGCGCAAAATTCTTCGGGACCTGGGGCTGAGCACTGAGGAATATCACAACATCCTGAACAAGCTATGATGGATGGCTGTGCGCGACGACTGATTAAAGAAGATTTACAAATTACTCTTCCCATCAGAAAGGAGGCAAGCGGCCTCCGCCTTTTCTCGGTCCTGCTTTGGGACCATGAGGTCGGCGGTTCAAATCCGCCCACCCCGACCAGCTACACACAGTATCCCCTAAATTTCTCCTATTTTTATCAAGGTTGCACCGGGCCTCCAATTACCTTAATATGCTTGGTAAGATGCCTGAAGTCAGAGTTAACGGAATCAATATCCATTATAGAGTCCAGGGTAAGGGCGAGCCCCTGGTATTGATAATGGGGTTGGGTGGAGAGTGCGGCGATTGGGTTCTCCAGGCACGCGCCTTCAAAAAATATTACCGGGTAATCACTTTCGATAACAGGGGCGTGGGCAAAAGCGATAAGCCTGTTGAACCCTACACGGTCAGGACGATGGCTGATGATACCGTGGGCTTGATGGACCATCTGGGGGTCGACAAAGCGCACGTCCTGGGGGTGTCCCTGGGGGGCATGATTGCGCAGGAGATCGCTATCAACTACCCGGAAAGGGTGAGGAAGCTCATACTGGTGAGCACTAACGCAGGCAGAGAAGAAAAAGGCGAGCATTCTCCGGAATTGCTGAAAGCGATGGGACTTAAAGAAGGTGTCTCCGACGAAGATATCAGGGATGTCGATATCGGCCGTGTTATGAGCTCTCTGAACGCACATGCTTTCAATAGCATGGTGATTAAAATGGTGGCTGTGCCTTTTTGCTCGGTTCGCGCCAAACTATTCGGCATCGGAGGTCTGAAGGGGCAATTCGAAGCTGCTATGACTCACAGCACGCTGGACAGGCTGCATATGATTAAGTCGCCGACCCTGGTGATAGCCGGAACAGGGGATAGGATTGTGCCGCCTCGCTCAGCGGATGTGCTGGCGAGCAGGATACCCAATGCTAGGCTGGTCAAAATCGAAGGCGGGTCTCATACTCTTGTCGCGGAGAAGAGGGGCAAATGTAACAGGGAAGTGCTGGACTTTTTAGCACATTAATATACGGGTAGCCTGGAGCACCTGCTCCAGGCCCAGGTCAAGCACCGCCGCTTCATCGGCTTTGAGCTGGAGAGACGGGGCTGGCAGGTAATCCATATCATCGATGAGAAGAGAGACTGGCAGCCGGGGAAGGTTGGGATGATGGCATGAGGGAGGAACCGGGGATGCAGGGCTATCTGCTTATGCGGGATGGGACCGAGCATAGGATAGGTGATAGCCTCACTGAAATAGAATGTTTCCGCTGTGGCATATGCTGCATCCGCTACCGGCCCAAGGTTACCTTAAAAGAGATGAAGCGCATCGCCCGCAAGCTGGGTATGTCTATAGATGCGTTCATGTCGGCGTATGTTCGGGCCGTGCCGACAAAAGAGGCCTATATTCTGCAGAGCTCTGCCGACACATGCCCTTTCCTGCGCTGGGATGAGAAAGACGTTAAAGCTGCCTGCTCGATACATGCCTTAAGGCCGAAGGCTTGTCGCAACTGGGTGCCCAGCTTGTCTCGACCGGAGTGCAGGGAGGGGCTGGCGAAATTGAAGGCTGATGGCGAACTCTTGCTGCCCGAGGATATGTATAAATCAGGCAAGGACATAGAGAAGCTTTCCGCAACCTTGAGCGATAGTGAGAGAATCTAAACTGGTGGCCGGGCCGTTCGGCTCCCGTTTGGCGGGGTGGTTCTGGAGTTCACTTTGTTATCCTGATAAGAGACGGTGGGGACCGGCAGCGAGATAATGAATGTAGTGCCTACCCCCGTCTCACTCTTGACCTTGATCTCTCCACCGAGCTGCTGTACAAGGTCAAGGGTTATCGAGAGGTCTAACTTTGTCCCCTCGCTTTCGGCTTCCGATGACGGCAAAGGCTCGAAGACTTTGTCCAGACTCTCAGGTGGGATGCCGCCGCCGGTATCGGAGAATAATACCTCAACTTTGTGACCGTTTCCAGTTTGTTGTCTGGTCTCGACATTGAGCTTGCCGCCCTCAGGCATCGCTTTTTGGGCGTTCAGAATCATGTTGAGAAAGACCTGTTGAAGCTGACGGGTGTCACCCCTGACCGGGGGCAGGTCGGGCTGCAGTTGCGTGAACAGTTCCACCTTGTTTATTTCGAGGTGATGTCTGGCGATGGCTAAAGTATCGCCCACGACCTGATTCACATCCACCGCCTCGTTGCTTGCTTTGGAATATCTGACAAAGGAAATCAGTTTCCTGATGATGTTCTTGCTTCGCTGCAGCTCCCTTTCGATGTACCTGAAATAATCGGTAGCATTTTTCAGGACACCGGGCATCTCCTGGGGAGAATGTGGTTTGTCCAGTTCTTTAGCCCCGAGCTGGGCATAGCCGGAGATGGCGGTGAGAGGATCGTTTAGTTCATGGGCGACCGAGGCAGCAATATATCCCATCGCCGATAACCTCTCGGATTGGACCTTGCTCGCCATCAATTTCTCCAGTTCCTTCGTCTTTGCTTCAATCTGCTCCGCAAGATGGGCATTCCACTTTGATATTTCGGCAGAGGAGGTCTCAAGGCGAGCCGCCATCGAGTTGAAAGATTCGGCCAATTGGCCCAAATCCTTCGGTTGCATCGGGGGCAGACGGTGGCTGAGATTGCCGGCTGCTATCTCGGCGGTGCCTCTGGAGAGGGTTCTGATTTTATTCGAGAAGATGCGTCCCAGGACCAGTCCCACTACTATAAATGAGAATATCAGTACTGCAATGGCTATCCAGGATACCTTCGTCACCTCATTAGCGGGGGCGAAAGCCTCGGAAGCGGGCATGATACCGACGAAGCTCCAATTGTCGCCGGACCACGGCGCCAACATGGTGATTCCGGCTACCACGGCGCACATTTTTGTGCCACCCTGGCTGTATTGAATCATCTGATGCTCGGGAGGCATTCCGGAGCCGTCCCCGGCGAAGACTATCTTTTGAAAAAGCTTGGCCTGGTCTGGCCCTGCAATGATGTTGCCTGAGCCGTCGATGAGGCAGACATAACCTGTTGCGCCGACCTTCACCCGCTTTATCATCTGCCAGATATTCTCCATGCTCATCTGGGCAACCAGGACTGAGCTGACTTTGTAGTTGCTATCCGTAACCGGGGAGGCGATCTGAATGGCTAATGTATAGGGCTCGGTTGAAATCACAGTATCCGACATGGAGGGAGTGCCTCCGATTGCTCGCTGGAACAGACTATTGTTCCCCCACTGGCCGCTGTAATTGTAGTCGGTAGAGGTGATTACGTTGCCGCTTGTGTCAACTAAGGCAACATTTTCGAAGGTGCCGAAGAACATCTGTATCCTTTTCATCTCGGCAAGCTTTTCCGCAGTCGTAGCATCGGGAGACTTGATCACAGTGTCTTGAGACAACATGGAGGCGTCACCTAAGCTGCGGGCTAAAAGGGAGCCTATTTGATCAGCGGCTTGTGTTGCCACGCCATCCAGTCGTATCTCGGCGTTTTTGGCCGCCGACCTTGCCATGTAATCGGTACCAACAGCGATGGCGGTGGAACCGGCGATAAGAGTAACCAGCACTATAGGGAGGATGATAGAGCCTGACACGCTTCGCGGAGACAGGCCTGTTAGAATAAGCCGCCAAATAGTCTTACGACTCTGTCGAAACTTCACTATGTCAGTATCCCCCTCAAGAAACCTCTTTCTTCTCTTGGCTTTGCAACGGCAAAACCAGCCATCTGGCTGTCATACCGATGATGCCCCGTTACTATCGTACACATAGGAGTACTTCTCTAACAATAACGAATAGGTACTAATGAGTCTCGGACTTTTCACCTATTCTCAAGCGACTTCGTTTTTTAGTGGATATGTTGCTCTCAGAGCCATACAGTCGTAGAATCAGCAGAAGAACGAAGTCTTAATCAGGAGCACTTATTTCTTGGACGAGTTTCATGCCAGGATAAGGAAAGCCTTGCCCGCAGATGCGGATGATTTCGCTGCTCTCGTCTTGATGTCTGCCCCGTCATTGTTCCCTGCAATCTACGGCGAAGGCGTTAAGGGCTTAATGCAGCACCTTTTCTGCCGGCAATCCAATCTTTTCAGCTTCGAGCATACCTACTTCGCAGAACTCGGCAGCAGGAAAGCCGGCATGGTTTTGGCGTATGACTGGCAGGTGAAGGGAAGAGAGAGCCGGCAAACCGGCTCCTTATTGTTCGAAGGGATGAGAGGAAATTTTAAGAGGAAACTGCCGCTCCTGATGAAATTTGAGAACATTGTTGGAGCATTGAAAGACGGAGAATATTACATCAGCAATATCGCTGTTTATCCGGAATACAGGACTGCGGGGATCGGGACGAAGCTGATTTCTGTAGCGGAGGAGGAGGCCTGGAAGAGCAGCGCGCAAAGGGTGGTACTGGATGTCGAGGTGGAAAATGCCGGCGCATCCCGACTTTACAGCAGGCTGGGGTATTCAGTAGCTGCCGAATCCACGGTGCGATTGCGAAGGGGGAAGTCTTTCAGTTTTTACAGGATGTGTAAAGAGCTGGGATAAGGATAACATCGGTCCGTTCAGAGCTGAAATGCCTGTGATACAGCGGCTGCATGATTTCATCGCCGAGAGTGGGTATGAGATAGCAGGAGCGCATGAGGAAGAGTACCTTACAACGCCCAAGGCAAAGGTTCAGAAGACCTTAATCCGTTACCCGATTAGAAAAAAGTAAGCAATCCCTTACGGGCGGCTTTATTTAAAGCCATAAGCCGCCCATAAGGGGTGTTGCCCAACTGCTCGGTATTACTCTTTGCTCTTGACTATTTGAGCAAGCCCGTAAAGGACTAAGCCGCCGAGCACCGTGAAGAAAAAGCCCTGAAAGAACTCGGAAGCCCTGTAAACTCCTTCCGAGCTGCCGGCAGCAGCCAGGATGGCCCACAAGAAGCCCGAGATGCTGTCAACTATTGCCCCATAGAGGAACAGTTTTCCGGATGTGAACGCTAGGTTGACCTTTACCTCTTTTTCTCCTTTATCTGCCATTGTAAGTCCTCCTTCCTTTTTATGACCTGGGCTTTAATTATGGGAAAAAGCCGCGATAACGTTAATTAGAGTTAGCGGAAAGCCCCCAGGAGCCCTATGCTGGCACCTGTACTTGCAAGAAATGCCAGGATTATCGCACCGGCGAGAAACATGCCCAGGCGCACCACATTGTTCTCGTCCTTCTGCAAGAAGCCCCCGGCGAACAGTGCGAGGGTAGTTATTGCCAGGCCTGCCAGAAACACCCCCTCGTTACCGGAGTTACCAACCCCGGCGCCTATGATGATCAGCACAATCCCCACCATGACACAAACCAGTAGAAGAAAACCTAGACTGAGAGACATCCCTGCTGGCTGTTTTTGTTCCATACGTACCTCCTTCCTGGCCTAAGACTTTAATTGAGAGAATTCCAAAAGTCAAGCCTATTAGCGGGTCATTCCGCTACATGTCTCGGCGCTGTGGATAACCCGTTCGGGTAGGCCTGTTAGGGTCACCCCGGCCTGATAGGTAGATAAGGTATTGCCGGTGCTTCCTTTGATATTTTTTGAACGGCTTGCTCGCCAAAGATGACCTTAAGCAGTTGTCTTGCATCAGATTTTGTGTTATAGTGTTCGGAAGAATAGGCTATAAGAGAGTATTAACAGGAGGAAACATCGGATGTACGACTTCGAGTTCGAAGAAACAGCTATGGGCACCTGGGCGATGCTTCGCCAGACTTGGATCGCGGTGAACAAGGCAGCGGAGGTCAAACTCGCCAAGGTAGGATTGACACCTGAGAAGGCCGCTGTCCTGTGGGCTTGCAGGGACTATACCGGGACGTTAACTCCCGCTGAGATAGCCCGCCTGGTCTTCAGGGAAAACCAAACCATTGCGGGATTGCTCAATAGGATGGAGAAAGAGGGCCTTGTTACCAGAGTGCCGAAGCGTAAGGGGCATCCATTTACAGAAGTTAAGATAACACCTAAGGGCGAGAAACTCACCGGCCCCGGGGTTGAGATATATAAGGGTTTGATTAAGGGTCTTGCGTCAGGCCTATCGGTCGATGAGCAGAAACAGCTTCAGAAGTTGCTGAAAGTGTTGCGGCAGAAGATGCTCGATGACCTGCATATGGAGTTAGATAAACAGCCGAAGGCTTTGTCTCCCGGGAAGCCGATTCGCGTTAAGTGGTAAACGATAAGTAAGAAATAGCAATAAATAGGCTGGGTATTTTTAACAGACATATACCCAGCCTTCTCCTATTTTAAGCATCGAGATCCACAACTCGGCAAATCTACGTCCTGTCAACTCCAGCTTGCACTTGCTGTGTCTTTGCGATGATAACGTAATCTCCACCATCGCTAACAAATCTTCTATTCACAGATTGTTTAGCAATGAGTCTGCCATACCGACGAAAGCCGGTATCCGGATAACTTCACCGTAATTTTGAAGCTGTCCCGACTTGTCGGGATGGATTACGTGTCAAGCACGGAATGGTAATTGTGTTTCTAAACGCCCTCCTATTCACAGGTTTGGGAGGGTGTGCTCAGTGTGCTATACTATAAAACCTGGATAGATACGTTGTGATATGTATTTCCAAAAAATGGAGGTGATTTTTGGCGCCGAGGTTGAGGATAACTATACGTGAGATGGAGATAGACGATATTGCCTCTGTCTATCACCTGGGAGAGCAGCTTTTCACCAGTGAGGAATTTCCCATTCTCTATCGTACCTGGGACCCCTATGAGGTAACAGAGTATTTTAGCTCGGACCCCGAATACTGCCTGGTAGCTGAGGCAAAGGGGGTAATAGTCGGCTTTCTGCTGGCTACAACGATAGAGAAGGAAGGCACTGCGTGGAAGAAGTACGGCTATCTGGCGTGGATAGGTGTTGACGAAGCTTTCCAGCGTAACCGCCTCGCGCGCCGGCTTTACAAGGACCTGGAGAAAAGGCTGGGAGAGAATGGTGTCAGGATGGTTATGGCCGATACCGATGGCGATAACGAGTCGGCTATCGCCTTTTTCCAGAATGTAGGCTTTTCCACCCGCGCTCAACACTTGTGGCTGTCTAAGACTCTTCACAGAAAAGCCAAGAAGGCTGTCAAACCGGAGAACCAATTTGGCGCTGAGACAGAAGCATTAGAAGCCGGCAGGCTATAGCGAATGCCGTGTTTCTGAAGGAAGCGAATAATGGAAACTAATGATAAATCAATGGACGTGCAGCCGGAAAGGTTGAAAAACCTCCTTAAGTCTCTTATCGATATCTACAGTCCCTCCGGGAAAGAGGAGGAGATAGTTGAGTATATAGAAGATTATTTGAAGAACAAAGGCCTGGATGTACTCAAACAGAAGGTTGACGATAACCGTTTCAACCTGGTGGTACTGCCGGATAATGATGAAGAAGTAGACCTCTGCTTTGTGGGGCACCTGGACACGGTTACAGCCCCCGACTTGGATAACTATGGCTTCAGCGAGGAAGGGCATATCGTTTCGGGCCTGGGGGCTTCGGATATGAAGGCGGGCTGTGCTGCGATGATTGAGGCATTCACCGTCCTTGTGGAAAAAGGAGGCATGTTACCCCCTGTGGGTCTCGCTCTGGTGGTAGGTGAGGAGGAGGAAAGCGATGGCGCAAAAACACTGATGCGGGAATACAGCTTCCCCTGGGCGGTGGTGGGCGAGCCGACCAACATGGTGCCGTGCCTGGGACATTACGGTTATCTGGAAGTGCTTCTGCGTACCAAAGGTAAAAAAGCCCACTCCTCCATGCCGGAACTCGGGCAGAATGCCATTGAAACCATGCTGAGGCTCCTGTTGAAGGTTACCGAGTTCATCACCTCCCTGCCCAAGGGGGTTGTCTACAACATCAGGCAGCTTTCGGGTTTCCCCGGCGGGTTTGTGGTTCCCGATGCCTGTGAGGCCTGGCTTGACCTGCATCTTCAACCGGACTCCAGAGTGGATGTACTTAAGGCTGAGTTGGAACAGTTGGTAGAGGCGGTAGATGAGAGCTCCGGCATGAACGCCTATATCAGATTCGAGAGCACGCAGTCAGGTTACAGGATTTCACCGAAGAGGCCTCTGGTCAAGAAATTGAGAGAGGTATACAAGAAGCTGTCTCTGCCGTGGGAGCCCCAGGACTTCAGAAGCCACTCCGATGGGAATGTGCTCTGGGCTGCAGGGGTTGACCCTATAATACTTGGGCCGGGACGTCTGGAGACGGCTCACACCGCAGAGGAATCGGTGGACTTTCGCCAGGTGGTGCAGGCATCCCGGCTCTACCTGAATTGTGCCCTTTTCGTCAAAGCTCCTTTGACCAGGAAAACTCAAAAATAGCTGTTTACCCTTTCTGGACCGCGGCTGACCAGTACTACTGAATTGTGAGGTTTTCTGATGAAATCAAGGAACGGAAGAGACCTGTGGCCATTTTTTGAGCCCCGCACCGTGGCCGTATTCGGCTCGCTAAAAGAAGGGATGGGGCATGGCTACTGGGCTATGAAGAACATGCTTGACTTCGGCTTCACCGGCAGGCTTTACCCTGTTAACCCTTCATACAGTGAAGTCCTGGGTATGAAAGCCTATCCGGGTGTAAATGAGATAGCTGACCCTATTGATTTAGCTCTCGTGATTACGCCCCCCTCCACTGTGCCGGCGATTATAGGGCAGTGCGCTGAAAAAGGGGTGAAGGCTGCGGTTATTGTATCCGAGAATTTCGCCGATGCAGGCGGCGAAGGAACTAAGCTTCAACAGCGATTGGTTGACATAACAATACAGAGTGGAATTCGTATCGTGGGGCCCAATACCGTCGGCGTTTTTAATGCCGCTAACGGCTTCACAACCATCCCTTATCCTTTCGGGTACGATAAGGTCAGAAGGGGAGGGATGGCCTATTGCAGTCAGACGGGCATAGTGCTCCCCCAGTGTCAACCTATTGAGGACCGGGGCTATCCTATCAGCAAGATGTGCGATGTGGGCAATAAGTGCGATGTCAATGAGGTTGACCTGCTGAATTACCTGGCAGCCGACCCGGAGACGAAGGTAGCTGCCCTGCATATCGAGGATGTGAAGAACGGGCGCGGCTTCCTGGATGCGGCCCGGAGCTTTGCCGGCCGCAAGCCGCTGATAATTTTTAAACCGGCACGGAGTGCAGCGGGGGCCAGAGCCTCCGCATCTCACACCGGCTCTCTGCTGGTAAACGACCGAATCTACGACAACGCCCTTCGGCAGGCGGGCGTGATCCGGGTGAATACCTGGCAGGAATACTGGGACATACCCAAGGTCTTTGCCTACCACTCGCTGCCGTTGGGCAACCGGATCGCCATCATCAGCCATAGCGGAGGCGCAGGTGTGGTGGCAGCCGATGCAGCGGTTGAGTCCGGGCTGACGATCTCCATGTATACTGACGCTACGTTGGAGAAGTTGGCGAAGCTGTCTCCGCGGCTGGCTAAAAATCCCATTGATTTGGGCCCGCCCCTATCTATGGTAGAGGACCCCTTGTCTCTCCAGGAGGAAGTAATAGCCACAGTACTTGATGATGCCAATGTGGATTGCGCTACTATTATCCTCTACGTCGGCACGATGGCTCCGGCATCGTACATTGTGCAGATGTTCGAGCGGCTGATGCAGCGTGTCTCGAAACCCTTGACGGTCTGGTTCTATGGCACGAAGCTGTCTTTGATTGAAGACATATCACGGCAACTGGAGGAGCTGGGGGTGCCGACCTATACTGACCAGGAGACTTCCATAAAGGCGCTCGGTGCGCTGGTGCGGTACTCTGAGTACAAAAGAGGCATTGGATGAACAACAGCTTGAGTGCGGGGCAGCTAATAGCACTTCTCATCCCCCTGGTGCTGGTGGAGCTCGGGCTTCTCGGCTTCTCTTTATATGACCTGGCGAAAAGAAAGCATGTCAGGGGCGGCAGCAAGTTGCTGTGGGTAATCATCATAGTGGTAGTCGAGTTTTTCGGGCCTATTCTCTATTTCGTTTTGGGGCGTGAGGAGGAATAACCCCTTTGCCAGCTATTAGTTGCCAGGGCCTCACCAAGCGCTACGGCAGCATTGTCGCTCTGGATAACCTTGCTCTGACTGTCGAAGATAGGGTTATCTTCGGCTTTCTGGGGCCTAACGGGGCGGGCAAGACCACAGCCCTCAAGATATTCACCGGACTGAGCAAGCCCACGAGCGGCAGGGCCTGGGTAGCGGGCGAGGAGGTTGTCTCACACTCGCGTTCTCTTCAGAGCAAGATAGGCTATCTCCCCGAGGAACCCGCCTTCTACAACTGGATGACGGGGAGGGAATACCTCGTTTTTGTTGGCCAGCTCTTCAGTTTATCCTCTAAAGATATTAAGAAACGGTGCGGCGAGCTGCTGGAACTGGTAGATTTATCCCGCGATGCTTCGCGCCGGGTAAGCGGCTATTCCAGAGGGATGAGGCAGAGGCTCGGTATCGCGCAGGCTCTGATGAACAAGCCCGCCGTGCTTTTTCTGGACGAGCCCTGCTCTGCGCTCGACCCCCTGGGCAGGGCTGAGGTACTGGACACCCTTGTCCGGCTCAAAGAGCAGGCGACCACCGTCTTCATGTCGAGCCATATCCTCGCCGATGTGGAGCGGGTTTGCGACACAGTGGGCATTATAGACAGGGGCAGGCTCGTCGTGGAGTCCGGGGTTGAGGAACTGCGCCAGCGTTTCGCCCACCCTGTCTTCGAAATAGAGTTCGAGCAGGCGGCTGCCCCGGTTGTCGGTCTGCTCGAGTCGTTGCCCTGGGTGGAGAACGTAAATGCCGGTGAAGAGGGCAATCTGTTCAAGCTCAGGGTAACTGCCCGCGACATAGCTACGGCGAAGGTGGAGCTTCCCAAAGTGATAGCCCGAAGCGGTCTCACCCTGCGTCAGTATCAGATGGTGCTGCCCACGCTGGAGGAAGTGTTCATCGAACTGGTGGGAAATAAGAAGGAATAGTGTCGAACTTTTTCGTTCTGTTCAAAAAAGAGTTCAAAGGCCAGCTCAAGACATACCGCTTTCTCATCGTGGTCGCCTTGTTCTTCGTCTTCGGCCTGGGCACTCCCTTGTTGCTGAAATATCTCCATGTGCTTATACCTGCCCAGGACTCTGTCATAGGGATACCCGAGTTCACCGCCGCAGATGCGGTTCAATCGTTCATCAGCAGCCTGGGCCAGTTGGGATTGGTGGCGGCGGTACTGGTGGCTATGGGCTCGGTTGCCGGTGAGAGGGAGTCAGGCACGGCGGCTATGACATTGAGCAAGCCGGTGGGCTCCGGCAGCTTTATCCTGGCCAAGCTGGCCGCTCTATCTGCGACCTTCGGGGCCGCCATTATAGTGGGAGCCGCGGGCTGCTATCTGTACACTGTGGTGCTCTTCGGAAACCCCGGAGGATTCAAGTTCCTTGCAGCCTGCCTGTTAGGGGCGCTTTACCTGCTGTTCTGTCTCGCTGTGACTGTGATGTACAGTGCGTTTGTCCGAAGCAGCATAGCCGCGGGAGGCTTGTCCTTCGTTACCCTGGTCGCCATAGCAGGTACCGCAGGTCTGCCGGGGATAAAGTACTACAGCCCGGGCGTACTGGTATCCTGGGCCGAAGACATTGCCATGTCGGGCGGCCCGAATTCCTGGTGGGTGCTGGCCGTCAGCATCGCGCTAATAATTCTTGTCATTGTCACAGGCTGGCGAGTCTTCAAGGCGAAAGAGCTGTAGGCGCAGTATGCTCTTAACTGCGCGTACTTTCCTTTTTAACCCTCCCTGGCTTCCTCGTCAAGCTGCTGCAGCACCTGAAGTGTCTCCTCTGTGCTGTCCAGGAAGTTATCGGTAAGCACCTCCTGCAGCTCATGGCCGCACTCAGGGCATTTGTAGACCTCATTGTCAGGCTGGTCGGGCAGGATGTGCATGCGGTAATAGAAGGTCCTCTGGCACTGGCTGCAGTACAGAGCTCCGCATCTGAACTTTGCCTCGTCTGGCATTCAGCACCTTCTTTTTTTCGAGTGGAGCTGATAATTTTTGAAACAAGCAGATTATATCACTTAGAACATGTGCAGGCCGCCGTCCACCATTAAGGTCTGACCGGTGACGAAATCCGAATCCGAGCAGGCCAGGAAAACAGCCACAGGGCCGATATCTTTCTCAGGGTCTCCCACGCGCTTCAGAGGGATTTTCTCCATCTCTTTGGTCATCTCCTCTATCTTGTCGGGGAAGGCCATGCCGTAAGCTATCATCGCCGGTGTCAGGGCTGAAGGACAGATTACGTTCACGTTGATTTTGTATTTGCCCCACTCACGCGCTGCGGTTCTGGAGAAGCCTCGAATGGCTTCCTTGTTCGAGTTGTAGTCAACGGAGCCTTCCAGTCCCACGACCCCCATATAAGAGGCGAAGTTAATTATCTTGCCACCCCTATCCTTCATATAGGGAAATACAGCTTTGCAGCAGTACCACGTGCCCTTGACTCCACTCTGGAAAGCCATGTCCCACCATTCCTCCGGTAACGATTCTATGGGAGAGCTCAGGTGATACGCTGAGCCCCCGGTCCATCTCTGCGCGTTATTTACCAGGATGTCGATGGGACCGAACTTCTTCACCACTTTGGAGACCATTTTCTTGACCTGTTTCTCGTCACCGACATCACAAATCACTGCCAGCGCCTCCGCCCCAAGCTGCTTGATTTCTCCGGCAGCGGCTTTGGCGGTTTCGGGATTAATCTCGGCGATAACTACCTTAGCTCCTTCTTTAGCAAATGCCAAGGCTATGCCTCTGCCTACACCCTGGCCCGCACCGGTTACGATGGCAACTTTCCCTTCCAATCTGCCCATGCCTGATACCTCCTTTGGCGGCGCCATTAGCCGCGCCTGAGTTGCGTATATCATAAAAATTTGCTCTTTGTCAACTTTTTCTTACGAGGTTGTTTATTAACGCCTCTTTAAGCTTCGTTGCTTCCTAATAGGAGCCCCTAATGTGGAATAAGATATACAGATGCGGTTATAATAGGCTGCAAAGAGGAGGTAATTTTGCGCATCGTTCGCTTCGCTGCTCAAGGCAAAATCAAGTACGGCATATTGGATGGCGATATTATAAAAGGCTTTCGGGGCAGCCCGTTTGCCGGATTTAGAGGTTCAGCCGGTTCCTTCAAGTTCGATGGCAGCACCTTCAGGCTGGACGAGGTGAGGCTGCTTGCTCCGTCTATTCCTTCGAAGATTGTGGCACTGGGGCTAAACTATCGTCGGCATGCCGAGGAGACCAAGATGGCTCTGCCCTCGGTGCCGCTCATCTTCCTTAAACCGTCTACGGCAGTCATAGGTCCTGATGATGAAATAATCCTGCCCCGCGGTTCGGGTAGAGTTGACTACGAAGGCGAACTGGGCGTTGTTATCGGCAGGAAGGCCAAGGATGTCTCAAGGGACAGGGTCAAGGATTACATTCTGGGATACACCTGCGTTAATGATGTCACGGAGCGCCATATCCAGAAAGCGGATGGTCAGTGGACCAGGGCCAAGGGTTATGATACCTTTGCCCCCGTAGGCCCCTGGATTGAGACCGATGTCGACCCTAATGACTTAAAGCTCGAGACCTCCCTGAACGGAGAGATTCGGCAGTCTTCCCGCACCAGCGACCTCATCTTCGGTGTTGCCGAGGTAGTGAGCTTCATCTCTGGCGTGATGACATTGCTGCCGGGCGATATTATCGCTACAGGAACTCCATCAGGCATCGGCAGGATGAGCCCCGGCGATGTAGTCGAGGTCAGCATAGAGGGCATCGGCAAGTTGCGAAATTTCGTGGTAGCTCAGGGATAGACCGGGAAAGGAACAAGAACATGGCGAAGCCCGGATACCTGGTTGTTTTCATCACCGCCTCAAGCTATGAGGAGGCTCGCAAAATAGCTGATACACTTGTTGACCGGAAAAAAGCGGCCTGTGTAAATATAGTGCCCGGGGTGAAGTCGCTGTTCAGGTGGCAGGGCAAAATCGAGGAAGCCGAGGAAAGCCTCATGGTGGTCAAGACCAGGGCGGAGCTTTTCCCCGATGTTGTCAACTTGGTCAAGGCCATTCACAGCTACGAAGTGCCTGAGATAATCGCCCTGCCCATTGTCGAGGGGAACCCCGATTATCTGGAATGGCTGAAAAAGGAGACGGGAGGGATATGAAAAGGAAGATAAGGGTTACCGTAGGCAAGATTGAGCTGGAAGCCTGGCTCAATGAGACTAAGACGGCTAACGAGGTCTTCGAGGTGCTTCCTATCACTTCTGCGGTGAATACCTGGGGCGATGAGATATATTTCACCATCCCTGTGACGGCAGTGCCCGAGGATGCCAGGGAAGTGGTGAACCTTGGTGATATCGCCTATTGGCCTCCGGGGAGAGCTATGTGCATCTTTTTCGGTAAAACTCCTGTCAGCAAAGGTAATGAAATCAGGCCGGCCAGCGCGGTTAATATCAT
>Ga0172366_10001523_pt1 | contig 17982 bp, 14 predicted proteins | sample LakKivSesite69cm_FD_114533 | JGI IMG/M metagenome (GOLD analysis project Ga0172366, IMG submission 114533) | Sediment microbial communities from Lake Kivu, Rwanda - Sediment site 69cm | ecosystem: Environmental > Aquatic > Freshwater > Lake > Sediment | place: Rwanda: Western Province, Lake... | reverse complement strand
AGGGCGGCAGGACCGTGCGTGACGCCCTCCGACTGAAGTCGGGGGCTAATATGCCAAGCCATCTGAAGCTGGCTGGGTCTGCGGCTGCGTCGCGTGTACACATAATTCGTTGATGACCATCAACCCCGCCCTCGCCTGCGACGAAGGGAGGTACCACCGTGCTACGCACACCCTTTGGCAGCGAACGCATTCAGATGACCGATCCGCAGACCGGGATCAAAGTCATCCAGCTCACCAGTTACCCGTCGCCGAGCGCGCACTTCCCCTACGACTGGCCGTGCGTCACGCCGGACAACCAGCGCCTCGTGCTCTACTGCCAGCGTTGGGCGCAGCGCGGCGCGCCCTGGGACATCTTCCGCGTGGACGCCGACGGCCTCAACCTCTTTCAACTCACCGAGCGCGGCGAGCATGACGAGCCGGGCGGATACTACGGGCGGCCGTGGGCAGTCCTCACGCTGGACGGGAAGACGCTCTACGTGAACTGGGGGAAGTCGCTCGGCGCGGTAGAGGTGGAGACCGGCGAGGAGGAGCAGGTCTGCTCGCTGGAGAAGTTCTGCCCGGAAGGCTCCACGCTCGGACGCATGGCGCTCTCCGCGTCGGGGAAGCGGCTGTTCATCACCAGGGGAGGCCCCGTGCAGAGCGCGGTCCGGGTTGACCTGGAGACGGGCAAGGCGGAAGAGGTTGACTTCGGCGGCCACGTCTTCGGCTGCGACCAGGCCAGAGGCCGGGTGATCGTGCAGCGCGGGGAACTCAAGTGGGGCACGACCACGGCAGAGAACGGCGGTCGCAGAATCGCCAACGTCGGCTCCCAACTGTCCCTGTGGAGCTTCGACGAAGACGGCGGCGACCCTCGCCTCATCTGCCCGCAGATGTTCGCCCACGCGACGCTCCTCGGAAAGACCCCGCGCATCCAGGGCTGCGGGCTGCCTCCGCACCGGTGCATCTGGATCGCCGAAGAGGGCAAGGAGCCGGAGAAGCTCGTCCAGGGGCCGTACTTCTGGCATTCCGGCGCGTCGTTCGACGGGGAGTGGATCGCCGCCGACACCAACTGGCCCGACCGGGGGATTCAGCTTATCCACGTGCCCACGCGGCACTTCCGGACCCTCTGCCATCCACACGCGACGCTCGAACACGTGGAACACGGCCACCCGCACCCGACAGTGAGCCAAGATGGGCGGCTTGTCATCTTCCGGTCGGATAGGACGGGCGTCTCGCAGGTGTACGTCGCGCACGTCACCGAGGAGTTCCGCGAGAGCGTGAAGGCGGGCGTGCTCGATAACCCGAAAGACAAGTGGACATAGGCTGCTTCGCAGGCTCACGTCACTCCGGGGTCCGCAGGAGTTCACCGCGTCCCGGTCTGCACGCTCACCCGCGACAGGAGGGCGAAGACCACCTTCCCTATCGCCGTGTTGTCAATGTATGGTCCACGCTTGGGGTCGTTTCCCTCGGTGTGCTGAGCGAACTGTTCGCTCCCGGCTCCTTTGGCGAAGAACGGGACAAGGGAGGTTGTGTGGCCGCTATTCCACTGCATACCGGGCACGTTCCCTTTCCCATGGTTCACGAGCGGGTTCCAGACGGGCTTCCCATCCTCTCCCGTGCCCGAACCAGGGCCGGTGAGGTAGCCGGTGTCGTGGTCGGCGGTGACGATCACGAGCGTCTCGTCCCAGCCGCCGTGCTGCTCAACCCAATTCACCGCAGCTTCGATGGCCCTATCAAAATCGGTTTGTTCTTCGATGAGCCGCCCGGAGAGATTCCCGCACCAGTCAATGGCCCCGCCTTCGACCATGAGGACGAAGCCGTTGGGGTTATTGCGGAGCACGTTGAGCGCAGCACGCGTCATCTCCGCGAGGGTCGGCACCGTCTCGGTGAGCGGCAGCGCATACGGCGCGTCGTCCCTGTAGGCCGCCAATGAGGTCCCGCGCTCGTCGAATCTCTTGTTTTGCAGCGTATCGCGGACTTTCGGCACGCTGAGGACGCGCTTGGGCGTCGGGCCGCTCGCGAGCGCCTGAAACGCCGCCCGGTCCTGAACGAGCGTCCACGGGTCGGGCACGCCATCGCCGTCAACGTCCTGAACGACTGCATCCATCGTCCCGTCGCCGTCGGTGTCGAACGAGGTTGCCCCGGCAAGAACCCCGCGCCAGACCGCCTCGCCACCCACGTACTTGAAGTCATCCGGGACCGCCAGCGAATCGCCGTTGTTGTCGAACGACGGGTTGCCGCAGCCCATGATCACGTCGAGTTTGCTCGCGAGGAACATCTCGCGGGCGATCTCCGCGTAGTTGCCGCGTGCGACGTTGTGCGCGACGAACCCGGCAGGGGTAGCATGGCTAAGCTCCACGCTCGTGACGACGCCTGCGGACTTGCCCACCTCCTTGGCGCGTTCCATGAGGTTCTTGAGCGAGTTCTTTCCAACGTCTACGCAGATGGCCCCGTTGTACGTCTTGACGCCGGTGGACATGGCCGTCGCGGCGGCAGCGGAGTCGGTCGGGCGCGCCTTGACGTAATCGAACGTCGCCCACGCCGAGTCAGGCGCATAGGCTTTCCCGTTCGCGGAATACGTGCTCATGCCGTACCTGACCGGGAACCTCTCGTAGACCTGTCTGCCGCGTTCGCCGAATTTGTAGAGACTCCCGGCCTCCACTTGGCCGTACCCCATCCCGTCGCCGATGAAGATGACGACGTTCTTCGGAGCGACGGGAGACCGCAACTCAACTGGGGTGCATCCGGCACCGAGGGCGAACACAAGCGCGACGAAGAGGTATGCGGGTACACGTGAAAGGTATCTCATGACTGGCGACCTCGCTCCTTTCTCTTGTCTAGGCGGTTCACTATGCGGCGGTTGGCAGAAGGAAAGCCTTCCGAAATGCGCTCAGAAGGCCGGAATGAACGATGGTGGGCACTGCCGGATTCGAACCAGCGACCTTCTGCTTGTAAGGCAGACGCTCTGACCAGCTGAGCTAAGCGCCCCTCTCAAGAAAAATCGCACCTGGCGTTACGCTTTCGCCTTGGAGTTGTTCGTCGGTTTGGAGTTATCCGATTGGCGGCGAAGCAAGGCAAGGGGGATGATCGCACAGTACCCCAGGACGAGGAAGATCGCCGCCCACGTGCGCGAAAGGGGATTATCCGCAGGCCCCTGGGCGAGCAGGAAAAACCCAAGCACCGTGACGATGCATCCGACGCCCAGGATCACGCGATTGAGACCCTTCACCGGAGAACCGGGAATGCCAGCCAGGACAAGCCACGTGACGAGCAGCAAGAGCGCTGCAATACCCCAGGTATGCATTCAACCCTCCGTGCACTCGTAGACCGTGACCCACAGGAGGCCACGATGCGGGCAGACCGTATGATAAGGTAGCGTTACCGGCATGAATGGTCAACGAGCACGCGGGGAAAAGGTTCCGGGGCGTCCTCCGCCGAGGGAGCACCTGTCCCTTGACGAACATGACATTTTTCTCTACGTTTATATGTCTTGAATGAACCGCCGATTCTTTTCATTCCGGCCCCTCTCCGGGCCGAGCGACACCGACAGGGGACGTTCCCATGGCACGTGCATGTGATCTGTGCGGCAAGTCATACCAGCGCGGCAACCACGTCAGCCACGCCACCAACCGGCGGAAGCGGCTCTTCAGGCCCAATTTGCAGCGCGTGCACACGCTCGTTGACGGTTCGCCCACGCATCTCCGCGTTTGCACGGAGTGCATCCGTGCGGGCCGCGTCGCCAAAGTGACCCGCAAAGCCGCGCCCGCACCGGTCTAGACCTCTCGGTTCCCAATCTCTCCAAACCCCGCCTCCTCTTCCCGGATGCGGGGTTTTTCCGCTCCATGCCGAGCCTGTGGAGAAGCGACTGCGCCGCGTCGGGCGCACGCTGTATCCCGCGCAAAGCGCTTGACGGCGCTCCGGGCGTGCGCGATACTCTCCTCACCGGACGAAAGGGAGGGCTTGCCATGGAACCACGCGGGCGCGTCGCACTTGTCACCGGGGCTTCGCGGGGCATCGGGCGCGGGTGCGCCGAAGCACTCGCCGCAAGCGGACACCACGTCGTCATCAACTACCGCTCCCACGAGGACGAGGCCAACGCCGTCGCCGAGCGATGCCGCGCACACGGCGTCGGAGCCATCGCCGTGCAGGCCGACGTGCGCAATAGGGCCGCCGTGGACGCGATGTTCGCCCGCGCCATCGAGCACTTCGGCCACCTCGACGTGTTCGTGAGCAATGCCGCCGACAGCATCCGCAAGCCGTTCATCGAGATCGCGCCCGAAGAGATCGCCTACACGCTCGACGTGAGCCTTTGGGGGGTCATCCACACCGCGCAGGCGGCGGCAAGGCGGCTTGTCGCGCAGGGGACCGGCGGCTCGATGATCTTCATCAGCTCGGTGCACGTCGTCCAGCCCTACGTCAACTGCGCCGCGTACAACATCGCCAAAGCGGGCGGCCACGCCCTTGCGATGACCCTTGCGACGGAACTCATCCGGCACCGCATCCGCGTCAACATCGTCGAGCCAGGATGGGTGGATACGCCCGGCGAGCGGAAGTGGACGAGCGACGAAGAGATCGCCAAGGCCGCCCCTTCCCTGCCCTGGAAACGGCTTGCCACCATCGAAGACATAGGCAACGCCGTCGCCTACCTCGCCTCCGACAAGGCCGACTACGTGACCGGAGCCGTCCTCCGCGTTGACGGGGGGTTTGTGCTCCCTATGGTGGTATACGAGCAACCCGCATAGCCCCAAAGCGAATGAGACGCTTTCATCTCAATTTTTGCGCAGTGAGCGCGTAGGGGCACAATTTATTGCGCCCAATAACCCTGTGCAAATATGATATGTTAACAGGGCGTGATGGATCACGCCCCTACGTGTCGTTGTGTAGGGTTATTAAGGGGTGGCGAACGCGCCGCGCTCAAGAGGGCGCCCGGTTCAGCGATCATCGCCTACCGGAAGGTGGGGAACGGATAGGAAATCGCACTTCAGGAGTTCGCGGGATATGGATACTCGCAGCCAGACAAACCTTCCGCCCGACCCGCACGACGGGCTATTGCTTGAGAACGACGTGCTCGGCGCAAGGCTCTGGGGTCCGCCGACGCAGCCGACGCTCATCGTCGGGGCTTCCGACATCTGGGACCGTCGCTGGTTCGGCGACCGGCAGCCGCTCGTGAGGCTGGCGCGCCTGCGCGAGCTTGCAATGAGCGACCGACTCTCGGAAGTCGCAAAAAGCCCCAATGACACGGCGTACGGCGTCTATAACCGCTACGACTTCCCCTGCCCGAAGCCGGGGGCGCAGCTCATCCTGCGGACGCCCTTCGCCGAACGAGCGACCGTCGAACAGGACGAGAGAGGCGTCCGGCTTGTCGTGGAAGGAGCGGGCAGGAGGCTCCTCGTCGTCGCGTGGGTGTCGCTCGTCAGGCGGCTCGTGGTGATGGAGTGCGAGGCGGAAAAGCTCGCCCCCAGAGATTTCTCGGTGCGCGTCTACCGCCACCGCGATACAGTCCTGCCGGGGCAGCCGGTTGACCTGACCATCGGTGGGCGCGTCTCTCCCACGGACTTCGAGCAGCTTCCCACGCCGCGCTGCTATCGGGCAGCGGAGCATCTCTGGGGCATCGCGCAAGAGTTTCCGCCCGAACCGACGTTCCCCGACGGCTTCCGATTCGTCGTCGCGGCGACGGCTCTCGGCCTTGACCCCTCCGTCGAACGCAGGGAGGACGAGCGCGGCCTCGGCACGCCGCTCTGGGCGGAACGGGAAGGGCGGCTCGATCACGGGACCGTGAAGCGGTACACCCCGATCAACCAGGCCCCCGGCGCTGCGGCTACGGCGTCCTTCCGCTCGCTTCCCCGGTCATTTGCCCTCCTCACGACGGTTGCGACCTCGCACGATGGGTCCGATCCGGAGGCGGTCGCGGCGCAGTTCCTCGACGAGGCGGCAAGGCTCGGTTTGGATGCGCTGCGCCGGGAGCAGGCGGAGGCGTTCGAGCGCGGGCGACGGAGGCTCCGAGCGCAGGCACGCATCGGCGAGAGCACTCAGCTTGCCGCGCCGCCGGTGGTCATGCCGAGGCTCCGCACGCCGGGCGGCTCCTACGGCGACGTGCCGCTTTGCAGCGTGGCGCCGACGAAGTTCTGCTTTCAGGACGCCGCGCTCTGGCACGCCGACTTCCACCTCAACGAGATACGCGCCGAGCCGATGCTCGCGCTTGGCCAGTTCGAGGAGGTATTCACCTTCTGCGAGATGATCCGCACCCTCCTGCCGCAGGCCGAGGAGAACGCCCGCGACGTGTATGGCCTCCCCGGCGCGATGTATCCGCTCGTGCACTTCCCCCTGCGCTGCCGGGGGATCGCCCATACGAACCTGACCTGGGAGCAGGACATGGGCCTCGATGGTCTCGTGACCAAGCCGCTCTGGCTCTACTATCGCTACACCGGCGACGCGGCGTTCCTGCGCGAGGTCGCCTACCCAGCGCTCCGAAGCTGCGCCCGGTTCTGCGCCGCCTACCTGACGGAAGGAAGCGACGGGCGGCTGCACCTCGTCCCCACCGTCTCGCCGGAGCACTGGGGACTCACCAACCGCCTCGAGCGCAACCGCGACTGCACCTCCGCGCTCACGCTCACGCGCTACCTCCTCAACGCCGCCTCAGCCGCCGCGCAGGTGCTCGGTGAAGACGGAGACGAAGCCGTCGCGTGGCAGGCTGCGGCAGCGCGGCTCGTCGGCTTCCCGATCTTTCTCTCGGAGAGCGGGCCTATCTGGACGGACGTGGAGGGCGCGCCGCCCATCGAGTACAACATCCCCGTCCCCCTCGCGCCGGTGTTCTGGGGCGACGAGGTCGGGCTGGATTCGCCGCCGGAGGTGCGCGCCCTCGCGGAGCGGACGCTTCTCCACATCAACGTATGGCCGCCGCACCGGCCCTACCTCGATTCGTGCGTCCGTCCGCGGCTGGGCATCTATCGCCCCGGCGCGCCAGTGGGGCCGGAGAACCTCCTGCTCTCCTACCAGTCAATCCGCATCTTCCCTGCCGTTCCCTCCGAAGGCGAGATCGTGATGGAGAACTTCGCGGCGGAAGGCGGTTTTCGGGTTTCGGCGTCGCGCACGGCTGAGGGGAAGGTCGAACACGTCCGCATCCTGAGCACGCTCGGAGGAAAATGCCGCGTCGCAAATCCGTATGCAGGGAGCGGCCTTTGCGTCCTGGGAGCGAACGGCAGGAAGATCGCGCAGGAGGACGGGAAAGCGGCTCACGTCTCGTTCGCCACGCGCCCCGGCGAGGTCTACGAGGTGCGCCCGGCCTGAAATTCGGCGGTGCCGCTCAGAAACGCATCGGTAAGAAATGTCCTTGACACCTACCGGCCTTATTCTTTACATTATAGATCAACAAAGTGTGCGATGGCGCGCGGAGATTGCGTGCGTCCCCGCAGGACGCCGCCGGTCTGCCTCTTCGCGGAACGTGTGTTCCCACGCTCGCCCGACGTATTATTAAAGGACAGTGCGTCCCCCCATACACGCCGGTCATGTGCTTGCAGGAGGTCATCATGAGCAAGAAGCCGCGAGGGGTTGAAACCCTCGCACTCCACGCGGGGCAGGTGCCCGACCCGACGACGAACGCCCGCGCCGTGCCGATCTACCAGACCACCAGTTACGTGTTCAACTCCACTGAGCACGCGGCGAACCTTTTCGCGCTCAAAGAGTTCGGGAACATCTACACGCGCATCATGAACCCGACGACGGACGTGCTCGAAAAGCGCCTTGCCGCGCTCGACGGTGGCTCCGGCGCGCTCGCGGTGGCCTCCGGCCAGGCAGCGTGCACCCTTGCCATCCTCAACATCACGCGGGCAGGGCAGAACATCGTCTCCACGAGCTTTCTTTACGGGGGCACGTACAACCTGTTCCACTACACGTTCCCCAAGATGGGCATCGAAGTGCGGTTCGTGGATTCTTCCGCCCCGGCGAACATTGACGCGGCCATTGACGAGAACACCCGGCTTGTCTTCACTGAGTCCATCGGCAACCCGAAGAACAACGTGGATGACTTCGAGGGCATCAGCGCGGTCGCCCACAAGCACGGTATCCCCTTCCTCGTGGACAATACGGTCAGCCCCCCGCCGATCTTCAGGCCGTTCGATCACGGGGTTGACCTCGTCATGTACTCGATGACGAAGTTCATCGGCGGACACGGCACGAGCATCGGCGGCGCTATCGTTGACGGGGGGAAGTTCAACTGGAACAACGGCAAGTTCCCCGAGATCGTCGAGCCGGACCCCTCGTATCACGGGGTGAGTTTCTGGCAGGCGTTTGGGAACCACGACAAAGCCGTCGCGCCCGGCATCGCCTACATCCTCAAGGCCCGTGTGCAGCTCCTGCGCGACCTCGGGCCGGCGATCTCGCCATTCAACTCGTGGCTGTTCCTTCAGGGGCTTGAGACCCTGCCCCTGCGCGTCCGGCAGCATTCGGCCAACGCGCAGAAGGTGGCCGAGTGGCTGGAGAAACACCCGGCGGTGGCGTGGGTGAACTACCCCGGCCTCAAGAGCCATCCCGACCACAAGAATGCGAAGAGGTACCTGCCGGAAGGCGCAGGCGCGATCATTGGCTTCGGGATCAGAGGCGGAAGGGAAGCGGGCAGGAAGTTCATCGAATCGGTGAAGTTGCTCTCCCATCTGGCGAACATCGGCGACGCCAAGAGCCTCGTCATCCATCCGGCCACGACGACGCACCAGCAGCTCACCCCGGAAGAACAGGTTTCCACCGGCGTCACTGACGACTACGTGCGCCTTTCCATCGGTCTGGAAAGCGTGGACGACATCATCGCCGATCTGGATCAGGCCCTCAAGAAGAGCCAGGAGAAGTGACGTGCAGGACGAGGAAGCCGCCAAGAAACTCTTCCCTCCCGGCGCACTCGATGACCCCACGTCCGTCGGCCTCACACGCGCCAAAGCCGTACAGCTTGCCACCGAGGACTCCCCGTTCCCTCTGGAGGTCGGGGAGTCCCTCGGCCCGGTGTGGGTCGAATACGAGACCTACGGCACGCTCAACTCCGCCAAGAGCAACGTGATCCTCGTGGTGCACGCGCTCTCCGGCGATGCGCACGTCGCTGGGTGGGACATCGCGGCGATTGAGACCGGGCGCAGGTGGCGTCTGCGCAAGCCGGGCTGGTGGGATACCGTCGTCGGGCCGGGCAAGCCGCTCGACCCCGCCCATTACTTCATCATCTGCGCCAACGTGCTCGGCAGTTGCTACGGCACGACCGGCCCCGGTTCCATAAACCCCAGGACCGGCAAACCCTACGGCCTGACCTTCCCCATGGTCACCGTCGGCGATTGGGTCAGGCTTCAGGCGATGCTCCTCGATCACCTGGGCATCGAGCGTGTGCTTGCGGTGGTCGGCGGTTCGCTCGGCGGGCAGCAGGTCATCGAGTGGATGATGGCCTACCCGGACCGGGTGGAGAAGGCGATTGTGCTCGCCGCGTCGGCCAAGCTGAGCGCGCAGGGGCTTGCCTTCAACGCCGTCGGACGCCATACGATCATGAACGACCCGCACTTCAACGGCGGCGACTTCTACGGATCGCCGGTCCCCGCCCAGGGGTTGGCCGCCGCACGGATGCTCGCGCACATCACCTACCTGAGCGAAGCGGCGATGGACATGAAGTTCGGTCGGCGGCTGCGCGAGAAAGCCAAGCCCGACTTCGACTTCGGCATCGAGTTCGAAGTGGAAAGCTACCTCGCCTATCAGGGGCAATCGTTCGTCGAGCGGTTCGACGCCAACAGCTACCTCTACATCACGCGGGCGATGGATTACTACGACGCGGCGGCAAGCTGGGGCGGAGGCGACCTCACTGAGGCGTGCTCGCGGGTGAGCGCCGACGTGATGGTGGTCAGCTTCTCCTCGGACTGGCTCTACCCGCCGAGCCAGTGCCGCGAGTTGGCGATTGCGCTCTGCCGATGCCGCAGGCCGGTGACCTACATCGAAGTGCCCTCGTCGTACGGCCACGACGCATTCCTCGTGGAAACGGAAGTCGTCGGGCGGCTGCTCCGTGACTTCCTGAAGAAGGACGCACACCCATGACCGAACCCGCTCCCGAATGGGAAGACCGCCTCACGCGCCTGCTCTTCCGGCAGGCCGTCGAAGACGACCCGGAAGCCCTGCACCGCAAGCTCGCCCGGCTCGTGGACGTGCTGGAAGCCGAGGAGAAGACCCGCGCCCGCAGGCAGGACATCACCATCACCGACAAGAACGGCGCGTACCGTTGGGACCACGAACTCATCGAACGGCACATCCCCGACGGCGCGTCGGTGCTCGACCTCGGCTGCGGCTCCGGGACGTTGCTCGCCCGGCTCATCAGCACGAAGCACGTGCGCGGGCAGGGCATCGAGATTGACAGCGAGAAGGTGCTGCAATGCGTGGCCAACGGCGTGCCGGCCTTCCAGACCAACCTTGACGACGGACTCGCGGGCTTCCCCGACGAGAGCTTCGATTTCGTCGTCCTCGAGGAGACGGTGCAGACGCTCCACCGCCCGCTCACCGTCCTCACGGAGATGGTGCGCGTCGGCAGGCGCGGGATCGTCACCTTCCCGAACTTCGGCCACTGGCAGGTCCGGCTCGACCTTGCCCTGAGCGGACGTATGCCCATCACGCGGGCCTTGCCCTACGAATGGTTCGAGTCGCCCAACATCCACCCGCTCGCCCTGAGCGACTTCGAGGCGTGCATCCAGGAGCAGGGCATCAGGATCGTCGAGGGGCACGTGCTCGCCGACGGGAGCGTGCACCCGCTCAACCCCGACGACAACCTCTTCGCGGAAGAGGTCATGCTCATCATCGAACGGGCGCAGTAGGAAAGCGTTCTCCCTACCCCTTCATGCCGGTGAGCGTCACGCCCTGAATGAAGTACTTCTGCGCGCTGAAGAAGAGCACGACCACCGGGACGATCATGAGGAGCGACGCCGCCATGAGCGGCCCCCACTCCGTGCCGTGCGCCCCGTTGAACATCTGCAAGCCGAGCGAAAGCGGCATCTTGTCCATGTCGGTGATGTAGATGAGCGGGCCGACGAAGTCGTTCCACGAACCCATGAACGTGAAGATGGCGATGGTCGCAAGCGCGGGCTTCACAAGCGGCAGGACGATGAGCGAGTAGATGCGGAAGTGGCCGCACCCGTCAATCTTCGCCGCGTCTTCCAGGTCGCGGGGGATGGTGAGCATGAACTGGCGCAGGAGGAAGATGAAGAACGGGCTGCCGGTGAACGCCCTGAACCAGAGCGGTTTGAAGGTGTTGTACCACCCCAGCCACTTGTAGATGAGGAACACCGGGATCATCGTCACCTGCCCCGGCAGCATCATCGTCGAGAGCACGAGCACGAAGAGCACCTCCCGCCCACGAAAGCGGATGCGCGAGAACCCGTACGTGATCAGGCTGCACGAGACGAGTTCGCCGGTGATGTTCATCGCGGAGAGGTACGCCGAGTTGAGCATGAAGCGCCAGTAGGGGATGAACTCCAGCGCAAGGTGGAAGTTGACGAAGAAGTCGTACCAGTCCCTGGGCCAGGCGGTGAACCTCTCCGGAATCCAGATCGGCGGGAACGCCGACATCTCCGCGTCGGTCTTGAACGTCGTCGTCAGCAGCCACACGAACGGGATCGAGAAGACGACCGCGCCGACGACGAGGACGGAATGCAGGATGGTCGAGCGGATGCGCTCGCGCTGAACCTTCGTCAGGCGTGGACGCGCTCTCGCCTGTCGTGCAGGCTGGATGGCTGCTGCCGTCTCGTCACTCATAGTGCACCCACCGCTTGGCCAGCCAAGTTGCAGCATCGTAAGCGCGAAGATCATGAGGGCCAGGAATTGCTCTGTCTCTCCCGTTTGAGAGCGCCCCGGAGCGTCTAATACGAATTCTACTTAATAACACTACACAACGACACGTAGGGGCGTGATAAATCACGCCCTATTAACATATTATGTTTGCATAGGGTTACTGGGCGCAATAAATTGCGCCCCTACGCGCCAACTGTGCAAAAATTAAGATGAAAGCGTCTAAAACTGCGAGAGGAGGCGTTCATAGTCAGCGTGCGACCCGATCCAGAACCAGACGATGTCGTCCCCGTGAAGTACACCGAGAGCGCGGTAGTCACGGCTTATCCGCACGGAATAGATTGGCTCCGCCGGATGCACGTGCTTGAACCGCAGGCTCGGGTGAGATGGGTCGGCGGCAAATCGCTTGTACGCTTCCCTTGCCTGTTGCTGCACGGAGGCAGGCAGGGCGGCAAGGAGCGACCGAAAGCGGCTGGTCGTGTGAGAGTTCACAGCTTGTCCGGATCAAGGGCCTGAGTGCGGCCCGCTCGGTGCTCCGCGAGCGCCTCGTCCGCCAGGCGCACCAACGTCTCCGGAGACTTCGCCAGCGCCCTGTTCCACTCCCGCTCCGATCTCAGTTCTTCGAGAATCCACGCTGCCAGCGCGTCCTGTTCACGCACGGGCAGCCTCCTGACCTCGTCCATCACCTTTTCGAGCAGTTTCGTCATCGTCGAATCCCCTTTATGACTACATGCACAGGCGATCTCTTCCCCAAGGATACGCGGTTGACGGGCGAGAAACGCAGTTCACTCATAGTGCACCCACCGCTTGGCCAGCCACAGTTGCAGCATCGTAAGCGCGAAGATGATGAGGAAGAGAATCCACGCCATCGCCGATGCGTAGCCCATCTTGAAGTAGCTGAAGGCGTTGTTGAAGAGGTAGTAGACGTAGAAAAGCGTGCTCTGCGCCGGGCCGCCCAGGGTCATGACGAACGCCTGCGTGAACACTTGGAACGTGCCGACGACACCGGTCACGAGGTTGAAGAAGATGTACGGCGTGAGCATCGGCAGCGTGACGTGGCGAAACCGCTTGAACGCGCCCGCGCCGTCGAGTTCGGCGGCTTCGTAGAGGTGTTCGGGAATCCCTTTGAGACCGGCAAGCCAGATGATCATACTCGCGCCCGCGCCCCAGAGACCCATGACGATCATGCCGGGCTTGGCCCAGTCCTCGCTCTGAAGCCAGAGCCAGAACTCCGGGTCGAGCGGCCTCATGCCGAGCCAGCCGAGCACCACGTTGACGCGCCTGATCGCGCCGACGATGAGCGGCGTCAGCCCGATGTCGCCGAGCAGGACATTGAGCACGCCGAGCTTGGGATGCATCACCCAGAGCCAGAGGATCGAACTCGCGACGACCGGGACAATCGCCGGGAGGTAGTAGATCGTCCGATAGACCGACAGCCCGCGCACCCTCGCGTTGAGCAGCATGGCGATGCCGAGGCCAACCGCCATGCCGATGGGGATGCCGAGCGTCATGAAGATCGTGTTCCAGAGCGATTTCCAGAACGTCGGGTCCTGGGTGAGGAGGAATTCGTAGTTCTTGAACCCGACCCACCGCGCCGGGCTGATCACCTCGAATTCCGTGAAGCTGATGATGATGGAAAAAAGGATCGGCCCGCCGGTGAAGACGAGAAAGCCGAAAAGCCATGGGCTGAGGAAGACAAGGCCGATCCCAAGTTCGCTCTGACGGCTGCTCGCGCCCCGTTCGCGCCGAGCAAACCACCAGACGCCGACGATGCCCACCACCAGGAGGCCGAGAAGCGCGAGCACCACGTGCGCCCAGTTCACGAGCGGACCGACCGGCGGCCCGTAGTAGCGGTCAAGCTCCTCGTTGGTCTTGTTCGCGGCGATCCTGAGCGCCTTCTCCGGCGGACGGATGCCGTAGGTGGCGTCGTCGTAGGCTTCCTCGGTGCGGTCCCAGATGAAGCTTGCGACGGCGGATGTGCGAGGCGACCAGACGGCCTCCATCATCGCGGGGATTTTGAGCGCCTCCGCCCTGATGGCCGAATCCGGCGGAAGCAGACCAAGGAAGGCCGCGTTGAGCGGCTTCCGGGCTTGAATGCCGCCGTACTGCATGTTCTTCTCGCGCATGTCTCGCTCGGAAATGGCGCGCTTGAAGGTGAAGTAGCCCTCGCGTGAGGCGATAAACTTGATGAACGCCCACGCTTCCTCGGCGTGCTTGCTGTTGGAGGGAATGGCCCACACCACGCCGCGCTGGTAGAGCACGAGCGGCGTCGTGTCCGTCGGCATGGGCACCGGCGCAATTCCCAGGTCGAGCAATGCCTTATCGCCGTACCGCGCCGTCCGGTAGAGGATGAAGTCGTCGTCAATCACCATGGCGATCTTGCCGAGCTGGTAGGCGTCCACATTGCTCGCCTGCGAGGTGGCCATGGCGAAGGCTTGCACCGCCTGGCGACCGCCCTGGAGGTCGAATAGCTCTTTCTGGAAGGTGAGGGCGCGGGTAGCTTCGGGGCTATCGAGGAGGCATCGCGTGCCGGTGGAATCGAGCACCGAGCCGCCAAGCTGCCGGATGTAGTAGGCGAGCGGGTCCATGCCCCGGAAATGCGGCAGGAAACCGACGCGCTCAAGATTGCCCTCGGCGTCGCGCTTCGTGAGCTTTGCCGCGCACTCCCGCAGTTCGTCCCACGTGCGCGGCGGGCGGTCTGGGTCCAGCCCGGCCTCGCGGAATGCGTGTCGGTTGTAGGCGAAGATGCTGGGGTTTGTGCCGCCGGGGATCCCGTAGACCTTCCCCTCGTAGACCATTTCCTCCCAGCAGCCGGGGTAGTACTCCTCAGGCCGGATGCCTCCCGGTTCGTCGCGGTCACGCTCGATGAGGCGGTCGAGCGGCATGACGATGCCCCGTGCGGCGAGGTTGCCGAGGAAGCGCGATTCGCGCAGGATCACGTCGGGCGGGTCGTCGCCGACGTACGCGCAGAGCAGCTTCTGCAAATCCTGTCCGCGCTCCGGCACGGCGCGGGCGACCCGTATATCGGGATGGATGCGCTCGAACACGGCGATGACGCTGTCGTACCCGACCTTCCCTTCGCTCTCGGCGGTTCCCCACACGACGATCCGCGTGCGCCCGTCCGTCGCGTGACGCGAGCCGCACGACGCCATCAGCACCGCGCACGCCGCGCACGCGCCGAGCAACGCCCTGCGAGAGACCATCTCCGCCCTCATCGTGGAGTGGTGGGTGAGCCGTGGGACAAAAATTGAATATGGCGCGTCGGCCCGGTCGTGACAACCGTTGCGCGGAGACCTGCGACGCGAGGGGGAAGAAACGGCACAAGGAGGTTGTATGCGAGAGCAGGAACCGCCGGTCGAGAGGGAAACGTACCACACCTAGAGCCTATCCGGCTTTGTTGAAAACCTCTGCGACGGGCCTTCTTGGTCCTGTTGCACTGTCTCTTGGGCAGGCAGGAATGCCTGCCCCACCGACGCTCTTGCGGCTTTGACACGGGTAGAGCAGACAAGAATGTCTTGGTCAGACAACAACGTCTGCCCCCACTGACAAAAACCCCATCCAAGGGTGGGGCAGACATTCTTGTCCGCCCGAATGGAGGTTATCAACAGAGCCAGCCTATCCGAAAAACGTCATGCTGAACAACGACCGTTGATATTCGGATAGGCTCCTAGTCCACGTGTAAGGGCGATCCTCGTGATCGCCCCAGAAAACAGGGGCGAATACGAGATTCGCCCCTACGAGACATAGCAAATACGTGCACTTACATCGGCATTCTGAACTACATTCTACAGTTCGGTGCCGCCCCTCTCCTTTTCGCGCAGTTTGCTGAGCAACCCGTTGATCCCCTCGTCGCTCACGAGCTTGTTGAACGCGGAGCGGTAGTTCTCCGCGGTGCTCACGTCGTACTCCGTGATCTCCGTATCCAGCCCGATAGTCGTATCCCAGATCCACCAGCGCTCGTTCACGCGGTGCAGCTTGTACTGAATCGCCACCTGTTCGCCTTTCGTCGAGGTCACAATGGTGGTGATCACCGCTTCCGTGCTGTCGCCCTGCACGTCGGTGTACTCCGTGCCTGCTGCACGGTAGTTCTCCAGCTTGCGGACGGTGGACCTGTGCACGAGCGACCTGAAGAGCCGCATGTATTCCGATTGCTGGGCGGGGGTCATCGCAGCCCAGTGTCGCCCGATGGATTCGTGCGCCAGCCGGTCGAAATCGAATGTCTCGGCGACGGCGCGGTCGAGCGCCGCTTCCTTGGTGCTGTCGTCCGGCGAGCGGTCCAGCGCCGCCTGCGCCCGTTCGATGACGCGCTGCCGATCTTTGAGCGCCTGCAAGGCCGTCTCAGGGGAAGCGCACGCGATCGCCACCGACCCGAAGATCAGGGCCGCGAAAGTCAGAAATCCACACCGCATGATACGCTCCTCAGTTGCTGGTATTGCTCTGTCCGATCTCCCAGATGGGACGTCCGATGGTCCGGTAGAGTTCGGCCACCGCGAGATAGTGATCGTACAGGGTTTGATAGTAGTCGCTCTGGGACTTGCTGTACGCGGCGTACGCTTCCAGGAGGTCGCGTGTGCTCGCAACGCCTAGGTCGTACCGGTCTTTGGTCTGGACGAGCCACGCGCTGCCCGCGCTTCGCGAACGCCGTCCGAGGGCGCTGTTCCGCTCGGCTTCGTCGGCTTCCAGATATGCCTTCTCCACTTCGAGGGCGATGCTCGCCCGCGCCCATTCCCGCTTCCTGAGCATCTCCCGGTATTCGATGCGCGCTCGACGGATGCGGGCCTCGCGTCCGCTCAGGTCGAGGCTGTACTGGAGGCCGAAGGCGGCTTTCAGCCCCAGACCGTTATACGCATCGCTCACGAACGGGTTCTTCGTGAGAAGCTCTCGCCCCGGCGCGACGCGGTAGTTGAATTCCGCGCCGATGAACGGCGTCGGCCACCGCTCCGCCTCCGCCGCAATCACCTGCAAGCGCCTCGCCTCGACCGCCGCGCTCACCTGGGCGATCTCCGGGCGGTTCAAGAACGCGAACGTCCGCAGCGAATCGAGCGTCGGAAGCCGTTCGGGGATCGGGCGCAGGCGACTGCTTTGGATGTCGAACGGAGCATCGTACGCGATACCGAGCGCCCGACGCATCGCACCGAGGGCGAGCGTGATGTTCTTCTCCGCCTCGATGCGCTTGCGCTCCAATTCGAACCTGTACACGTCAATTTTCGCCAGGTCCACCGTCGTCACCTTGTCCGACTCCTGCTTGAGCATCGTCTGCACTCTCTCCCGCGCCACGTCAATCTTGTCGCTGGCGTCTCTGAGGATGTCCAGCAGTTCCCGCGCCAGCAGGATGCCGTAGTAGAGGCGATACACCTCTCCGGCTACCTGAGCGCGCCGCACGTCAACGCCCGCTTCCCGCGCCAGCACCCCGAACCGTGCGGCCCTGCGAAGCGCGCTCACGCGGCCAAAGCTGGTGATCGGCTGTGCGGCCTGCACCTTGATCTCGAAGTACGGCCCGAAGTGATCCCACGAAGTGGTCAACGGGTCGTCAGTCACGTATCCGCGCGCGTTTTTCACCATGCTCCCGTAGCTGCGAACCTCGAACACCGGGAGCCAACGCGACATGTCCGCCTCAAACTGATCCACGAACGCCCTCTCGCGCTCCAACTGGCTCTCTTGCAGATCGAGGTTGCCGCTCATTGCGCGTTCGAGGCACTGCCTCAGGGAGAGGCGGAGGGTATCCGGCGCAGGAGGTTGGGCGAGCGCCGGTTGAGCGACGATCACGATGCCCATCAGGCCGCCCAAGAGGCCCTGGAGAGTTGAGCGATTCATGCGTACGAGTAGTCCTTTTCCCATCGGCGACCGGTTGACTCAATGGATTCGCGTGGGAGCGCAAATCGCATGGAGAGCAATGCAAGAGCTATGCCATAGGATTCCCTGCAAGCGAGAGAGCGCATTGCACTTTCAGCCGCGGAGCAGTGCATGGTCCGTAAGGGGTGATACGGTGGGATGGGCGGCGCCCGATATGGTTCGTCGAAGGATTTCCGGTTGCGCGGCGATCATGATCCCGGCGAAGCTCCCCACCAAGCTCTGCAAGGCCTTCTGATTCATACGCATAACGCGTCCTGTACGTTCCGCAATGTCGCGTGCCCGGTCAAGTACACTCCGCATGGCGCGCGCTGGCGCGGCGCGGGCGGACGCGCCTTATCCAATTGGTTAAACCATCCGGTT
>Ga0172366_10001522_pt1 | contig 17987 bp, 16 predicted proteins | sample LakKivSesite69cm_FD_114533 | JGI IMG/M metagenome (GOLD analysis project Ga0172366, IMG submission 114533) | Sediment microbial communities from Lake Kivu, Rwanda - Sediment site 69cm | ecosystem: Environmental > Aquatic > Freshwater > Lake > Sediment | place: Rwanda: Western Province, Lake... | reverse complement strand
GAATATTCACTATGGCTTTGGCTCTGAATTTATTAAAGGATTCTAATACTCATTTAGAATTATGATTTTGTCCCAATTTATAGCGTGTCCTTAAGTCATTGTGCCATTCTTTTTCGAGATATCCATCATTCTGCAATCTTCCAACAACAATCCCGGTATCAATACCTATTCGATGAGCAAAGACACATATATCATCTTTGTAATAATTCCCTTTGGCTATGAAATCCTTATATTCGTTTGGAGGGATTAAGAGATCAGCGGCAAAGCTGTCAGCCTCCTTTTCTTGTTCTTTCATTTCCGGGGATTCGGAATCGTCTTCAAGTATGACAGCCTGACGACCATGCAAATGCAACATAATATGTCCTATTTCATGAAACAGGCTGAACCAAAATATGTCAGCCCATGCATAACGAATTGTGAGCATTAAAATAGCCTTATCTTTTGATAGCCAAAATGTTGCTCCATGCGCCTTTATGCGGGGAAAATGAGGACAAATTACCATCGCCACACCGGCTTCTGCAAGATTCTTTTGTAAAGGTTCTTGGAATTCATTAGGATGCTTGAGTGTCATTGCTCTAAAGTCTTTAAAATATTTTTCCAGACGAGTTATATCAAAAGGAGCACATGTGATTTTCCGCGATAATATTTCTCCCATTCTTAGCCATGCGGCAATTGCTTCCGGAGACCGTGAACTCATATAAGATTTTCCGCAACGAAAATCAGGCTGATAACGCCGGATATCCAGAACTCGACTCAGCGAGGTCACCCCAAAGAAACGATGCAGTTCTAAAATCTTTTCCACAGGTCTTTTCTTATCTGCTACAATGCCCAGTTTAACTAGTTCTTTATAACAGAACTTGGAAACCATGCTAGTTTCAGATTTCAATTGGTATTCTTTCTCTTTCTCCTGTTGCCGCGCCAAAGTTAGACGATATTCAGCCTCAAGACCTGTCCAAATATGAGCTGGAACACCAACCACCTTTTCCAGTTGTAATGCTGTGTTAGAGGTTATAGCTTTGTTGCCTTTGAATATCGGACTTAACTTGGTCGGTGAACGACTCATTCTCCGAGCCAATTCGTCCTTGGTCATCCCCAATGCGGCGATCACTTCCTCTAAATATTCCCCCGGAGGAATCGCCAGATTGGAGTATATGGCAGTTTTAGTCTCCATAATGTTTACTTACCTCCTCAATACGGGCGATTTCTAAATATTCTCCTTTAAGGGTGAAAATCAGGCGATAGAATCCTTTCAATTTAATAGCCCATTCTCCTTTGCGGTTTCCCTTGAGGGGATAACAATCTAAACCGGGTAATTTTTGCAATTCTTCAATGTTGCGTGTATGTTTGATGAAGTTGATGCGTTCTATATATTTCCGAGCCACCTCTACCCCATAGGCCCTTTCTGCTTTCCGATGATCCTCATATTGTTTTTGCAATTTGGGCGTTCGAAATTCAACAATCACAATTGTTTTTCCTTGAACCGGGCATGCCCTTCTTCACCCCAGAGGTGAAGAACATCTCATGGATACCCGAGTGATGTCAAATAAAAAATTTCATTTTTTGAAAAAATTTTTCAATATTTATAATAAGTATAATTTTAAATATCTTAATTTTATACAATAATTTAATATTGATTCCGCAGATTATCGCAGATAATGAATCATATTAATTCAATTTGTGCAAATCTGTGAAATCCTCCAAGGCGGATCTTCGATCTGTGGATTATGGGAGTATGAAACCGCAGATAAACGCCATTTAACGCAGATGGGATATATGATGATTTTTAACGGTGTGCATCGGCGGTTATAATCTTCTCATATCACGCAAGGCATGTAAAAAAATCTTGCAATCCCCCAATCTTCGCTGATTTACTTTTTAACTTGGTTGTCTGAGAAAAGAGGGAGGTTTTTTATGAAGGCGGTGATTCTTGCCGCGGGCGAGGGGACTCGTATGCGTCCCATCACTTATACAACCCCAAAACCGCTTATACCCATCCTTGGGAAGCCCATCCTCCAGTATGATTTAGACATCCTGAAGGAATTTGTGGATGAGATTATCGTTGTCGTGGGGCATCTCAAGGAAAAAATCATGGAATATTTCGGGCGTTTTTATCAGGGCGTGAAATTAACCTATATTGTCCAGAATAAGATTTGTGGCACTGCGGACGCCCTGCTCCAGGTTGATGGGAGCATCACGGGGCGGTTTATCCTGCTCATGGGTGATAGCATTTATGACAAAAAAGACCTTGAAGCCTGCCTGATGCGTGCGCCCTCTATTCTTGCCGTTGAAGTGGATGAACCGCAAAAGTTCGGCATATTCCGTCTTAATGGTGACCGTATTATTGGGCTGGTGGAGAAACCGAAGGAATATATCTCTAACCTTGCCAATGCAGCTCTGTATGTCCTTGACCGCGAGATTTTTGAAGAGATAAAGAAACTCAAGCCCTCACCTCGTGGGGAGTATGAACTGCCGGATGCCATCACCGCCCTGGCGGTGCGATGCCATATCCGCTGTGTCAGGTCAACCGGTTACTGGATTCCTGTCGGCTACCCCGATGACATCAGGAAGGCGGAAGAAATCATGGCGCAGAACAGGGGAAGGTCGGAATGATGGAAATATCCGGTGAAAAATTTCTTACTATTGTTTGATATTGATTCGTGAGGAAACCGCCCGTGAAAAAGGTGATGATTGTTATTGCAGTGATTGCCTTGCTTGGCGCGGGTGCCTATGCCTGGTGGAACGTGCCGAGGAAAAATCCTTATGCCGCTATTCAGCGTGAAAAAGCCAAAAGGGATAAGTTCGTCCTTTCCATTGAAGAGGTCGGAATAATCAGGGCAAGGAAAACGATGCCCACATATACACCATTCAGCGGCAAAATCACGAAGATTCTTGATGATGGCTGTACAGTCACCAAGGGGCAAACCGTTATCTGGCTGGATACGGAGGATGTGGAGAATAAACTCAGTGACCAGATAATAAATCTAAAGGCAACCAAGACGGAACTTGAGTCCAATATTGAGCAGTTGATAAAAGGGATGCGCAGTAATGCCCTCAAGGTGGAATCCTCAGCCGCCGACCTTGAATTTGCCCGACTGAAACTCCAGGAAGTTACCCATCGCTTGGAAACGGTGCAGCTCCTTGTGGATAAAAATATTGTGGCAAAGAGTGATGCCCAGACACAGGAGCAAAACGTTCAGAGTGAGAAATTTAATACATTGAATACCGACCTCACGTTTCAGAAGGATATCAAGGATAAGGAAGATGAGGAGATGTCCCAGGCGGCTGACCTCGGCATGGTAAAACTGCGGAGTATAAGGGCTAAAAAAACCATTGAGGATGCACGCGAAAAGATTGCGGATGCCGAGATTAAGGCACCCGCCGGCGGCTTGCTCATCCTGACGGAACGCTGGGACTGGCAGAATAACCGTAATGCAAAGCCTCAGGCGGGTGACCAGGTGTGGGAAAGGCAATGCCTTGCCGAAATCCCAGACTTATCCACAATCATAGTTCTCTCGCAGGTCAGTGAGGAGGATGTATCAAAGGTCTCCATCGGACAGGAGGCACGTATCACCTCGGACGCCTTCAAGGACCTTGAGATAAAAGCCAAGGTCTCCCGTATCGGCATGGCGGCAATCCCCCGCTATTCCTCACCCGCGGGGAGTCTGAGCCAGTCCACTGAGGATACGGGACAAAAGGTTTTTGAGCTTGACCTCGCACCGGAAAAAATGGACAGCCGGCTGAGACCCGGCATGACGGCTAATGTCTCCATCATTCTGGAGACCGTCCCAAAAGCCCTGACATTGCCAGTCTCTGCGGTCTTCCGCAAGGAGGGACGTTCAGTGGTCTATCTTGCAACGAGAAATGGGTATAAGGTTCAGCCAGTCACGCTGGGACGCAGTAACCGCGAACGTGTGGAAATCCTTTCGGGCTTGAAGGAAAATGATGAGGTCTTTACAAAAGACCTGAGCCAGATGGGAAACAAGTCATGAAGGTCGAGGATGAAAAAATCAGGAGGTTGTGATGATGTCCTCAATTGAACAATATCGTCATCGCCAGAAATACAGACTCCGACGCGCACGCTATCAAATGGAGCTTCCTCCCCAGCAGGAACGTAAGGACACCGTGAGCGGCGCAATTCTGGAAAACCTGAAAAGAATTCGAGAAAGGGAGATAAAGGAAGCGCAATCCTTCAAGGATATGCTTCTGCGCGCACATGCGGACATGGAAAATCTCAGGAAGAGAACAGCCAGGGAAAGAGAGGAGACCATTAGATTTGCCAATGAAAATCTTATTTGCTCACTCCTGCCGGTTCTGGACAACTTTGACCATGCCTGGAAGACCACTGAATCATCACAGGACTTGCAGACATTTCAGAAAGGCATCAACCTCATTTATCAGCAGTTGATGAAGGTGCTTGGCGAAGCCGGTCTTGAAGGAATTGATGAAGTGGATACTCCATTTGACCCAAAGAACCATGAGGCTATTACCACAGAATATCATGAAGACAAACCGGAGAATTACGTCACACATATCATTCGCAAGGGTTACAGGATGAAGGGGCGTCTCATCCGTCCGGCGCTTGTCAAGGTGAATAAAAAACCTGAAAAGGCGGAAACCCCTCATCATGGCACCCTGCGTCCCAACCCCAAAATTAAAGGGGAACCGCTTGCTTAGGCGGCTCGCAATTTAGAGGTTGAGTCATAAGGACGTGAGACGCTTGCCCAGACGAGATATTTCTCTCTTGATTGCAATTATTTTTCTCGGTCTGGCAATGCGACTCATTTTTTATTCACAATTTGCCAAAACCCCATTTTATCGCCATCCTATGCTGGACGCCAGGTATTATGATGACATGGCGCAAAAAATCGCATCCGGGTGTCTGATTCAGGACATGGCGTTCTTCATGGGACCGCTTTATCCTTACGCACTCGGTCTTTCTTACGCCATAACCGGACACAGTCCGGACGTTTATCGCCTTGTGCAGATGGGGCTCGGACTTGTGGTGTGTGTTCTGCTTTTCGTGATTGGGCGTCGCCTCTTCTCACCTGCCGTTGGACTCATTGCCGCACTGTTTTACGCCCTCTATAAGCCCGTCCTGTTTCATGAACAGACGCTTCTCATGGAGACATCCCTCGGGTTTGTTTATCTTTTATTTCTCTTTATAGTTGTGGAAAAGGGGGAGGAGGCGTCCATCGGCTGGGCATTTCTCATGGGCGTGGCGCTGGGCGTTTCGGCGCTTTTCCGCGGCAATGTGCTTCTTTTCCTACCCATTCTTGCCCTGTGGATTTTGTACGTAAATCGCCACCGCGCCGGAAGGTTTTTTTCAAAAGAGGGATTGTTAAAAGCCCTTTTTTTGATAGTGGGAGTCATCATTACCATTTTCCCAGCCACGCTTCACAACTATCTTGCGGAAAGGGATTTTGTCCTCATCACCTCCAATGATGGCATCAATCTCTACATTGGCAACAATGAGCGGGCAACGGGTTGCTCAGAGTCCCTGCCCATTTCAGAGTTCAATCTGGTGTCAGACCCGCGGGGCTCCAAATTTGCTGAAGAAGAGCTCGGGCGCTCACCACTCAAATCCTCCGAGATTTCTCACTTCTGGCGTTCCCGTGCCGTAGATTTCATAAGCCGCTACCCGCTGACCTTCCTGAAACTCCTTGCCCTGAAGCTATATTATTTCTGGGGCAGGAGGGAATTAGACCAGATTTACACCATGAAGGGGATGGCGACGCTGATGCCTGTCCTGCGGTTGCCTCTGGTCACTTTTTTCCTCATCGGACCGCTTTCCCTTCTGGGGCTGTTCTTCACTTTCAAAAATCCGGAGAGGAAAAAGGTTCTCATTGCCCTCTCCTCCATTACATACTGCCTGTCCCTCATTCCCTTTTTCATCACCGACCGTTACAGGATTCCGATTATTCCGCAATTGTGCCTCTTTGCCTCCTTTGCCCTTGTGTGGCTCTTTGAGAGAGCGAAATCCCACAGATGGAGGGAGTTTCTACCCGCCCTGGTATTGCTTATTATTTTATTCATTTTCCTTGATAATAGGAACTACTCAAAGCCACGACAGGAGGATGAGGCGTTTCACAACTCCCTTGGACTTATATATCAAGCCGAGGGGCGCTATGATGACGCCATCAGGGAATATAAGACAGGACTCTCCTTCGGGAAGGTTACAAATCTATATTCAAATCTTGGCAACACATATTATCTGAAAAATGATTACTTCAAGGCGATAGAGAATTACAAACAGGCAATTGAACTTGACCCGACAAATGCGTGGAATTACATGCGGCTGGGGCAATGCTATTTGGATGTTAAACAATGGGAGGATGCGCGCGAAAGTTTCGAAAGGGTGCTGAGTATTGACCGCCGACTCAGTCCCGTTCCATATTATAAGCTCGCCTTTATTTACCTCAAGCGGGGGGAAAAGGAAAAGGCAAACCAGTTCATGAAAATCTATCTTCAGATGCAGCCCAAAGACAAGCAGGCGTGGCAGACCTTCCTGCGCGAAGGCGGCGGAAAATAAAATCCCCCATTTGGGCGGATTCGTAAATTTTATTCTCTGTGCTCTCTGTGACTCTGTGGTGGTTCATATTTTTAGGTATTCTCAATGAAAGAATGTCAGAATTGTCATTATGAGGATTCGGACGTCAAAGAGGAGAGACCAGTTTTCTATGTAATAGAGGTCATACTTGACGCGCTCTTCGATGGATGAATCCCCGCGTAAGCCATTTACCTGCGCCCAGCCGGTGATGCCTGATTTGACGCGGTGGCGCGCCATGTAACGCGGGATGCCGTTTTTGAATTTTTCCACAAAGTATGGACGCTCGGGACGGGGTCCCACAAGACTCATATCGCCCTTCAGGACATTTATCAACTGCGGCAGTTCATCAAGGTTGTGAGAGCGCAGAAAGAACCCCATTCGCGTGCAACGTGGGTCATTTGCCTTTGCCCAGACAGGTCCATCACTCTCTGCATCAGTCACCATGGAGCGGAATTTGAGAAGGACAAATGTCTTCCCGTCCGCACCCACCCGCTCCTGTCTGTATATTGCCGCCCCTTTTGTATCGAGCCGAATCATAATGGCGATGAATGCCATGAACGGGCTCAGAAGGATGAGAGCGAGGAGGGAAAATATAATATCGAAGAGTCTCTTGATAAGGAGGTTCAATCCGTGAAGTGGGGATTCTTTCAGACCGAAAAGTGGGACACCGCCAATTTCGTTGACGCTGATTTCCGTTGACATGATTTCAAGGAAATCAGGAACGATATGGACGGTAATCATCTCCTTTTCACATTCAAGGAGAAAATCGACTAAATGGTCTGTTTTGAGGTCGGGGCTGGCAAGCATCACCTCAGTCACGCCCTTTTTGTTTGCCCACTCTTTCATGTCGTTCACAACGCCGAGAACGGGTGCCCCCTCAATCTCACTTCCCACCTCGCCAGCGCTGTCTGTCAGAAAACCCTCCAATCTGTATCCATATTCTTTGTGCTCCCTGATGCGGCGGGCAAGCGTGCCTGCAACAGGTCCTGTCCCGATTATAAGGACTGGCGAAACACCCACGCCTTTCTTATGCCCCAGCAGAATAAGAATCCTTGAAAGGATGGCTCGGAAAATCCAGAGGGCACAAATCGTAAAGAAGGGGGTCATCATGACCACGGGACGTGAATACTCCGCCTCCCGCAGAAAAAAGTTCAGCCCTACCATGATGAACGTTGCCAGAAAACAACCCTTTGCAATGCTCCATGCGGTTGCAAAGCTAAAGACGCGCTTGCGTGGGGCATAAAGATGAAGGAAATTAAGCGAGATGACCCATACCAGAATTGCCACAGGGTAAATGCGAAGGTATTCATAGGGATGGTATCCCTTTGTGATGGGGATGAGCGAGGTCTTGAATCTCAGCCAGTAAGTAAAGAAAAGACTCGTAGCGACTGCGGCGATGTCCACCCCAACTAAAAGTGCGGTATAGGGGATGCCTGTCCGTTTTTTCAGCATCAGACTAAAGCCTTTTCTTTCAAAAAAGTCCGCCATCGGGCTGTAAAATTCCCACGGGTAAATTTAAGGGCATGACGGCGCAACGCCTCAGGGTCAAAATCATCCCGACGGAATGAATCGAGGGCGCGACGAAGGGATTCCGGTGTTTGTTCCCGGAAGAAAATCCCCGTCCTGCCCTCCTCCACAGTGTCTAAAATGCCGCCTCGCCCATAAGCCACAACGGGCTTTCCGCAAGCCATTGCTTCAAGCGGGGCAATCCCGAAATCCTCCTCCTGGGGAAAGATGAGGGCGCGGCAATGACGATACAATTCCCTCAGGACATCATTTTCCACCCAGCCGAGGAATGTGACGTTATCTGTTGCGTTGCGGCGCAATTTTTTCTCCTCCGGACCGGAGCCGGCGATGAAGAGGCGTTCCCGCCTGTCGCGAAATGCCTCCACTGCCACATCCACGCGCTTGTATGGGACAAGAGCAGAGACAATGAGATAATAATCTTCTTTCGTTACTGTCCCCTTTTGCGCCTTCTCACTTGCTCCTGCCGGTGAAAAATATTCCACATCAACGGGCGGCGGAATAACTTCGCTTTCCCGTGCAAAATAAACTCTTATTTTCTCCGCAATATGGCGGGAAGTTGCAACGAAAAAATCAACGCTTGCGGCGGTCGCAACGTCCCACCGGCGGAGTCTTCCCCTCAATAAACCCATGACAGCACCTTCCGGGGAAAATCCAACCCTGAAATAATCGTCAAACTTGTCCCAGATGTATCGCATGGGAGTCAGGCAGTAGCATATATGAACGGCGCCCTTCGGGATGCGCACACCCTTTGCGGCGCAGTGGCTGATTGAAATAACGTGTTCAAATCCCGTAAGGTCAAACCGCCTGATTGCCCACGGAAACAGTGGAAGATAATGACGATAATATCTCTTTGTAAAAGGGAATTTCTGAAGAGCCGAAGGGATAACCATGCGGGTGCGGATTTTTTCAGAAACGCAGTCAGGCTCATAAAACAGGGTGAATATCGGGGCGTCGGGATAGAGGTCGCAAAAAGCTTCAAGCACCTTTTCCCCTCCGCGCATCCCGTTCAGCCAGTCATGAATGAGAGCCACCTTCAAAATATCATTCCTCCTGCTCCAGAACTTTTTTGTAAACATTCAGCGTCGCCTGTGCCGTCTTTTCCCAGCTGAAGCGCAGGACATTTTGCCTTCCCTTATCTATCAGTGTGGTGTGAAGCGCCGAATCGCCAATGAGACGAAGCAGTGCTTCTGAAAACTCCTCAGCGGATGCGGGGTTGAAGAACAGAGCGGCATCACCGAGCACCTCCGGCATGGGCGGGAGGTTGGATGCCACAACCGGTGTCCCGCATTTCATTGCCTCTAAGGGGGGGAAGCCAAATCCCTCATAAAGGGATGGGAACAGGAGTGCCTCTGCGCCAGAATAAAGGCAAATGAGTTCATCAAGCCCGGCATAGTCGATAAGGCACACCTCCTCTTTTGCACCATAGCCCGCCGCAAGGGCGTTCAGCATAACTCTATCCTTCACGCGCGGGGTGGCAATGGCAAGGGGCATATCGAGACGTCCAGACCTCCAGAGTCCTGAGAGTGTCTTTATTAAAAAGTCATAATTTTTGTGCGGTTTGTAGATGCCGACGGCAAGGAGATATTGCTCAGGCAGTTTGTGTTTTTTGCGGAACTCCGAGAGAACGGCGGCATCTGTCACGGGTTTTATATTATCACTGACGGAGAGATGAATGGTGCTTACACGTTCAGGGGCAACCTTCAGGCGCTCTATTATCTCATGCCGCATATAGTCTGTAACTGTGATGACATGGGCGGCACGCGCCGCCACCTCACCGAACATGAAGCGGGCATACAGGCGGTGCAGAGGCGTGGGGAGACTTTTCGCAAACACGAGATGATTCATATCGTGAATTGTGACCACGAGTCGCCCGCGGAATCGTAACGGGATATTATAGTGCGGGGCATGAAGGATGGGTGCAAATCGAAGGGATTCAGGAAAAAGAATCTGCTCCCGTAGTGAGTAAATGGGAGTGTCAAGCAGGACATAGAGTTCGCAAAGGCGTTCAGGAACCTCATGCCTGAAGCGCGCCGGACCTATAAAGACAAATCGTGGGGCATCGACAAGGCGGCACATCCCACCGAGAAGCCCCTTGAGATAAACCCCGATTCCTGAGTGGCGCATCATGCGCACGTCAAGAATGATGGATGTCGAAATCTGTTCCATGCGGTAAAGACTTCACACCGAAATTGTCTGACTTGAGTTCAAGAGTTCACTTATTAGGTTGCGACACAGTGGAAGGACATGTTCGCTGTCGCCACTCGTTTCAAAGGTGATGGATTCCTTCGAACAGGTCGCATCAACCTTGGATTGTTTCCCCCGCTCTGTCAGGACGCGCGCCAACTGCCGTGCAGTGCCCGAGTTTCCGTCAAAAAACTGCACACCGCCGCCGAAAAATTCCCTGAGATTTTTTTTCAGATAGACAAAATGTGTGCAACCGAGGACAACGGCGGAAAACTCGTGAAGTTGATGACCCTTCAGGAGTTCCTGAAGGCATCGCTTCATTGCCGGACTATCCTTTTCCCCGGCTTCTATCAGGTTCACAAGTCCCGGACAGGGGAGCGAGACAATCTCCCGCATCTCCCCGAAGCGGCGCAGGAGCGCCTGATATTTTGGTTCATGGATGGTGAAGGTGGTGCCGAGGACGAGGATTTTGCCGGCAGGACAGGATTCCACGGCGGGCTTGAGGGCGGGCTCCATACCCACGATGGGGATGGTGTAACGCCTCCTCATCTCCACGATTGCGCTTGATGTGGCGGTATTGCAGGCAACGCAAATCGCAGAGGCGCCACGTTTCGTCATCTCGTCCGCAATGTAGAAGCATCTTGCAAGAATCTCATCCCTTGATTTTTCGCCATAGGGTGCGAACGCCGAATCGGCATAGTAAAAAAACCGCGCCGCTGGCAGGAGACGAACCGCCTCCGCGAGAACGGTCAGCCCGCCAACGCCCGAATCAAACATACCGATAAGGGGACTATAAACTTTCATCACCCTTTCCATTTTTCCGAAACTGAATGAGATATAAAAAAGATTAAGACGCAATTACAAGGAAATAGTTTTTACGCCCCCTTTATCATTTTGCGCCGACCTTCCTGGAAAATTTTTTGCTTGCATGATGGGGGAAATTAAGAAAATGATAAAATTCAATAATTGAGCAGACGATGCAAAAGGCAAGAGGCGCCTTGTGAATATGAGAATTGTCCGCATGAGTCTGATTTCGTATTTGTGACCTTGTGTCTTAGTGGTTATTTTCATTTTAGGTGTATTGATAAAAGGCATGAAAAAGAATGACGAAACCAATCCCGTTGATGCCCTTGCCGATGAGGGTCTGAATGCCCTGAAGTCGGGGGATATTGAGACAGCCATCAACTATTTCAAACGCGCCATCAGAATGGCGCCCTTCCGGCAGGACATAAAGGAGCTCCTCGCAGATGCCCTTGACCGGAGACCTCTCAAAAAAGGTGCCATCCCACAAAAAGAGGAGCCCGAAGAGGAGGAAGAGGGAGAGGAAATTGAGGATGAAGAGGAAATTATCCCACCGCCGGTTGTTCAGGCGCCCCAGAAGGGTGTGCGAATCGGTCTGTGGCTTCTCCTCTTCTGCGCATTGTGCCTGACCTCGCTCGGCTTCTTTTTCTTCTTCTCCAATGCCATCCAGAACTTTATCGCAAATCTGGCAAGTTCAAAATCGGAATTGCAAATCAGCCTTGCCGACCGTGAGGCAGCCGCCCTTTATAAGGAGGCGGAACTCCTCCAGGACCAGCGCCGCTATACCGAGGCAATCCAGTCTATCCAGAAGGCGATTGAAAAAAATCCCACAAATCTGAAACAATTCGAAACCAAACTCGCCGAGCTTTACTTCGGGCGGGCGGAGATTTTTTACAACAGGGATGATTACCCGAAGGCAATCGAAAGCTATGAGAAAGCGGTGGAGCACAACCCGGATTCCGCTGAATATCATTACGGACTTGGCTGGGCAAACTATATCCTGGGACGCAAAAATCAGAATAGGCGTCAGCGGGCGCAGGCATACTATGAAAAGGCACAGAGCGCCTTTCAGAAAAGTCTTCAACTTGAGCCGGATAACATCCGCGCCAAAAACGCCCTTGCTCAGGTCTATATCGCTCAGAATGATGCGGCAAAGGCGGCTGAACTGTATCGTCAGATAATTCGTCAGGACTCAACTTCAATTGAGGCGGAACGTGCCCGCCGTGCCTTGCAGAGTATGGGGATGAAATGACATACCCAGGAGTGTGCCATGAATAAATCTCACGTCAGAGAACTCGTCAGGCGGGCAGGGCGGAAATATATCTGTTATTTATTTATTCTTGCCCCGCTCATCCTGTGCAGATGTGGTAAAAAACCCGAGGAGACCAAACCAGCCCCTGGCGTGACGGAAATCTCCATCTTTACCATGCAACTGCGCCCCATGTTTGATGATTATTTCCTGCCACTCATCAGCAACTTTGAAAAAAATCATCCAGGCGTGAAGATAAAGTGGCTTGATTATCCGGCGACAGATTATGACACCAAACTGTTGACATCTTTCGTCGGGGGGAATCCACCGGATGTGGTCAATCTCTCGCCGCAGATGCTTATGGATTTCGCACAGCGAAACACCCTTGCCCCCCTTGAGGGACTTGTCCCCAAAGAGGTCATTGACACATACTTCCCCAACGTCGTTCGTAACGGTTGTATGTTTGGTGACAAGATTTATGCCGTCCCCTGGTATCTCGCCACCGCTGTCGCCATGATTAATATGAAAATCTTTGAGGAGGCGGGCTTGACAGAAAAGGATATCCCGACGACCAATGAGGAGCTCTGGGAGATTGCAAAAACCATCCGCAAGAAGACGGATAAGTTCGCTGTTTTTCCCATTTATACAGAGGCGGGTGCCATGTATGGGATGCTTTTTGATGCAGGCGTCCCCATCCTTGACCCCACGGGGAAACACGCCATCTTCGACACGCCGAAGGCGGTAAAGGTCTTTAAATACTGGATAGATTTTTACAGGGAGGGACTCGTCCCCAGTGAAGCCCTAACCGCCATGCACCGCCGTCCCATTGAACTTTACAAAAGCGGCAAGCTTGCAGTATTCACCAGCGGCGCCCAATTTCTTAAACTTGTCAAATCAGATTCGCCGAACGTCTATGCAAGAACGGTGGTTCGTCCCAGGATACACTGGAAAGACAACGATACCTGCACAATTGATGTCCAGCTTCTCTCTATTGCCCGGGAGAGCCGTCATCCAAAGCTGGCGGCAGAATTTGCACAGTTTGTGACCAATGGTAAAAACCAGCTCGACTTCTGCAAAATCGTTCCCATCATTCCATCCGTCATCAAGGCGGCAGAAGACCCTTATTTCACAGACGTTGAGGATACACCCATAGGTCTTGCGCGGAAATACGCCGCGGCTCAGGTAAAAAAGGGCGTCGTTGTCCACCTTCCCCAGAAACACTCCGCAAAACTCTTCAAGATAATGGACGATATCACTGAGAAGGTGGGACTGGGAGAGATGACGCCTGAAGAGGGCATCAAGCAAGCTGAGGACAGGTGGAATGAAATTCTCGGTGAATAGACTGCGCCAGGTTGGACTTGCATATCTTTTTCTCCTTCCCACACTGGTCATTCTTGGGACGTTCCTCTTCTATCCCATGGTGAGGGCATTTCTCCTATCCCTCTGGGATTATAGCCCGCTTTCGCCTGAAAATCACTTCGTTGGTCTTGCGAATTTCAGCCGGCTTGCCACGGATGCAGATTTCTGGCAAGCCCTGAGGAACTCATTTCTCTATCTGCTCGTCGTGCCCGTCATCATCATACTCTCACTTGCGCTCTCCCTGCTTGTGGAGCCAAAAATCCCCTTCGTGAATTTCTTCCGCGCCTGTTATTACATACCTGTTGTCACCATGATGGTGGTTGTGGCACTTGTATGGAAACAGATATTTGACACGGACAATGGTATCTTAAACGCACTTCTTTTGAAATACGGTCTTCTCGGAGAAAGGATACACTGGCTCACGAGCCCCCGCCTTGCGCTTTTTACCATCATGACGGTCACCATCTGGAAGGGACTTGGTTACTATATGGTCATCTTTATTGCCGGACTGCGCTCCATCCCGCCGGAACTCCTTGAGGCGGCAATGATTGATGGCTGTAAGCCTCGCCAGACACTTTTTCATGTGAAAATTCCGATGCTCTGGCCCTCCATAACACTCGTGGCGATAATCTCATCCATCAGTGCCCTGCAGGTATTTGAGGAGATTTACGTGATGACACAGGGTCGGCTGAACACCTCCACGCTTGTATTTTATATTTATGACACCGGCATTCGTGGCGACCAGGAGATGGGGTATGCCTGCGCCATGGGCGTTGTCCTTTTTTGCATTATATTCGTTTTCACTTATCTTAATGTTAGGATGATGGGAAGGGTGCATAAGATTTGAGAATTGGAGAATTTGAGAATTGGAGAATTTTAAGAAAGATAGCGAGACGCCGGAGATGTTAGCGAAGCGAATTTATGAATTTGCGCTTCGCACACTGCGTCTGGTGAATGCCCTTCCAAGGAGACAGGTTGCCTCAAGGGTACTCAGTGAACAATTATTACGCTCCGCCACGTCCATTGCCGCAAATTATGAAGAGGCACGTGGGGCGGTCAGCCGTGCAGATTTTATTTCAAAGCTTGGCATTGCTTATAAGGAATCTCGTGAGGTTTATTTATGTCTCAGCATGATAACTGATGCAAAACTTCTGCCCGAAAATCGGATGAAGCCCATCATTGTTGAGGCGGAAGAGATTCGCGCCATCCTGGGCAGTTCGCTAAAAACCGCCAGATTAAAACGAGGGAAATAATGTAACATGCTTTCAACAAATTCTCAAATTCTCAAATTCTCAAATTCTCAAATCTGGATTATGTTAAAATATGTCCTGCTCTGCGCCCTTATTATTGTATTCGTTGGTCCGTTCTTCTGGCTGGTTTCCATCGCCCTCAGGGGGAGCGGGAATATTTATTCCCTGCGTCTGATACCGGAAAAACCAACGCTTATGAACTTTGTGGATACCTGGCGGAAATTTGAGCTCTGGCGACCGTTTTTGAACAGCGTCATTGTCGCCGTAGCATCGCTAACCCTGAATGTCTTTCTTGCGTCTCTTGCGGCATATCCGTTAGCGCGGCTGAAATTCCCCGGACGCGACCTCATTTTTTTCCTGCTCCTCTCCACAATGATGATTCCCTTCCAGCTTTGCATGATTCCGTTGTTTCTCATCTGCCTGAGCTTAGGTCTGGCTAACAATCTTGCGGGGATAATCCTTCCGGCATCCGTCGGCGCATTCGGGATATACCTCATAAAGCAATATTACCACACAATTCCGGGCGACCTTGAGGAGGCGGCTCGGATTGACGGCGCAGGGGAATTTGCCATCTGGTGGCGAATCATGTTTCCCCTCACCAAACCCGCCCTCGCCACACTCGCCATCTTTATCTTCGTGGGCAACTGGAGCAGTTTTCTCTGGCCCCTCATCGTCATTGACAGAGAGGACCTTTACACCCTGCCTGTGGCAATTGCAAAGCTCTCCGGCGCATTCATTGACAAGACGCAGTATCTTGCGGCGGGGTCTGTTATTGCCATCTCACCGGTTATCATTCTATTCCTCTTCATGCAGAGATACTTTATCAGGGGCATCAGTCTCGGCGCCGTGAAGGGATGAGTTCAGAATTTGAGAATTGGAGTATCTGAGAATTTGAGAATATTAGTCCGCCTGAGGCGGATAAGAATTTGGGGCTATATGACTTGCTGGGGTTCCTTTAATTATCATTTTTTTGTTGACAGGGAGAGGTTTTATAAATTATTGTATTTTAGATTAAAAAGAAAGGAGAGATAGACACTTAATATAATATTTTGACTGCCTTTTTTCGTTTCGTGGCTCTAAGAAATTAATCAGACATTTTGAAAGGAGTTTTCGCTATGAAGAAGTATATCTTTATTGTAATGATGCTCGCTATTACGAGCGCTGTTTTTGCCACACCCTATGCCTCTCAGATAAGGGTCGACAGTCTCCAGGTTTATCAGGGAGCAAATCTGACCATTACCTATTACATCAATGAAGTGGGCGGCACAGCCACGATTGATATCATCAAGGCTTCGGATGCGAGCGTGGTCGCCACGTTTGCAGGGACAGCCACACAGGGCAAAAATACGGTAATATGGAACGGAACTGTGGATAATGCCTCAGGAGCAAAGGTGGATACAGGCACTTACAAGGTGAAAATCACCGTCAATGCTACCAAAGCCGCGGGCTGGACGGAGGTTGCCTCAAACAGCTCTGTTCATACTCCCTCATATACCGCTTCCAATCCTACGATGCTCCAAACCCTTTGGGATGGCTTCAGCGGGATGGAGATGGCAATCCCCAATGACCCGACCAAGGACTCTTTCGGCTATGTCCTCTGCTCAACATCGAATAATGTGGATCCCCAAAATCATGGACAGGTGGTTTTCAACCCCGACCTGAGCTGCGCCGATGGTGGAGATGGGCAGAGCATGTGGCTAAAGTACCCCGGTGCTCCAGTTGTTGGAACTGATTATACCATTGTCTGGGGCAGTTGCGTTGACCCCGATGATGCCGATTACATCTGGGTAAATGGTCAAGGCTTTGTGGCAACAGAGGGTGTTGATGTTATGTATGGAAAGTACAACGATGTTATGGCGACAGATGCGACGGGCGGTATTACTGCTTGTGATAACTGCAGAGATATTGCCGTTGATAAGGAAGGCGGCACAAAATATGCCTATCTCACCTGGAGTAATAACTGCATTTACAAAATAGCTATATCCGGGAATGTCCTGACGGGGACGGCAACTAATGTCGCAGGCATGACAGATACCAACCTCTATAGCAAGTGTGTGGATTTTGACGCCAGTGGAAACCTTTATTGGTCTTCGAGACGTAATGAAACCACCACCTCCACAGGTGGGAGGATTTTCCGCTGGAGCGCCGCAACCGTAGCCGCCGCCACAGCGGGCTCCCTTAATGAATCCAATGCGGAATGGAATGTTAATTTCCCCTCAGGCGCCCAGAATGTTGAAGGTGTGGCAATCACCCCCGCGGGTGATGTTTACGCCGCCTGCAATGCTGAAACCGCTGCAGATGGCTCTGTCCGCGGTATTTATTACATCGGCAATACTTCAACCGCCTCTCTCACAAAGACACTTTCCGTATCCGACAGGATTGTTCCTTTTGCGACGACCTATACTAATGCTGTAAGTGCATACGGTTTGGGAGTTGCAGCGGATTATGCGGGCAATGTTTTCTTTGCTGACCGTTCAAACGAACAAATTCGTGAATTTGGTCCAGGCGGCACTACCAGTGTTCCCATTGTCGCCCCGAATTCCCAGACCTTTGAAATCTTGTCCTTACCCCTGGGCGCGCACAACTGGGCTATTTACGAATAATTGACATTCCGTTTAAGTTTCTCACGACCTCCTCTCTTCGGAGAGGAGGTTTTTTATCCCTTCTTTTGAAGTGGTTCCTAAAAATTTGTCATTGACACGTGGATACTGGCATACTATCAAAGTTTTAAACTAATAAGAGGGGAGGTGTGAAAACAAAAACTGTTATTTGGTCAGTTGCATTTTTAGTACTTAACATTTATTATTTAAAAAAATGAAGGGAGTATGGGTCATGAAAAGATTTATATTTATTATAATGATACTTGCAATTGCAAGTACAGTGGTGGCTGCCCCCTATGCCTCACGAATTAGTGTCGATAAAACTCAGACGTTCCAGGGTGGAAACCTGACAATCAGTTACTTTATGAATGAGGGTGGTGGGTCTGTTACTATTAACATCATCAAGGTGTCCGACAGCAGTGTCGTCGCAACGTTTTCCGGAACCGCTACCCTGGGAGTCAATTCTGTGG
>Ga0172366_10001521_pt1 | contig 17994 bp, 11 predicted proteins | sample LakKivSesite69cm_FD_114533 | JGI IMG/M metagenome (GOLD analysis project Ga0172366, IMG submission 114533) | Sediment microbial communities from Lake Kivu, Rwanda - Sediment site 69cm | ecosystem: Environmental > Aquatic > Freshwater > Lake > Sediment | place: Rwanda: Western Province, Lake... | reverse complement strand
GTAGAGAGCAATACCTTCCAGGTCAAGCGAGGAGTTTCCTGAGTGAGGATCACCTGCTCAGCCCGTGCTGGACCAGCCAACTTGACTGCCGCGCGGATGCTTGCTAACGCAATCTGGATAGCCTCTGCTTGGTCTATGCCATTTTTCGCCATCTCCTGCACATCCAGACCAGCCACTTCCGGCTTCAGGCGGCTATACGCTGCATGCACCCGCTGGTCTATGGTCATGTGCACCGAGACCTTTGCCCCTTCCACAGGCACGCCCTGATGCACCTGTTGGAACGTGACGTGATAACCTGCCGGGCTGCGCGAAACCTGTTCCACTTGTAGTTCCCGCAGCGTGCTGCGTTGTGGGGTAAAGAGGTTGTAGTTGGCGTGGAGGAACTTGGAGGCTGCTTCCTCTGGCGCGCCTTCCAGCGGACCAGACAGGAAGCCGTCTACAGCGGAAGCAAGACCGGTTTCAGGCACAATCTCACGCTTTATGCGGCGGCTATCTATCTTTGGGCCTTTGAAAACAACTGTATCCCCAGGTGGACTCATCGCATCTATACCTCCCCTCTCCTGCAATTCGAACTCTTGCATACAGACAAATTGTACCACGAACCCCAGCGTGCGCCAAAGCCGGAATCAAATCCCAATGAGGAAACCCCAAATCCAAAACCAGATTGGGATCTGGTCATTCATCATTGGGATTTGGCCGTTTGCTGCCGCAATTTGTGCAGCACTGCTGTCAAATCGTCTGGCAGCCTGGAAGTGAACTCTACAGGTTGGCCCGAGCTAGGCAAGGTGAAGGCAATGCGTGCCGCGTGCAGGAACTGGCGGTGCAACGGCAGTCGCTGCTTGCGAAAACCATACACGCGGTCGCCAGCAATGGGGTGTCCGATGAAAGCAAAGTGGATGCGGATCTGGTGCGTGCGGCCGGTGATGGGTTCAGCCTCCACCAGCGTATGCTGGGCAAAGTATTCCAGCACGCGGTACTCGGTACGCGCCTCGCGTCCACCACGTGGCAGCACAGCCATGCGTTTGCGCTGCTGAGGGTGGCGGCCAATGGGCGCCTCGATCACGCCATAGGCAACTGGCAGCAGGCCCTCGGTCAGCGCCAGATAGGTTTTGTGCACCAGGTGTTGCTTGAACTGAGCCTGCAGATAGCGGTGTGCGGCATCGTTCTTGGCTACCACCAGCAAGCCGGAAGTGTCCTTATCCAGACGGTGCACGATGCCAGGTCGGAGCTCTCCGCCGACGCCGGCCAGGTCTGGGCAGTATGCTAACAGCGCGTTGACCAGCGTGCCACTGTAATGGCCGTGGGCTGGGTGCACGACCATGCCCGCTGGCTTGTCCACGACAACGATGTCGGCATCTTGATAGACAATCGTTAAAGGGATGGCTTCGGCCCGCACCTCGGTTGGTGCTGGAGGCGGCACACGCACCACGATCACGTCACCGGCCTCGACCTTGTAGCTGGCCTTGGGCACTTTCTCGGCGATGGTCACCCGCCCCTCGTCCAGTAGCTTCTGTACGAAGGAGCGGGAGAGGCCGGGTACGGCCTGAGCAATGTAGCTGTCCACACGCGGGCCGTTCTGTTCGACGCGCAGTTCAATCACTCGCTCCATGACATAAAGTATAATGCGTTTGGTTTCCTGGTGCAAATGATATCGTGAACTCCTCCGTCGTGGGCATGACCAAGCCTGATCCCGCTATCTATGGCCTGCTCTCGGTTAGGGGTGCTTCCTTGGCAAGCGCTGCTCATAGACGATAGCCGTAGCAATGTGGAAGGGGCACAAAAAGCTGGTCTGCAGGCCCTACAGTACACCAATGAGGATACCATCGCCCAGGCAGCACAGCTACTGGGTCTGCATGGGAGTCGTGACAAGGAAGGGAGCAGACCATGCTCCAGTGTGGCATTAAGATGAAAGAACTGTTATCTGCTTGCGCGGCCGCTTTCATCGGAAATTCATGCATATGCTGTATATGTGACGAATAAGAGCAGCCCATTGAACGGCAAGGGGATAGGGCAGTGAATTCGAAAACGATCGGGATGATTGCGCTGGGGGCTGGTGTTCTGTTCCTCCTTGTGAGCCTGCTGGCCGATGCACTGGGATTAGGAGGGCACCCAGGCATCGGCAGCAGGCAGCTACTGGCTGCTGGCGGTGGTGCAGTTGTGGCCATCGCTGGCGGTTTCCTCGTCACCCGCAAGTAGCACCCGATTACATCCACCGTGCTCAAAAGGACTACCCCCCGGTCCTGGGTGACGAGTGGCAGCAAGACGAAGGGCAGGAAGCTAGATAGTGGCTTCCGTGCCCTTCGTCACTTAATAGGAATCGAAGACAGGGCGGCGGATAGAAAATCCGCCCCACATTCTCGCTTGCTGCTAGCTACTTGCTGCCTGCTCTTCCTCCAGTCGCAGCGAAATGACCTTCGACACGCCCTCTTCAGTCATCGAGACGCCGTAGATGGTGTTAGCAGCTTCAATTGTCTGGCGGTTGTGCGTGATGACGATGAACTGCGTGTGCCGGGCAAACTCTTCCAGCAGAGCGCGGAAGCGGCCCACGTTGGCCTCGTCAAGCATGGCATCCACTTCGTCCAGCAAGCAGAAAGGCAGGGGCCTGGCCTTTAACACGGCGAAGAGCAACGCTGTGGCAGTCAGCGCTCGCTCGCCACCGGAAAGCAGTGCCAATGACTGCTGACGCTTGCCCGGCGGCCGGGCAAAGATCTCCACACCGGTGCCGGCCGGGTTCTCCGGGTCGGTCAGCGCCAGCCTGGCTTGTCCACCCCCAAAGAGGGTCTCGAAATAGTGAGCAAACTCTTCTGCGGCTACGGAAAAAACGGACAGAAACTCTCTCTTCATTACCTCATCGAGTTCCTTGATCACTCTTTGCAGCGAGATAGTGGATTGCTCCAGGTCAGCCATCTGGGACTGCAAGAACTGGTGGCGCTGCAACAGCTCACGGTATTCCTGTGGCGCGTTGGGGTTGACACCGCCCAGGCGGCGCAGTCGCGCTTTCAAGTCCTTGATCTCGGTGCTCAGGTTTTCCGGCAGCATGCTGGTGGGGGCCAGTACCTGCCGGTCCGGGACAAAAAGCTCCAGCCGCAATTGCTGCATTCGCTCGCTGGGATACTCAATATCGCCCAGGTCTTCCTCGATGCGCTGCTCCAGCGACTCCAGGGCATCGCGGCGGCGTTCTTTTTCCAGCATCTCCTGGCCGTATAGTGCGTCCAATTCGGTCAGACGTTGCCTGGCCTGAGCAAGCTCTTTCTCCAAGCTGAGGCTCTGGCTTTCCAGGGTCGGTACCTCGGCTTCGGCAGGGTCTATCTGTGTGGCAAGTTCAGCGATCCTTGCCGACAAGTCGCTGGCTTCCTGCTGCAGCGCGGCTACACTGGCTCCAAGTTCCTCGGCTTCGCATTGCAACTCTGTTGCCCGTTCTGACCTGGCGGCGATCTCTTGGTCGAGGCGTTTCAAATCGGCTTCCTGGCTGGATAACAATTGCTCCTGTACCTTCGCTTGCTGCTGGGCAATGGCCAGCGCCGTCTCACCCTCGGCCAATGCTTGCCGTGCTGTTTCCTCATCCTGGCGTGCGGCTTCCAACTTGGCGAGCAATTCGTCCAGTTCCGCTTTGCACTGGCTATGCTCCTGCATGCGCTCATCCGCCTCGCGTTGTAGTGTCGCTGCCTTTTCGTCCAGCGCCAGTAACTCGTGCCCTTGCTGCTGGTCTAGCCTGCGCTGCCATTCTCGCTCTTGTTGCAGGTGCTCTTGTTTCTGCTGTATGGTCGTCAGGGTACGCTGTAGCGCATCGCACTCCTGGGATAGCCGTGCCAATTCCTGGGCCATGGCCGCAATGTCCTGGCGGCAGGTCTGGTACTCCCGTTCTGACTCTTGTAGTGCTGCCTTGGCCGCTTGCTCTTGTCCCACCAAGGCGGCCAGTTGACCAGGCAACTCCCGCCACTCACGTTCCTGTGCCAGCAGGCCACGCTGTTTCTTTTCTGATCCTCCACTGATTAGACCGTTGGCTTGCACGATGTCGCCAGACAATGTGACCAGCCGTTGGCCCGGTTGCAGGTGGGGGCGGATGCGGTGCGCTGTGTCCAGGTCTTCCACGACGATCACCTGCCCCAGCAGCAGTTGAAAGACACCCTCATAGCGGGCGTCGTATTCAACCAGGCGTTGTGCAACGCCCAACACGCCCGGTCCCGCAGGCGCTTTCTTTCCTCGTGGTGCGCTGAGCGAGTCCAGCGGTAAGAAAGTGGCCCAGCCGGCTGCTTTGCTGCGCAGTTCGTCAATGGCAGCACTCGCGTCTTCCCAACGTTCGACAACCAGTGCCTGGGCATACGAGCCCAGTGCTGCCTCTACCGCACGTTCCAGCTTGTGCGGCATACGCAGCAGACTGACTACTGGCCCGACAACGCCAGACAGCCTATCTCTGGCTTCGAGCACAGCTTTGACTCCTGGTGCAAAGCCGTCCATGCTTTGCCGCCAGCCCAGCAGTATCTCGTGCCGGTCTTCTACGCGCTGGCGTTGACGTGAAGCTTCGGCCAGGGACTCACGGTGCTGCTGCAAACTCTCTTCCAGTGCCGTCAACTGTTCTTGCGAGCTATTCTGGCGTGCCACGACTGCCTCTAGCGACTGAAGCACATCCTCTTGCTGGTGGCGCATTCGTGTCAGTTCGCCCTCCAGAGTTGACAACTGTTCTTCGACTGTGGCCAGTTCGTGCTGCTGTTCCTCGCGCTCTGCCAGTACTTGGGTGCGTCTCTCGTGCAGTTGCTTCATTCGGTTGCGTGCATCGGCCACTGCCGTGGCCAGGCGAAAGGCTTTGTCCCGCGCTACTTCCACCTCTCGTTCCAAGGCTCGCAGTGCTGCCTCAGCGCGTTGCCATTGTACGCGGGCATCTTGCAGTCGGGCGGCTTTGGCCGACGTTTCTTCCTGCAGGCGTTGCCACTCGGCCTGCACCACTGCTACGTTCTCTTGCAGCGCCGAGCGTCTGGTCTGCAGTTGTACCAGTTCAGCCTGTAACTCGGCCCCACGCTGTTGTAACAGACTCAGACGTTCACGGCTGACAGCCAGTTGACGTCCAGTTACTTCAGCTTTGCGGTGCAGATCTCCACTGGCTTTATGCCAGGAGCTGAGCTGATGACGCAGTTCGCTTAACCGCGCCTGAGTGCTGGCAACCAATGCCTCCAGTTCATGCAGTCTGCCACGGCCCAAGTTGAGGTCCTCCAGGCGGCGGTGCGCCAACGCCTCTGCCTCGGCCAGCCGGGCCTGCAAGCGCTGCCAGTGATAGCCGTACCAGATGCGCAATAGTTTCTCCAGGTCACGCTGGAGCAGTTCTCGTTCCTCGGCGCGTTTTGCCTGGCGCTCAAGTTCACGCAGGCGTGGGGCAATTTCATTGAGGATGTCGTTGAGACGCAAGATGTTCTGCTGTGTCTCGGCCAGTTTGTTCAGGGCATCGTTGCGTTTTTCCTGGTAGATGTGGATGCCGGCCGCTTCCTCGAAGAGGGTGCGTCGTTCTTCCGGGCGTAGGCTGAGAGCTGCATCAACCAGCCCCTGGCCGATGACGACAAAGCCCTGCCGGCCAAGCCCGCTCTTGCCCAGGAGTTCGAGCACGTCACGCAGGCGCACGCGGCTGCCATTGACCAAATACTGGTTCTCGCCGGAACGGTAGGCGCGACGGCAAACCGTTACTTCGCTGAAGTCAAGCGGCAGCCACTGGCCGGTGTTGTCGAAGGTCATGATCGCCTCGGCCATGCCCAGTTGCGGCCGTCGGCTGGTGCCAGCAAAGATCATGTCTTCGGTGCGCTTCCCGCGCAGGGCGCTATAACTTTGCTCGCCGAGGACCCAACGCACAGCGTCGGCAATGTTAGACTTGCCGCTGCCATTCGGGCCGACAATGGCTGTGATACCCGCGTCAAAGAGAAAGTCCGTATACGAGGCAAAGGTTTTGAAACCGCGCAGTTCGAGGCGTTTGAGGTACATGGTAGAAATAGTATACAGCAGCAAGCAGCAAGTGGCAAGCAGGATAGTGCGCATGAGAGTGCGCTATCTGCCTCGCCGGCATACAGCAAGCGGGCAGCAGCCAATCTTGCTGTCAACTGCCGGCTGCAAACCGGGAACTGGAAAGAAGCACCCACCACGCCATCAACGTCACCCATTTGCTGGGCTGGCCCTTCTTCTCCAGGTCGGCCTGCATCCGTCCGTAGGGGGTGGACTCCAGGATCCACCTGCCATCGGCGGTCTGGTTGTCCCGCAGGATGGTCAGTGCATCGTCCATTCGTTCATCGCGGTAGCCCAGGCGCGTCAACACCCACAGGCCACGCAGGATGCTGTAGCCCCAGAAGAAAGGGAAGTCCAGCGTCAGCCAGTGTGGGTTGATCACCCGCCAGTCATGGTGGTCGGCGCGGTAGAGGCGGTGCATCAGCAGGAATTCCGCCCCGCGTGCCACTGCCTGGCGTACCGCTGGCGAACGCTGAGCCGCGGGGATCTCGGCAAAAGCTTCCAGGGCACAAATGCTGCCAGAGAAGCAGGAATGTTTATCCCGCACATGGGCTTTCCAGTATGGGCAGAGCCAGCCGCCATCGCCGTGCTGAATGCTCACCAGCCAGTCCACAGCCTGCCACACGCGTGGATCGTCGCCATAGCCCAGGCGCAGCAAAGCAGCAACTACGTTTCCTGTCAGGCAGGAGAGGGTCATCTGATGTACCAGGTCAACGACGAATGCTTTCTCCTCGGGCGGTTCTTTGCCCTGTGCCTGCATCCGTCGCACGATGCAGGCGTGCTCCTGCCGTGCTCCCTCTTCCCCGCGTTCGGCAAAGCCTCCGTTCGGCTGTTGGAAGCGGAAGACGTACTCTACCACCCGCTGTCCACGGGGGTCGTCGTGGCTCAGGTGTAGATAGCCCAGTAGCATCAACGTCCAGTACGTCGCTTTGTACTTGGGCTGGTAGGGGTTAGCTGGATCGCCCCAGAAGCCGCCGGGGGCTTGTTTGGCGAAGATGCGCGTTACCACCGGTGAGGCGGGTATGGCTGCCCGTGTCGCCTGGACTTCCGGATCACTTTCAGGCTGACCCAGCAGGTAGCGCAGCGCCAGGTAACGAACCGAAGGGTTGTCGGGCTCCAACAGCCATGCCGTGGTGTCTGCTCCCAGGATGTTCTGCTGACGGGTCATTGGGTTCTTCCTTTCTGGGTTCAACGGTTGATGGTTAACAGCTAATCGGCGACTGGCAACTGTAAACCGTTAATAACATACCCGGACTGTTTCCCGGTCATTGTATCAATCTCTACTCTGATGATGGTTACTTCGGCGATGGCTTCCGCGGGGTATTCATATGAACGCCTGGAGTAATGCTCCATGATGATGTTCAATGCCTCTCTTTTCTCCCGCGCGCCATTGACGAAGAAGGCCTTGCCAAATCCAATGACACTCAAGTATTTTACGCTCCACTTGCAGGGAGCCTCGGATGGCACCAATTCCTGAGCTATATCCACCTCGAAACAGACGCGGTTGTTCCGTTTGAGAATGGCTATTTTCTTGCCTTCGCGGGCAGAGTGAAAGTACAGGCGGTTGTCCTTGTAGCCAAAGACAACGGGAACAACATATGGAGTGTCCTGGTCACACAGGCCAATCCGGCAGACAGTGGCTCTTTCGAGGATGGATTCTATAACGCTCTTGTCGGTGATCTCTTGCTCTCGTCTTCTCATTTTGGCGTGCTTTTCACCTACCAGCTATAGTTGTGGATCATCAGTTGATGTAGCTGCGACACACATTATACTACAGGGCACCTGTTAAGGGAATCGGTGCTTGCTCTGAATTTGTGGTATACTTATTGCTGAAAGAGCTCGCATTCGCTGTGACCGGTCGTACTTGTGACATCGGAGTTGGAGAAAATCCTGGATGGAGGCGAAGGGCTGTGGCTGGAAACGAGGCTGAGGTAGCTAGCCGTGCTGGCGATCTGATGCGCCAAGGGTACCACTGAGCCGAGGCGATGATGCTCGCCGCGGGCGGTCATATCCTGGGTCAGCTTGACCCACGTATGGTGAAGATGACCACCAGTTTATCAGGAGGCGTTGGAGGGACTTACCAAGAGATGTGCGGGGCCCTCAGTGCCAGCGTGCTACTCATTGGTGCCTTGTATGGACGCAATAACGTGCGTGAGGATGACGGACCAGCTTACCAGTTGGCCTCCTGCTATCGCCAGCGCTTTGACGCCGAGTTCGCCACCACCCGCTGTGGCCCGTTGCGAGAGCAGGTCCACGGTCCGGGTGGGCTTGGCTCTTGTGCTTTCGTGGTAGAGAAGGCCGCTTTGATCCTTTTGAAGTTGCTGGCTGAGCAGGAGGAAGCTGCCTAGTGAATCTGGCCTGCCTTCATCAATGGTGAAAGGCGTACTGAAGGTGCGTACTACAAGCTAAAATATACACTGATAGCACATTCCCAGGAGACACACAATGGCTTACAACTTCGACCAGTTCATTGACCGGCACGGCTCCGACAGTGAGAAGTGGCAGCGCTATGATGAGGATGTGTTGCCGCTGTGGGTGGCGGACATGGATTTCGTGTCGCCAGAGCCGGTGATCCAGGCTCTGCGCCAGCGTGTTGACCACGGAGTGTTTGGCTACGGCGTTGAGCCACCTGAACTGCGCGGGGTGATCGTGGAGCGACTGCAAAAGCTGTATGGCTGGCAGGTGTCGCCGGAATGGTTGCTCTTTCTGCCAGGGGTCGTGATTGGCTTTAACCTGACCTGCCATGCCTTCACCTCTCCCGGCGACGGAGTACTGGTGCAGACGCCGGTCTATACCCCTATCCTCCATGCTCCGGACAACGCTGGGTGCGTCCGGAACGAGATGGAGTTGACGCGCCAAGCAGACGGCCGTTACGGCATTGATTTCGAGAGCTTTGAGCGCACTATCACCGCGCGGACGCGTGTCTTCATTCTGTGCAACCCACACAACCCGGTGGGGCGTGTGTTCACGCGGGAAGAGCTGGAGCGTATGGCCGAGATATGCCTCCGTCACAACATTATCATCTGCTCGGATGAGATCCACTGTGGCCTAGTGTTCCAGGGCAGCCGTCACTTGCCTATCGCCTCTCTGGCTCCCGAGATAGCTGAACGGTCCATCACTTTGATGGCGCCGACCAAGACCTATAACATCGCTGGCCTGCACTTTGCCGTGGCTATCGTTCCGAACCAAGCGTTGCGGGAAAGACTGATCGCGGCGAAGAGGGGGCTCGTTGCAGATGTAGACATCATGAGCTATGTCGCTGCGTTAGCTGCCTACCGCCAAGGCCAACCCTGGCTGGATCAGGTGTTGCGTTACCTGGAGGCCAACTGTGACTTCACTCTACAGTATGTGCATGAGCACCTGCCAGGCATCTATACAGGCAAGCCTGAGGGGACCTATCTGGCCTGGCTCGATTGCCGTCAGGCCGGCATTCCTGGCAATCCTTACGAATTCTTCCTCCAGCAGGCTAAAGTTGCCCTGAGCGATGGCCCAACCTATGGTCAAGGGGGCGAGGGGTTCGTTCGGCTGAACTTTGGCTGTCCGCGCATCACGCTGGTGGAGGCATTGCGGAGGATGGAAGGGGCGCTTCACGAGCTGCGAGATGTGAAAGGCGATCTTGAGCAGGGCTGCCGCTCTTTCGCGGGCATAGGGTAGAGCATAGCAAAACTAGTTTATCACTGCCGCTGGATAGTCGTGGCACCGTGCAATCTATAGTACCCAGTTCTAAAGGGAGCGTTTTGCCGGCACAGCAAAGCTCCACGAACGTTGCGTCCGTGGAGCTTTGGTTCTTGTGCATCAAGTTCACTCAACCGACAGGCACTTGCTCACGGGTTAATGGTCACCGTACCTTTCTTTGTCCACCCCGCGCTGAGCCCGCAAATGTCCATGACTTTGAGGTACAGGTTCTTGTTGCCCGTGTACCCGCCTTTGAACTTGATTGCCCAATGCACCTTGATTTGGTTTCCAGCTTTGGTCACTGTGGTTTGGCTGCAATCCAGAATGGCCTGTCCATTTTGGATCGTGTTGGCACTGCCTGTGGCATATCCGCCCAACCAGGTCGTGTCATTATTGTTGCGCAGCCACAGTTTGTTGCCAGCCTGGTCGTAGCGCAGGTAGACGGTGTTCGTCAGGGCAGTGCTGGAGCCGATGAGGAAAAAGCACCACTTCAGGTTGGCATAGCCATTGGGATCATTGTAGGTAGTGGTGAAGAGCTTGGTGACTCCAACCTGGGCAGTACTGCTGATCGGGGTTACGGTGCCGACCGAGGGCCGCTGGTTGGCAGCAATTGACGTCGCCTCGCTATCGGTGTGGGGAGCGACGTGCTCAGCGGAGGCCTTCACCGTGTTGGTGACCAGGCCGCTTGCCGTGGCCAGAGCGCGCAACTTAAGGGTCAGCGTGACAAAAGAGCCTGTGTCGAGGGAAGCCACCGTCCAGGTCATGCGGTTATTGGCGGAGTCATATGTCCCAGGGGGATTTGAGCTCTTGTATTGGGTCTGAGCAGACGACGGCAGAGTATCGGCGACCAGTACGTTGGTCAAGCTGAGCGTCCCCGTGTTGGTGATGCGGATGGTGTAGCGGATTTCACGGCAAGCCTGCACTGGATCCTGCGCGTCGGTCTTGTGAATGGCAAGCTCGCGTTCGCCAACCTTGGCCATGAAGGCGTCCGTGCTACCGTTGTGGGTCAGGTCTGGCCCGACCGTCACAGGAAATGTGGCTTGGCTGGAGTTGGTGTAGCCAGTGACGTAGGCGTTGCCATCTCCGTCCACGGCGATGCCATAACTGCGGTCAGTGCCACTGCCACCGATGTAGCCGCAGTAGAGGAGTGCCGAGCCATTCGTTTTCACCCTGGCCACGAAGCCATCCTCGCCGCCATTGTGGGTCAGGTCAGGCCCAACCGTGTCGGGGAAAGAGGCCTCTGTGGAGTTGGTGTAGCCAGTGATGCAGGCCCTGCGCGAGGTGTCCACGCCAATGCCACGACCGATGTCCGTGGAACTGCCGCCGATATAGCCGCAATATACGAGCGCCGTGCCATCGGCTTTGACCTTAGCCACGAAGGCATCCCCATTGCCGTTATAGGTCAAATCCGGCCCGCCAGTCACTGGGAACTCCCGCAACTGGCCGGAGGTGGTGTAGCCCGTGACATAGGCGCTTCCGGTACCGTCCACGGCGACGCCCCATGCCTGCTCGTAGTCCATGCCGCCAATGTAGCCGCAATAGAGGAGTGCTGTGCCACCCGGGTTGACCTTGGCCACGAAGGCATCAGCGCTGCCATTGAAGGTCAGGTCTGGCCCGACGGCATCTGGGAAGCTAGCTTCGTCTGAGGTGGTCCAGCCAGCAACGTAGGCGTTGCCAGTACTGTCCACGGCGATGCCATAACCCTCGTCCCCATTGTTGCCACCGATGTAGCCGCAATAGACGAGTGCCGTGCCGTCGGCCTTGACCTTGGCCACGAAGGCATCGGTGTTGCCGTTGTGGGTGACATCCGGTCCGTTGGCCACGGGGAAGCCTTCGGCCTCGCTAGAGCTGGTGGCGCCGGCGACATAGGCAGCACCGTCACCTACGGCGATGCTAAGGCCGTCCTCTGTGTTCTGACCGCCAATGTAACCGCAGTAGACGAGGCCTGTGCCGTCGGCCTTGACCTTGGCCACGAAAGCATCTGCGCTGCCACCATTGTAGGTCAGATCAGGCCCGACGACTACCGGGAAAGTGGATTCAGTGGAGGAGGTGTGGCCAGCGATGTAGACCCTACCGCCGCTGTCTACGGCGATACCGTAGCCCCAGTCCTCGCTACTGCCGCCGATGTAGCCACAGTAGACGAGTGCCGTACCATTTGCTTTGACCTTGGCCACGAAGGCATCAGTGTTGCCGTTGTAGGGCAGGTACGGCCCGACGGTCTCTGGGAAGCTGGCTTCGCTGGAGGCGGTCTGGCCGGTAACATAGGCGTTGCCGGCGCTATCCACAGCGATGCCCCAACCCTGGTCATCGCCAGTGCCGCCGATATAGCCACAGTAGACGAGGATGACTGGGTCGAGTACTAACGGTTTCTGTAAGTCGTAGGCTCCCACACGGAAGCCATAGACGTGTTCCGTGCTCCGTGTTTCGTGGTCCGTGTCGCATAGCGACTGGTCATACAGGACGTAGCCAACTTCGACCGGAAGCTGCTGCCCATCCATTTCCTGGTAAGCATAGGGCTGGCCATCGGCAAAGCCACCCACCGGAGTGGATACCTCCAACTGCCGGGCCTCGTTTATTCTGACCGCCGTCGCCCCGTGGTAGGCCAGCTTGATCTGACTCGGATCCGCTCCAGGTTTGACCACAAACTGGTACTTCAGCCGGTTCACCGTACCAGAATACGCCAGGTCTATTCCAGGCCACAGGTCAGGGTAGACCAGGCTACTGTACGTCTTCAGCCCCGTTTTCCACTCCTCGGGCGGTCCCTTGAAGTAGCTTATGACAGCCGGGGTTTCATCCTGGCCCGTGGGCTGGACATCGGGGTTGGCGCCCACAAAGTGCAGCTTGAGCACCCAGCGCTCTGGCTGCTGAGGGCTTGTAGCGCTGGCTTCACTCGTTCGCAATGAAGAAGCGACTGAAGTCGCTACTACAAACTCCTCATCGTGCCCGTTCTCTTCCCAATGCTTCGGTGTCTCCCCTGTCAGCACGAAGGCAACACCCTGGGGGGTGAAGTACAGCGTCTTATCCTGGCCCTGGAGGTAGTAGGCGACCTGCTCATCCACTTGCCCACGGTTTTCAATAAAGTACAGCGGGAGCTGTTGCATAGCTGCCTGTACACGCGGCTGCGCTGCCTCCCCTCGTGCCTGCCGCGCACTTTCGTCAGCCTGCTGCTGGCCGGCCAATGGAAGGGGCGATGCGGCCAATGAGAGCAGCAGGAGCACAACGGTAAAGATACAGGTTCGCTTGGTCATAGTTTGCTTTCCTTTCGCTGCCGAGCGACAGCGGGAGCGAGTAAAGGCAGGAACAAAAAGATAGAGAATGTGCATCCATCCCCATAAAATAGAAAACTCACGACGGTAATTGGCAGCAGAATAGCGCAAGTTACCTTGTTTGTCAAACTGTCTATGTCCAAAGAGTGCGTTTCAGTTCTGGGGCAGGAGGTGATATTGAGGGTAGCGGAGGGACACACAGCTCGAATTTACGCCCCGACGATGTTATGGTATGATAGCGCCAGAAGCAGGACGATCCTACACCAACGGAGGTGCAGCATGGAACACTCTGAATTCAATTGGCGGACAGCCGATGGGTTGCAGCTTTTTGCCCAAGGCTGGCAACCGGAGGGTGTGCCCAGGGCAGTGGTATGTCTGGTGCATGGCCTGGGGGAACATAGCGGACGCTATGCGCACGTTGCGGCGGCACTGACCCAGGCAGGCTATGCGTTGCTGGGTTTTGATCTGCGCGGGCATGGCAAGTCCGAGGGGGCGCGTGGCCATGCGCCCTCTTATGACGCCTTGCGGGACGACATTGCCCATTTGCTCGAGGAAGCGGTACAGCGCTTCCCGTTTCACCCATGCTTCCTTTACGGCCACAGCCTGGGAGGCACCCTGGCGCTCAACTATGCCCTGCGCCGCCGGCCGCAACTGGCCGGGGTCATCGCCACTGCCCCCTTGCTGCGCACAGCTTTTGCGCCCCCGGCCTGGAAGCTGACCCTTGGGCGATTGTTATACAACCTGTGGCCTGCTCTACCCATGGGCAACGAACTGGACCCACAGGGCCTCTCGCATGACTCAGAAGTAGTCCGGGCCTACAGCAACGATCCGCTTGTGCACGCTCGCATCTCTGCTCGCCTGGGCATGGACATGCTCTGGGCCGGCGAGTGGGCGCTGGAGCATGCTGCCGAATTCCCACTTCCCTTGCTGCTGATGCATGGCGGCGCCGATCCCCTCTGCTCTGCTGAAGCCAGTCGCCAGTTCGCTGACCGCGTGCCTGGCGATTGCACCTTCAAGCTTTGGGATGGCTTCTATCACGAAATCCACAACGAACCAGAGAAGGAACAAGTCTTTGACTTCATGATTGCCTGGCTGCAAGCGCATGGCCCGGCCTAGGGAAGAGAGCATTGAACAAGTGTGGTGCGCTTTCTCGCGCCAAAGCGCCCACTACAAACCTGAAACCGACTGAAGTCATTGCTTCGAGTGCAAGGAGTCCACAGATGGCGCACTATCCACACACTCGGCAAGGGTGGAACTACGCTTCTGGCGCAGGAATTGCCACAGTATGCCCTGCTCTGGTGCCAGCAAAAAGACTAGCAGGAAGATGGCAGTAGCAGTTAGCACCACGGCTGCGCCGGAGGCCACATTTCTGTAGAAACTGAGATAGAGTCCGCTGACGCTGGAGAAAGCACCAACCGCGGCAGAGACAGCCATCATTGTTGGCAGCCTGCGAGTCAGCAGATAAGCAGTTGCACCTGGCGTCACCAGCATCGCTGCGACCAGGCCCACGCCGACGGTCTGCAAAGACACAACGATGGTCAGTGCAAGAAGGATCAACATCAAACTGCGCAGCAACTCTGCTGGCAGGCGCAGTGTAGCAGCCAGTATAGGGTCAAAGGAGATCAACAGGAATTCCTTGTAGAGCAGGGCAATTGCCGCCAGCACCAGCAGGCTTAACCCCGCTGTTAACCACAGATCGCCTGTGCTGACGCCCAGCACATTGCCGAACAAGATGTGGGTCAGGTCTACGGCATAGGTCCTGATCGTGCTGATCAGCACTATGCCGAGTGACAACGCTGCGGCAAACAGGATGCCGATGGCCGTATCTTCCTTGATCCTGCCCTGCCGGGAGAAGAAACCAATGCCCAGCGCAACAGCCACAGCCGCTGCCAATGCGCCAAGCAGCAGATTACCTTTCAGCAGGTAAGCTACCGCCACACCAGGCAGGATGGCATGAGCCATCGCATCGCCAATGAAAGCCATCGAGCGCAAGACTACATAGCAGCCGATCACGGCACACACTACACCGACCATAACCGATGCTAAGAGGCCACGCCGCATAAACTCATAGGTCAACGGTGCCATCAGCCAGGTGATCATGGCCTTGCCATCCTTCCTGCGTCCGGCGGGCAGCATTGGTCTATGATCACTGCACCTTCCGCTAGGTGCAATAACTGCCCGCCAAACACGTTGGTAAGCAGTGAGGGAATCAATACCTCTGCCGCCGCACCATAGCCGACCAAGTGACGATTGAGCAGTAATACCTGGTCGAAATGCGTGGACGCCAGGCTCAGGTCATGCGTCGAGATCATCACCGTCACCTGTTGTGCCCGCAATCGGTCGAGCAAGCTCATGATCGCCTCGCGGGTGGTGATGTCAATGCCAGTGAATGGCTCGTCCATCAGCAGGATGTGCGGCTCCTGCGCCAGTGCACGCGCCAGGAAGACGCGTTGCTGCTGTCCACCTGAAAGCTCGCTGATCGGACGGTTCGTCAGGTCGGCGATGCCCATCTGCTGCAAAGCGTACAAGACGATGTCACGGTCTTGCTTTGCGGGGCGCTTCAGCCAGCCCAGCCGGCCATAGCGCCCCATCATCACTACGTCAGCAACTGTCACTGGGAAGCGCCAGTCAACTTCTTCGCGCTGTGGCACATAGGCCACGCAGTCCTTGTGATGTCCCAGGGGCACCCCATGGATTAGTATACGCCCCTCGCGCAGAGGCAGCAACCCCACCAGCGCCTTGAACAGGGTGGACTTGCCCGCCCCATTGGGGCCGACAACCGCCACCCTTGCCCCATGCGCAACCTGGAAGCTCACATCGCACAGCACGGCATGGCCATTGTAAGCCACGGTAACGTTTTCCACCTCTAGTCGGGCGGGTTCTTGAATTTGACTAGATAGTCCCACTGTCATTGGCCTCCATTAACTACTTCAGGGCATCCACAATCGCCCTGGTGTTATACTTCATCATCTCGATATAAGTCGGCGCAGGGCCACCCGGTTCAGTTGTAGAATGGGTATACAATCCAGTCACCACTTTGATGCCTGTCTCTTTCGCCACTTGCTGCGCCAACTGGGGATTGGTACCTGTCTCCAAGAAGATTGCGCTCACTCCGGTCTCCTTGATGCGATCTACCAGCCGAGCCAATTGTTGAGCCGACGGTGACGCACCTGTACTCACGCTGGGTACGATCGTGCCGATGATCCGGAGGCCGTAACGGTCGGCAAAGTAACCGAGGCTCTCATGGTTGGTTACCAGCAGGCGGCGGTTCTCCGGCACCTGCTTGACCTGCCCGGCGATCCAGGCATCCAATTCCCTTAGCTGCGCAATATAAGCCTCAGCATTGGCGGCGTAGGCCATCGCGCCAATGGGGTCAACCTGGCTCAGTCCATCGCGAATGTTTTCCACATACTTGATCACGTTGTTGGGGTCCAACCAGAAGTGTGGGTCGCCTTCGTGGTGTTTATCGTCCACGAGCTCGCCCTCCCTTGTCTCGCGACTGGTAAGCCCTGCCGCAGCTTCGATGATCTTGCGTTTGCCGCCGGCGCTCTGCAGTAGTTTGTCCAGAAATGTTTCGAGACCAGCTCCATTGACAATCAACGCGTCGCTATCGGCGACTTCGGCCACATCGCCTGGGGTTGGTTCGTAGCTGTGAGGGTCCACGCCATAGGGCAGCAGCGCTGACACCGTCAGCCGATTGCCGGCCACATTTTGGGCCATATCCGCCAGAAACGTTTCAACAGCCATAACCTTGAGTGTTGGGCTGGCTGCTCGCGGCGTCGGAGAGGGCACAGTTACCGCGTGACACGCTGCCAGCAGCAAGGCCAAGATGAGCAACAATGTGATGTTTAGCTTGAGGATCGCCTTTGCCCTAGCATATCTGGATTCAGCCATACCGTTTGTGGCATCCTTATCGGGCAAGAGTCCGTCCCTTCCAGGTAGCTTGCCCCAGCACCGTGAGAAGCATGGAGCGCATCGCTATCGTGACCGCCAGGATCACACTCAGTGGATAGAGCAAAGTCAAATAGAGTGGAAAACCAAAACGCCAGTATGTAATTCCCCACAGCACCAGCGAAAGTGCGACTGCGCCTACTGCCAGACTGAGGCTAATCCAGGACACGAACCCTCCAATCAGGCTCAGTACAAGCACAATGAGTGGTTCCCAAAAGACAAGTGCCAGCCAGAGCCAGACAAAAACAAATAACGGCACATTGTAGCGGAAGGCAGCAAATAGATTCTTGCCGAATCCCTCGTATACTTCTGTAAAATTGTGATACATCCGGCAACGGATGTGCTTGCTGCCATCCAGCAGGCGCCAGCGCAACCCGTACGCCTTGATGCGGCGGCCCAAGGCCAGATCATCAACCACGTCCTGCCGGACAGCAGCATGGCCGCCCACCTGTTCATATGCCCGGCGGCGGAAGAGCATGAACTGTCCAACTGTGGCGGAGAGCGAAGGCATTGGCAGGCGGTAAGCCAAACCAAGTGGGAGGAAGGAGAAGATACTCCAGAGCATAATGGGCACGATCAACCGCTCAGCCCAAGAGACAACTTCCTGCTGGGGTAGGACAGCGAGCAGGTCCGCCTTTTCCGTGAGCAGTGCGGCGACGGCATCGCGCAAAGTGTTGGGCTGATGCCGGGTGTCTGCATCCACAAAAAGGAGCAATTCACCTCCAGCAGCCTGAGCCAGTTGATGACAGGCCCAGTGCTTGCCAAGCCACCCAGGAGGGAGCGGCTTGCCTTCCAGGACCTGCAGGCGACCATCTTCTGCCGCAAGTGCGCCCAATGCCTGCCCAGTGTTATCGCTGGAGTCGTCATCCAGCACCAGCACCTGAAAATCAGGGTATTCCTGAGTCAATAGTGAGCGCAGGCATGGGCCGATATTTGCTTCTTCGTTCCGCACCGGCAGAAGCACTGAAAGGCGGGGAAGGGAACTAGGCGACGGATACTCGCCCAACCGTCGGCAGAACCACAAGTTGCTCAGAGCAATCATCAACAGTACAGCCAAAAAGAAGAGGAGACTGATTTGATGTCTTATCCAGAAATCAATCATCAATCTCTTTGCCAGATT
>Ga0172366_10001519_pt1 | contig 18005 bp, 18 predicted proteins | sample LakKivSesite69cm_FD_114533 | JGI IMG/M metagenome (GOLD analysis project Ga0172366, IMG submission 114533) | Sediment microbial communities from Lake Kivu, Rwanda - Sediment site 69cm | ecosystem: Environmental > Aquatic > Freshwater > Lake > Sediment | place: Rwanda: Western Province, Lake... | reverse complement strand
GTGACGGCGCTGGAGCGACATGGGTCACAAACCGGGATTGACGGAACGGGGAAAGTTGCCTAAAGTGATGCGGGAGCCGCTAGGAATTTCAACTAACCGAGGGACATGCTCACCCACAGAAGTACGCAGTAGACAGTATACAGTAGGCAGGGCGCCGGCGCTCAGTCCGAAACCTGTATGCTGAATGCTGTATGCTGTATACTCTTCCTCGGGACGCCGCCCAGGCCGACGAGCTCCACCGGCGATTCTGGGTCGGCAGCATCACCGAGCTGCTACAGAAGGTCAGCGCATAGCGCCGAGTCACAAGCTTCAAGCCGCAAGCCCACAAGCGGCCCGAGCACAGGCAGGCCGAAGTCATGGTTCGCCGGACTCCCGGTCTGCTTTCTGCCGGGCAATGAGACGGCCGGAGAGGCGTGAGGTTCCAGGATGTGCTTCAGAGCACACATCGTCATCTATATGTAGTGGTGCACCAGAACCAGACCACAATTCTGCCGCCGGGGGGACGGCCCGGAGACCGTCTGGGGAGCCGCAGTCGCCGACGCGGTTCGGCGTGCATTGACTCCTCGAATCACAGGAGCTTTTGCCGGGAAAATGGCGCGAGCAATGACGCGGACGTTTTCTTGAGCAATGTCTCGAACAACTTCGCGCGCAGTCTGTCGCGCAACGCCGCGTGCAGTTGAGCACGCAGTGCGCGACGCAGTTCGCTGCACAGTCAACGACGCACTTGCCGACGCAGTTCAGTACCCAGTGAGCGATACCTTGACCGGTGCATTCCGAGGTACAATGAGAGGTACTTTGACGGACGCAATCGCGCCTTCGGCGCGAGGCCATTGTTGGTGCACGAAGGCTAATGCGGAAAACGGGGGACAGCCCCATGAGGCTTCAGTTTGCAGGTTGCAGGTAACAGTTTGCAGTCAATGACCAAGCCCGAAGCACCAATGACCATTCAAGCGCGAATGACCGAATGGTAGTCCGAGGTCATCTGCCCGATCATCTGCGTTCATCTGTGGTTCATATCCGGAGTAGGGGACACGTCCAAGGAGCGACGCGATGAGCGCGTCGCGGATGTGTCCCCAGCGCGACGTCGGACTTGGCGCGGCACAGTCCCCGTTTTCGCCCGGGTGTCCTGTGTCGGCGGGCGGGACGGCTAGTGAGAGTTCGGGCGGTTGCCGAGCGTGTAGAGCTTTTTGGAGCCGCGGCGTTTGATGGCGTTGCGCGCGTCGAGAATCAGCCGGCTGTGCTTGAAGATGAAGTCGTAGTCAAAGCACTTGTGGTCGGTGAGTATCACGACGCAGTCGGCGCTCTTTAGCGCCTTCTCGGTCAGCGGCGCTGACTTGAACAGGCCGCCGTTGACGTGTATCTGGGGTACCCAGGGGTCGTGGTAGGAGATATGCCCGACCTTGTTCTGGGTCAGTTCCATCACCTTGATGGCAGGGGAGTGGCGCGTGTCCTCGACGTTGCCTTTGAACGCAGCGCCCAGCAGCAGGAGCCGCGCCCTGGACGCGGCCACGCCGTTGGTGCCGAGAGTCTCAACGATGCGGTCGGCGACGTAGAAGGGCATGGATTCGTTGGTCTCGGCCGCGAGCTCGATGAAGTTGGAGTGGAAGTCGTATTCGCGCGCCTTCCAGGCGAGGTAGTAGGGGTCAATCAGGATGCAGTGGCCGCCGATGCCGGGCCCGGGGTAGAACGGCATGTAGCCAAACGGTTTGGACGAGGCCGCGTTGATGACCTCCCAGATGTCGATGTCGCCCATCCGTTCGCACATCTTCGCCATCTCGTTGACCAGGGCGATGTTGACGCTGCGGAAGATGTTCTCGAGCAGCTTGGACATCTCGGCCACGCGGGGAGAGGAGACCGGTACGACCTGGTCGACAAAGGTCGAATAGAAGGCCACGCTCAGGTCGGTGCAGGTCTTGGTGACGCCGCCGACGACAACCGGCGTGGTCCTGGTGTTGAACTTGTGGTTGCCCGGGTCGATGCGCTCGGGCGCGAACGAAAGGTAGAAGTCGCGGCCGACCTTACGGCCGGATGCTTCCAGGATGGGCTTGAGAACCTGCTCGGTCGTCTCCGGGTAGGTCGTGGAGCGGAGGATGATGAGCTGGCCCGGCTTCCGGTGCTTCGCCACCTGGCGGCCCGCGTCTTCGATGAAGGAGACGTCAGGGTCCTTGGAGGCGGTGAACGGTGTCGGCACGCAGATGTTTACGACGTCGCACGAGGCAAGGACCCGAAAGTCGGTCGTTACCGTGAACTTGCCGCTCCTCGTTACTTCGCTGACTTCCGAGTCTTTGACGTCGCCGATGAAGCTCTTGCCCTTGCGGACCGCGGCGACCTTGGACTCGTCGATGTCCACCCCGACGGTCGCAAAGCCGGCTCGGGCAATCTCGACACTGAGCGGCAGGCCGACGTAGCCGATGCCGATGACCGCGACCGTTGCTTTCCTGTCCTGAATCTTCTTTGCCAGGTCCATGTGCTCTCCTCTCATGCGGGGAATAGAGTGGTCAAGTGGTCCAGTGGTCTAGGGTCCAGTGAAGGACCGGCGGATCAGCTCGAAACCCGAAGCTCAAAGGATGAATCAACAGCGGATAAACTCGAAACCCGAAACACGAATGACGATTGAAGTCCGAATTCCCCAATTCGTCATTTGTCTGCATTCGAGCTTGATTCGGATTTCGAGCTTCGAGTTTCGTCATTGTGTCCTCACCATGCTGCCCGGTCGAGGGTGCGATATTGCACCGCCTCGGTGATGTGGGACGGCTGGATGTTCTCTTTGGTTTCCAGGTCGGCGATGGTCCTTGCGACCTTGAGCACGCGGTGGTAGGCGCGGGCCGACAGGCCCAGCCGGTCGATTGCGGCCCTCAGAATCTCGTCGCTCTGCGGCGACACCGGGCAGAAGCGCCGGATGAGCTGCGGCCCCATCTGGGCGTTTGCGTAGATTGGATGGCGCAGGCCGGCCGCGGCGAATCGGTCGAGCTGGGCCCGGCGGGCCCGGGCGACGCGCTCGGCAACCGCTCCTGAGCTCTCTGCCTGCCGCTTGGTCGAGATGTCGTCGTACTTGAGGGCCGGCACCTCGATGTGGATGTCGATGCGGTCGAGCAGGGGGCCGGAGATTTTGCCTCGGTAGTGATGGATTCTCTGCGGGGAGCAGGCGCAGGAATGTCGCGGGTCCCCGAAATACCCGCACGGGCAGGGGTTCATGGCGCACACGAGCATGAACCGGGCCGGGAAGGTGAAGGTCGAGCGGGCCCGACCGATAGTGACTTCGCCGTCTTCGAGCGGTTGTCTCAGGGCCTCGAGCACGTCGCGCCGGAATTCGGGCAGCTCGTCGAGGAAGAGCACGCCGTTGTGGGCAAGCGAAGCCTCGCCCGGACGCGGCACGGTGCCGCCGCCGACCGCGCCCGATTCCGAGACGTTGTGGTGCGGGGAACGGAACGGCCGGGCCGCGACCAGGGGACGGTCAGGAGACAGGGTCCCGACCACGCTGTGGATACGCGTCGCCTCCAGCGCCTCGTCCAGGGTCATCGGCGGCAGGATGGTCGCAAGCCTCCGCGCGAGCATCGTCTTGCCCGAGCCGGGCGGCCCGATCATGAGCGCGTTGTGGCCGCCGGCGGCCGCGATTTCGAGCGCGCGCTTGGCGTGTTCATGTCCGCGGACCTCGGAAAGGTCGACCGGCTGGACCGCGGCCCGGGCGAAGAGCGCGGCGACGTCGGTACGGGTCGGCTCAATCTTGACGAGACCGTTGACGAAGTTGACTGCCTCGATGAGCGAACCGACCGGGTAGACCTCAAGGCCCTGGACCATGCCGGCCTCGGCCGCATTCTGGGGCGGGACCATGATTCCGCGCAGGCCGGCCTGCCTGGCCGCGACCGCCATCGCCACTGCGCCTTTGATGGGGCGGACCGAGCCGTCGAGCGAAAGCTCGCCGAGAAAGGCAAGGCCTTCCAACGCTCCGGGCTGGGCCGTGCCAGCGGCGGCCAGGATGCCGACCGCCATCGGCAGGTCGAAGGCGGCGCCTTCCTTCTTGACGTCGGCCGGCGCGAGGTTCACGGTAATCTTGCGGGCCGGGAAGGTGAAGCCGGAGTTCTTGATTGCGGCCTGGACCCGGTGCTGAGACTCTTTGACCGCGGCGTCAGGCAGGCCGACGATGTTGAACACCGACAGTCCGTGGGTGATGTCGGTCTCGACGGTGACAATGTAGCCGTCCACCCCGAACACCGCAGCCGAAGGCACCCTGGACAGCACTACAGAGCTCCGACGATATGGTCGAATGAGGGCCGACCTGAGCCGACTGTGACGCCGAGCACGTCGCAGCGGACATCCGCGGATTCGAGCCGGTGCCGGATGAGGTAGTCCTCAACCAGGCGTCTGAGCTTGGCCTGTTTCCGCTGCGTCACCGACTGGTCGGGCCGGGCAAAACCGCTGCCGGTCCTTGTCTTTACCTCGACAAAGACGAGGGTGTCGTGGTCGCGGCAGACAAGGTCGATTTCGCCGAGCCAGGAGCGGTAGTTGCGCTCGATGACTTCCCAGCCGAGCTCGCGGAGGTAGGAAGCCGCCAGGTCCTCACCCTTCCGGCCCAGCGGCTTTGCTTTCACTGGGTGGATGGGATAAGTTCGCGGACCGGGGCGTAGGTTCGGCGGTGAATCGGCGAGGGCCCGAGCTCTTTGAGGGCACGCAGGTGCTCGGCGGTGCCGTAGCCGACGTGGCGCTCGAAGCCGTAGCCGGGATAGCGCTGGGCCATCCGCCCCATGAGCCGGTCGCGGAAGACCTTGGCGATTATCGAGGCGCAGGCAATCGACAGGCTCTTTGAGTCGCCGTCGATGATGCCCCGGCAGGGAAGGTCGATGCGGGGGATCTTGAATCCGTCGCACAAGACGAGCGTCGGCCGCACCGAAAGCTGCTTCACCGCCATCCGCATCGCGTGGAACACGGCGTTGGCCACGTTGTGTTCCTCGATGTAGCGGTGGTCGGCGCTGTAGATTGCCCAGGTGAGGGCGCGCCGCTTGATGTCGGGTTCGAGCTTCTCGCGCCGGAGCTCGGTCACTTTCTTCGAATCATTCGCCCAGCGCAGCCGGACGTTCGGCGGGAGTATGACCGCGGCGGCCACGACCGGCCCGGCCAGCGCCCCCCGCCCGACCTCGTCGACCCCGCAGAAGAGGGTGCTACTCTGCCACAGTTCCCAGTCTAGGTTGTTCTTCACCCCGCTGCTCTTGGAGCGTCGACTCGCGGCCGGTGCGGCTGCGGAGGTAGTAGAGTTTGGCCCGCCGGACCTTGCCGTGCCGTTTTACCTCGACCTTGGCCAAAGCCGGGGTGCTGTACGGGAAGATCCGCTCGATGCCGTACCCGCGGCTCACTTTGCGCACCGTGAAGCTCTTGTTCGGGCCAGCGCCGCGAATCTGGATGACGGTGCCCTGGAATACCTGGATTCGTTCTTTGTCGCCTTCGACAATCCGCACGTGGACCGAGACCGAGTCGCCGGGCGCGAGGGACGGTATCTGGGCCGGCTCGTGCTTGACCGGCGCTAGAGCCTTGGCTTCCTTCTGAGCTTCCTTCTTAGCCATTGACAATCTCCTTTTTCAGTTCCCGGCAAAGGAACTCGCGCTCGGATTCGGTCAGCACTTCATTGCGCAGGAGTTCGGGCCGGCGCTGGGCGGTCGCTTTGAGAGCCTGTTCCCGGCGCCAGCGGGCGACCGAGGCGTGGTCACCGGACACCAGTACTTCCGGGACTTTCAGGCCGCGGAATTCGCGCGGCCGCGTATAGTAAGGGGCGTCAAGGATGCCGGCCGAGAAGGAGTCGGTCGCAACCGAATCTTCGCTGCCGACCGCGCCGGGCAAGAGGCGCGCTATAGACTCGATGATGACCACGGCCGCGGCCTCGCCGCCGGCCAGCACGTAATCCCCGACCGAGACTTCGCGGTCAGCCAGTACTCGCACGCGCTCGTCAACGCCCTTGTAGCGGCCACAGACGAGCACCAGATGGTCGATTCGGCTGAACTCCGCGGCCAGCACCTGCGAGAAGCGCTCGCCCTGCGGAGAGAGGAGCACGACCAGGCTTTCAGGCCGGCGCACGCTGTCGATTGCCGAAGCGAGCGGCTCCGGCTTCATCACCATCCCGGCGCCCCCGCCGAACGGATAATCGTCTATCGTGCGATGGGCGTCGGTGGTGAAATCCCGGGGGTTAGTGAAACTGAGCTGGAGCTTACCGTCAGCGCGCGCGACCCGGGTCGGGCCGCAGTCGAACGGACCCCGGAAGTACTCGGGGAACAGCGTGATGACGGTTGCCTGCATCGGTCGGAATGACGGTCGGGCTAGCGGGCGGTTTAGCCGATGACGTCAACCGTGGCATGCTTGTCGAGCTTGCGGGCAGCCGCTCTGACAATCGCCCGGATTGCGTCGATGGTGTTACCCTGCCGGCCGATGACTTTGCCTTGGTCTCCCGGCATGACCTTGACTTCGTAGGTGAGCGTCCGCTCGCCGGCCAGTTCGGTGACCTTGATCTGGTCCGGGTGGTCAACGAGCGCCTTGACGATGTGCTCGATCATCTCTTTCATGGATTACTCCTTCGGTGCGTCTGTCGGTGTCGCGCTCTCCGGTGTGGATACGGGCTCGGTAGATACGAGAGATGCCGCCGCGGTCTCGCCGTTTGAGGTCCCGGCCGCCGGCGCGTGCTGCCGGGCGTAGCGGCTCAGAAGCCTGCCGACCGTGTCCGAAGTCTGGGCGCCCTTCGAGACCCAGTGCCCGATGCGCTCTGTCTTGAGGTCCAGCAGCTTCGTGCGTGGGTCATAGTGGCCGACCGACTCCAAGTATTCGCCGTCGCGCGCCTTGCGCGAATCGATGACGACCACCCGGTAGGCAGGCCGGTTCCGAAGGCCCATCCGCCTTAGTCGAATCTTAAGCAAAATCTGCTCCTTATTCTGGAGCCATACGATAGCGAAAAGGCACAGATTGTCAACAAATCCACCCTCCATGGAAGCCCACATGGACACCCGGAGACCCGCGAGACGCAAGCCGGGTGCGTGCCAAGAACCCCAGCCGGTCTCAGCTGGTCTGGCCTCGGCGGCCCCGGTCGGGGCACGGGCGACAGGGCGTGTTGACTTGCTGCACTCGGGGGTTACAATTGAAACCAGGGTCGCGTCATTCGAGTTGCAGACCGGGCCAGGGTGCTGGCCCCGGTCGGTGATAGAGTCAGACAGGAAATAGCCACAGGAGGCACTAGTGAGAAGATTAGTCGTCGTGCCGGTGTTGTTGCTGGCCGGGATAAGTTACGGACTCATCAGCCCGAGCCTGCAAGAGCACCTGACCAGGGCAGAGGCAGTCCAGAAACTGCCGGTGCATATAGTGCTGAAAGAGCAGTTCGACAAGGACCTGCTCAACCGCCTGGTCGACGGTATGCCAAAGGTCCAGCGCCGGGTCGAGGTGGCGGGGATACTCTCGGAGTTCTCGGCCGAACAGCAGGCAGGCGTGCTTGCGTACCTGGCGACCACTGACGCAGAGAACGTCCAGTCGTTCTGGGTCGTGAACGCGGTGTACTGCGAAGCGACGCCAGCCGTCATCCAGCAACTGGCGCAGCGGCCCGAGGTGAGCTACGTCAACTACGACCGGGTGTACTGCCCGGAACTGCCGGAGCCGGAACAGCAGCCGGGCGGGACCGAGGAGATTGCCTGGGGCGTGGACAAGATAAACGCCCCGGCAGTCTGGGCGCTCGGCTACACCGGCAAGGGCGTGGTGTGCGGCCACATCGACACCGGCTGCGACTACACCCACCCGGACCTGGCCGACCACCTGTGGACCGACCCAAACTACCCGCATCATGGCTGGAACTTCGAATACGACAACGACGACCCGATGGACCAGAACGACCACGGTACCCATACCGCCGGCACGGTCGCCGGCGACGGTACGTCCGGTACTCAGACCGGAGTTGCGCCGGACGCGCAGATAATGATCTGCCGGGTGCAGAACAACGTGGATTCGGCCGGGCAGAGCCAGATGTGGGCCGCGGTGCAGTTCTTGGTGTCACCGCCGCTGTCGCCGAGCCATGGCGCCGACCTGTACACGATGTCGATGGGCTGGCGGATTTCATGGGGCCCGGACCAGTCGACGTGGCGTACGCTCGCCAACAACGTGAACGCGGCCGGCGTGTCGCAGATTGTGGCAGCCGGCAACGAGCGCGGGATCGACTTCCCGCCGAATGCCTGCCGCTGTCCGGGTAACGTGCCGCCGCCGTGGTGGAACCCGCAGAATACCGGTACCGGCGAGCTTTCGGGTATCGTCTCCATCGGCGCGACCGACTCGAACGATTCGATTGCCTCCTTCCCCTTCTGGGGCTCCAGTCCCGGACCGGTGACCTGGTCGAGCGTGGCGCCGTTCAACGACTACTCATACCCGCCGGGCCTGTCCCGGCCAGACGTGTCGGCGCCGGGCGTCGACGTCAAGTCCTGCCTGCGCGGCGGCGGCTATACCACCATGTCCGGCACGTCGATGGCGACCCCGCACGTCGCTGGCACGGTCTGCCTGATGCTCTCGAAGAACCCCGACCTCTTGCCGGAAGAGGTTGACTCAATCCTCGAGATTACGGCGGTTGACCGCGGGCCTGCGGGCAAGGACAACGACTTCGGCGCGGGCCGGATCGACGCGTTCGCGGCAGTGGACTATGTGACCGGTGGTGGCGGGCCATCGCTCAGGCTGGTGTCGACGCAGGTGATTGACCCGACCGGAAACGACAACGGCCGGCTCGACCCGGGCGAGACCGCGGAGCTAGTCGTCACCCTGCGCAATTCGGGCGGGGTGGGCTGCTACAACGTGACCGGGGAGTTCCGTTCCCCGGCCGCGATGCTCGCGGTGACGGATTCGACCGGTGCGTGGGGGGATATCCCGAGCGGCGGCTCGGTCGACAATGATGCCGACCCGTTCGTGCTTCGCGCCGACGCTTCGGTCCCGCCTGGCACCGCATTTACCTGCTCGCTGTTCGTATCCGGCGACAGCGTCAAGTACCAGAAGCAGATGTCGGTGCGCCTCGTCGTCGGCACGCCGCCGGGCGGAATAATCTGGGGTCCCAAGCCTTGCCCGGGGATGCCGGCGAACGGAGGGCTATACGGCGTGGCCTATAATACCAACGACGACCTCATATACTGCGTCAACTTCAGCCAGTCAACCATCTACAAGTACTCCTCGGACAGCATGCTGACTGCGCAGGGCACCATCACCGCGCCTCAGGATTCCTGCACCGACATCGACTACATAGTCCGCGCCAACGCATTCTGGCTCATCTGCAACCCGCAGAAGACCCTGTACGAAATCGGCCCGACCGGTTACCTGCTCGCTCAACACACTCTGTCGTTCCCGAGCTACCCGGTCGGCGTGGCCGAAAACGAGGCCGCCTACAGGCTCTACGTCTCGGACCCGCGCACCAGTCCCAGCGCGCAGCAGATCATACACGTCACCGATACCCTGGGTCACCTGCAGTACCCAATCACGCATCCGCTCCAGGGTCCCTATGGCACCCGTTGCCTGGCACTGGATGGCCGCTGCCCAACCAGCCCGCCCTCGCTGCTGAATGTCTGGGCATGGTACAACGCTGCCGGCACTCGCCGGGACAGTTCCGGCATGTACGAATTGGACCGCGCCGGGAACACGGTGCTCAATGGGCACGTCTTCCCGAACAAGGATTGGGACGTCCGCGGCATCGAGTGCGACCCGCGGGACGGCTCCTACTGGGTGACCATCGCCCGTGGGGGTGCGACCGATAACATGATTGTCAAGGTAGCCGGGTTCCACTACGGGAAGGTCGGCGTCGAGGAGCCGGAGCCGGCTCTGCCGGGCACCGGCGGCCGACTGCACGTGAGAACCCAGCCCAACCCGTTTACGGGCAGGACCAGGCTGTTGGTGCAGTTGCCGGCGGCCGGGAGCATTGACCTTCGCATCTACGACAACAGCGGCCGGGTGGTGAGGACACTGGCCAGAGGCTGTGCCGTTCCGACGCGTGCGCTACTCACGTGGGACGGCAGGAACGACGAAGGCAGTGTCGTCGCCCCGGGTATCTACTTCTACCGGGCGCAGAGCGGGGCCGCCCAGGCCTGGGGCAAGGTCATCCTGTCCCGCTAGTTCCGCGGCCAGACTCGTGTCGGAGCGGCGCTTCGGCGCCGCTCCGCTTTCGGACCGAGCCCATTCCGTTCTGGCATGCGTAACATGCCTCGACGATGTGCAGGATCACGTCTCACTACGGTGGTTCAATGTAGGCCAACGGCTTTCGGCGTCGGGCACGCTCCCAATCGGGCGACGTCTCCGTCTGTGGAGCCACCACTCGTTCACGAGCGACATGACGCGCCGCAGCGGCGAGCCCCGAATCAGTGCGCCCGCCTTGAGTCAATCATGCCCTCGTCGCCGGCGTACTTCGCGTGGAAGTGCGGCGGAAGTGGTCTTCCCGGCAGAAGAGCAATCCCACAGAACCGGCTGACAACTGGCACGAGCCATTGTAACAGGCCCGTGCACCTTTGCAGGCCGGCTCGGCGCCCGCGGGACCGGGAACGGTCGGTCCGTCACAAATCGGCGGACTGAAGAGTGAGAGCGGAGCGGTAGAAGGAGGCGCCTGCGGGAAATGGGAACAGCCCGGCCAGCCGCGACCCTCTCTACCGCGCTTCACCGAACAGGGGATGCAGCACCGCGGCTTGACCGATGAGTGTAAGGGGGTAAGATTCTCCGCTATGAAGCGCGAGTTCATTGTCTGCGATGTGTTTGCACGGAAGCGGTTTGAGGGGAATCAACTCGCCGTGTTCCCAGATGGGGCAGAGTTATCGGACGAGGAGATGCAGTCGCTGGCGCGGGAGATTCACTTCAGCGAGACTACGTTCATTCTGTCGAGTTGTCCGAACGACCGCGGGTGGCCGGTTCGCATCTTCACACCGGCCCGGGAGGTGCCGTTTGCCGGGCACCCGACGCTGGGCACTGCGTACGTGATTTGGGACCGGCTCCTCGGCAGGAAGGTAGACGAGGTCGGGCTCGACCTGAAGGTCGGGGTCGTGCCGGTGGCGGTGGAGGAAAAGGGCGAGCGGTTGGTGATGACCCAGGTTCCGCCCGAGTTCGGCGCCACTGTTGAGCCGGCGGCAGCGGCTTCGGTGCTGGGATTGGCGACAAGCGACATCGACGGCCGTTTCCCGGTGCAGGAGGTTTCCACCGGGCTTCCCTTTTTCATCGTCCCGGTCAGGACCTTGGCCGCAATGCAGGGCATCAAGGTGAACTTGGCCGAGTACTACCGGCTGTTCGACCGGCTCGAGGCAAAGGCGGTGCTGGCGTTCTCGCCCGAGACTATCGACCCGCAATGCCGGCTGCACGTGCGCGTGTTCTGCGACTATTATAACGTACCTGAGGACCCGGCGACCGGCAGCGCCAACGGCTGTCTTTGCGCGTGGCTGGTCCGGCACCGGTATCTGGGCAAGGGTGAGTTCGCGATTCACGTCGAGCAGGGAGTCGAGATGAAGCGACCGTCGTTGCTGTATCTCCACGGAGTGGAGAAGGATGGCGGCATTCTCGTGCGGGTCGGCGGCAAGGTGGTCGCAGCGGGCCGGGGAGAGTTCGAGCTCTAGGCCTGCCTCGCCGCTTGACTTGCACGAGCGCTCCACTACAATCAGGAGTAGTCGAAGTCAGCCGGTTATGTCCAGTTGATTGCAGCAGCGTGCGAAACCGACAAAGGAGGAACTGAATGCGCAGTATTGTGAGTCTGATGTTGTTGGTGCCGGCGTTCGCGTTCGCCGTGTCTCTCCAGCCCGTGACCATGCTCCCCGAGGACGCGAAGGTCGGACCGGGAGGCCAGCAGTCCGTTCTGGGCCCGACCCGCGAGGCCCGGTTCACCATCGGTGTCGTTGACACGGTCGGTGGCACCACCTATGACTGGGGCGCAAACGGCCCGGCTCTGAGGATGCTGACGCAGACGCCTGGCAAGGGAGTCCACATTGTCTGGATGTACTCGACGGATGTGTCGAATACGGACTTCCCAGACCGCAACATGCGGTACAATTTCTACGACTACTCCAGCCACAGTTGGACTTGGCCCGACCCGGACTTCATGCAGTCGGGCGTGAACGTCTTCTCTGATCGCACTGGGTATGGTAACCTCAGCGTTGATACGAACGGCGTGGCCGTGGTCTCCGCTCACCATTCGACTGGCGCGGGTCAGTGGGACATTGCGCCGATAGTCGCTCGAGACGCTGGCGTCGGTGTTGGGATTTTCGACTACGCACCGGGCGAGCCGACGATCAACCTGTTTGCTTGGCCATGGATCAGCGTTGGTACGAACGGGACCTATCAACTAGCGATGATCGACGCCACGAACCAGGACAACCTGTACTGGAGCCGCTCGACCGCCTGGCCGAGTTGGGACGCCGCGACAAGCATACCGTCGCCACAGCCTGAGCCGCTGTTTCCGACCCAAGGCATCGCGACATCAAGGGTCGCCGGCTCGAACAAGGTCTGCATCACCTGGTCCTACCAGCCCAGCGGAGTCTTCGGACAGTGGCCGGGATTCTATCGCGAGTCGCAGGATGGCGGGAACAACTGGGACGCACCGGTAGACCTCGACTTCCCGCCGGCGTTCTCGCCCGGCTCCGAAACCGTGCCGTCGTACCACATCACTTCGCTGTTCCCTCTGTACGACAGGCAGGACCGCCTGCACATAGCCTGCAACGTCGAGCCGTTCATGAACGACACCAACTACTGGACGCCCGGAGAGATCTGGCACTGGTGTGCGGAGAACCCTGACCAGTGGAACAGAATCCGCCGCTCGTACGACAACGGCAACCCGCAAGCAGCCATTGGCTATAACGCCATGGTCTGTTGCCGGCCGAGCCTGGGTGAAGACAGATGGGGCAACCTGTTCGTGGCTTGGGAGGAGTTCGACGGAGTGAATGTGGAGTCGACCACGTCACGCCTGCGCGCTGACATCTGGTACTCGGCTTCGACCGACAACGGCGTGACCTGGGATCCTGGTGTCAAGATCACAGATGGGGGAGAGGTGACCTATCGATTCCCGTCGATCCTCGACCCGATTGGCGACACCGTGATGGTTGAGTACATGATTGACCAGGTCGCCGGGTTCTTCTTGTACAGCGAAGGGCCTGCCACCAACAACCCTATCGTTATCCAGAAATGGGAAAACCCGTACAAGGGCGGTGTCGAGAGTCCTCGTAACGCCACGCCCAATCGCATGGACGTCGCGGTCAGTCCCAATCCGTTCGGCCGAAGCACAAGGCTGTCATACGCCGTGCCGCGCCGAGGGAAGGCGTCGCTGGACGTATTCGACGCGGTCGGTAGACACGTCCGGACGCTGGTCAGTGGCCGGAGCGAGGCAGGCCGGTTCAGCGCAGCTTGGGATGGCCGGTCTCAATCCGGCGCCCTGGTGCCGGAAGGCGTCTACCTGTACCGGTATGCGCTTGACGGCAAGCGCATAACCGGCAAGCTGACGCTGACCCGGTAACAACACAGACCAGGAAGACGATTCGGCGAAAACGGGGACAGTCCCTCGGAGCGCGAGGACGCGCGGTACGGTCCCCGTTTTTGGGTCATGTCCCGCGCGGAGCGCCCGCGGAAGCGGGCGCTCCGCATAACAGGTTTCTTTGACAGGGACGCCGGGCCGAATAAGCTGAATCATGAGACCGGGAGTCATGGCAGTGCCGTTTGTCACAGCGATGCTGGTTTGCGTCGGCGCGGCTGCCGATTCGCTGTTCGTGCCGATGCTGGTCGGCCAGGACGTCTACCACGCCAATCGGTCGCTCAAGAAGCTTGGGTTGGTGTCACGCTTCGAGCAGGTCGAGCTCGATACCGCCAAGGTGCCGCTCTTCTTCGTCGCAGCGCAGACGCCGGACTCCGGTACGGACGCCGTCGCCGGCGACACGGTTGTGCTCCGGTTCAATCATCCTGGCTTACTCTGTTTCTGGAATTCCTCCGTGATACCGCTGGTAGGCGACTTCGAGAACACGGCCGGCTTCTACAAGGTGCAGAAGCCGCCCCGGCCCATCGTCCTGGAGCCGGCCGGCTACCCGGATGCACTGAAGCAGTGCAACTTCACGGGGACAGCCGAGGCGGAGGCGCTGGTGGACTTCGATGGCACGGTTCTGGCGGCACGAATCGCGCGGTCTTCGGGCTATGCGGCGGCCGATTCGTCGGCGTGCGCTTCAGCCCTGCGTAGTTCGTTCGCTCCGGCCGAGCACTATGGGCAGCCGGTGCGGGTCTGGTTCCCGCTGCCCTACCACTTCCGGTTCAGGGAAGACAAGACGCTGCCCAGTTCGGTCAAGACCCGGGACCCGACCGAGCCGCCGTGACGGAGTCAACCGTGGACCCTATCAAGTCCGGAAGAAGTCCGACCCCAGACCCTAATCCCTAGCCCCTGGTCCCTAATCCCCTTTCTAAAACGGGATGTCGTCGAGCTGGTCCTTGGGAATATCCGGTTCCTCTTCAGCCGGGGCGCCGCCCGGCCCGGAAGCGAACTCGGGCTTGTCAAGGACCTGGGTTCGCATCGAGTGAATCTCGACGCCGTAGCGCTTCTCGCCGTCCTTGCCTTCCCACGAGCGGCTGCGGAGCTGACCTTCGACGAGGACCGCTGAGCCTTTCCTCATTGTCTTGCTCAGCCGCTCCGCCCCCTGGCCCCAGAGATTCACCTGGAAGAACGATGCTTCGCGCTTCCATTCGCTGGTAGCCTTGTCGCGCCAGACCCGGTCAACGGCGATCCTGAACCCCAATACCGCAGCGCCTGACGGCGTGTAGCGCAGGTCCGGGTCCATCGTCACCCGGCCGAGCAGAATCACGACGTTGAGGTTGCCCAGCCGGATGGGCGTGCCGGGAGTACGCTGCCCTCCACGTTCGGGCTCAGACATTGGGCGCCTCCGGGGCTGGTTCGGGTGCAGCAGGCTCCGCCTCGACCGGCGGCTTGGATGCCGGCTTGCATACGAACGCCATACGCATCAGGCCCTCACGGTGTCGCATTTCGTAGCGGAACTTCTCGGGTGTTGTCGGCGGGCCCGAGAAGTTGATGTACACGTAGTTGGCCTCGTTGTGCTTCTTTATCGGATAGGCAAGCGCCCGGCGCTCAATCTGTTCGTCCGAGACGGCGGTGGCGCCGCTGGCGGCCAGCAGCTCTTTGGAGTCCTGGGCGAGCTTCTGCACGTCCTTCTCGGTCAGGTCCGGGCTGACTATCATTGCGAGTTCGTAGCTGTTCAAACTTCCTCCTCTGGGATTGACAAGAGACGGTAGGCTATTGACTGGACAACTCTGTTTCGCATCTTACCGAAACTTCACGAGCAGAACGTCACCATCCTGCACGACATAGGTCTTGCCTTCGACTCTCACGTGGCCCTTGTCGCGGCAGGCGTGGAAGTCGCCGCAGGCGGCGAGGTCACGATAGTTGACCACCTCGGCCCGGATGAACCCTTTGCCGATGTCGGTGTGAATCATGAAGGCGGCCTCAAGCGCGGTAGTGCCGGGCGGCGCGGCCCAGGCCCGCGACTCCTTGCCCTTGACCGTGTAGAAACGGATGAGTCGGAGCGCCTCGAAGCAGCGGTTGACGATGCCGGCCGGGCCTTCGGGCGCAAGGTTCAGCGACTTCCGCATCTCGACCCGGTCGGGCTCGGCGAAGTCGCCCATGCACTCCTCGAGCGCCGCGGAGAATAGCAGGTTGGTTTTGCCCGCGGTCGCGGGGAATCGCGACGGGTCGGCCGGCGCGCTGTCCGAGCAGTTCACCGCGTAGATGGCCGGCTTGGGCAGGATGAGGCCGAGGTCGCGGGTGGCGCGTCCTTCTTCCGGCATCAGGAGCGGGCGTTCGCCCCGGGAAAGCGCAGCGTGGAGCTTCTCGAGGGCGCTAAGCAGGAGTTGCTGCTCCGGCGTCTTTGGCTCTTTGCGCACGTGTTCGAGGCGCTTTTCGGTAATGGCGAGGTCGGCCACGGCCAGCTCGGCCTCGACTATCGCCGCGTCGCGGTCCGGGTCAATAGTGTCAAGCACGTGAGGGATATTCCCGGCGGTGAAGGCGCGTAGGAGATGGAGAATCAGGTCGGCCTCGCGGATGTGGCCGAGGAACTTGTTGCCCAGTCCTTCACCCGCGCTTGCGCCTTTCACCAGTCCGGCGATGTCCACAAACTCGATGTGCGCCGGCGTCGCCTTTTCCGGCTTCAGTATCTGCGCGATCCGGTCCAGCCGTTCGTCCGGGACGAGAACCACCCCGACGTTCTGGTCGATTGTAGTAAACGGGTAGAGGTCCACCTTCGCATTGCCGGCGGTGAGCAGGTTGAAGAGCGACGACTTGCCGACGTTCGGCAGGCCGACAATGCCGACTTTCATGTGAGGAGAGGGATCAAGGGATCGAGGGATAAAGGGATAAAGGGACCAGAGCGAGGGATCAAGTATTGTCCCCGGGTTCACTCACGCCGGCTGCGGGCAGCGGGTTGAAGCGGCTCATGGCCCGTTCGAGCCCCTGGGTGACGACCGCGATGCAGGCGTCGGCAGCGCGTTCCAGCACTTCGGGCAGCAGCGCTTCCTGCTCCTTCGGGAAGGGTTGGAGCACGTATTCGATGCCGTCGCTTGCGCTGCGCGGGGCATCGATGCCGATGCGCAGGCGCGGGAAATCGCTGCGACCGAGGTGAGAGATAATCGAACCGAGGCCCTTGTGTCCGCCGTCCGAACCGGCCGGCCGCAGCCGTATCCGGCCGAACGGCAGAGCCATGTCGTCGCAGACGACCAGCATATGGTCAGGTCGGCGCTCGAGCTGTCTCGCGACCACGATGCCTGATTCGTTCATGTACAGGAGTGGTTTGACCAGGACCAAGTCATCGCCCGCGAATTGCCGGCGCGCAACCTCCCGGTCCGCATACGCCCTGAACCGGAACCCGAGTCTATCAGCAAGCCTGTCCACAACCATGAAGCCCGCGTTGTGACGGGTGAGAGCATAGCGGGGACCCGGATTGCCAAGTCCAAAGATAGTCACCGGCCTATTTCTTTTCCCTCTTCTTCTCTTCTTTCTTCTCTTCCTTCTCGGGCTTCTTTTCGGGCTTCGCTTCGGCCTTGGCTTTGCCTTTGCCCTTCTCCTCTTCACCCTCGGCCTCTTCTTCGGTCGGCTTCTTCTCGGTGATGACTTCCGGCTCGGCCGGCCCAGCTTCTGCCTCGGCGGCGGCCTCGGCGGCAGTGGGCGTCTCGGTCAGCTTGCGCGGTGACAGCACCGTGACAATCGGTGAGTCGACGGGCAGCGTGTACTCGAGGTCGGGGCGGCCAAGGTCCTTGATGTGGATGCTGTGGTTGATCTTGAGGGTCGTGACATCGATGTCGAAGTGCTCGGGGATCGCGTCAATCGTGGCGCGGACCGGCACGGTCCTGAGGACGTGGTCGAGCATGCCGCCCTGCTTGACGCCCTCGGCCGCGCCGTGGACGACGACCGGTACGTTCATCGTGATCTTCTCGCCCGGATGGACTTTCTGGAAATCAACGTGCAGCAGGCTGCCCGTCATCGGGTTGCGCTGGAGCGTCTTGATGACGCACTTCTGCGCTGGCCGGTCGTCGACTTCGACATCCACAATCGGGCTGTGGCCCTTGATCCGGTCGAGCAGTCGGTTGAACTCGTGAGCCGACATTGCGAGCATGAGTGAGGGTTCGCCGTGCCCGTACATTACTCCGGGCAGGGTCCCGTTACGGCGGAGCCGGCCGACCCTCCCCTTGCCGGTGTCGGTGCGTTGGGTTGCTTTGACTGTGTATGCCATGTTCTCCTCTACATGAATAGTGAGCTGACCGACTCGCTGCGGTGGGTGCGGAGGATTGTGTCCGCGAACAACGACGCGACGGGCAGCACTCGAATCTTGCGGACCTGCTTCTTGCGCGGCAGCGGCAAGGTGTCGGTGATGATCATCTCGTCCAGCGGCGATTGCTGGATTCTGGCGACCGCGTCGCCGGAGAAGACTCCGTGCGTCGCCACTGCCATCACCGAGCGGGCTCCGTGCTTCAGGAGCGCGCGGGCCGCCAGTATCAGCGTCTTGCCGGTGTCG
>Ga0172366_10001516_pt1 | contig 18022 bp, 12 predicted proteins | sample LakKivSesite69cm_FD_114533 | JGI IMG/M metagenome (GOLD analysis project Ga0172366, IMG submission 114533) | Sediment microbial communities from Lake Kivu, Rwanda - Sediment site 69cm | ecosystem: Environmental > Aquatic > Freshwater > Lake > Sediment | place: Rwanda: Western Province, Lake... | reverse complement strand
GTCACGATATCGCTATGGAAGTGGGTGACGTAGATCTTGTTCGTCACCGGATTCACCGCCGCGGAATTGGACCCGTCGACCGTGGCCACGGTCGTTGTTGAGTTAGTCGCGCCGTCGATCACCGTCACGTCGTCGCTCATACCGTTGGTGACGTAGATCTTGTTCGTCACCGGATTCACAACCACGCCGTTTGGCCAGGTGCCCACCGCCACGGTCGTTGTGGAGTTAGTCGCGCCGTCAATAACCGTAACACTGTGATTGCTTGGGTTCGTGCAATAGACCTTGTTACTCACGTAGTTGTAGCAGAGCGCCTCATCGTAGATGCTGCCGTTGCCGGCGCACTCGGTCGGGATGCGCCCTGTCTTCAGAGCCGTGGCACCATCTATGGCTATCACCCAACGCCCGCCCCCAGCGCCTTGGTCGCGGCCGGCGACGTATACGGTGTTGTTGGCCGAGTTGTACGCAAGACACTCCGGATGGGTGACTCCGCACAGCGAATCCGGCAGGTAGATTGTCCTCTCCAGCGACTGGGCGAAAACTAGAGAGACGGCGAGCAGAACCAATCCGGCAATGAAACGAATCAGGCACATGTGACCTCCTGCCCTGAGTCTAGGTCGCCGGCGGACAGTGTCAACCAGGTTAATCAGGGTTAATTAGGGACACTTCCCCTATTTCTCGCTGTCCGCGCGAGGTCGGCCCGGCTTGCGGATTTCAAGCACCCGGTCGAGTCTCGTCTCCAGCACCGCACGAAAGGCCGCCCCGCCCAAGGGCCGTCCGCTGGCCGTCATCCGACGTATCTCTGCTGTCGCCTCCTCAGGTTCGTCCCGCAGATAGCGGTGGTACTTCTGCCGGCGCAGCTCCTCGCCAAGCCAGTTAGGCTCATTGAGTAGCGGGTCGGCTTCTCCTTTGGCGTGGTGTCTGGCGCTGGACCACGGATACTCCCATGCTCGCTTCACTCGCTGCGCTCGCACCGGGTTGCGGTCGATGTATCTCAGCACCGACCAGAGATACTCGTCCTTGTCCACCGGGCAGGAGAAGAACCGGCTCTGCCACAGCCGTCCGCACCGGTTCTGCTTGCGATTGACGTACTGCGTATAGACCAGATTGGCGCCGGCAAAGCACCGCGCCAGCGAGTCGGCTTCCTGCGGCACGGCCAAGGCATGCATGTGGTTATCCATCAGGCAATAGCCCCAGATATCAACTCCACACTTGCGTCGATACTGAGCCAGGGTCCAGAGGTAGAATCGCCGGTCGTCATCGTCAAAGAACACCTGGGAGCGGTTGTTGCCGCGCTGGGTGACGTGATGTGGGAATCCTACCGCGACTACTCGTGCTATCCGAGCCATGCACCAAGCATACGACTCGCCGCCAGGAAGTCAAGAAATAGGGGAAGTGTCCCTAGTTTTCCTGGAGCAACCACGGATGAGCCGATAGACACGGACCGGGTGTCAGGCCAAACCGCGCCGGGGACGAATGCCCCATACTGCTGCGGCGGCAATTGACACGGCGCCGCCAAAGGTTAAGCTGGTTTCATGAATCACGACGTTCCCGGGATGCCCGCCAAAATCGTCAATGCCGCATTGACTCTCGCCGCGGTCATCGGCGCGGCAGTGCTGTTCGGTTCTGCCTGCAACCTTGCCAACAAGCCGCCGACCGTGCCGATTGTCTTCGGCCCGAGTCTGGGTTTCGTCGGTGACACGGTCACCTTCAAGGCCACGGCCACGGACCCGGAGGGCGACAGCGTCGCATTCGAGGTGAACTGGGGAGACTCATCGAGTATCCATCTGACCGGCTTCGTCGGCAGCGGCGAAACCGCAAGCGCCGCGCACGTGTATCCAAACGTGGGTATCTTCTCCATCAGTGCCCGGGCAAGGGATCGAGACGGCAAAGTCTCCGCACCCTCGGCGGCATGCACGCTGACGGTGAAATCGTCCTCCTACCCCGACAGCGTGCTCGCCACGATTGCGGTTGGCGGCGACCCGACTGACATTGCGGTTCTCCCCGACGGCCGGTTCGCGTACGTCGCCAACCAGGGCGCGCAGTATGTGACGGTCGTGAACCTGGAAACCCGTACGGTAGTCGCACAGGTGACCTGTGGGACGAATCCGTACATGGTTGCCGCCCGGCCCGACGGTCAGTTCGTCTACGCCACCAGCGAGATCGACGACAACGTATCTGTTATCAGGACGGGCGACAACGCGGTCGTTGCCACGGTGCCGGTCGGCGACAATCCGCATCGGCTCTGTTTCTCGCCCGACGGAAGCCACTGCTACACGGCCGACGAGAATGACAACACGGTCACGGTAATCCGGACCTCGGACAACACCGTCGTTGCCGCGGTGCCGGTCGGGAGCATGCCGCGAGACGTTGACTGCACGACCGACGGGCAGTATGCCTACGCTGCCAACACCGGCGACTCGACAGTGACCAAGATTCGAACCTCGGACAACACCGTCGTCAAGACTATCAGGTTGGATTTCCGCGCTCACCGGGTCCGGGCAATGCCCGGCGGCGAGTACGTCTACGTTTCCGACTACGACGGGGACAGGATAGCCGCCGTGCGGGTGGGGGACAACCGAGTGGTCACCACGATTCACACCGGCGCTTGGGTTCGGGTGTCCGGGATGTGCTTCATGAACGGCGGCGACTACCTGTACGTGGCGACGAACTACGGCGGCGGGGCGGCCACGGTTATCCGCACTGCGGACAACACGGTGGTAGCGCACATTCCGGTCGGACGCAGCCCGCTCTCGCTGCGCACGCCCGCGGATGAAGGCTTCGTAGCATCGGCTGACCGCAGCGGGCGGTCAGTCACGGTCATCGGGCGGAAGACGGTCACGCTGCCGTGAGTCCTGCTACCAGACGGACCGAGTAGCCAGTCCCAAATCCCGTCACGTATGGTGCCCGGATGAGGACAGTTCGATGACGCCAGTTCGGTCTGCCCCGTAGCCACTGTCAAACCACCTCACCCAGCCTGCTGCCGCCGCGCGCTCAGGCGCACCCGGCTCAAACGGTACCCAGCGCCGGGCATGAGCATTGCCCGCGACCAGGGCCAGTACTGCGAACAGAACTGGCAAACGCTTCATGACAGTTACCTGTGACAGACTCTATCGGAAGTTGGCAGAATGACCGACGCGCTGCTCGAAGATGTTGCGCCGCCCGCGCCTCAAGTCAAGCCGTCACCGGCCCTGGCGGACGATAAGGACCTTTCGGACCCGCGCCCGTTGCCCCGCCGCTCTGTGTCCTTCGCCTCTCATGAAGTAGACGCCGGGCGCAAGGTGCGACACGTCGTTCTCTCCGGCCCGAAGGTCGAGGACCTTCTGGCCGGAAATAGTGAATAGTGAATGGTGAAGAGTGAAAGAGGAAGTCGGGAGGGTCAGCACGCCACGGATAACAGTGGTTGTGCGCTTGCGGCTTGGGGCTTGCGGCTTGGAGCTCTCTGCAATCCCCGCCGGGTTGTCGGCGATGACTGTGACCGTGGAGCCGTTGGTGTTGGCGACGAGCATCCTGCCCCACTGATTGCAGAGCACCGCCGTCGGGCCCCAGTGAGCCGCGAACGTGGCAGTGACCGTGTTCGTGGAGCAGTCAACCACGCTCACGTTGTCCGAGAACGTGTTTGCGCAGTAGAGCTTCCGGTTCCGCTCATCGTACGAGAGCGCGCTCGGCCCGTCGCCAACCGGAATCGTCGTGACGACGCTGTCGCCGATTGCGTCAATCACGGTTAGGTCATTGCTCGCGCTGTTGGCGCAGTAGACATAGTACCACTCGTCCCCGGGCGCCGCCTGCACCGCCGCGGGCGATGTGCCGACACACACCGTCGCGACCACGCTGTCGTTGACCATGTCGATGACCGAAACCGTGTTGCTGCCGCTGTTGGCGCACCAGACTCTCCAGGGCATGCCGATGGTCAGCGCGACCGGCCGCGTCCCGACCGGGATTGTACTGCGAACCCGGTTGGAGTCCTGGTCGATGACAGTGATGCTGTTGCTGCCGGTGTTGGCGCAGTACAACAGCGCCGACCCATGCCCGCCCTGACATAACGCACCGGGACGGTTTCCAACCGGCACGGTCGCGACAACACTGTCGGTCCGTGTGTCAATCAGCGACACCGAATTCCCTGCGGAGTTCAGGCACGCAACACTATAGAGTCTACCCTCGACTACCGCCGAGGGCTTCTGCCCTACCGGTATCATCTTCTCCACCGTAAGCGACTCGCCGACCACTGACACGCTGTTGCCGTTCTTGTTGGCGACGTAGAGTTTCCGGCCGAACTCCGGCTCCCAGCAGACCGACGACGGGCACTCGCCAACGCGCACGCTGCCGACTGCGCGCCTGTCCGCGGGATGAAGAAGAGTGACGGTGTTGGTCCATTGGTTGGCGCAGGCGGCGAGGGACCCGGGAAGAGGTCCGCAGGCCAGCGCGGCGGGCCAGCAGCCGACCGTGACCGTATCGAGTGCGGCCATGGACGCGGCGTCAATCACGGTCACGTCACAGCCATGCCAGTTGGCGACGTACACGCGGTTCGCCACCGGGTTGTACGCGATTGCCCACGGATAGTCACCTGCGGGTACGGTGCCAATCACCGAATCGGTAGCGCCATCGAGCACGCTGACGCTGTTGCCCGACTGGTTCGCACAGAAGAGCCGGTTATCGAGCGAGTCGTAGCAGAGGGCATTGGGCCGGTCGCCCACCGCCACGGTGCGAAGCACGCTGTCCCCTGCTCCGTCAATCACGGTCAGGGCATCGGCATTCAAGATGGCGCAATAGACCTTGTTGTTCCTCGGATTGTAGCAGAGGACGCTCGGCGTGTTGCTCATGACGAGCGTCGCCACCACCGTATTGGTCGAGCAGGCGATGACCGAAACCGTGTTGTCGAGCCCGTCGCCGCAATAGACCTTGTTGTCCACCGGGTTGTAGCAGAGGATGCTCGGGAAGGAACCGACGGTCACAGTCGCGGTCACGGTATTGGTCGAGCAGTCAATGACACTGACCGTCTGGCCGACCTGGTTCGCGCAGTACACGTGGTTGTCGCGGGAGTCGTAGCAGACGAAGAGCGTCCGCTCGCCGGTCGGCACCGTGGCGATAACCTCGTTGGTGACGCCATCAACCGCGGCGACGGTGTTCCCTTCGTAGGTCCCGACGTAGACGCGATTGTCGTGCGAGTCGAAGCATATCGAGTAGTGGGACCAGCCGATGCTCACGTTCGCCGCCACCTCATTGGTCGCGCCGTCAATCACGGTCAGGTTGTTGTCGTAGTAGTTGACGCTGTATATCTTGTTGCTGGTCGGGTTGTAGCACATCTCGATGGCGAAGTAGCCGGTCGGGGCCGCGGCCAACTTGTCGCCGGTCACACCGTCGATGGCAATGGTCACCTCGCCCTCCTGCCCACCGACGTACACGCGGTTGTTCACGGTATTCACCGCCAGACACCGCAGGCTCTGCAGGCCGCCGAAGGAATCGGGGAGCACGAAAGTCGTGTCCAGGAACTGCGCGGAGGATGAAACCGCCAAGAACGCCAAGGACGCCAAGATATGCTTCATTGAACTCCTTCAGCGGGTCAGGACGACCTTGTGAACCGCAGGCCGCTCACCGCCGACCGCCGACCGCTCGCGGATGAAGTAGACGCCGGGCGTGAGCTTGCTTACATCGTTCGGACCGGGATGCGGTACCAGCACGCTCCTGCCCTCCACGTTCGTTAGTTCAGCCCGCGTGTTCTGTGTTCTGTCGCCGTGCAGCATAAACAAGCCACGCACGACGCTTGGGGTCCCCCCTCCTTGCGCGACCCCCGGTTGCTGCTCGGCAACAGCCGGCCTACCTTCGACCTGTGCGAGTACGGCCATGGTCGCCACGACGGCCTTGGCAACCTCGGTACACATCGGCAGGTCGTTAACCCCGCATTGCTCGTAATGGTAAGGCCCGATGGTGTCGCCCCGGGTGTGATGACAGGGGTCAGTAACGGTTGCGGTGACAGTCAACGCCGGGTAGTCAAACATCCAGAAGTAAATATGGTCATACCCGTAGAGAGTGTCAATGGATGCCGCAACTCTCCTGACCTTCAGGGCCGTGTATTCCTGTGTCGAGAAGCAGAACCCGTTGAGCAGCACCGAGCAGTCAGGGTCTACCATCTTGCCGAGCGCTATGACCGAGTCTTGGCCGTCGAGCGCATAGCCCACCATGTCGAGGTTCAAGACGCCCAGTATCGAGTCGCCGCGTTGCCGCGCCCACATGGCGTAATAGGATGCGCCCGACGTGTACTCCTCGGCGTTCTGGGTAATGAATATGATCGTGTAGTTGAACCATTCGCCGCCGAGCACGCGACATGCCTCTAGAAGCGCGGCGACACCTGAGGCGTTGTCGTTGGCTCCGGGTGCCGAGTCGGGCGGGTCGGCGATGCAGTCGATGTGACCAAGCAGAACGAACTGAATGTCGGGGAAGAGCCTTCCCCGTTTCATCCCGACCACGTTCGGTCCGAACCCGTACAGCGTATCAAAGGGCTGCAGGTAGGCGGTGTCGCATCCGAAGTCGGTCATCCGCCGCAGGACATACTGCACGGCTGCCTTGTTCGAGTCAGTTTTGGCCTCGCGCGTACCGAAGTCCTGCAAACACCTGATGGTGCCTTCAACACTGTCCTGGCTGACCTCGGCAACCAACTGGCGAATCAACGAATCCGAGCCCTGTGCAGCAACCAGGGTCGCCAACAAACAAACAGCGAGCAGGATGGGTCTTGGTTTCGTCGCGCCTCCTCACCTCGTAATCACGACCTTGGTGACAGCCGACGACTGGCGGCTCACGGCCAACGGCCCAGAACGGACAAAGTAGACGCCGGGGGCCAGCCGGCTCACGTCATTCGAGCCCGCGTGCAGGTCGAGCGCCCTGCAACCCGAGATGTCGAGCAGCCAGCTTGTGCTTGCGCTTGGGCTTGTGCTCCTCGGTAGCTCCAGCGCTCCGCGGACTATCGTGGCCAAGGGTTGGGTGCGACAGAGGACCGGCCCGGCGCTCTCCTCGCTCTGGCCAAGGACGTCCACGCCCGTGGCGGTGAATACCGCGTCACCGGTGAAGTAGGCGATGACCGGCCGTCCTACGGAGTCGACGAGCACGTCCAGCCACTGAGCGCCGACCCCGACATCGAGGAACCGCCAGGTTGCGCCATCCCGATAGCAGAGCGTCAGGTCCGAGCCCGCGACATACGCCAGCAGGGGCCGGTTCAGGCTGTCGAAGCTGAGCGCGATGAGTTCGGGTGAATTGGCGGCTATCACTTCGCTGTCATACCGAAAGAAGCTGCCGGATGAGTCATCGCTGCCATACGCCGCGTGGACTACGCCTTCCCGGTCAACGCCGCCGGCGACCGCCTCGACGAACATTCTCTCGCCGCCGTACCACCAGTGGAGTTCCCATTGCCCGGCCTGCCATTCGAAGCCTTCGACGCCCTCAAGCCAGTATCCGACGTCCATTACACGTATCCATTCGACGCCCCACGGGCTGCCGTCAGCACGTATCCCGAAGCCGGCGAGCCAGTACCCGGGAGAATGCGGACCGCCCGAAATCGTATCCGTTGCTACCCACACTGAATCCACCAGCCGGGCAAGCCCAACCGGGCGAACCCATCCCTCTCCGACGACGATGTTCAAGATTGGCTCCGCGCTGGAGTCAAAGGCCACCGGTATCGCGGGATGGTACCACTCCGGCTCAAATGGGACCGCGATGCTTCTCCAACCGGTATCCTCTCTGACTGAAAACCACGACTGCTGGTCATTCGAGCCGGTCAGGCCGAGCTCGCCGTGCGGCCCGATGGCCAGCCACGGCGGATTGAGATTGGTCTGGGCGGGTTGCGGTACATTCTCGGTGTGCCACAGGCTGTCCTTCCATGCCACCCGAACGCCATGTCCGTCGGTGCTGCCGTAGCATAGGAACAGCCGCCCGTCAGGATGCTGCCGAATCTGAACGCCGACTCCCCAGCCGCCCGAGTCCACCTGCTCGATGTCCCAGTGCTGGGCGAAGGAAGGAGCAAACAGCAGACAGCACAAGGCAAACGGCATGAGCTTCGACTTCACGACGCCTCCCTACCTCGCAATGATGATCTTCCGGACCAGCGCGCTCCCTGAATACTGACCACTGACTACTGCATACTCCCTCACGAAATAGACTCCCGCCTGCAGCCCGCTCACGTCGTTCGCGCCGCCGTGCAGTTCCATCACGCGCCTGCCGTTGATGTCTGCCAGTTCCGCCCTGTATGCTGAATACTGGCTACTGACTACTCCTATCATCAGCTCCCCGCGCACGACGGTTGTTGCCGGCAACCGTTGCTCTGCGAGCAGGACGCGCTCGTCGACCGCGGACCCTGTGTCCGGCACCATGGCGATACGCAGGCAACCCGTTCCCGGGACGGTGTCAGCGATTTCGTACATCAGCGATTCTGCCAGGACATTCGTAAGCCCCGGATATGTGGACTTGAACCACGCAAGCACCCCGGCCGCCAGCTCACAGGCAGCACCGTTTAGCTGGTCGACTACCATATACCCGGAATCGGCGGTGGGCACGACGATGTCGGCACCGGGCGAGCCGATGCTGATGTGGTTGGAGCCGGTCAGTAAATGGTCCGAATGGTCGGTCGCGCCGATAGAGATGACACCGTGGTAGCACGCCGGATAGCAGACTTCGCCGGTGCCGGACGCCACCAACACGCGGCCCGCTGCCCAGGCCACCTGACAGGCGTCGAACAGCGGCTGATATTGGCTCCTGCCGGACCACGGCATGGCAAGAACCCAGAACTCCTTGCTGACGCAGTAGTAGATTGCCGCGATTGCGGATGACAGCACTATGGCGCCGCCACTGCCGCAGCGGAGCGCCGCGCCGCGCACGTTCCACGGTGGTGCGGCGATGCCGATTCCGTTGGCCGTGGCCGCGTTCGCGGCCCCGAGGCACATGGTCCCATAGTCGTCTCCCGAATCGGGCATGGGATTCGGGTCCCCCGAATAGAAGTCGTAGCCGATCACATCATCGGCACGCCCATCGCCGTCCTCGTCTATGCCGTCAATGTCGCCTTCCGGCGCCGGAAAAGGGTCGAACCGCCCGTTGCGGTTGATGTCCTCCGGAGTATTCACCCAGAGATTCGATTCTATGTCGGGATGAGTCCACGCAACTCCGCTGGCAATGGACCCGACGACTACCGAAGTGTCGCCGTGCGCGATGTCCCAGGCTTGGGGCGCACGGATGCGGGGTAGGTACCACTGCTGGCTGTACAGGCTGTCGTTTGGAACCTCGTAAGTCGTCGTCATTTCGACATCGAATACCGCGTTCGGCCATACGCCGTCAACCGCAGCCTGCCCCTGGAATTCGCGCATCAGACGGCCGACGTCTGCGGCGCGGCTGAACGAAAGGAGGTACAACAGGTCTGCGCCGGAATCCAGCACGAGCCTGCCGGGATGCGGCTGCGGAACAAGGCGGACAACGCCTGTCATTCCTTCCCTTTGACAAATCGAATCCAACTCCTCGACGCCGAATCCGCTCGGCCCGTTGCCGGGCGGCGTGACCCGGCCGCGCAGAGATGGGTTGAGCTTGACGATAACCTGCCCGGCAACGCACCTCTCGCCCGTGGGCAGGACAACCAGGGGGCGGCCCGAATCGGGCTCGACTGCGCCAGTCGACCGAAACTGCGCAGGCTGGGCGAGCGAAGCCGCGGCCAAGAGGCCGAGGAGCAAGACGACGCTGGCGGTTCTCATATCTCCTGCCGGGCAGAGGATGATAGGCCCGGCCGATGCCGACGTCAAGCGGAAACCTCGGCCATGAATCCAGGATTGATAGCCACGAAGACACGAAAACGGAGTGAAACGGACCTCGAATACTCTGTACCCATTCGTTTCGTGTACTTCGTGCTTTCGTGGCTTCAATGTCGGGATTGGGGCTCGGTCACGTGTCGCAGTTGGTGCCTAGCTCCGTGCTCGTCGCCGACCCGCCACTCCCTCCCCGCACTCCGCCATTCCTGCCCAGTTTAGTATATGTCCCCTCGAAATCCACCCCCGAAATCCTGTAACTTGGTCATTGGTAATTGGTTATTGGTCATTCTCGAAGGTCCCCTATCCCGTTCCCCGGACTATTCGGTGAGCTATCTGGAGAATCATCTGGAGGAGAATACAGGAGGCTATCCTCCAGACTGCGGGGAGAACAATTCGGAGAATCACCGGGGCGACTACTCGGCAGGCAATCGGGAGGACAATCTCCCGGAGAGCCTGGCCGACAGTCTGGACGATTGTCAGGAGAACCATCCCGGCGGCAGTTCCGCAGACTCTCCGGAGAATCACCTGGAGAGCAATTCGGAGGACAATCTACCAGACTATTCGGCAGATTGTCCGGTGAATCGTCTGCCGGACAATCCGGAGAACTATCGGGTGGACCCGAGGTCGAACGGCAACGCGAGACCGGCGAAGTGCCGCAGTTTGCACTCACCGACACCTCTTCGCGGCGCGCGAGACTTGACACGCCATGGTGGCGACGTATCCTTCTGCAATGACTCCTGTGAGAAACACCGCAGCGGTCATTCTCGCCCTCGCCGCGGTTGCGGTGGCTGCGCCGTTCGCGCCCGGCACCCGATTCGGCACAATCGGCGCGGACTACCGCTTCTCGGGCGGCCCGCTCTTCTCACGTCAGCTCGACTCCCTCGTCCTGCCAATCGAGCCGAGCCTCAGAGCAGGCATCGCGGTTCTGCCTGACCTGAGTCTCGGAGCGGAACTCGCTCTCTTCGGAGCATTCCCAAGAGAAGAAGACCTGTTCACCAGCACTCCGGTCTTCGCGTTCGGCCCGGTCGCAACCTACTACCTCATGCCGAACCTGAACGTTGTTCGCCCATATGCGACTGCCGGTGCGGCCGCAACCTACGCGTTTGTAGCGAGCATCGTGGGCTGGCGGGCGCGACTCGGGACCGGCGTGGCGTTTGTCTCGCCGTGGTCGGTTGCCCTCGCGCTCGAAGGCGGCTGGTACGGCGACTGGGGTCAGCGTCCTCACTGGGACCCGGTCGGCCGCAAGGTCGAACTGACATGGGCCAGCGGCCACACGTGGAGCGTCGGCCTGAGGTTCACCAGTATCAAGCGATGAGACGCCTCCTCTTTGCCGTACTGCTCGTCGCCGCCCTGCCCGCGTCGTGTGTCCTCGCCCGATACCCCGGAGCCGTGTTCCTGATGATATTCCCCGACGCCCGCACGGCCGCGCTCGGTGGCTGCGGGACTGCACTGTCTGACCTCGACGCCAACACATACTACAATCCGGCAGGCATCGCCTTCGGCCCGCGCTTCGCCGCGACATGGACGCACGTCAACTGGCTTCCCGGCCTGTACCCAGATATGGCCTGTGAGCACGCCGGCGTTGCATACCGTATCGGTGAACGGCTCGGCCTTGCTGCCAACGCTATCTACCTGACAACCGGCGTTACCGACGTCATTAACGAACGCGGCGACTTCCTCGGCAGGTATCGCACGTGGGACCTTGCGCCAAGCATCACGGCCGCCTATCGCATTCTTCCCAACCTGTCTGCGGGCGTGACCGCGAAGGGCATCTACCCGTTTCTGGTGCCGGACTGGGTGTGGGACAGCATGCCCGAACTCGGCATCGAGACCGGCGGCCAGGGTCTCACATTCGCGGTGGACGGCGGCGTGCAATACAGGCCTCTCGACCTGCTGAGCCTTGGGCTGGCTCTAGACAACCTCGGCCCGAGCATCCGATACTTCGATTCCGGCCCGAGCGACCCGCTGCCGACCATCCTCCGCTTCGGGTTCGCACTCAAGCCCGGGCTTCCCGGCCCGGTCGAAGTAGCGCTTGTCGGCGACATCTGGCGCGAACTGGTCAGCGAAATGCCTCACACCGGCAACCTCGTGAGCCTGTGGGAACAACTGGAGAGCGGACTGGGACTTGAGCTAAGGTTCGCCAAGCTCGCGAGTGTCCGGCTTGGCTACTTCGAGGACATCATGGGCCAGCGCGGCGGAATACTGGTCAAGAACTCGCACGGCGGGACCCGTCGTACCAGCCTGCTGCGCCGACTGCTTGAGCCGCCCGCCGGTGAAGCGGTAGGCTGGGGTCTCTGCTGGGGCGTTGGCGTCGAGTTCAGCGGCATCAAGTTTGACGTCGGCGTGGATGAGGACATCTACGATTTCCCGACCCGAAACGTCAGGTTCCAGCTCTCCGGAGGAATCTAGTCAGCCGCGGCCTAATGCTTCCTTTCTCCGGGCGACTCCGACGCAAATCAGGCCCAGCTAGCCCAAGCACAAGCCGCGGCCGAGGGCTGTTTGACAACCCCACCCGCGAATCTTGCTATCGAGCCATAGCCACGACCGGAGAACGTCCGACGCGACCTGCCCTGATTCCATGAGCCGCACACTGACATCAATCGTCGCTGTCCTCTTCCTGACCGTCACTTTCGTTCAGGTCGCCGAGGCTCGACTGCCAGCCAGCAGCGAGTCACGATTCCACATGTGGTGGGGCTGTGAGACGGTCAGTGAGGGCTTGCTGGCAATAGAGCAGGCTGGCGACAGCGTTCACATCCAGGTCTTCGGAGGTGGTCTGCCGTTCCAGCCGAGGGATTACGGTGCAGGCATCCGAGAGGGACTCCTCTCTGCTTCCGAGTTCCGGATGTTCTGGGATTCGCTGAATGGTCTGGGTTTCTGGCGACTCAAGAACGAATACTCGGGCAACTCCCTTCGCACAGGCGAAGAAGGAGGCAGCATCTCGGTCAGCTTCATCGCTCGCAGCGGACGCAAGACCAGCAAGACCATGCGCTACTCCGTCCCTCGGTCGTGCCCGCTGGAGTTCCGACGCGTGTATTCTCTGTTTGACAGCATGGCGCGGTTCGCCGAGTCCGTACCGGACTGGAGGACGCTACTACGCTACGACACCGCGCCGCCGATTAAGGAGTTCAAAGACCGGTATCAGTCCGCCGCACTGCGGGCAATTGGAGCCATTCGGGATTCTCAGGCCCTTGACACGCTGCTGACCATGCTCCTGGCCGACGGCCGATACTCCAGTGCGATAGTCGGTGCTCTGGGCAACATCGGGAGCAGACGAGCGGTGCCCGCCCTTGAGCAGTTCCTCGCCATGCAGGAGGTCAAGACCCACTCTCGGGGCACTCGCGACAAAGAGGCCCTCGCTCTGGCCACGGCCAAGGTCCTGGTCGCGGTGGACAGCGGCCAGAGCGTACCGACGATCCTACGCTACCTCAGCAAGTCCTATCACAGGTCATACATCGCTGACTGGTGCGGGCTGCTTGCTGGCGTCGGCGACTACTCGCTGGTCCCCGAAGTCGTGCAGATTCTCAGCGACTACTCGCGGTATCGCCATGAGTATGTGTCCGGAGCCGCGGGTATTCTGGAGAAGACCGGATACGAGAGCCAGTACGTTATATCCGCCCTCTTCCAGACTACTGAGACAGAGCTGAAGAGGAATGACCCTGACAATGGCATTGTTGCGGCCACCGTCTCGGCTTTGCGGAAACTGACCGGGCAGGAGTTCGCGTACCGTCCCGAGGATTCGCTGGCAGTCAAGCGGTCGGAGATGGCGAAGTGGCTGAAATGGTGGAAGGCTAACGCCAGGAACTTCCCGGCCGGGACCGACGGCGGGGCAGTCGGCGGACACGGCTTCATCCGGGTCAACTCAAAGCCCGCCGATGCCGCAATCTCGCTCGACACGACCAGCACCGGGAAAACGACGCCGTTCCTGCTACTCAACGTACCTGCGGGCAGACACGACCTGCGGCTGACCAAGGAAAGATACGCTGACTGGTCCTCTTCAGTGACGGTAGCTCAAGCGCGAACTACGACGGTTAGCGTTGTTCTGCGCAAGTCCTTCGGCAGCCTTGAGATCAACTCCTCACCGTCCGGCGTCGCCATCTCGCTCGACGGCACGAACACCGGAACCGTGACTCCGCACCTGTTTGCCAAGGTCGCCACGGGCAGGCACCGCCTTGGGCTGACCAAGACCGGGTATCCGGGCTGGGACTCGACTGTTGTGGTAGCACGGAAGCAGACGACTGCTGTCAGAGCGGCGTTGCAGTCGCCTCCTGAATCTCTGTGGATTACCTACGCGAACGTACAGGCTGCCGGCTGGCTGAACTGGCAGAAGCCCGAGCGCGCAGTCAGGTTCAGCGCGCGCACTGGATTTGGCTACCCTCTACGCATCGTCAAGGTCAGTGCAGTGTTCCAGGTCTGGAAAGAACATCTGTGGCCGGATTCGAGCTTCCGCTTCAAGATATATGGCGGTGACGGACAGACGCTGCTCTATCAGTCCCCGGTGCTGGAGGCGATTCCCGGCGAGCCGGGACCTACGGTCGTACACGAGTTGAGCAGCCCGATACGGGTCGACTCCGGTGAGTTCTATGTCTCCGTGGCGCCTATTGACACAGGCGGGGTGCCGGCAAGTCTTGTCTGGAGCAAGTACAGCAGTTGGCAGGTTCCACCCGGAGTCCCAGAGGATACCTCAGCCAAGCGAAGCTACACCGGTTCGCCCGGACACTGGTCTCCCCTGACCGACGGCGAACTGGCAATGTCCGTCCTCGTCCGGCGCTAGCCCATCTGCCGAAAGTCCGAAGTCCGAAGCCCGAAGACCGAATCAAGCTCGAATAGCCCAGGGAGCGACCCCAAGCTGGAAGACGGCCATTCGGACTGACCCGAGTAGCCGCCAACGCCGACATTCGGACTTCAGACCTTCGGGCTTGATTGGGAATTAGGAATTGGGACTTGGGACTTCCGCTCCTTCACGAGGTATATCCACGGTAAGCTGATGACGGTCGTGATGCCCTTGGCGATGATGTTGGCGACGAAGATGCTGACAACGACCGCGAAGGGCATGCGGCCGACAAACGCGAGCCCGCAGAACAGGGCCGAATCGAGCGGCACCGAAACCGAGTTCGAGGTGAGCACCCGCATCCATTGCAGCTTCTGCCCCACCTTGTTGACCCAGAGCTGGTAGACCTCGCCGTCAACCAGTTCTGATGCAACTTCCGCGATTATCGAGGCGATGACGATGCGCCAGACCGGCGAGAGCACCTTGCCGAATTCGAGTTGGGCTCCGACGTGCATATCAGGAGGAATCCTCGCCACGAGCCAGAACAGCCCGGCCATCAGCAGGTTGATGACCGCCGCGGCGACAATGAGCCAGCGGGCAGTCTTGATGCCGCCGGTCTTGTGCACCAAATCCCGCAGGGTGAACGTGAACGGGTAGATGAGCGTGCCCGCGTCTACGCTGAACCCGGCGATGACCACAATCCGCAGGCTGGCGATGTCGGACAGCATCTGCGCCGCAATGTACGCGGCGCTGACGATGGCCACGGCGACAAGGCCGGACTGACGGTCGTCGCTCAAGCAGGCCACCCGAGTTTCCAGTTACCAGTGACCAGTGTCCAGTGAACCGGCAAAGCACGATCTTGCCCCCAACTGGAACCTGGTACCTGGAAACTGGTCACTTCTGACGACCTCTTCCTGCGAGGCATCTCATTACGGGACCGGCCGTCCTGCCGCAGAACGCCGCCGGTGACGCGGCTTGCATCGACCGTTTCACGCCGTGAGTGTAGCGCCCGTCAGGCCAAGGTCAAACCGCGCTCCGTGGTGGCTACCCCGGAGTCCGGGCCTGTTGCTCGGCTTGACTTCACTCCCCACCCGCCTATTCTAGCTTGTGCACGTGCGGCATTGCCGAGAAATCGTACCCACGGCGGAATCCGCCACAAGGGACCGGGACCTCGTGCGCGGCGTTCGGACCGCTGCTGTCGGAGTTGTGGTGCTGCTCATCGTGACCGCATCGTTGCGCTGCGGGCTTTGGGGCCCTCCGTCACCTGAGATTCTTTGGACGTATAAGCCGCACGGGCTACGTGCATCCTCGCCGGCGGTGGCGAACGACGGCACAGTCTACTTCACCGCGGTTGACAGCTCGGAAAAGCCGGCCAAGTCCTACGTCCACGCGCTCGACCCGGATGGGACGCTCCGGTGGCGCTACGAGACGGCCGATTCCCTGGGCAGTTGGGCGTTCATTTCGGCTCCGGCGATTGGGCCGGACGGCACCATCTATGTGGGGGCGGGCCCGGAAGGCGACTCCGCGTTTCTCGTGGCCATCAACTCCGACGGAACCCGGAAGTGGCGATACACCCTTGCCAAGGCCGAGGTCTCCGCTCCCGCGATCGGTTCGGACGGGACGATTTACTTCACCGCCCAGCCCAGCTATCACCGCACCATCTTCGCGCTGAATCCCGACGGCTCGCTGCTGTGGCAGTACCCGACCGACACTACGCAGGAGTGGGCTTCGGCGCCTTCGGTCGGTCAGGACGGGTCGGTCTATTTCGGGCAGCCGGCCGGCCTCTGCGCTTTGACGCCGAGCGGCCAACTGGCGTGGAAGCACAACACGGAACCATGCGAGGTGGGATGTCCTCCGGCGGTCGGCGCCGACGGAACGCTGTACTTCGGCGCGAGCGCCCGCGGCATCACCTGGATGTACGCCCTGAACCCCGACGGTACCCCGCGGTGGCAGAGCCAGCGCCCGGTCGGTTCCGAACCGGCGGCGACGGATGTCTGGGGGACTCCATCGCTCGGCAGCGACGGCACGGTGTACTTCACGCTGAGCCTGAGTCCGGTCGGCGGGGCGACGGAACCGCAGCGGGGCTACCTGTACGCCCTCGACGCTGACGGCAAGTTCAAATGGGAGTACACCGTCAAGAACAGCTACGCGTTCGACTCGCCGGCGATTGACGCGGACGGCACGATCTACTTCGGGGCCGGCAACGGTTTCTATGCCGTGAAGAGCAACGGCCGCGTCAAATGGTGCTATGACTACAAGACGTACTTCCTGTGGGCTTCGCCCGCGATCGGTCCGGACGGAACGATCTACTCCGTCACCTGGAATGACCTCTTCGCTGTCGAAGGTTCCAGTCCGCTTGACAACTCCCCCTGGCCCAAGTATCAGCACGACAACAAGAACACCGGCCGCTTCGGAGCAGCGCTGCGCTAGAGCCGGCGCCGGGCAACTGACGGCCGAACGTTTGCCGCGCTAGGCTTTCTTGCCGACCGCCACCAGCCAGCGCGAGTTGTGGTCGTACGGCTCGCCGCCCAGCCCGCCGTAGATATCGGCCCCTGCGAATCCGGCGCACCGGAGCAGGTCGCGCAGCTCCACGCCTGAGTAGACGCGCAGGAAGAACCGGAACTCGCGCACCCTGCCCTTCTGAATCAGCAACCAGCGGTTCTCAAGCCCGGTCCATCCGGGCGCGACTTTCCGTTCCTCAAGAACGTAGTTGCCGTCCTCCTCGCGCCAGTCAGCAGGCTGGAAGTTGCGGGCGAGCCACTCCTTGCCCGCCGCCTGAATCAGGAACCTGCCGCCGGGCCGCAGGGACTGGTGCACGTGCCGGCAGACCTTGAAGTCGTCGGCCGGGTCTTTGAAGTAGCCGAATGACGTGAACATGTTGATGCAGGCGTCGAACGCACGGGGCCGCACGAACCGCCTCATGTCCGACCGCACGAACTCCACGTCGAGTTTCTGCCTTCTGGCCCGCCGTCGCGCCTCGGCGAGATAGAGCGCCGTCCGGTCAACGCCGGTGACCTTGAAGCCGCGCCGGGCCAGCTCAATGCTGAAGCGCCCCGGCCCGCAGCAAAGGTCGAGCACGCGCGCTGCGGGGTCGAGATGCAGGAGCTTCGCCAGCGGCTCGGCATCCCGCGCCGCCATCTGCCAGCGCTCCTCGCCGAACAAAGATGGCCTGAACGCCGACCAGAAAGCCTCGTCTTCGAACCAGGGAGTCTTGCGTTTCATCTTGCGCTTACTCTAGGCAGTTGGGGGCGAATGTCAAACACAGACAACCAAGGAATAGCCAATTCCTAATACCCAATGACTAACGAATTCCCAACGCCATACTCGGGCGGGACTTCGGTACTGAAGGTAAGGTCATTCGTTAGGAATCAGGAACTGGGAATTGGTCATTGCCGCTTGACTGTCCGCTCTCCTGCTCTATCCTATAGACACTCAATGCCCCGCAAGCCAAAGCCGAGTGAACCGCCCGCGGTGCCGCTGT
>Ga0172366_10001515_pt1 | contig 18026 bp, 14 predicted proteins | sample LakKivSesite69cm_FD_114533 | JGI IMG/M metagenome (GOLD analysis project Ga0172366, IMG submission 114533) | Sediment microbial communities from Lake Kivu, Rwanda - Sediment site 69cm | ecosystem: Environmental > Aquatic > Freshwater > Lake > Sediment | place: Rwanda: Western Province, Lake... | reverse complement strand
CGGACGGCTGGCGCGGATTTCAAGGCAGATCTCTCGAATTACAGCATCGAATTGCAAGCAAAGGCTTAAAACGATGTAAAAACAAGAGGAGGTGAATCATCATTCGTCGTTAAAACAAGCCCTGGAGCGCCATATTGGCGCAAAAAGCGCTATTCACAGAAGAGAGGAAAAGATCTTTATAATGTCGGACACGAATTAGTATCCTAGGACGAACCTCTGTCTTGAATGCAGCTAGTCCCTCCGTGATCCTATGGCTGATCAAGCCCCCACTGACCAAGCAGTGCCCGTGAAGCGCATTTCCATAAATAAATTCAGGGTTCAATGTCCCAAATGCAAAGCTTTCTACAAGTGCACCTTGGAGGATTATAATATTGACGAGCTCGAGCAAGACGGCACTTTAACCATAGCATTACGCCCGGAAATATGCAATCATTTTTTTCTCGTCTTCCTGGATGCCAAGCTTAATGCGCGGGATACCCGTTTCATACACGACGCCAAAGTCTCGATATCGCTGATCCGCACGGATCCCGGTAACCTGCTCCAAAAAGAGCGGGACATCATCGACAAGCACAACGACGCGGTCGCCCGCAACGTGCACGCCGAGATCGAGGAGACGTGGCAAGAACTCAAGAAAATACGCAGGGAGATCACGCGTCTCGGCTTGGATTGATCTACTCATCTACGCCTCTGGGATCCTCGGCTCGAAGAATAAATGAAGGATCGAAAACGGCTTTCGCAAAATATTGCGCTCGACCTTGCCGAGCGGGGCGGCGCCGATGCCGTTGCGCTCGAGGCGCGGGTAGAACGATGCTACCCGCGTTTTGAACGAGTTATAGTCCTTCAAGTCCCCGCGCGTCCAGCCGGTCTCGGCGACGGCGAGCAATCGCGGGAATAGCTGCCAGAACAAGCGCCTCGTGTTCCGCACCCACTCTGTCCACAGCGGGACCTCGATCCCGATCACGTTCGGCTGTTGATCGGCCGGCAACCCCTTGGGAACAGGATCAAACCCGTATACCATGTCCAGTGGCAAGAGCACGTAGTCGTGGTCGATGTAAACGTTGAAGAACGGCGACATTACGAACTTTCGGCCCTTGGCGAGGTGTGGCAAGATCTTTTTCGTGCGCCCCGTCCAGAACTGCACGATGTCGTCAGCCGCGAGTTTTGCTCCCAGGATCTCGTTCCAGCCTATCAACGAGCGACCGCGCTCGGCCAGCAACTTCCCTATGCGGCTCGTGAAATACGGCTGCAGTTCGCTCACGGAATGCAACCCCTCGTTCCTCACGCGTGCCTTGCAATCCGGGCATCTTTTCCACCGGTGCGTCGGGGTCTCGTCACCGCCAACGTGGATAATTTTCGAGGGGAACACGGTGCATATTTCATCGAAGATCTGGCGAATAAAGTCGAAAGACTGCTCCTTTCCAATGCAGAGGACATCTTTCTTTATGGCAAACGTGGTCGGGACATCGAATGGCCCGCCCGTGCAGCTAAATTCCGGGTACGCGGCGAGCGCGGCGGTACAATGCCCAGGAAACTCGATTTCAGGGACGACCGTTATGAACCGATCCCGCGCGTAATCGACGATCTCTCTCGCGTCGTCTTGCGTGTAATGACCCTCGTGCGGCTTCCCCGATCGCATGGGGCTGATGTAACCGCCCACTTGCGTGTTTTTTCGCCTGGATCCGACCTGCACGAGGCGGGGATATTTCTTGATCTCGATGCGCCAGCCTTGATCGTCGGTCAAGTGCCAGTGAAAGACGTTCATCTTGATGGCTGCCATCACGTCGAGGATCTGCTTGATGATCTCCTTCCCGAAGAAATGCCGCCCGACGTCGAGCATGAAGCCCCTCCAGGGGAAGCGGGGCTTGTCGGTGATCTCGATGCAAGGCACCTCCCACGAGTCCCTTTTCGGCGAGATGGCCGGGTCGTCGATGGCGGGGTCGAGCAGCTGCCGGACGGTCTGCACGGCGTAGAATGCCCCTGCCGGCTGGGAAGCGGCGATTATCATGCCCGACTTCGTCACGAGGAGCTCGTAACCTTCACTGTGCACGCTATCTTTCAGTAAAAACTTGATCCCGCTTGGCAAGTCGATGTTGTCGGATGTTGCCTTCACCGGCAACACGAAGGTAGAAGCCCGGTTGATGAGATTTGCCAGGTTTTGCGCCACGCGTGTAAACACCGGGTCGTGTAGGATGCAAGATTTTTCCCCGATGATGAATTGCCCGTCCTCGTGCAATATTCGTTCTGGCAAGGGGATGAGATTGACCGTGTTTTGCACGCATCACTCCTCCGGGTGCTTGAGGCCGTTTATGTACCGCAATGCCCGTGCGACGTGTGAAATGTCGCTGAAAACGGGGATCTTAAGGCTAAAGAGCCTGGACGCGATGTCCTTTTTCACGCTATCATATCCAACATCCTCCGTAATAACCACGATCGGCTTTGGCACCAGTTGCTTCAAGCGCATAAGCATGGGAGGAAGCGCTGTCTCGAGGTGAACGTCCGGGCGGAGGCTCGAGGCAACATAAAGGGGTGCTATTTCGAAAACGAGGCCATCGACCGACGAGTCCGACAGCACATGCCTCGCGATGGCCTCGATCTTGTCGACCTCGTAAATGAAGGCACCGACATCGATCGGGTTCCCGATGCCCGTACCGATCGACGCGAGTTCACGGCGCAGCGATGCCTTCAAGCTCTCGTTTCCGAAGAAGTCTGGCATCGTGATGTCATGGCTCGCGAGAACATCAGAACAAATGACCCCGTAGCCGCCGGACAGCGTGAGCATGCAAACGCTCTTGACTCGCGCCTTGCCATAACACGACAAGTACTTTGCAACGTCGATGAGGTCCTCGAACGTCTCGACGAGCAAGGCGCCAGCTTGGCGGGCAGCTGCTTGCCAAGCAGAAAAATTACCAGCAATTGCAGCAGTGTGGCTGCGTGCTGCCTTGGATCCCGTTGCAGTTCGACCCCCTTTAACAAGAATGATCGGTTTTTGGCAGGATTGCACCAATCGAATGAAATCTCCACCACTACCTGCCGGGATGCTTTCCAGGTAAGCCACGATGATCCCGGTCTCGGGATCGTCCCTGAAGTAAGAGATAGCATCAAGAGCGGTGATGTCCATCGCATTGCCGATCGACAGGGCCGTGGACACGGGCATCCCCGATGCAGTCAACCCGTGGATGAGCAAGTTGCAGAGGCCGCCGGATTGCGCCACGATGCCCATGTTGCCATGCTCGATCGGCAAGGACGGGCGCCAGCGGATCCCGAGTCGGGGATAATAGAGTCCCATGCCATTCGGGCCTATGACTCGGATCCCATTCCCCTCTTCCTTGATGAATCGGGCCAGGTCTGCCTGGAGCTCCCGCCCTTCATCGGTGCCCGCGTCCGCAAAACCAGACGAGAAGATCGCTGCGAGCTTCACGCCCTTTTTGACACAATCCTTGACGACGCCAAGCACGTGCTCGCGGGGTACTTCGATGAACGCGAAGTCGACGGGCTCATTAGCAGGGATGTCGGTAACCTTGGCATACACGGCAACGTCCGGGAAACCTGGAATCGGTTCTGCAACCGGGTTTATCGCGTAAAGCCTTCCCTTGAACGAATCCCGAAAAGTTTTCAAGTACACGTAGCGACGTTTCTTCGAGGCACCTATGTCGGCGATCGACCGAATGTTGGCGATGCAAGAAAGGCCCTTGGAGGAATTTACGGTCATGTGCGTCGTCAACTATTTAGAGCCGTGCACAATAAAGGTGCTCGCTCGTGACGGTGTTGGCCCTCGGATCGGGTGATCGCCTCTCTTGCCGAACCAAAGCTCGATCGAAGGGGTGTGATCTATCGTCTTTGGAAAATCATAATCCAGGCGTTTTTTTTTATGATTATCGCATGCATATCACCATGTTTTTATACATATTACTAACATTGTTCGATGACATAGCTGAAAACTATGCATCGTTCCTCTACTCTATCGAGTGAATTGCCATGTCGAGTGAAGATATTACCATCCGGTGGTACAAGGAATCCGATTACGCTGAAGTCGAAGACCTGGTTCGGAACCTCGCCCGGCTCTTCGATGATCCGTTTGATGCACGCTGGTTCAAGCTGTACATGGAAAAAAGGCTCATAGAAAACGTGCCCGGCTGCTATGTTGCGGTAAAAGGTGGAAAAGAAGTGGTCGGGAGCATTTTTTGCGACATCCTCCGCGATCCGACCGGCTCGCAATATGGCTACATCAGCAACATGATGATCAAGAAGGAATGTCGCGGACAGGGCATCGGCGAGAAATTGCTCAAAGCTGCGATGACCTACCTTACCATCGCTGGCGTGCCGCGTATTTGGGCCAACGTGCGCGAGCAGACGGAAGCCATGGTGCACCTGTTCGAGAAGCACCAGTTCACGCGGAAATTCGCGACGTTCGAGAATCGTCCCCCGCCATTTGGGATATAGGGCATCCCGCTCGTTTCTTGGAGTCTTGCAATTCCTATTTCTTTTACTTGCTTGCATCTCCCCATCCAGATACGACGAGCAAGGCATTCGAAAAATCGCCAATACACTTTTAAATGGTCTTCCCAAGGTTGAAGAGCCCCGGTCGCGATTCCATGATTGGTGATGGCAATGGAAGGTATCGATGATTGCATTGGCCGCAAATGCGCGGTAGAAGACAGGCATCGCATCGGACCTTACAGAAGGCGAAGGAACATACCGCGAGATTTGGATGACCACTGCCGCGAGGATCCCGAGCGAATCCAAGAATTTTTCGAAGATGATTGAGAAAAAAGGTAAGGTGGACGCTTATTTCACCGGGGCTTCCAGTCCATCGACATCCGTGCCCATTCCTTTTTTCCCGCACGGTAGCTCACTTGGCGGCGCTTTATTGCGCCGTTTCGCCCACCAGATGCGTATCTTGTCGACTATGGAGAAAATGACTCAAGCCATGAAGATACAAAACGAGTTGGTTTAGATAAGGATTGAGATTGTAACTTTTACGAGTTGATCTACTACATCTTTCTCGTATTTTCTGGTTAACAATATCCATAAAAAGCACTCGATGGCCTTAGGTTCTTCATGATGAAGGTCGGCTTTGATAGCGTTCAATACCTGAAACAGCAGAGCGAATTCATCCTGGAACGCGCAAAAAGTCTCGGGCTCGACCGGCTGTACATCGAGTTCGGGGGAAAACTTTTTTATGATATGCACGCGGCAAGGATACTCCCTGGTTTCGATCCGAATGTGAAAATCAAGCTTATGCAGATGCTCAAGGACAAGACGGACATCATTATCTGCGTGTTCGCTGGCGATATCGAACGCCGCAAGATGCGAGCCGACTTTGGCATCACCTACGACGCGGATGTGCTCAAGCTCGTCGACGATTTACGGGATGGTGACCTTGATCCCAAGTCAGTCGTCATCACCCGGTTCGATAACCAGCCGCTGGTCAAGCAATTTATGGACAAGCTCACGCGCCGCGACATCAAGGTCTTCACGCACCGGGCGATCAAGGGATATCCCGCCGACCTCGTCCTGGTCGTGAGCGACGAGGGCTATGGCTCCAATCCCTACATCGAGGTAACCAAGCCCATTTGTGTCGTGACCGCACCAGGCCCGAATAGCGGTAAAATGGCAACTTGCCTCTCTCAGCTTTACCACGAGTATAAACGCGGCAAGAAGGCAGGATACGCGAAGTTCGAAACCTTCCCCATCTGGAACCTGCCACTCAAGCATCCCGTTAACGTCGCGTACGAGTCCGCGACGGCGGACCTCGGCGACTTCAACTGCGTCGATCCCTTTCATCTCGAGGCATACGGCAAGGTTGCCATCAACTACAACCGGGACGTCGAGGCATTCCCGTTGCTCAAGAAGATTATCGAGCGGATCATGGGCGCGGGTAACGTGCCCTACAAGTCCCCGACCGACATGGGCGTGAACCGCGCCGGCTTCGCGATCGTCGATGACCTCGCGTGCCAGGCCGCGGCGAAGCAAGAGCTCATCCGCCGTTACTTCCGGTACTCGTGCGAGTACGCGATCGGCGCCGCGGCGTCGAAGACGGTCGAGCGGGCCGAATTGCTAATGAAGGAGCTCAACCTTGGCCCCGCTGATCGCCTCGTCGTTGGCCCCGCACGCCGAGCAGCCGAGGATGCCAGGCACAAGGGAAAGGGAGATGGCGATATCTTTTGCGGCGCCGCGATAGAGCTCAACGACGAGCAAAGCACGATCGTGACGGGCAAGAACTCGTCGTTGATGCACGCGTCGTCGGCCGTCGTGCTCAACGCGATCAAGCGCCTCGCCGGGATCCCGGACAAGATCGATTTGATCTCGAAGAACGTGCTTGAATCGATAGGCCATCTCAAGAATGACATCTTCCAGATGAAAAACGTGAGCTTGGATCTTGGCGAAGCCTTGATCGCGCTCGGAATAAGCGCAACCACGAACCCGACTGCAGAATTCGCCATGGAAAAGCTCAAGGAGCTCAAGGGTTGCGAGATGCATATGACCCATATGCCCACCCCCGGCGACGAAGCAGGCCTGCGCCGGCTCGGCGTGAACCTCACAAGTGACCCGAACTTCGCCAGTAAGCATCTCTTTCTCGGTTGAATTGGTACCAATTGCTTCCTACTCTCGTTTTTTCACCAGTTTATCTTCATTCCCGTTAATCCCAGTGTTATGCCAGCTTCAAATGGAAACTATGCCGAGACGATTTCGTGGTCTAAGGATGTTCCGGTCAGCCAGGATTGCGATGTTATCGTCATCGGCGGTGGTATCAGTGGTGCTTGCGCCGCATGCGCTGCTACTGCCGACGGCGCGAGGGTCATCTTGGTCGAGCGGTTTGGGGTTCTCGGTGGAAACGGAACCACTGGTGGCGTCAACGGATTCTGCGGCGAGACTAGGGGACAAGGACCGATCTTCGACGAGATCATCGCCGATCTCGAAAAATTCCACGCTATCCGGCCACATTTCTTTGCCCGGGATGTTTTTTTCACGGGGAGGCGATTCGATCACGAGATCCTTGCTCTCGTGCTCCAGGAGATGTGCTCGCGCTACGGCGTGATGGTCATGCTCCACACGCGGTTCGTCGATATGATGCGGTCTGGCAAGGCATTGACCCACGTGCTCGTCGCCGGCAAGTCCGGCATCGAGGCGATCAAGGCTAGAATGTTTATCGATTGCACGGGCGAGGCCGATGTAGTCCACGCCGCTGGTTTCGAGACCGTGAAGGGGCGAGAGGCGGATGGCCTGCAGCTTCCCATGTCCATAATGTTCTCCACGCGACAAGCAAGCTGGTTCGGGAAGCCTCGGCGGGTCCCACCCGAATACTTCCCGTGGGTTCCCATCTCGTCAAAGGAGGCGCTTCCCATGACGAGCTTCGGCCCGAACGGTTTCCTCGGCCGATCTGTGAAGGTAAAAGTGCCCGGCTTCGACGCAACGTCCACGAGTAGCTTGACCCGTGCCGAGGTGCAAGGGAGGCGGAAAGCCATGCAAGTGCTCGACTATTACCAGCGGGTCAAGCACAAGCGGTGGGAGATCGATCACGTCTCACCCATCATCGGCATTCGTGAGGGCCGCCGGATAATCGGAGAATACACTCTCACGTTGCAAGATGTGCGCTCTGGCAAGGAATTCGACGACGCCATAGCCGTCGGGAGCTACCCGCTCGACGCGCACGAGCCTGGCAATGACAAACGTACATACATCCTTCCCAAAGACCAGATGCGCGTCCCCGGCTATCATATCCCCTTGAGATGCCTCATCCCGCGGGGAGCAGACAACGTGCTCGTCGCTGGGCGGGATCTCTCGGCCGACCAGCTGGCCATGAGCTCGGCTCGGGTCATGACGACGTGCGCCATGATGGGAACGGCAGCCGGCATCGCCGCGAGCATCTGCATCAAGAAGGGCATCACGCCACTCCAGCTCACGACAACGGAACCTGCCGCGGTGCGAAACATCATGGTTTCCAAGGGGGCGATCTTCGACCGGTCGTTCTACACGTCGACAGCGCTAGCAAAAAAAGGATGAAAAAACAGATTAGAAATCGCCGGACTTGATGGGCTTCACACCCGTGTAGAGCGAGCTATACTCGAAGATCTTCCAATAACCCTCGTCGTTCTTTCGCAATTGCACGGGGGAGGGGCTGTCCTTCCCGCCGCTCTGCACGAACACCTTGCTCTCCTTGTCGCCGCGTTTTGAGGAGGGGAGAAGGGTTATCGTTGCCTTGTAATTCGGTTTATATTTGTTGGCCGGCGTACCACCGAGGTAACTCGCTGCGATGCCACCCTTGAAATCCGTTCCTTGCACGGTCTTTTCAAACTGGCTCATTGCCGTCTTGTGTTGCGTCCCGGGTTCTCCATTGGGTGTCAATTGATCTTTCGGGAGCACCATCCCCCACATCTTCTTCCCGTCCGGGTTGCTTTCCTTGAAGGTCTCGAGCACGGCGATGAGCAAGCACTTGATAGCCCCCGCCTCGGTCTTACCTTCCTTGTCCCATAGCTTCTTGAACTCGTCATAGTTCATCGTGATCACCGTGAACGATGGTTGATAGGACCATGGATAATAAATAGATGCCCCTTGTTATCAAGAACCGTTTCACGTTCCATCATCCTAGCGGACAAGTCCGAGCGATCTCGCCATCCCGTCGTTTCTAGTGACGTGGTCGTAAAGGTACCCCGAACGACTCTAGTCCCGACTCTCTTAAACCTGGTCAAGCAAGAATACGTGCGTGGCCAGAGGGGCGGTATCTCCGACGATCCAGAGACCATCAAGGAGCAGATGGCCATGGAATACGCCATCGAGGACGCGATCTTCACCTGGATCGAGGAGATGAAGGAAGAAAAGGCCAAGAAGGACATGATGGACAAGATCCGGCGGAGATTCGACCAGCGCTGGAGCTCGTGGTAGCAAGCCTAATTGTGGTTCCCTTCGGCGAACTGCATCTCGTAGAGCTTCTTGTACAAGCCGCCTTCATCCTGTACCAGTTGCACGTGGTTCCCCCTCTGGATGATCTTGCCATCTTGGAGGACGACAATCGTGTCTGCATTCACGACAGTCGATAACCGGTGGGCAATGATGATGCTCGTTCGGTTGGCGAGGAGTTTTTCGAGATTCTTTTGAATCAAGATCTCCGAGTACGCGTCGACCGACGATGTTGCCTCGTCGAGGATGAGGACCGGGGGATCGGCGAGCAGCGTCCGCGCGAACGCGATCAGCTGGCGCTGGCCGATGGAGAGGATCGCGCCACGCTCGCCTACCTGGGTCTCGTACTTGCGCGGGAGTTGCTCGATGAACTCGTGTGCGCCGACTTTCTTCGCCGCATCGATGACATCATCGTTGCTGGCACCGAGTTTGCCATACTTGATGTTCTCCATGATCGACGTGGCGAACAAGAAGTTATCTTGCAAGACGAGCCCGACGCGCTTTCGCAGATCCTGCATCTCGAGATCTCGCACGTCGACGCCGTCGATGCGCACGCTGCCGGCCTTGACGTCGTAGAATCTCGGGATGAGTGAGATGATCGTGGTCTTGCCTGAGCCGGTCGGGCCGACGATCGCGAGGCGTTCCTTTGGGTTCACGTGGAGCACGACGTCCCGGAGCACGTCTGTACCATCGTACGCGAAGTGTACGTGGTCGAAATCGATGGCACCTTGCACGGTGGTTCCGAGCTGGACAGGCTTCGCGGGATCATGCATGTCTGGCTCTGTCCCGAGCAAACGCAAAACGCGACCCGCGCCCACGACGGCATTCTGCACATCCGACAAGAAGGTTGCAAGACTACTAATCGGGCCGAGAAACGTGAGCAGGTACATGATAAACGCAAAGATCAAGCCGATGTTGGCGATGAACCCGCTGAAATACAAGAACCCGCCGAGGAGCACGCACCCGCCGATGCTGATAAAGGTGATCGCGGTGAACACGGGCTGCATCACGGCCCATATGGGCGCGGCATGCTGCATCGCGTCTCTCTCCGCCCGCGTCGCGGCATCGAACTTGGCCAGCACCGCTGCCTCGGACTTGTGGCTCTTGATCGTGCGGAAGCCGTCGATGGATTCCTGCGCCTGGCCGGTCATGGTGGAGATCGTTTTCCGGATGACTTGAAAGTATGACCGCGACCGCTTAGAGAAGAACACCAGGAAAAACATGTTCAGCGGCATGATGGCGAGGGGTAAAAGCGTCATCTGCCACGAGAGCGAGAGCATGAAGAAGACGCTGGCGACCAGCTGGAAGAGCTGGACGATGACGGTCACGAGGCCGATGCTGCTAAGGCTGTTCACCGTCTCGACGTCGTTCGTCACGTAGGAGATGATCTTGCCCGTCTTCGTCGTGTGGAAGTACGTGAGGGAGAGTTTCTGCAAGTGCTGGAACATGCGGTTACGCACGCCGTACATTGCCTCGATGCCGAGGTATGACAAGGCATACGAGTTCGCCGTGGAGATGACCGCCTCGATGGCCGCGATGGCCCCGAGCACGATGATGAGGCCGATGATCTCGTCGAAGGGCCGCCGTGCCACGATGGCGTCCACGCTCTGCTGCACGATGAGCGGCGATATCATGGCCGCCAGCGAGCCAAACACAGCCAGCACGATCACGAGCAAGTAGATGCGCTTGTCGAGCTTGACGAGCGAGAAGAGGTGCTTGATTGTTTCCAGCGCGCCGAACTCCGGTCGCTCGGGCTTCTGGTCATCCTCTGGCATCGCGCTTCAACCTCGGGTCATTCGCCGGGGAATAGGTGATCGTGTTGTACAGCGTCGCGTAGATGCCGCTCCGCGCCATGAGCTGCTGGTGCGTCCCCTCCTCGGCGATCCGCCCCTTTTCAAGCATGTAGATGTAGTCTGCATTGCGCACGGTGGAGAGCCGCTGGGTAATGATGAAGGTCGTGCAGGTGCTGAAGATCCGCTTGAGGTCGGAGAGGATCTCGTATTCGGTATCGACGTCGACCGAGCTCGTCGCGTCGTCTAGGATGAGGATCCGGGGCCGGCGCAATATTGCCCTCGCGAGCGTGAGCCGCTGCTTCTGCCCGCCGGAGACCGTCGTGCCGCGCTCGCCGACGATCGTGTCATATTTTTCAGGCAGCGAGTCGATGAAGCCATGGATGTTCGCGATCTTGCACGCGTCGACGACCGCATCCATGGTCCATCGACCGCGATCGAGCCCGTGGGTCAGGTTTTCGAGGATCGTCTGCTGGAACAAGAACGGCTCCTGCGCGACGATGCCGACCTGGTCACGATACGAGTCCAGGTCCACGTCGCGCAAGTCCCATTGGCCATCGAGGACGATCGATCCCGACGTGACATCGTAGAAGCGGCCGAGAAGGTGTATGAGCGTCGATTTGCCGCTGCCCGTCGCCCCGAGCAGCGCGATGGTTTTTCCCGCGGGCACGTGCATGCTGATGCCCGCGATCACGGGACTGCCGCGTTCATACTCGAACATGACGTCCTTGAAGGTCACGTCCCCCTCGAGACGAGGGAGCTTGATGGCATCAGGCCTTTGCTTGACGTCCACGTCGAGATCGAGCACGCGCTTGATGCGCTCGTATGCAGCGAGGATCCTGCCGATCTCGCCGCCCCACCACGTGATGAACTGGACCGGCTCGACGAGCAAGTTCAAGCTGGGGATGAACGCGAAGAGCTGGTCGATCGTCATCGTGATGCCCGCCGTGCCTTGCAAGATCATGTAACCACCAACGCCAAGCACGGTCGTCCACCCGAGCCGGATGAGGAAATGGATTACTGGATTGTATGCGCTTCCCAATTTGCTCGTGCGCTTCGTCGTGATGCTAAAGGCCACGTTGATCTTGTCGAACTGTTCCATCTCCACGCTTTCATTCGCGAACGAGCGGACGAGCTGCATCCCGCTGATGTTTTCTTGCAGTCGCGATGTCAAGTTCCCGAATATCTCGCGCTGCTGGAAGACGATGGGGTGGATTTTCTTGAAGTACACGACCATGGCGATCGCGAGGAACGGCAATATGGGAACCAGGGACAAGAGCAAGCTCGGGCTGATGAAATACATTATGAGCATCAATCCAACGACCTGGAAGACGTTGCGCGTGAAGTACGGGATGTGGAAGGCCAGGAATTGCTTGATATGGTTCACGTCGGACGTGATAGTCGATACGAGATCCCCGCTCTGCTCGGTATCGATGAACTTGTAGGAATGCTTCAAGATCTTGGCGAGCACCCGGTTCCTCGTTTCGTAGACGATTTCATTGGCGACGCGCTGGTTCAAGTACGCCGTCCGGAAGAATAAAAGCACGCCTTCCGCGGCAAACGCGCACACTAGCCACGCGAAGGTCCAGGCCAACTCGGCAGAGCTCCCGGCGATCACCTTGCTGACCATCGTTTGCAAGATGATGGGGAACTGGATGTGAAAGATCACTTGCACTATGGCCAAGAGGATGCTGGCTATCGAGCGTTTCCAATGCGGGCGCAAGATGCCGACGAGCTCGCGGAATGAGCTCGCCTTGCGCTCCGGAACTGGTCGGTCTGGCATCTTGAGATCGCCCTGGTCTTATATCGCTGGAGAATGAAGGAGATGCTTTTCATTATTCCCATGAATCGAAGCGCGCCCCCGGCAATCCCCCTCGAGGTAACGGGGGGCAGGTTTCCGATTCCTTAAGATCGGCTTATTAATCCCCGACCCCCTCCATCTATCCAGTTATCACCAACGATCAGAGGAAAAACTGCCATGTACAAGTTTCCGCTAGACCCTGGTGCGAAATGCCCCCACTGCGGCCGAACCCTCGGCCTCACGCGCAAGCTCGTGCAGTGCATGTACAGCGGCGAGATCGTCTGCACGAAATGCATCGTGGGCGGCCGGTTCTCCGACAGTGTCTGGGACAAGATACCGCAAGAATACCAGCAAAAGTTCCGTTCTGCAGACTGGCTCTTGTTCTTCGCCATCGTCGCCGCCGGCTTGTGGCTGATGCAGTCGGGCATGTGGACGAATCCAGGATGGGATCTTAACGGCTTTGAAAACGCAGCGATCCAGCTCGGCGTCACACTCGCTTGGGTCACCGCGGGCATGATCTTCCTTTTCTCATCGCTCCGGCTCGCGCCGTTGAGTTCGTGGCTCTTCGCGCGTTGGATGCGCACGCACACTTCCGAGCTCAAAAATGCGGTGGACGCGCTCGCTGCCGGCAAGTACGAGCCACGGGGCAAACCATTCGCGCTGAAAATGCGCATCATCCAAGCAGCGAAGCGATGTAAATTCGGCTGGTTGCATCTCATATCCCTCGCTTGCAGCGCCGCGTCGATACCGTTGTATTTCATCGTCCGCGGCAGCGTCGCTCTTGCCGGGTCGTACGTGTCGTGGATCGCGGGCCTCGTCGAGTTCATCGCGATCGTCTCGACCATTTTTTCCGCGATCATCGCAGCGGGGTACTATTGCAAGAAAAGCGTGGAGAACAATGCGCAGCGGCGGCTGATCGAGCTCCTCTCCTGGCTCTACATCGTCATGCTCCCGCTCGAGTTCTTCACCTATTCGCTCTCGGCAGTGGCGAGCATCAATTTCATCGACGAGTTGTCATCGGACTATGCGATGCCGCTCCTGGCCGTCCACGTCTTCGCGACCATGGCCCTGCCCGCCGTCAGCATCATGCTGAACGGGTTCGTGCTGTTCAAGGGGAAGCCGGACTTCGAGGCCAAGCACGCGCCGGCGCAGCCCCGCACGGCAAAGGAGATCGCTTTCCGCGTCATCTCCAACATCGTGCTGTCCATCTTCATCGGGGTCTTGCTCGCGCTGCTCGGCCTTGGCTTGCTCATCATCGTGCTCGACGCGGCCATGGCCATAGCCATCTTGTCGAGCAACGCGATCTTGTTCGGCGTCGCCCTCCCGGTCGCCTTCGTCGTCCTCAAGCTCGCGCGGAAGCGTCCCGCGAGGTACAACCAGCCCTACAACACGCTCTTGCGGCTCGCGGTGGTCGTAATGGCCATCAACGCCGTGCCGCTCGTGGGCACCATGGCGTGGACGAACCCGTCCATCGAGGCGCAGTTCGCAGCGTCGTTCGGCAACGACTGGCAGTCGCAGATCACGCCCGCCGAGTACGCGAGAATGCGCCAGGTGCCCTTCTCGTTTTTCGACATGGCGCACGGGTACGACATCCCGTCGAACGCCCGGTTCACGATCGAGTACTGCCGCGACAGCCCGCGATACGTCAAGTGGCCGAACGGTACCGTGATATCGAACGGATCGTCGAAATTCACGTCGATCATCGACACGTTCGTGTTCGATGCGTATTTGCCCCCCTGGCTCGGCTTCGGCGATGGCAAGCCGGACCGCCTCCCCGTGATCATCTTCATGCACGGCATCGGCATGAGCTTCGGCACGGAGAACGCGAACTGGACGTCCCAGTATCTCGCGAACCAGGGCTATCTCGTGTGCGACCTGGAATACGGCTTTGTCAGGATGCGTACCTACCACGATTCGGGGATTCCGAACACCTCGCGGGACGGGCGTAACGGGTACGATTTCCCAGACACGATCTACCACGTCGGCAACTTCACGAAGTTCCTCGAGAACGCGACGAACGCGGCATACTACCACGCCGACTTGAACAGCGTTTATTTCGCGGGACGCAGCTTCGGCGGCTGGATGGTGCCCGTGTGCGCCTACGGGTTCAACATGACCTTTCTACAGCCCTACTTTGCATCGACGATGAAAGCCAAGGGCTGCATTCCCTACTACGGCGCCCACGGGGTCGCTGCCGGTGGATCGGAGGATATCTTCTTTGGCGCGGACCTACCCTACATCCGCGGCTCGTCCAACCCGTCAAGCCCGGTCTACAACGAGCTGTGGAAATGGATGGATCCTTACGTGCTCGCCGATAAGACGCAAAACGGGAACGCGAAGCTGTGTGCGACCATCCTATTGCACGGGACAAACGATTACGTCACGGCAGGGTGGTCAAGACAACTCGAGGCGATATTGGAGGCCAGCGGGTACATAGCAATAGGCGCCTACTATCCCCTCGGCGCCCACGCGTTCGAGGCCATCCACTACTTGCAGTACGGCCAGAGCACGACCTATTACGTCGAGCGGTTCTTGGCGCTCACGCATTAATCAAAATTCAACTTTTTTCTTGATCTCGTCATGAAAAATGCAAGGCACGAGTGGACTACGTGAAGGCGCGGAGTGCACCTATCAACATCATGGCGCCGATCACCACGAACACGATTGCCGAGAGAATCTCCATGACGTGCACTGGCACCTTCTTGGCGACCCATTGTCCCGCCAGGGCACCGATCACGGCGAGCACGGACAAGGCGGCCTACGACCCGACGAGCGTGCCGGCGAAGGATGCCGACGTCGACGCGAGCAAGATCGTCGCCACCTGCGTCTTGTCGCCGAGCTCCATGGAAACGATGGCGATGAACCTTGCGAGGAACGAGTTGCCTGTCTTCTCGTATTTCTTTGCCTCCTCGTCCTCGCACGCCATGTCCCTCTCGTGCTTCCCTTGTCGCTCCTTGAACCACTTGATTATTTGGACGATGCCCAAGATCACGAAGATGGTACCTGACACGAGCGTGATCCAGTCCATCTGGATGAAGGTCGACAAGAGGAGGGCGATGATCCCCCCGAGCGTTACCACTGCCGCGAACCCCGTGACAGCGCCCATCGCCAGCCTCTTCGGCGAGTAGCGTGCCTTCGTCGCGAGGCAGAGAATGATGATCTGGGTCTTGTCGCCGAGCTCGTTGATGAAGATAAAGCCGAATGCGATCCCGAGGGCGACGAGGAAGTCGAACATGCTGATTCGGGTTCCCTGAGGTCGTGAATGGCGAGAAAGCGCGGGCATCTGAATGAAATGTAGCATTTAATCATGCTGGTGGCGTTCGGCTTGCCTAATTAGCGAATCGATGAAGGGCGTTCAATGCCGGTCGAAGGACTCGGCGAGCTGCCGCTTGATGAGGAACAATACAATCGCGTATAGCCCGATCAGAGACCACTCGACGAAAATAGAGAAGACAAAAGGTGCTTGCGCGCTCACAGCGTCGTACATCAAACCGCCGATGATCGGGGCACTCATCTCGCCGAGATTGGCGGCGAGCATCTTCATGCCAAACAGCTTCCCGCGGTGCACCTTCGATACACGCGACAAGAGGTTGTCGATGATGAGCCCGGTCGAGAGCGCGAGGGTCGCGTCGGCCGTGTGGACGGGGATGAAAAGCCACAATTCTGCCACGTTTATGAGCAAGAGCGTCACGAGTCCACCGAGCGTACAAATCACGGCGATGCCCTTGAGGGGGTTGATGCGGTCGGCCAGTTCACCAAGCTTCGGGGCGAGGAACAGCGACAAGAGCGTGCCGGGGACGAACCCGATGATCGCAAGGTTCGGATCAGGTTCGATGTTCTCGAGCACGTAGACGCGCAAGAACGGCTTTGTCATGGCCTCGTTCAACATCGTGGCGAACACTGCGATCATGAGGAAAGAAAAACCCACGGCAAAGGAAACGGAAACGGAAGCGCGTTTCAACATTACCCGTTCGTGATGCGATGTCCTCGCCATGGCGAGACTCCTTGATCTTTCGTCCACGAGCTTGCTCTCGTGCACAAGCCCGTCATCCACGTGCCGGTAGAAAGAGATACCCGCGAGCACGTTCGCAAGCCCGAAGACGAGGAGCGACGCCTGGGGGAAGAAGGACTTCAGCGGGAAGGTGTCCGGGATGAGGATGTTCGATGCGGCGAAGATGGCTATCCCTATCACCGTCCCGATGACGAGACCGATGCCTTTGTAATATTGGCGTTTTCCAAACGCGAGGGACCTATATTGCTTTGCCGACTTGTCCGCGATGATCGCGTTGATGGGTACCCAGAAGAACGAGACCGTGAAGCCGAGAATGAGCTCGGAGGCCATGAGCCCGGCAAGTGCATCGCCCGGGCCAAGCATCAGCTGCAACGCGATCGCCAGGTACATCACCACGTACGCGATTCCGCGACCGCACGCGCCGGCAAGGACCAGCTTCCGTTTCGAGACACGGTCTGCCAAGTAACCGGCAATCGGGCTTCCTATGACGTGACCGATCATGCCGAACGATACGACGATCCCCAGGCTCAGCATCGATGCTCGTATCTCGGCGCTCACGACGAAGGGAATGAGAAAATCAATGAAAAGAAAGCCCAGGCAGTTCCACTTCACGATGCTTAAGACATGGGTGAAATCGAGAGTAAATTCCGTGCGAGCAGTCGTGTCTCGTGCCGTGGCGTTCACTTCGCGTGCCCTGGAGCAAGGAAGCGGCTCTTGTGATCCGAATGGTGCTATCGATTTAAGGAGAACGTGCCGAAAAAAAGCCCGATTAATCCAATGCGCCCTTGCCATCGCCGATCATGCGCCGCAACCGCCGGTTCGACCCGCTGTCGTCGAACGCGTCCTTCTTTTCGCCATCGGTAGCTGAATCCATGTGCGTGGACGCGTGGAAATACGCATGCTGGCGTGCCCTCGGCTGTGAATCCACGCCATCCGCTGCGTCGACACGCGTCTCTCGCGCGATCCTGTTGCCATCGTCGATCTGGCGTTTCACCAGGGGGTAGATGTTCAAGATCATGTCGTCGGCGTAGTGGACGCCGTCACGCCAGCCCTCGTCGATGCAGATGCGGCGCGATTGCTCGAACAAGCTCAAGGCGAGCATCCAGTCGCCACGGGACATGGCCTCCTTCGCATCTTCCACGAGGCGCCAGTTCATGCTTGCCATTGTCTGCGATTCATCGATCATGTGAGCTTTTTCTCGCTCGCAGACTATATCAGTTTAACCGTCAAGGCATCAAAGTCGGGTCTTGCTAATCGGCCCGGGTCACTGGCTCCCCACAGAATTTGCAATGCGATTTGTGCTCCTGTTCCGCGGCGATCGCGTTCCCGCATCGATGACAGATGCGAGGGCCTAAAATGCGAAGGAAGGCGGCACGCTGCTCGCCGTGGCCGGGCCCGGCGCGCAACGTCATTAAGTTAAGGTATCTTTTTGGATTGAGGTCGTAAAGATAGAGTTTGTCCATTTTTCGATCGATATATAGTATCACGCTTCCATAATTGCAGTTTAGGCTTAAAAAAAAGGTTT
>Ga0172366_10001514_pt1 | contig 18033 bp, 11 predicted proteins | sample LakKivSesite69cm_FD_114533 | JGI IMG/M metagenome (GOLD analysis project Ga0172366, IMG submission 114533) | Sediment microbial communities from Lake Kivu, Rwanda - Sediment site 69cm | ecosystem: Environmental > Aquatic > Freshwater > Lake > Sediment | place: Rwanda: Western Province, Lake... | reverse complement strand
GTTTTTGGAGGGTCCTTGAGCGGTGCCAACGCGGCCAAAGTCGTCAAGATCATGGACTTGGCCATGAAAATCGGCGTTCCGATCATCGGCCTCAACGATTCAGGCGGTGCCCGGATTCAGGAGGGCGTGGCCAGCCTGGGTGGATACGCGGATATTTTTCTGAGGAACGTCCTGGCTTCGGGCGTCATCCCTCAAATCTCTGGCATCATGGGGCCCTGCGCCGGCGGAGCCGTTTATTCACCCGCGATCACTGATTTTATTATCATGACCAGGGAAGCGAGCAACATGTTCATCACCGGTCCCGAGGTCATCAAGGCGGTAACCCACGAAGAGGTCACAATGGAAGAACTCGGCGGAGCCGAGACCCACAACGTCCTCAGCGGAGTGGCCCATTTCGCCGCCGAAAATGAACAGCACGCCCTGGCCCTAATCCGGGAATTGCTGTCCTTCATCCCCAACAACAACCTGGAAAGCCCTCCGGAGAAGGAGACATCCGACCCCTGGGATAGGGTTAGCGAAGACGTTGACTTCTTGGTTCCCGACGATCCTTATCATCCCTACGACATCCGCAAGGTCATCCGGGAAGTCATCGACGACAACTATTTCTTCGAGGTGCAGGCTGAATACGCCAAAAACATCGTCATCGGGTTCGGCCGTCTGGCTGGGAAATCCGTGGGTATCGTGGCCAACCAGCCGGACCATCTGGCCGGAGCTCTGGATATCAATGCATCTGACAAGGGAGCGCGTTTTGTCCGCTTTTGCGACGCTTTTAACATCCCGCTCATTACCTTCGAAGATGTCCCTGGATTCTTGCCCGGCGTAGCCCAGGAACACGGAGGAATCATCCGCCATGGAGCCAAGCTTCTCTATGCCTTTGCCGAGGCGACCGTGCCCAAGATCACTGTGATCACGAGGAAAGCCTACGGAGGGGCTTACTGCGTCATGGCCTCCAAGCACATCCGGGCGGACATCAACTATGCCTTTCCGACTGCCGAGATCGCTGTCATGGGTCCTGAAGGCGCTGTCAACATTGTTTACAAAAGGGAATTAGAGGAGACGAAGGAATCCTCGGCGATCATCCAGGACAAAATCGCCGAATTCAGAGAAAAGTTTGCCAACCCTTACGTGGCCTATGAAAAGGGTTATCTGGATGAAGTCATCGAGCCGCGTCTCACCAGACCAAAGCTGATTGCAGCTCTGCGCCTGCTGGAGAACAAACAGGACAAAAACCCACCCAAGAAGCATGGCAACATCCCGTTGTAGGGGGATGAGGCAACCAGGAAAATGAGCGGCATGTTCAAGAAGATCTTGATCGTTAACCGTGGCGAGATCGCTGTCCGAGTCATTCGCGCCTGCCGGGAGATGGATATCATTCCAGCGGCTGTCTATTCAGCAGCTGACCGCCGGGCCCTTCATGTGAGGCTCGCCGAGGAGGCTTATGACATCGGGGAGGCCAAGCCCTCGGAGAGCTATCTCAACATAGAAAAAATCCTGGGCGTGGCCAAACGCTGCGGAGCTGAAGCCATCCATCCCGGCTATGGCTTCCTGGCCGAAAACCCTAGGTTTGTCAAGAGATGCGAGGAGGAAGGAATTGTCTTTATCGGCCCTCCCTCAAGACCCATGGAAATCATGGGAGAGAAAACATCTTCACGCCGGATGATGCGCGAGGCTGGAGTACCGATCATCCCGGGGACTCTTGATTCGATCGGGGATGAGGCAGACCTCAAGAAGCGAGCGGACGAACTGGGTTTTCCGTTACTCCTTAAAGCCTCGGCAGGGGGAGGAGGCAAAGGATTAAGGCTGGTTAAAAAGGAAGGGGACCTGCTTTCAGCCTTCAAGTTGGCCCAGTCGGAAGCCCTTTCCAGCTTCGGCGACCCAGCCATCTATATCGAGAAATACATCGAAGAGCCCCATCACATTGAAATCCAGATTCTGGCCGATCATCATGGCCGAGCCGTTTATTTAGGCGAGCGAGAATGTTCTATGCAACGGCGTTACCAGAAGGTCCTGGAAGAGACGCCATCGCCGTTTCTCGATGACCGGACGCGCCAGGCCATGGGTGAGACGGCCGTCAAGGCAGTGGCCAGCATTGGCTACCGGAATGCCGGGACGGTCGAGTTTGTCGTCGACCGAGAAAGAAATTTTTATTTTCTGGAGATGAACGCCCGGCTCCAGGTGGAACATCCGATTACCGAAATGGTGACGGGTATCGATCTGGTGAAATGCCAGCTCGAGATTGCGGCCGGGAGGCCATTGCCGTTCGGGCAGGAAGAGATCAAACCTCAGGGATTTTCTCTCGAATGCCGGATCATGGCCGAGGATCCTTTCAATGATTTCATGCCTTCACCCGGAAAGATCATCTTCCTCCACACGCCGGCCGGACTGGGCGTGAGGGATGACAGCGGCGTTTATGAGGGCTACGAGGTTCCCTTAGATTATGACCCGCTTCTCTCCAAGCTCATCACCTGGGGAAAGACAAGAGAGGAGGCCATCCGCCGGATGCTGCGGGCGCTGGCAGAATACCAGGTCTACGGCATCAAGACGACCATCCCCTTTTTTAAGAGAATTCTTCTCCACCCGAAATTCCTGGCCGGCCATTACAACACCCATTTCATCGCCGAGCTGGAGAAAGAGTCGGATCGAGAAAGCCCCGAAGAAGAAACCGCCGCCCTGATTGCCGCCGGGGTCAAAAGCTATCGGGATGCTCGGGTTGAAGCCGCGCCCCGGGCCAAGGGAAAGGAGAATCCCTGGAAAATCCAGGGGAAACTCCAAAACTTAGCCAACAGGTTGTGAGATGAATTTTTCCTTCTGGTTGGAACAGAAAGAATTCAAGGTCATCCTTGAAGAGAAGGCCAAAAACAATCTTCTGGTTTCTGTTAATAAACAAGGCTTTGATGTCTCGGTTGAATTCATCAGCAAAAATGAGCTCCTCCTGAAAATAAACGGCCGAGTCTACAACGTCATCGTCAACTCCAATTCCCTCTCCCATTCGGTTTATGTCAACGGGAGGCTGTTCAAGATCGAAAAACGGTTAGCGTTTGAAATCCTGAAAGGAGAGAAGGGGAGGTCGAGGAAAAGAGAAGTCAAAATCACCATGCCCGGCCGGGTCGTTCAGGTCATCGCCCGGGAAGGGGAGGAAGTCCAGGAAGGCCAGGCCGTCCTGGTCCTCGAAGCGATGAAAATGCAGAACGAAATCAAATCTCCTCAGGCGGGAAAAATTAGCCAGATTCGTTTTAAGGCCGGCGATTATGTCGAAGCCGGCGCCATTCTCTTTGCCGTGGAATAAATGGCCCGCCGGCCGCCTCCTCTTAAGGGGAGAAAATTTATTTTTTAAGCTGATAGTGGTATATTGAATAACGCTCCAAAATGACCAAAAAAAGGCTCCGGTCTCTTATCGCCTTCGGCATTTTAGTGGTCATCCTGCTCGGCGGGGGAATTTATCTCCGCAATTTTTTCCTCGCTCAAGTGAGGAAAAAAATCCAGTCAATCGTCAACTATGAGCGCCTCCATCTCAGCCTTTTCCCGCCCTCGATCGTCCTCGAGGATGCCCAGACTGTTTCTCTCTCCCCCTTTTTTTCTGCCAAGCGGATAGTGGTGGAGCTTCCTTTTACTTCACTGTTCAAAAGCGAAAAGCCGCTGACGATTTTCATCGACCAGGCGGTCGTCCGGGTCATGACCGGAGGAGCTGAACCCGGGCGCGGCCGCGGAGCCGGAATTTCGCTGAGTCTTCCCTTTGCACTTGAAAAAGCTCTTCTCAGAGGAGGAGAGTTCTATTACGGAGGAACCAAGGTCAATTTTCAGGCTGGGGGAATCCAGGCTATTCTCCAGCGAAAGGGAGAGGGCCTCTCTTTAAGGATGGAAATAGATCATAGTTCCCTGCTCCTCGATCCGAACAGACGGCCTCTCCAGGGAAGGATGAGGCTGACTCTTGAGAGTAGGGGAAATAAGCTCCTTGTGAACAGGTTCGTCCTGGACGGCTCTGAAGTCATCGTTAAGGCGAAGGGGATCCTGACCAACCTCCGCAATCCGGAGGGGACTCTCCAGGTTTCATTCAAGACAGAAATGGATGCTCTGGCCGGGATTCTCAATATTCCTTTCCGTTGGGAGGGAAGGACTGAAGGCGAAGGAGAGCTCGCTAGAGTCCAGAATGAGATCGAATACACGACCTCCTTTCCAGCGACAGCTTACGGTTGAACGAAATTCCGCTGGAGAAGACGAGGGGACGTGTTGAGTATGTGTCGAAGCGCGGCTTCACCGTGGACATGAATATCCTGAGGAAATCGGGACTGCGGGAGGAAGTAAGTATCAGGTCTGAAGCGGGAAAAATTAGCGGAAACTTGAGAGGTTTTCACCTTGATCCCGTGCTCTCCTATTTCTCGCTGCCTTGGCCGGTCCGCTCAGCCGTTTGGGGGAAGTTTAGCCTCGATGAAAGACAGCTCAGCGCCGATTTTGAGTTCAGGGAAGAAGCTCTTGCGGTCGAGGCAGACAGGTATCCTTTTCGCGGGCTGGCCCGATTCACCTGGGACAGGAAGCGAGATATCGCCTTTTCTCTACCTCAGCTGGAGACAAGCTTTGGCCGGATCGACGTTAACGGAAAGCTGTCCATCGGCGGCCCCATCGATGTTTCGATCAGGGGCGATTTTAGCGATGTCAAGATGGCCCGGGAGTTTACTTCACTGGTGATGTCAAAGCCGTTCAAAATACCTGAGATCAGGGGAGCGGGAAATGTCGCGACGCATATCGGGGGGACTTACTATGCACCCCGGGTGAGGTTGGATTTCTTGCTCTCGCCCGCCGGCTTTGCTAATTTTGATCTCAACTCCTGCCAGGGATTTGTTGAGCTGATCCAGGGCACGACGGTGGGACAGGTTAAGTTTGATGACCCTTCCTATAGAGGAGAGCTCACCCTTCTTTCCAAGCTAAACGAGCTTGATGTCCAGATTAAACTGGCCGAAGGAGCAGCGGAGGAGATTCTCCCTCGCCTGAATATCCGACTTCCTCTTCAAGGAGCGGCCTCCGGGTATTTCCAAGTTAGCCAAAAGGACCAAGCTCTTTGGGTCGAAGGAAGATTCTCCAGCCCGCGGCTTAAATTTGGGTTTGCCGATCTCAGGTCGGTTTCGGGAAGGTTAAGTTGGCAGGACGGGATATTCTCTTTTCCTGAGCTTGCTTTCGATCTTTACGGCGGCAAGGTTAAAAATGCGTCCCGTCTGGATCTCGCCAGAGGTCTTCTTGAAATCAACGTGACCGCAGAAAACCTGAATCTTTCTTCCGTTAATCGGCGACTGGCGGGAGAGCTTTCTTTTGAGTTTCAGGGCCAAGGGAGGCTCGATGGAGAAATCGCCTCCGGCACGCTGAGCGTCAGGAACTTGCACTACCCGCCCCTTCAAACAACGGAGGCTGACGGTGAGCTCAAGCTGAGCTTCTCCGGTGGCATCGTTGGCTTGAAGGTTATGGGGAATTTCCTTCCCGGGGAAAACGATTTTTCTGTTGAGGCTAAAATTCCCCTGTCCGGAGATGACGTTGCTCTTGATATCAAGGGTGGTTTTTCCAACCTCGACCTGCTGCTGCCCTGGAAGGGCGCTATGGGCAGAGTCAACTATCTGGCCGAAGTCCGGGGCCTTCCAGATTCCCCTCGCCTGGACGGGGCTGCAGATTTTCAGGGACCTCTCCTTCCCTTCCCCCGGTTTGCTCAGGCCCTGACCGACTACACAGGTCTAATTTTTGTCCAGAACAACAGAATTTCGGTCCGTTCCTTCAAAACCAAGCTCGGAGGAGGAAACCTCCAGGGTGCGGGAGAGATCCTGCTGGGGAAAGGAGGAGTTGAAAATATTCGTTTTACTCTCGACGGCGAGGATTTGTTGCTTTCGCCGCTGGAGAGGACGAGAGCGCTGGCGGATGCCTCGTTGAGACTGATCAAGGATAGCGGCCGTTTTGCTCTGGAGGGGAATTTCGATGTGGAAAGACTTTCCTGGCGCCGGGAAATTCTCGAAAAGCTGGCTTTTTCTTCGAGTCCTTATCCCGAGACCGGAAGAGAGCCCGGCATCTTTGATGATCTCACGCTCAATATCCGACTGAAGGCGGAGGATAATGCCTGGATGGAAAATTCCTTAGGCCGGATCAGAGGCCGGTTTGATCTGACTATCACTGGGAGCGTCAAAGCGCCGATCGTCCTCGGGGAGATAGAGGCTCTTGGAGGAGAAGCCTATTTTCAGGACAGGAAATTTCAAGTCCTGAGGGGGCGCGTCAGCTTCTTCAACCCGACCGCGATGGAACCCTACCTCAATTTCGGATGCGAAACATACGTCAAGGATTACCGGGTGACACTCACCCTGACAGGTCTTGCCAGCCAGCTCAGGCCCGAGTTTGCTTCCTCTCCTCCTTTGCCTCCCGAGGATGTTTTGGCTCTGCTGGCTCTGGGAGAGGCTTTTAAAAGGGCTTATTCCACGGAAACCAGCACCCAGATGAGCACGGCCTCGTTGCTGTCCTTCGAGCTCACTGAGGAGGCCCAGAAACGGGCCGAAAAACTTTTCAGTCTGGACCGGTTCCGGATCGATCCTTTTCTCATGGGCTCCTCAGCAGAGATGACCGCTCGCTTAACCGTGGGGAAGAAAATTTCGCGGGACTTCTACATCTATTATTCCACAAATTTAACCAGGCAGACAGAGGAGATTGTCCGTCTGGAATGGGACCTGGGCAACGAGTTTTCTCTTGTCGGCACGCGAAACGAATTGGGAAGAATCAGCTTTGACATCAAAATCCGGAAAAGATTTTAGGAGCCGAGCCGGGAAGCTTGCGGCCTTCTCGGCGCATCTCAGTGCAGCCTCGTTTGTCCTGTTTTTTCTGCTTTCCTTCGCCTTCGCCCGCAAGAACGAGCTGCCGCTCATCTCGGGGGTTGAGGTTTGGGTTGATGACCTGCCCGCTGGCGAGAACCTGGGGAGCTTGATCTCAGTCAGGGAGGGAGACGCTTTTTCTTTAAAGACAATCACCGAAAATGTCAAGCAAGTCTGGAAGACCGGCCTCTTTTCGGATGTCCAAGTGCTCAAGATCGGGGAGGACCCGGTCCGGCTGGAGTTCAGGCTGACGAGCAGGCTTCGTGTTCGGAAAATCCATTTTCGCGGCCCCAAGGATTTGTCTGGGAGGAAGTTAAGAGAGGCTTTGTATTCGTTTCGCTCGGATAGCACATTTTCTGAAGAAAAACTCGTCCGGGCCCAAGAAGAGTTGAAAAAAGCCCTGAAACAGGAAGGCTATTTCCAACCAGACGTCAAGACGGCGGTAAAAAGGCAGCCAGACGCCCCCGAGCTGGACGTGACTTTCACGATTTCCGCCGGAGAGCTGTTTATCATCAAAAATATTGATATTGTCGGGGACGGAGTCATCTCCACAAGAGACCTCAAGAAAAAAATGAAAAGCCGGGAGGGGGATGTCTACATCCCTTCCCGGCTCGAGAGTGACCTCGTCCGGCTCAAGGATGTCTATGTTTCGCGCGGCTACCGGCGGGCGGAAGTTAATCTGGCAGAGGAAAAATTTGACCCGGCCAACAGAACGGTCTTGCTGGGACTTAAGATAAGTCCGCAGGAACGGATTGAGATTGTCATCAAAGGAGCGGAGATACCCGCGAGCCTGGTCGAGCCGATTTGGGAGGAGAGGATTTTTGAAGAATGGGGTGTGACTGAAGGAGAGGCCAGGATCCTGTCCTACCTGAGAGGAAAGGGATTTATCTTTGCTGTGGTGACGTCGTCGGTCGAGAAGGCTGAATCACAGATCCGGGTTATCCACGCGGTCAACCCCGGCCAAAAATACAAGATTCAGGAGATCAGGTTTGAAGGAGTGAATTATTTTACGCCCGACCAGATTAAGGAGGAGCTGGGAATCGTTGAGCGCATCCTTCTGTTCAACATGCTTGACGGCAAAAGGGTCTTTGAACTGCCGAGTGATATCCGATTTCTTTATCAATCCCGGGGTTTTGCCGATGTCCAGGTCGATTTGAATTTCGTCCGGGGAGATAAGCACCTGACGGCTGTTTTTTATGTTCACGAGGGAAAGCAGCAGATCATCAAGGAAATCGTCATCAGGGGGGCGGTTTTGTTCGACCCGGAGATGCTCCGGAATCAAATCAGTCTGGTTGAGGGCGGTCCCTATTTTCCGCCGGACGTTCAGAAGGATGTCCAGAAACTGGAGGCTTTTTGCCAGAACCAGGGAGTCAGGGGCACCAGGATCGAGTCCGCCACCGAAGCCCTGGAGGAGAACTTTTTCCGGGTTGTCCTGAATATCCAGGAAGGGCACCGGACAAAGATCAGGAACCTGATCATTTCCGGAAACGCCGTTACCAGGATGAGCACGATTCTGAGAGAACTTGAATTTCAAGAAGGAGACGATGCCTCTTATGACTCGATTGTCGCCTCCAAACGTAACCTGGAAAACCTGGGCATTTTTTCTGAAGTAAAAGTCGAAGAAATTCCGTTAACCCGCGAGGCCGAGAGTCTGATCATCACAGTTCGCGAAGGGGAAAGAAACTATGTCGGTCTCGGGGTAGGGCTCGAGACCAAGAACGAGCCATGGAAGTCGGCTCTTTTTGATGTCAATCTCAGGCCAAGGGGAACGGCTGAGTTTATGAGGAGCAATGTTTTCGGCCGGGCGGCCCATCTGAGCTTTGTCAGCCAGTTCAGTTTGGCTGAAAAACGGGCTGTCATCAGCTGGGAACAACCCTATTTTTTGTTTGATTTTCCCCTCGAGACATACCTTAACGCCTGGATAGAAGAAGAGGATCGGCAGAGCTTCGGGCTCGAACGGGAAGGTCTCAGCCTGTCGTGGATAAAATCTATCCCCGCGGACCTGACCTTGCTGGCCACTCTTAGGTACGCCCGGACGACGCTGACCTACTTGAAAATAACTCCTTCGGAAATTGACCGGCAGTTCTATCCCTACTCCACGACTTCGGCCTTTTCAAGTTTCATCCGTGAGAAGAGGAACGACCCGTTTAACCCAGAGAAGGGGTATTTTTCCAGCTTGGCTTTCGAATGGGCTTTTCCTCTTTTTGAGACTGAATCCGACTTCTTAAAAGCCGTGCTTAAACATCAGCACTTTTTTAGCATCATCCCCGCGGTGAATTTCAGCTCCACCTTTCGCTTGGGCCTCGGCATGGGCAGGATGCCCATTCATGAGCGTTTTTTTGCCGGGGGGAGCAATTCATTTCGCGGTGAAGAATTTGATGAGCTCGGGCCGAGGGATCCTTCTTCGGCCAGGCCGATCGGCGGGAAGGCCCTCTTTTTGTTTAACCTTGAACTGACCTTTCCGATCGTCTCTTCCTTGGCGGATCTGGCTGGAGCTGTTTTTTACGACGCGGGCAATGTCTTCTACAACCGGAGCGATTTCGACTTGAGGGACCTGGAGCATGCTCTCGGTCTCGGGCTGCGTTACCGGACTCCGCTCGGGCCGCTGCGCCTTGAACTCGGCTGGAACCTGAGCGATCCCGGACGAAGAGGAAGGCCTTTAGCTTTTATTACCATCGGTCATGTTTTCTAAGAAGAATCTGCTTTTTACTGCCATCATCTGGCTGGTCTACTCCATCATCGCTATTGCCGGCCCTGGTTTTTCTCAAGTTGTTGACTGCATCGCGGCCAAAGTCAACGCGGATATTATCACCTTGTCCGACATCAGGATTATCCAAGCGTTTGGCATCGGGAAGGGAGAAACCGGGAGGGTGGACGCCCAAACCCTTCGTCAGACTCTGGAGGAAGCGATCAACCGGAGAGTTGTGATCGAGCTCGTCCCGGAGAACATCGCTGTTACGGCCGACGAGGTTGATCAACTGGTCCAAAGGTCAAAGGAAAACCTTGGCCCTGGGGAGTGGCAAAAAAAGCTCGACGAGTTTGGGCTGGAAGCGGACGATTTAAAAGCGTATTTGAGAGAAGTGCTCGTCTATGAAAGAATCATCTCCCTCCGCTTCAGTCAAAGCGTTGGCGTCAGTCTCAAGGAGATCGAAAGTTATTATAACGACGTTTATCTGGCCGCTCAGAAAGCCAGGGGCGAAGAGCCCAAGCCGATGATCCAAATTCTCGATGACATAGAATCAGAGATTGGGAAGGAAAAGATAGAGAGACAGATCTCTCTGTGGATAAAGAACCTCCGGCAACAGGCCGAGGTCTCAATTAATGTCCGTTGTCTTGAACAGGCTTGGCCGGTTGGAGGAAGACGATGAGTCTCGTCGCCTATTTCTTCCCCGGTCAGGGATCTCAAAAAGTGGGCATGGGGAGAGATTTTTTCGAGCGCTCTTCCTTAGCCAGGGAGATTTTTGCCCAGGCTGATGACATCCTCGGATTTAAGATCAGCCAGCTTTGCTTCGAGGGTCCGGAAGAGACACTGAGGTTGACTCCGAACACCCAACCGGCGCTCCTCACGGTTAGCACTATTGCTTTTAAGCTCCTGGAAAGATCTCCGGACATGGCGGCCGGTCACAGCCTGGGCGAGTATTCTGCTCTGGTAGCAGCCGGGGCCTTGCGGTTTGAAGACGCACTCCGCCTTGTCCATAAACGAGGCCGCTACATGCAGGAGGCTGTTCCTGTGGGGGTGGGAGCCATGGCCGCGCTCGTCGGGGCTTCCTTTGACGAAGTTCGAAATGCCATCGGTCAGGCCAGAAAAGGAGTTGTCGAGATCGCCAACATGAACAGCCAGGACCAACTTGTGATCGCTGGACACAGAGAGGCTGTGGAAGAAACATTGAGCCTGGTTAAAGGAGCGCGGTTTGTGATGCTGCCTGTTAGCGCGCCCTTCCATACCTCCTTGATGAAAGGCGCCGAGGAGAGGCTGGCCGCGGACTTGGACACTGTGGTATTCAGGGCCCTGGATTTCCCGGTCATTACCAACGTGGCTGCGAAAATCATCCGGCAGGCTGAAGAAGCGCGGGAGTCTCTCAAGCGCCAGGTCAGCCGCCCTGTGCTCTGGTACGATTCGATGATTAAACTCGGCCAGGAAGGAGCGAGGACGGCGGTCGAAGTGGGGCCGGGAAAGGTCTTGGCCGGATTGATGAAACGGATCAGCCGGGGCTGGCCGCAGCCTCTGACTTTGGCCAACGTCGAAGACTGGGAATCTCTGGTTAAATGCAGGGAGACTCTGTTAGGTTTGGCTTGAGATAACAGCCCGGCCGAACCTCCAGGAGTATTCCGCAGCTGAAAGGACGGCGGCCAGGATGACCAGCCAGAGCCCAACCCGGGAGAGAATGAAAAGCGGGCCCAATATTTTCTCCCCCAAAAGCAAGATGTAGATGGTGAAGGTTTCCAGAATCATCTTGATCTTGCCGAGGACAGAGGCCGCGATGTTGATCCCTTTAGCTGAGGCCATAGCCCGGAATCCGCTCACGGCCATTTCCCGGCCGATGATAATCACGGCCATCCAGGCAGGCACGGTTCCAATCTCGACGAGGCAGATAAAAGCCGAGGCAATCAACAATTTATCCGCCGTCGGATCGAGGAGCTGACCCAAAACTGTCGTCTGTCTTTTTCTCCTGGCCCAGAAACCGTCCAGCATATCCGTGAGGGTAGCGAAAAAAAAGATGATAAAGGAAATGAACTCCCTTCCTCGGAAATCGGAGAGAAGCACGATTACCAGGATGGGGATAGCGGCGATGCGGAGGGAGGTCAGGACAAGGGGGGCATTCATTTTTTTCGAGATATACTATACCCTTCTTGAGTTGTCAATTTGAAAAACGAGGGAGCTCCGGGTATAGTTGAGAAGACGATGGCCAAGGACAATCTGACTACCCCGATGATGGTGCAGTACCTGCGCATCAAAAAGCGCTACCCTGATGCCATTCTCTTTTTCCGGCTGGGCGATTTTTACGAAATGTTCTACGAGGATGCGCAGACAGCCTCGCCGATTTTAGAGATCGCCCTGACTTCCCGCCAAAAAGTGCCGATGTGTGGAGTGCCTTACCATGCTGCGAACTCCTACCTGGCCAGGCTTCTCAAACAGGGGTTTAAGGTGGCCATCTGCGAGCAGGTCGAAGACCCGAAAGCGGCCAAGGGGGTGGTCAAACGCGATGTCGTCAAAGTCCTGACTCCTGGAACGGCCGTCGAGGTTGAGCTCGAGAACGCCAAGGAAAACGTCTTTATCGCCGGCCTGCACCTCGACAAAGAAGGTTGGGGGCTCGCCCTCATCGACCTGCCTTCTGGAGAGATGAAGGCGACGGAAGGAAAGGTCGGCGATATCAAAATCCTGGCCGACGAATTCTTTCGCGCCGCGCCCAAGGAGGTCGTCTTTGCTGAAGGCCAGGAAGAGGAAATTGATTCCCTCGCTGCCAGCAACAACATGCCTGTTTTTCTCAAGAGTCCCGTCGAAGCCTGGACGTTTGACTTGGCTCACGCAGAAAACGAGCTCAGGAATCATTTCAAGGTGCCTTCCCTGGCCGGGTTCGGCTTGGAGGATAAAACCAGGGCCGCCTCAGCAGCCGGAGCCCTCCTCCATTATCTCAAGAAAATCAGGCAAGACTCTCTGGCCCTTGTCGGGCGACTTTCCTATTTTCACTCCAGCCAGGGGATGATGCTTGATGCCACGACCATCAAGAACCTGGAGATGGTGAGAAACCTCAGGGATGGGCGGATTAGGGATTCGCTCCTTGGTACAATCGATTTCACGGTGACATCGATGGGGGGGAGGCTGCTCAAAGCCTGGTTCCTCCAGCCTCTCCTCGACAGCGCCGCCATTCGGGCTCGGCTCGAAACAGTCGAGGAATGGCTCCAGAGAACTGTGGAGAGGCAAGAACTTCGAGAGAGCCTCAAGGGCATCCTTGACCTGGAGCGTCTGACAGGAAAGATTTCCCTGGCCGCAGCCCATCCGCGCGATTTCATAGCCCTGAAGAGATCTCTTCTTCCGCTGCCGAAAATAAAAGAGTTGCTGGCTTCGCTTGTGTCTGGATTGAACGCCGATATTTTCGGCCAATGGGATAATGGTCAAGATATCGCCGAGCTCGTTGATAGGGCAATCATGGATGAGCCGGCTTTCCTGCTGACCGAGGGCGGCATCATCAAAGACGGCTACGACCGGGAGCTCGATGAGTTGAGAGCGATCAGCCGGTCTGGAAAGACCACCATCTCGCTTCTCGAGAAAAAAGAAAGAGAGAGGACGGGTATCTCTTCACTCAAAGTCCGCTATAACAAAGTCTTCGGCTATTATATCGAGGTCACCAAGCCCAACCTGCCTTTCGTCCCCCCGGATTACATGAGAAAACAGACGCTGGTGAGCTCGGAGAGGTTTCTTACGCCGGAGCTCAAGGATTATGAGGAGAAAGTCCTGACCGCCGAGGAAAAGATTTCCGCGCTCGAACATCAGCTTTTTGTCGACGTCAGGGAAAAGATTGCCCGAGAGACGGAAAGGCTTCAGCGCATCGCGGCCGCCGTTTCGCGGCTCGACGTTCTGTCCTCTCTGGCTGAGCTGGCTGCTCAAAGGAATTATCGACGTCCCCTGGTCGATGATGAAGACAGGATTTCGATCCGGGAAGGGAGGCATCCTGTCATCGAAAAAACCTCCGGCGAGCCGTTCATCCCCAACGATACTTTGCTTGACTGTGGTGAAAACCAGATCTTGATTGTAACGGGGCCGAACATGGGCGGGAAATCAACCTACCTCCGGCAGGTGGCGCTTATCTGCATCCTGGCCCAGACGGGCTCCTTTGTCCCCGCCGCAGAGGCGAAGATCGGGGTTGTCGACCGCATCTTTACCCGGATCGGAGCGATGGATTTCTTGAATATCGGTCAGTCAACCTTCATGGTCGAAATGCTCGAGACGGCTAACATCCTGAACAACGCCAGCCCCCGCAGCCTAATCCTTCTCGATGAGATCGGCCGGGGGACGAGCACTTTCGATGGCCTGAGTATCGCCTGGGCAGTGGCCGAGTATCTCCATGAGAAAGAAGATCTTCGGCCAAAAACGCTCTTCGCCACTCATTATCATGAGTTGACGGAGCTGGCCCTGACCATGAAGCGGATAAAAAACTATCATGTCTCGGTTAAGGAATGGAAGGACGACATCGTCTTCTTAAGGAAAATTATCCCCGGACCCTCTGATCAGAGCTACGGCATTCACGTCGACAAACTGGCCGGCATCCCCCGCTCGGTCATCGAAAGGGCCAAGGAAGTTCTTTTCAACCTGGAGAAACTCGAACTCGATGAAACCGGGTTGCCCCGCCTCGCCTATCGCTCAAGGCGTAAAAGAGACAAAGCCCAGATCCTCCTTTTCAAAGAGGAGAGGGAGCAGGAGAAGCTCAGAGAAATCAAGGAGGAGCTCGACTCCTGCGATCTCTCTCGATTGACCCCCCTCGAAGCTCTCAATTTTCTGAATGAGCTAAAAGAGAAGCTCAAAGAGTTCGGCCGGGAATAAGCAAAATTTTGGGAGGGAAGACTCCTTAGTAGGAGTCTGATTCATCCTCGGCGTCGAGTTCTTCCTCTTCTTCCTCTTCGTAGTCTTCCTCGTAGGCGTGCTCCTCCTCTTCGTAAGGAGCTTCGCCGGTCTCTTCCTTGCGCTGCTCTAACGCCAGGTCGAACTCTTCCCTGTCCTCGTAGCGACGCAGGTAATTGGCTGCCGAGTCGCTGTAGCAAAGCTCAAGATAGTCATCCTCGATAATGCAGAAAATGGACATGCTGTGGCCGGTCTGGAGATTGCCGACTGTTTCCACGACTTCCGCCTTCTTCTTAAGGGCATCCAAAGTCAGCCAGCTCATGATTTCAATTTCTTCCATGGCCTGCTCCGAAGAAATTAAAAGCAGTTTTTAGGAAATTGTCAAGAGAAAAATTTTCTCACTTTTCTTCCCTTAACAGGGGGTTTTTTGGCATACTTATAGGCAGGAGCATGAGAAAATGAGATGGGATAAATTCACTGTTATGTCGCAGGAAGCCTTTCAAATGGCCCAGAGGAAAGCTGAAGACCTGGGCCACCAGGAGGTGAGGCCCGAGCACCTGCTTTGGGCCTTCCTCAGCCAGGAGGAGAATGTCGTCCCGGCGGTGCTCGCCAAGCTCGGCGCGAACCCGGCGAAGATCCGGCAGGATCTCGAAGAATCGCTGGCCAAGGTTCCCAAGGTGCAGGGCGGAGAAGTTTATCTCTCCTCCTCCTTGCGCCAGGTCATGAATGAAGCGCAGAAGGAGGCGGATAAGTTGAAGGATGAATACATTTCCACTGAACACCTTCTCCTGGCCATGCTCAAGGATAAGTCGAGCCAGGCCGGACGCATCCTCGAGGCAAACGGCGCGGGCGAGGACGCCGCGATGAAGGCTCTGGCCTCGATCCGGGGGACGCAGCGGATTACCGATCCCCAGCCCGAAGGCAAATACCAGGCGCTCGAGAGGTATGCTCGAGAGCTCACCGAGTTGGCTCGCCAGGGCAAGCTAGATCCGGTTATCGGCCGCGAGGAGGAAATCCGGCGTGTCATCCAGGTTCTGTCGCGCCGCACAAAAAACAACCCGGTGCTCATTGGCGAAGCAGGAGTCGGGAAAACTGCCATCGTTGAAGGGCTGGCTCAGCGGATTGCGAACGGCGATGTGCCGCAATCCTTGAAGAACAAACGGCTTATCGCTCTGGACATCGGTGCCCTGGTCGCCGGCACCAAATACAGGGGAGAATTCGAAGACAGACTCAAAGCGATTCTCAAGGAAATTAAGGAGGCGGGCGGCGCGATCGTCCTGTTCATCGACGAGCTGCACACGATCATCGGCGCGGGCGCCGCCGAAGGAGCCGTGGACGCCTCGAATATGCTTAAGCCCGCCTTGGCCAGGGGAGAGCTCCGCTGCGCGGGAGCGACCACCCTCAATGAATACAAGAAGTATATCGAGAAGGACGCAGCTCTGGAGCGCCGGTTCCAGCCCGTCCTCGTGGACGAGCCATCGGTCGAAGAGACAATTTCCATCCTCCGCGGCTTGAAGGAGAGATATGAGCTTCACCACGGTGTTAAGATCAAAGATTCGGCCTTGGTGGCCGCGGCCACTCTTTCCAATCGCTACATTTCCGGTCGGTACCTGCCCGACAAGGCCATCGACCTCATCGACGAGGCCGGCTCACGCATCCGGATAGAGATCGACAGCATGCCGGAGGAAATTGACGAGCTCGAGCGCCGCATCCTCCAGCTTGAAATCGAGCGCCAGGCTCTCAAGAAAGAAAAGGACCCCGGCTCCCTGGAACGGCTGGATAAACTGAATCAGGAGTTGGCCGAGCTCAAGGAGAGAAGCACTTTCCTGAAAGCCCGCTGGCAGAAGGAGAAAGACCTGATCGAGGCCATAAACAAGCTCAAGGAGAAGCAGGATAGCCTGAAGGTTGAGGAGCAGAACGCCGAGCGCCGCGGCGACCTGGAGAAGGCGGCCGAAATCCGTTACGGGAAGCTCATTGAAATCTCCAGAGAGATGGAGAAGATATCGAACGAGCTGGCCGAGGTTCAGGAAAAGGGGAAAATGCTCAAGGAAGAAGTGGATGAAGAGGACGTAGCCGAGGTCGTGTCACGCTGGACGGGCATTCCCGTCTCCAAAATGCTCGAGGGGGATGTCGAGCGGCTGATCAAAATGGAAGATAACCTTCGGAGGAGAGTTGTCGGTCAGGACCATGCTCTGAGGATAGTCTCTGACACGATTAGGCGTGCGCGGGCGGGAATCCAGGATGCTGCCCGGCCCTTAGGGTCGTTCATTTTCCTCGGTCCGACCGGCGTGGGGAAGACCGAGCTGGCCAGGGCTCTGGCCGAGTTTCTTTTTGACGATGAAAGAGCCATGGTCAGGCTTGATATGTCAGAGTACATGGAGAAGCACACCGTCTCCCGTCTCATTGGCGCGCCGCCCGGCTACGTCGGCTATGAAGAAGGAGGCCAGCTGACCGAAGCCATCAAGCGGCGTCCCTACTCAATTGTCCTCCTCGATGAGGTCGAAAAGGCCCATCCTGATGTCTTCAACATTCTCCTCCAGATTCTGGATGACGGCCGGCTGACCGACGGCAAGGGCAGGACGGTTGATTTCCGAAACACCATCATCATTATGACCTCAAACCTGGGCAGCGGCGTGATCAAGGAATTCAGCCAGGACTATGAGACAATGGAACGCGAGGTCAAGAAAATCCTGGAGAGCTCGTTCCGCCCGGAATTCCTCAACCGCATTGACGAGGTTGTCATTTTTAAGGCCCTGGACAAAACATCCCTGCTCAAGATCGTCGATATCCAGCTCGATCAATTGCGGCGGAGGCTGGAGGAGAGGAAAATCAGGATTGAAGTCAGCCAGAGGGCCAAGGAGCTCCTGGCTGAGAGAGGTTATGACCCGGTTTTCGGCGCTCGGCCTCTTAAAAGGACTATTCAGCAGGATATTCAAAATCCGTTGGCTCTGCGGCTTCTCGAAGGAGCATTCAGAGAGGGCGAGACGATCCACATCGGGGTTGATAAGAACAAGAATTTTACTTTTAAAAAAGCGCCGCCCCCGGCGTCATGAGCCCACTCTGCTTTAGGGTAAGGCATGAGGTTTAGGGCCAGTCGATCAAAAGGAGAAAAAGAATGAAAGAAGAGGTAAGAAAAGCCATCGAGGAAGTTAGAGTTCATCTTCAGGCAGACGGAGGCGATGTCGAACTTGTCGATGTGACTGAGGACGGGGTCGTCAAAGTCAGGCTTCTGGGAGCCTGCGAGGGATGTCCGATGCGGCAGATGACTCTGACCAGGGGAGTCAGCCAGTTCATCAAAAGGAAGGTTCCTGGAGTCAAGGATGTTCAAGCTGTCCCCTGACGCTGTCTAAAGATGCTTACCCTGACGGCGTTTTGATTGACAAGTCTTCCTGGATTATAGTAAACATATAGAAATTATAAGGAGGTTCGAATGATCAAGAAATCGACGGTGTTATCCGTTCTTGCGCTTCTCTTCGGCTTGAGCTCTCTCGCCCTGGCCAACGGGTTGAACCTCAACAGCCTGGGCAGCCGGGCCCTGGCCATGGGCGGTGCCTTTGTCGGACTGGCCGACGATTATAGCGCCATTTTCTGGAACCCGGCCGGGATGACGCATTTTTCGACTCGATATTTAGGCTTTTACGGGAC
>Ga0172366_10001513_pt1 | contig 18035 bp, 21 predicted proteins | sample LakKivSesite69cm_FD_114533 | JGI IMG/M metagenome (GOLD analysis project Ga0172366, IMG submission 114533) | Sediment microbial communities from Lake Kivu, Rwanda - Sediment site 69cm | ecosystem: Environmental > Aquatic > Freshwater > Lake > Sediment | place: Rwanda: Western Province, Lake... | reverse complement strand
GGTCTGCTAACTGATAAATCGGTTGTATGACAAGCCTTGCCGATGCTCTCCGAGACTGTGTTCGGTCCTGCGGGCTATCCGATCAAGGGACCCTCTGGGCCGGGTGCCATGGCGTATCTCGCAAGAGAAGGTCTGTTCGCGATGGAGTACCAGTCTGTCAGGAGCGTCAGAATAGGAAAACCAGCAGCACAAGAGCTGGGAAAAGCGGCCAGAGAGAATAGGATAGTCCTCACCATGCATGGTCCCTACGCGATAAGTCTCTCGTCCGAGGACAAGAAGGTGATGAAGGCATCTAAGGAACGGTTAGTGAAGGCGGCGATTGCTTGTCACAACATGGGAGGATTTCACCTGACCTTTCACGCCGGCTTTTACGGAAGGCGAACGAAACAGGAGACGTTCGAACTGCAGCTGAAGTCGCTCACAGAGGTCATAGATATGCTGAGTTCGCAGAGCGTCCATGTGGAGTTGGGGCCAGAAACCACCGGTAAGGAGAGCCAGTTCGGTACCCTCGATGAGTTGCTGGAGCTGTCCAGCCGACTTCGTGAGGTCAGACCGACGGTTGACTTCGGGCACATGCATGTGAGGTATGAAACCAGCAGACTGAACAGCAGCAGTGATTTTCTGGGCATACTGAACAAGATCGAGAACAAGCTTGGATCTGAAAGGACGAATGCCCTAGTGCTGCACTTCAGTGAGGTGCAGCCGACCTCTAAGGGCTTCGGTGAGAGAAGACATTGGCCCCTTGGGAGCAAGTACGGGCCTAGGTTCGAGTTCCTTGCAGACGCCATGGTCGAGGTCGGATTCAAGATGGTTGTGATATGCGAGTCCCCACGGCTAGACCAGGATGCTCTGAAGATGAAGGATATCTTCCAGAAGAGGTTAAGTAGATCGAGAGGCGTGGAGGGTTAGTGACTTGGGATACCAAGATGTCCTCAGGCTGTGCCAGGAAGCACTGACCATCTTAGAGGGAAGGTCTCCGATGCCAGCTCAACAGTCTGAGCGAGTGGTGTCAAGAGCCGAAGATGACACCGACTTGGGTGAGACGGACGATTCGCCTGAATCCCAACCGGTCAGCAGGTTTCTCTCAGAGACGGATCAGATCATCTCCGAGACATACTCGCTGATGAGGAAACTCGAGGCGATGAAGGATGTGGAAGACATGAGTCTCGACGCTCTCGTAGAGAGTATCGGCGCCTTCACGTCAGCTACCAAAGAAAGGTTAAACAAGCACTAGAATGCGCGAGCTCCTAGGAACCAACGAATGCGGCAGAGACTCGTTCCCAAAGAGTACTTCAGCGTGGCGGGCATCGGCGAGAGCGACATATCAGAGCTGAACGCCTTCGACAGAGCTCTCGTCGCTGCTGGAATCTCCCAATGCAATCTAGTCCCAGTTTCGTCCATACTGCCCAAACGAGCTAGAGAGGTCAGACCGAGGAAGATAGAGCCTGGGGAGGTGACCTTCGTAGTGCTAGGGAAGGCGACCGGGAAACGAGGCGACCACATTTCAGCCGGTGTGGCTATAGCACATATCGACGGAGGAGATCACGACATCATTGCCGAGCTGAACCGACACGGAGGACCGGAGGAAACCAAGTCGCAGCTCTCGATTCTCCTGGAGGAGATGGCCGCAGCGCGGGACTGGAAAGTCAGTCGAGTGAAGAGCCGCGTTTGTGATGCCAAGATCACCAAGTCCTATGGGGTCGCCTTGGCTGCCGTCGTGCTCCTGTTATGACCCAATAGGCGACGCAGATCTCCTTCCAGTAATCCGGCAAGCTCCCTGTGGTCCAAGTTCTCCTCTGATCTGAGCAGCACGTATCTACTACCGCCAAATCCGGCCAAGAACGAGGGTACGTACGGTTTGAAACCTCTCGCCATGAGCCAGTCGCTCCCCACCACCTTGAGCACTAGGCCCAGCTTGTCCGAGAGCAATTTGGCAGCCATGATCGAAACCCTGTAGGACGGCAAGTATGGCTCGGCTGCGACCACCAGTTCGGTCAGGTCGCTTGATGCTGCGTCGCTCAACTCTTGAATCGGGATCTGATCAGGATGAACGCGACTATCACTATTATGACAAGCGGAACGCCAACCAGAACCGCGAGCACGGGGAATGAGGCTGTGAGCGTTATGCGATACTCAGGTTGCGGCACGGTCGCATCCACTTGGGAACTGCTGGAGAACCCAAGGAATGTCGCGGTTGCGTTCAGCACACTAAGCGGAACCCTCGATACCACCACGATCCCGTCGGACGGAGTGGTCGTGCTGAAGGCCGTGCCGTTCAGGAACGTGTAGGAAAGCGTGGCCCCTTGTATGGGTAGCCCGAAGATGTCCACAACCTTCAGTGTCACATCCCTCAAGTTGAGGAAGTAGGTCAGATCTATCGGAGCCTCGATTGTCACAGTCTGGTTTAGGCTGAGCAGATTGAGCCCTCCTACGTATGCCCCGGTGAGCCTTGATATGCCGACGGGCATCCAGACTGTCCCAGGAGTGACGAACGACGCGACGGTTGAGTTCGGGAAGCGTAACCTGTAGGTTATGCCGTCCAACTCTCTGTTGGCCTTGTCCTTGAACGTGAAAGTGCACAGGTAGTAGGTGTCGTACACAGCCTCCAGAGTCGTAGCCGTTGTCATGTTGTAACTGATCGTCCGGCTTGTTGCACCAGTCTGTTTCCATTGTTTAAACATCAACCTAGTCCCGGGCGTTTCCGAGATGGCGGCCGCAGAGACGGTAACTGGGCCCCAAGGTAAGGTGAACGCCATCGGAATGCCAGCTGATTCCTGGGTCACAGTTCCGACCGTGATCATGACCCCCGCAGGAGCGGCAACTGACAGGGTGAGCATGCCAGTCGCGATGGTTTTCTCAGCGACATTGTTCGCAGTATTAGCCTCGTAGACCCCACCGACGAGACTGACATGGGCAGAGAAGGTGAAACTGCCATCGCCTGCAGGCCAGTCAAACCAAACGCTCCCGCTGTCTTCAGACTGTAAGGTGCCTGAAAACACCTTGGACGCAAATGGCCCGCCGTTGATGGTCAGGTTGACCTGAACGTTCGATATGGGCGACGGACCTAGATTCTTGAACGTGACGTATATCTTTGCGGTCTCTCCTGCGACGATGCTGGACGGGCTATAACTTATCCCAACCGCGGCGAGATCCACCTGACCCCACGCTGAGGATGAGAAGATCGTGCCCCACGTGGTTGGATCTAGCGGATCGCCGTCGCTAGGCTTGACCAACAAGCTCGTGTTACCATCATAGACTCGCAGAAAGAAACCCAGAGTTTTGTTCAGACCAGGTGTGATGTCTATGTAGGGTGAGTCAAATGAGATCTTGAGTTCGGTGACCCAAGTTGCAGCCCCAGAAACGACGACTACCTTTATCGCAGAAGGGAAGGTGGGCTTCAGTTTCCAACCGCCAGAATACCAGTAGAAGTTCGCTCCGCCTCCTCTGTTCACCTCGATCATCCAATCGGTCGTCATCAGAACCTGAGAAGCGTAGGGCTTAATGTACAACTGGAACTCGTCCTTTTGCGAGTCGACGGTCGCGTCCGATACGGAGATGGCGAAGAACAGGGCAGAGCCGTTGTGGGATGCATAGACCTTGACTGTCGAATTGATGTAGACCGGGTCGGGGTACTCTCCAGTTGAGATCACCCCGTTCAGAATCGGAGTCTTGAAGTACTTTGCATCTATGACCTCGGTCGCTGTAGCCGAAGTCAAGACAGACAGCGGCAAAATAGCAATGATAAGCACAAGAAAGGCTACGTTTCGCCTTGAGAACATGTCACTTCGGTTTTGGGGCTTCATAAAAAAGCTTTGCCAACGTCTACGACTGCAGATTTGATTCAGTAAAGTAGTTTGAGTTCAGTGAGCTTCCTGTGAAGGTTGTCGACCGCCTCGTGGACCTGTTCCTCCTTTCTGGCCCCTGTACAGACAAACTTGCCGCTCGCGAAAAGCAGAAGGACCACCTTGGGGCTCCCCATTCTATATATCAAACCCGGGAATTGTTCCGGTTCATACATCGTCCTTTCCAGAACGAACGCGCATTTCTCTAGGTCGATCTTGCCGGGCAATGACCCGGACGACACTATGTTCTGGATCGTGATCTCAGGTTTGTTGATGATGTTGATTCCCTTGGTTTTCAGTTCTTCAACCACCCTGTGAACAGCCTTGATGGCCTGCTTCTCTGACTTTGCCCCAGTGCAGACCATGTTGCCTGAACTGAAGATCAAGGTGGCAGTCTTCGGTTTCTTCAGCCTGAAGACCAAGCCCGGGAACTGCTCAGGATTGTATTCAACTGTAGTCTCGTCAAAAGAGTTGACGATGTCGAACAGCTGGATCCTCTGGTTCAGGACCGCGGACGCGACTACGTTCTCGATGTTGACAACTGGCTTCTTTGCGTCCTTTATAAACATGGAGAACAACGCTAGTCAAGTCGGTTTATATAGGCGCTTATATAAGCGTTCCACTTCTCTGAGAGGCTTCCGTTCCTCCCTGAGAACCCTCTGGAACAACGGATTCTGGGAACAATATGGAGTAGAGTGACAGCGCTACGATAAGGGCGATCGTTACATAGCGACCCAGAGGCGTCATCACAGCTATTACAGGCAACCCGATGAGCTGAACCTTCAGACCGGTCCATCTTCCTAGCACGCTGTCGCCATCAACCAATGGGGTGTCGGGTATGGGATTGTGGTCACCCTTTGTCTCGAATGCTCGATGACCGTTGCCCAAATCGATGACCCGTATCACTCTGTGGATGATCGGGCTATCGGAGTAGGACCTAGTGAATATGATAACATCGCCTACTCTGATGTTCTCAGGCTTGACGCCTTCAACCAATATCACATCGCCAGCTATGAGAGTGGGATACATGCTTGTCACATACCAGGGGCTCATGTCTATCTGAACGAGTCTCACGGGTTCACTATTCTGAACGGCAGCGCCTAGGGCGAAGTAGCCCGCAACGAGCACGGCAAGAAGCAGGATTGTGGGAGCCACCGTGTCTTTGATGAAATGCTTCACCCGTACCGACAGGGACATCGAGGAGCTCACATTCACGGTTTCTTATGACTCAGCGCAGTGAGATTGGGTCCATACGATAGGACATGTACAGCTGGCTTTCTGCTGACTCGCGGGCTTTCTTCGCGAGCCCTCTCAGGCTGATGTATCCGTATACCAACAACACAAGTCCCAACACAGCTGCGCCTGGGAGGATCACGGTTTTCATGATGCTAAGCACTGTCACTGTCTGTATCGTGGGCTGATAGTACTCATAATAGACGACCAGGTTCACTTGGACCGAATAGGGTCCACTTGGCTTACTGATGACCAGGTAGAGCACCCTAGATGCATCGAGGGATAAATGGAAGCTTACGTTCTCGCCAGATGAAGAGGCAACATACTTCAGCGGAGTCGCAGGGACTGACCCGATGAAGCTGTTGTAGCCAGCCGAGTCGAATACATACACAGCGAACGACGAGTTGCCTGTCATCGATCCCGTGATTGTGTAGTTTGACATAGGCAGGGATGCGAAGTCAGGGTAGGCGTAATATGATGAAGGGGTGAGAGCCCGCGTCTGCGGCTGGATCAGCACGTCCCTCCTGAGAACATAGACTGTAGTGCTCGTCACATCATATGCTGGGCCGGCCACCAACAGGCTGAACAGTGAGATGGAGCAAAAAGCGAAAAGCACGGCACCCAGACCAGCGACCGCTAGTAGTATTATGCCTCGGTCCAACTCGTTCACCCCACCCTCAACGGAATGATACCATCATGAGTCTTGACTACGAAGTAGATCTTCCCCTGCAGGTCTGCGTACATGTTCCTGACTTCTGTTGCTACGGCCTGTGTCGTCGTCTCGTCGATTTCCTTATTCAAGAAGACTTTAGCAGAGAAGACTTGGCCGGGCTTGATTTTCTTTTTCAGTTTGCCCTTTATCGTCTTGGCCTCTTCGTCTGTTGCCTTGTAGGCCTTCACCACTCCGATAGCATCTCCAGCCACTGTCAACTGACGAGTTTCGGCATTATCATCCGAAGTAGCTGGGTCGGAGAGCTTCACATCTACCATTTCCGGCGTTTCAACTGCCTTCCTCTTAAAAAGCTATTCTGTGATACTGCAATAGCATCAAATCGAGAATATTCCTGCTTTTTCGATTAAGACGCGTCGTCTGCTCCCGTCGACTCCTCGTCTTCACTACTCTCTGTCTCAGGCTCTGGTGATGGGGCTTCCCTTCTTGGCCTTGGCCTTCTTCTGCCGACCACCATGTTGACGGCAAGTGCATGGGAGCAGAAGCCTCTCGTCAGAAACCCCTGACAGCCGCAATGGAAAAGGCCGTCAACACCTCTTATGACAATGTATATTCCGTGATCACCGACCACCTGAAACGTGTTGTGATCGATCCTAGTCACTCTAGAGGATCTGGAGATGACCTTTGCCTTCTCGACCATCTTCTCTAGCCCGCTAGGTTGTTTCTCCTGCTCAGAAGGGGTCTCGGCCATTCATCCAAACGCTTTAATGGAGGTTAATAATGATTGCCGACAATGAGAAGCAACTTCCTCATTTCGGCCATCGTGGTTCTCTTGGTCGTTGAATCGGCGGCGATAGTTGTCCTCGTTGACAATCAGTCCAAGTTCAATGACCTGGTTCTATCTACTGCTGAGTACAGATCCAGGCTTATCGCGCTGCACTCCTCTGACACGGTGTACTTCAGGCTGTTCTATGCCAATGTCAATGGCAGGACGCTCACCGTTCCGTTGACGGTGAGTGGCTCGGACTACATGGAGTTGCGGGACAGGGTCAGACAGAACTTCACCGGCGGATATGAGCAGATAGACTACAAGCAGTTCGTGACACCCGATGATCCCACTATATCAGACATAAGGACCAGACTGCGGGCGGCTTTTCCCGATGACTTGGACTACGCTGAAGCCGTCCTTGACATAGTGCATCAAGTGTACTACTACTCTCCTCCCGGTGGCAATTGGTACATGAAATACCCGACCGAGACACTCGTCGAAGGGAGCGGACTGTGCGCCCACCTCTCGGTGCTTGCAGCATCCCTTCTGAAGTCAGCTGGCATAGACACGGTACTAATCATCTACGACAACCCAGAAGCCGGGCAGTCTGGCCACATGAATATCGGCATCGCGCTCAGCACGGAACCGTTTCCCGGAGCCTACTACGTTGAGAGTGCTGGAAAAAGGTACTATGTCGCCGAAACCACGAACTCTCTCTTCAGCGAACAGTACGGCTTCACCTGGCAGGGATCATGGAGGGTTGGTCAGCAGCCGAGCTTCTTGTCCGGGTGGAACAGAGTAACAGTCCAAGCGTAAGGAATTCATCTCGTGAGGACTTATTAGTGGTCAGGTCCGGAAAGCTATCGATGAAGTCAACGCTCGGCTGGAAGGAGATAGCTGGCAGGATTGATGCTGCGCTTCTGAAGGCAACCTCCTCAAGATCTGACCTCCTGATTCTGTCCGAGGAGGCAGCACAACTCGGCTACAGATCACTCTGCGTGGCTCCATATCTCGTTGAGCCTGCTTCGAGACTCTTGGAGAGAACGAACGTCAAGGTCGGCACAGTAGTGGGGTTCACGCTCGGTTTCAATGCCTTGTCCTCCAAACTGCAAGAGATCAGGACAGCAGCACAGATGGGAGCTAGGGAGATCGATTACGTAGTGGGACTCGGGGGGTATTTCTCGGATGGAGTTGAGTTTGTCGAGATAGAAGCATCGAACCTGATCGGAGAGGCGAGAGATTTGGGGATCGATGTAGTGAAGGCAATAGTTGAGGTAGGTTACCTCAACAGGGAACAGACAAGAGAGATCTGTGCGACCTGTTCATCAGCTGGCGTGGACTTCCTCAAGACTTCCACTGGATACGGCCCGAGGTCAACGACTCCCGAGGATGTCAGGCTCATGCTAGAGGCAGCATCAGGAAGGACTCCGGTGAAGGCAGCAGGAGGTATCAAGAACTTGGAGGATGCCATGTCCATGTTCAGAGCTGGCGCTCAGCTGATAGGAACAAGCAGCGCCAAGAAGATAGTCGAAGAGGCCAAGGCGCGTGAGGGTGAGGCATAGCGACAAGAGGTGATGCAGGCTTGAGCAGCGTGTTCACCCGTGATGGAGTGTACAAACTCAGCCTTTCATACATCCCAGAGAACTTGCCGCACCGCGAGGAACATGTGAATGAGATCACACAGTTGTTCAAGCCTTTCACTGAAGGGGAGGATCAGGTTCCTTGGGCTGTCATGGTTCTGGGGCCCAGTGGAACTGGAAAGACGGTGGCAGTTCGTCGGGCGCTCGACAGAACAAGAAGAGACATGGTGCGCGGGCGTTCCGATGCGCTCGTTGACTATGTGAACTGTCGATTTGCCACCTCGGACTACTCGCTGGCGCAGATGATCTCGATGAAGATAATACCTGGCATGTCAACACGCGGATACAGTGCCGGCGAACTGGTGACAGCAGTTCAAGATTACTTGGAGCACAGAGGACAGTGTGCGTTGATTGCCCTCGATGATTTCGACTCATTCACGAGAATCACAAGGGGCAAGACCAGTTTGGTCTACGACATGTTAAAGTACCATGAGCAAGGCAAGGGACGAGTTTTCTTCATACTGGTCGGGATAGAGGACTTCTCATCCAGTTTTCTGGAGGCCTGGATACGGAACTACGTCTGGAGGACGAAGTTGCCATATCTCCCGTATGGATACGAGCAGATGCGCCAGATTCTCTCGGACAGGAGCGAGGAGGCCTTCATCAACGGAGCCATCGGCGCGGAAGAAATAACGCTGACCAGTAGGATGGCAACCAAGTTTGGGTATGGGTCAGCAAGATATGGTCTTGAGCTACTGCTCGCGTCTGGAAGAGAAGCTGATTGGGAAGGAGCGCGGCATGTCACTCCAGAGAGCGTGAGAGTCGCGCAGACTAGGATAGAACCTGTCCTCAGACCAGACGCACTCGCTGGCTGGCCTCCTGAGATCAAGAGAATCCTCAAGAGTATTGCGAATGTATCATCCTCCGACGAAAGGGCCTACTTCTCTCTCTCAGAGATCGGCGTCAAAGATGAGCAAGATGTGGCGCTCGTCAGAAGACTTGAATTTGAGGGGATAGTGGATCTGTTGGTTGAAGGCGCAGAAACGAAAGTAGCACTTGTCTCTCCTCCGCTCGGCGTTATCAAGGATTACCTAGTGAACAAGAGTTGAAGATAGACTGGGCAAAGGTCATCGGAGACAGGAACAACCTCAGAATCCTGACGGAGCTGGATCGCGGAAGCCCCCTGACTCTGTACTCTCTCTCTAGAAAGATAGGGGCATACCCGCGCACCACCAAGAGGCGACTTGAGAGCCTGATAGAGTCCGGCGTGGTTGAACAGGAGACACTTGGTGAAGTCCAGACGTATAGACTGAGACCGGCAGCGCTCCCAAATGAGGTCAGGAGTTTCCTTATGTGGATTAGGGCACAGACTTCTGGGACCGATTCACTTTGATATTATCACGGCGCTCTCGCGAGCCTCGCCTATCTTGACTACACGATCCCGAGTCGCGACCCTTCTGTTGAGAGCAACTACCCTGTCGACCTTGAATCCCAAGTCCAGAGCCATGGAGCACAAGTAGATGTCGGAGGCGACCACGCCGGTCGGGAACACGCCCCCTGCTATCAATATGGTCGCTTTTGACCCATTCTTCATGACCCGCCACATCTCGGCAAGCACGTTCTTCAGGTCAATGAAGTACGCGTTTGCTACAGGTGGCAGTGAGGGGAACAGTTGTCTGTCGGGTTCGGTGTTCGAGCCCAAGTATGATCGCATTGGGGCCTGAGCCAGATTAGGCAGGAAGAGCGAGTATTCTATCCCGTAGACCTTGGTATATTCGATCTTGTTGAGATAAGGTGGTGAGGTGACTATGCAATCCACAGAGGAGTCATCCAAGAAGTCTAGTCTCCGAGCATCTCCCACATGAAGGGCAGGCTCGGGGCCAAGCGGTTTGAACCGCTGGAGTTCCTTTATCGCTCTCTTCGTCTTGGCTCTGAAGAACTTTCTGAAAGGGGGCGTATGTCTCTCCCGCACCCTCAGGATGGCTCCGTCCTTGTATGCATATGATGCCTTGACCGCTGACGACATGAGCAGGACGCGGAAGAAGTCGCTGACCCTCTGATCCTGGATCTCAGCCACTAGAGATCTAAAGAAGACGATGTCCTCTAAGACATACTTGTTGAAGTACTTCCTGACCTCCTTCTGTACCACAGAAAGATCGGGTTTGGCGAATTTCACCGAGAAGATCTTGGTCGCATATTCGGAGAGCAGGCCCACGTCATAGTCCTGGCACTTCGCACGGCTCACGAGTATCATCAAAGGCGAGACATCTACGCCCACCGAACTCATGCCTGCCTCTCGCGCGGTTAGGACAGTGGTTCCACACCCTACGAATGGGTCCAGTATCGTGCCGTTGCGGGCCCCCATCCATTCCAGACTCGTTACTACGAATTCCCTAGCGAAGCCTTCTTTGTAGTAGAACCAGTTGTGAATCGGCGTCCGCTTGTTCGGAACGAAAGTGGCCAGATGTCGCAGGTCGTACCTCTCTTCTATCGGAGGAATCCCAGCGATGTCAACCTGAATATCTGTCATACTCCTTCAGTACTTCCGGCAGCGAGGTCAGGAGGTCCGAGGCTGTATAGTGAAAGCCCTTCGATGTGAAAAGCATGTCGGCGGCCATGCCGCAGATGCGAGGTGCAGCACAAGCAGCCTGTAGGGTGCTGGATCCTTGGGCCAGCAGACCTGATGTGACCCCGGTCAAGATGTCCCCTGTTCCCCCTTTTGACATCCCAGGATTGCCTCCCTTGTTCACCCTGACCAAGAACCCGTCTGAAATCACGGTGTGGTATCCCTTCAAGATCACGGTACAGTTGTGTGTCCTTGCGAATTCTTTGACCTCATGCACTCTGTCAAGCCACTGAGGGCCAACCTCTTTTCCAGTGAGTCTCTTGAACTCTCCCGCGTGGGGGGTAAGAATGACTGATTTCGGAGACGCGACCGGTGCAAGCTGCTCACTGATGCCCAGAGCGTCGGCGTCAACTACGAGCCTTTTCCCTTCCGCAAGGACGCGCTTGGCAATCTCCAGGATCTCCCTTAGAGAATCGTCAGCTCTGCCCATTCCTGGCCCGACTGCAACAACCGTCGCTCTGTCCAGTTCAGCCCTGAGAGAGTTGAGATGACCCGAACCAAGCCTCTCGCCCGGCAAGCCTCTCACGATCAGATCAGGTGACATCGATCTGATTGATGAAGCGACGGAATCTGGTGAAGCTACCAGCGACAACCCAGCGCCGGTTCTGAGCGCTGCAAGGGCCACCAAGGCAGGAGCACCTGAATAGAGCTCGCTGCCTCCGATCACCAAGACAACCCCGTAATCGCCCTTGTGAGAGAACCGATCTCTTGGGGACAGCGCTGAATCCACATCCCCTTGATCGACAAAAAGCGACGCGGACTTTGGTATGCCTATGTCAGCCACTGAAACCTTGCCGGCGAGGCCGTGCTTGGATGTCAGTCCCTTCTTCATGGCATGAAAAGTCACCGTGACGCGTGCATGTACCACCTTCGAGGAGGCAGTGCCAGTGAATGGGTTCAACCCAGAGGGAGTGTCCACGGATACTATCGGCTTCTTGGATGAGTTCATCAGGTCAATGATGGTAGCTGCGTTTCCTGAGATCTCACCCCTTATGCCGGTTCCGAACAGAGCGTCAACAACTGTCTTGCTCCTGCGCATCTCTTTTCTTGCCGCTTCCAACCATCCTTCCTGATCCGTGGTGATGCTAGACCCCCTCAGCTGCAAGTACCTGCTCCAGTTCAGCTTGGTTTCATCGGCTGACAGAGATTCTGGAGACACTGAGAGCAACACGACCACGGGGTACCGACGCTCGAGAAGGCTTCTTGCCACTACGAGACCATCGCCTCCGTTCTTTCCCGGCCCACAGATGACGACAACTCTACCGCGTCCCGTCAGTCTAGCTACAGCCTCAGCGACAGCCGAGCCAGCTCTCTCCATCAGCTCAAGGCTTGTCACTCCGAGCTCGGCGGCATTCGACTCAGCGATCCTCATCTCATCGGGGTGAACCATCACCCTGTTCAGATCGCCATCTCGTGGCGACCCATGGCCACGCATGGTTGCGTTTCGACTCCTCTGGAAGATAAGTCTTGGAATGTCGTTCCTAGCTCTCGTTGAGAACTCCAATATACATTGTGCGGTGGCGGGTGATCTGCGACCTAGCAACGTGTGATCCGAACCTGATCGTTAAGAGCTGCGGATTGTTCAAGTGGAGTGATCTCGGTCACGCCCATAAGGGAGAAATACTCCCGCGACAGCACTCACATGGATGGCCCGGAAATAGCCCGGTCAAGGCGAATGCCGCCGAATCCAGCGGTCAAAGGGAATCCGGCCAAGGATAGCGGGCTCTGGTTCTCCCTGATGGAAAGAAGAGACCCGTCAACGAGAGTTCGAATCTCTCCCGGGCTATCCTACTGCATTCCCTCAGAATGGAACGAGTTGGTTGCGTCCAGCCTATCGTTCGTGCACCTCTGGGGAGAGAGCCAACGTTTATAAGAGAAAAGGTGCATAATGCTTAAATAGGTACCACGACCATCTCCATATCAGTAGTTATTAAGATATCGTGAGGCGATGGAAATGGAAAGCAAGTGGGAAAGGGCGCTTCAGAGGAACATTTGCCCGAATTGCGGCTCAATTGAGCTAGTCACTGACGAGAAGAGCGGCGAAGTGTACTGCAGCAAGTGCGGCTTCGTTCTGTCGAAAGTGTATGATATGGGCCAGGAATGGAGGGAATTCGGCGACGAGGAAAGTGAACAGAGGGATAGGGCCGGAAGTCCACTGACTCCGCTCATACACGACTTGGGCTTCACAACGGCGCTGGAGTTCGGCACGAAGAGTGCCTCTGGAAGAGGCATGACGAGTGAGGAACTCAGCAGAGCTCAGAGAATGAGGGTTTGGCAGGAAAGGGGCCGTGCCATGAGCGCAAATGAGCGGAACCTGATGGCTGCCATGAGGCACATAAGCCATCTCGCTGATCAGCTGAACATCGGCAAACCGATCGTCACTAGAGCTGCCAGCATCTACAGGCAGGCCCTCGACATGGGCCTCGTGAAGGGCAGGCCCATAAGTTCAATGGCGGCAGCGGTCGTGTACGCGGCCTGCAGAAGCAGTGAGGTGCCGAGGACTCTCAAAGAAGTTGCCACCAAGGCTGGACTGAGAAAGAAGGAAGTGGCCAGAGCCTACAGAAACATCTTGAGGGCCATGGAAGGCGACAAGATGCCGATAAGCGATCCGATACTGTACATATCAAAGGTGGCTTCGAAATTGAAACTGGGTCCTGAGATCGAGAGAGAAACCGAGAAGATCCTAAGCGAGGCTAAGAAGCATAAGACTACTTCCGGCAAGGATCCGATGGGACTCGTGGCAGCAGCGATGTACATGGCGACTCTCAACCTCGGAATAACAGCGGTCACCCAGAAACAGATAGCCGAGGCCGCGAACGTGACCGAAGTGACGGTCAGGAACAGGTTCAAGGGCCTCAAGGATCTAGTCGAGAAGTTGTAGAACAACTCCGAAGACAGCCTTATCAAGACAGCTAGGATCAGGCCTCATCAGACATGAAGGACAACATGCCGTTCCTTCTCATTCTGTTGGACGGTCTTGGAGATCACGCTTACGCTGGTCTGGGAGGCAGGACCCCGCTTGAGGCAGCAAGACAGGTGAACATCGCGAAGCTCAAGGGAAGCGGAGCTCAGGGGCTTATGGATCCGATCTCTCCTGGCGTGCCTCCCAGCAGCGACACGTCTCACCTGACGATCTTTGGCTATGACCTGAAGACTGAGTATTTCGGTAGAGGCCCCATAGAGGCTCTCGGCGAGGGGGTTGAGTTGAGGGAAGGCGAGATCGCCTTCCGGGCGAACATGGCAACTGTAGAACTCCGCGAGGACGAGGCCACTGTGGTCGACAGAAGAGCTGGCAGGATATCGTCCCAAGAGACGAGTGAGCTGGCCAAGATACTCAACGAGGCGATACCCGAGGTGGATGGCAGCATGTTCAGGCTAGTTCCTCTAACAGAGCACAGGTTGGCGCTGGTGATCAGTGGCAAGGGACTTTCCTACCAAGTCACGGACAACGACCCGCACCTGGACGGTAGGCCGTTGCTGAAGTGCCAGCCTCTGGAGGAAGCTCGGAACGCTAAGGGAGCATCAAAGCTTGCGAATCTTGTGAACAAATATGAAATCAAAGCGATGAGGACTCTCAGGGATGCAGAGGTCAACGTCAAGAGAGGACATTCTGGCCTTCCGCAAGCGAATGCTCTGCTGGTCAGAGGCGCGGGCGTGGCGAAGAGACTGACCTCATTTGAGCAGAAGCATGGCATGAGTGCCTGTGCGATCGCAGGCGGGGCACTGTACAAGGGAGTTGCGAAGGCAGTCGGCATGAAGCTGATTGAGGTTCCAGGCGCGAACGGCATGCCCGACACAAATCTGAAGGGCAAGGTCGAGGCCTCCACGAAGGCACTGGACAAGTATGACTTCGTATTCATGCATGTGAAAGCTACGGACTATTTCGCCCACAAGGGCGACCCAATTGGCAAGTCAGGTTTCATCTCAACATTCGATGACAACTTGTCATACCTCATTGAAGCCCATGTAACATCTGCCACAGTGATGGTAACGGGCGACCACACAACCCCTTGTGATAGGGGCATGCACACTGGGGAGCCTGTGCCTGTTCTCCTCAGCGGACCGAGCATAAGGACAGATGAGACGAAACTGTTTTCAGAGAGAGAAGCCGCAACCGGCTCGTTGGGCAGGATCAACGGAGCCTCAGTCGTCCAGATAGCTCAAGATTCCACTGAGCGCACGGTCGAACTCGGAACTAGACCATCCCCCAAGGCCCTTTCATATCTGCCGAAGGACCTCGTACCTCTGAGGGTAACTGGCCTCAGATGAATCGACCCAGGGAGGGCTTGCCCTCGCCCTTGAGTTTCAGCTCACCGTAGACGCCATCGTACCCGGGCTTGACCGGCAGCTTCCCTTCTCTCATTCTCCGGATCACTGCTGCAAGATCCTTGCCAGCCACTTGACCCAGCTCATCGAGATCAGCATCAATAAGGACGGAGAACTCGCTGCCAAACCTGTCAACCAGTGCCTTGAATTGATTCCACACCTTTCCAGAAGAGGCCGTGGAATTCATCAAGTATGCTAGGATCTCGGAGAGTGGGATCACTCTGACAAAATCAGCAGCCCCTAGTGGTCTGAAGCCCCTGAGCCTGTCAGCTCTCTGCCGCACCTCAACATCAACGCCTTCCGTGAGTTTCCTTCCACACTTGGGACAGACACCGTTGAGCTTCGAGAACTCCTCCGGCGAGACACTCACATTGCAGTTTCTATGCCCAGGCCAGTGGTACTTGCCGTACTCTGGATAGGTCTCCACGGTCATGACCATGCGAGATGGCCCCCTCCTCCTCAAAGCCTGCAGCACAGACTCGTAATGCAGAGAGGACAATTCGAGTAGGTTGGCTTCCCTTCCAATCCTCCATGGATACGGGGAATGAGAATCAGAGTTGGACACCAATAGGAACCTGTCGAGAGAAGAGAGCGTCCAGTTCATCTCGGGGTCGGACGACAGCCCGGTCTCAAGCGCGTGGACCTCGCTTGACATCGTACCAAAGGCGGCCTCCACTGATTGATACCCGTGTACGCCGAAGATGCTGTAGTGAGGAGTCCAGATGTGGGCTGGGAAGAGTTCGATCCGATCGTTGATCTCCTTGAGCTCAGACAAGAGACTCTCAGAACTCAACGATAGAATGGGCCGACCATCTGACTGGAGATTTCCGTACTTGGAAAGGACTTCAGCGGCGGAATCCACATCATCAAGTGAAGGATACAGAATGACGTGGTGCAGCCTCTTCACGCTCTCACCGTCCTTGTAAATCGTACTGACTTCTCCAGAGAGTATGAACAACGGACCCTCTGGTCTGCCAGTCAGTATGAACAGCCCTCCGACATCGACGAGCTTCTCGCGTAGCTCAGACCTCCATCTCGGATGAAGGACATCCCCGGTGGCCACGATACCCAGACCCTTGAGCTTTGAGTAGTATGCGATGTGCTCCAAGTCCATGCTCAGGCTCGTGGCTGCGCTGTACTTGGAGTGGAGGTGCAGATCAGCGTAGATCCTTACCAATGCTGCTGCAGTCCGAGCTTCGAAGATAAAACGGTTTCAGTCTCAAAGAACACCGTAGAAAAAAGATGCCCCGCGAACTGGGTTCAGGTTCCCGGGTTGTCCCGACCTCGATCACTCGGGTTTCAGACGACATCAAGGAACGGTGCCCGAGCACTCCTGAGAGCGCCTCCCTCCGAGTGGCCACCTTCCCAACAGTTCCTGCGCCCAGTCCTGTAGGACCTAGGTGTCCTCAGGTAGACGTTCTCATTTATGCAGACCCAGCACACGGAAGGTTGCCCCACCGTGCAGAGAGCCTGTACCCGACTTACCCTCGCGGGACGCTAACCACGAGCCGGCGATTTGCTAATTAAGCTTGTCGAAGATGGAACTAGCTCTATAACGACAATCGAGTACAAGAGCACGAACCATTGGCCTCGATTCTGGCCTCGATTCTGCTGGAAGCGTGCGTTCTAGGCCTTCGACTGTTTTTCTTGTTTGGAGAAGAATCTTACGTAAAGTAGCACTGCCAGACCCACTAGCGTGAGCGGGATTCCGTACAATCCAAGGCCTTCTCCGTTGGCAATCCCCAACCTTACAAGTATCGGCTCAAGAACGGCCCCGAATGCCGCCAAGCCTGCTCCTACTAGTTCCAGCAACCTGAACCCCAAGCCCGACTGCTCCTGACTCGGGATTGTCTTGGTCCATCCGATCACGAATGCTACAACCAAGACAACAGTCGTCAGAACCGTGGAAAGCTTCAAGCTCGGAAGGAACGCGAATTGTATCGCAGCGACTGCGGCCACTATTAGAAGCCCTCCTGCTCCCCGGCTCAGAAACCTCTGGTACGACTCCTTCGATGTGAACGGAAAACAGGGGACAAGTACTGCCAAGAGCAGGGCTATGTGAGAACCGTAGAGCAATAGATCGTTGTCAAAGAATGCAGTGACGCCCAGAACAGCTATCCCGCCTGCGAATCCGAGGATGGACAGGTAGAGGAAGGCATTTCCAATCAGATCTAGATTGGATCCTTGTTCCTTCTGGGTTGCCATGGCGACCGTTCCGCGCTTGCGTCTGTTTTAACCTTTTTGGGTTCCATATGGGCGCAGTTCGCACAGGTTCATCTTTGGAAGTAGAGGCTCAACCTTCCCTGCAGGGCTCTTATCATGGCTTCTATGTCCACATGCACCATCTTGAATTGCCTCTTGGTGAAATCGACGTCAATCCCCACAATCTCTAGGAGCACTATCTTCAGACCGGTTTCATCCATCAGCCACACACCGAAGAGTTCCAATTGTTTCCTGAGTTGTTTGATTCTCGACTGCGTGGATTGATCACAAAACCCTGCAATGGTACCCAGGTGTCCGCACAACTCCAGGAGACCGCCCTGTATCTGGCTCCATCTATGGATCAAGGCCTTCTCCTCTAATTCATTCTGGTTGTATTCCTTCATCAACAGGGGAATCAGGCTCTTGCCAATCCTGACCATTTCATCCCTCTCCTTCTTCACTGTCTCAATGTCGCGCTGTCTATCTTCGTCGATTCCTGGGCTCAAATTCACCTACTCAAGAGAAATAGAGCAGTGAGTCAGGATATATGTCAATGGCATAGACGGGAGGCTTTTAACCCTCCAGTTACCCAGCGTTAGCAAATGGATGTGCTAATAGCTGCCTTCGTGAGACTCATGGTCGATGTGATTCTCTATTTTGCTATTCCAGCATCCCTATTTGTGGGCACCAAAGCCGGGGGTTACTATGACACATCGACCGGGCAATACATGAAGGCCACGAAAGCTTTCCTTCTAGTCGTCGGTTGGTTTGCAGCATTCAAGTATTT
>Ga0172366_10001511_pt1 | contig 18045 bp, 16 predicted proteins | sample LakKivSesite69cm_FD_114533 | JGI IMG/M metagenome (GOLD analysis project Ga0172366, IMG submission 114533) | Sediment microbial communities from Lake Kivu, Rwanda - Sediment site 69cm | ecosystem: Environmental > Aquatic > Freshwater > Lake > Sediment | place: Rwanda: Western Province, Lake... | reverse complement strand
GAAGACCCAGTCCAATCCGCTGCTTCCCCAGGAAAGCCCCACAGTCATGACGATAAGCGCCCCCGCGGCCAAGTGGACCAGCTCCGTGGTGCTCGTCCAGCCGACCCTCTGAACCCTGTACCTGTACACGTAAGAGGGCTGACCAACAGGCGGAGGCGGAAGTGGCGTACCCGTTTGCTGCGGGCTCTTCTCTTCTGGGCTGGACCGTTTAACCGTTGCCTGCCAAAGCTCGGGGCAGTTATGGTTCTCGGGCAGCCTGTGCTCTCCGCAGAAGTACATGCCGCAGAATGAGCACCTGAACGGGAAGTCCTCGTTTCTACCGCAGTATTGGCACTTCATGGCTTTGTCATCTTCTCGGTTAGCCATAATGGCAGAGAAGAACATGGGAACCGCGGCTTAAACTTGTTTCGTTAAGAAGGCTTAAAAGAGAAAAAAGCGGACTTCATGGTGAAAACAACTTCAGAAGGCCTGAAGGCTATGCCGAAAAAAAACATAGTTAAATGTGCGGTGGTGGGCTACGGACCCGCTTTCAACATGGGCAAAGCCCACTGCGACCAGATAAGGGCGACGAAGGGACTTGAGCTCGTCGCGGTCTGCGACGCTGACCCCAAGAGGATCGAGGCCGCAAAGAAGGACTTCCCCTCCATCGAAACGTACGGGGACTTGGGCGAGATGCTGAAGAAGGCGGACGTTGACCTCGTCACGGTCGTCGTGCCCCATAACGTTCACGCCAGCCTAGCCCTCCAATGCCTGAAGGCGGGCAAGAACGTCATCGTCGAGAAACCCATGTGCATAACGACGGCTGAGGCCACGGCCATGATTGACGAGGCGAAGAAGAGGAACCTGATGCTCACGGTCTTCCACAACAGACGGCTCGACGGCGACTACTTGGCCCTGAAGGAAGCGATTGACGAAGGCAAAATCGGCAAAGTCTTTCACATAGAGGCGTTCATGGGCGGGTACGGGCACCCGGGGACGTGGTGGCGGTCGAACAAGAAGGTTTCGGGCGGAGCCATCTACGACTGGGGGGCGCACCTCCTCGACTGGGTCCTCAACCTCGTCCCGGATAAAATCGCGGGGGTCACGGGCTACTTTCACAAGCTCGTCTGGATGGATGTCACGAACGAGGACCAGGTGGAGGCAGCCATCCGCTTCGAGTCAGGCGCCCTCGTCGACGTCCAAATGTCGAACCTGGCAAGCATAGGCAAGGCGCGCTGGCGGATACTCGGCACCAAAGGCGGGATAACGTCCGTGCCCGACAAAGAATGCTTCCGAATGGTAACATACACCGACGGAAAGCCCGTCGAGTCGCAGATTGACTTCAAGAAGGGCGAACACTCCGCGTACTACCGCAACATCGCTGACCACTTACTGAAGGGAACCGAACTGCTCGTCAAGCCCGAGGAGGCTCGGAGGGTCATAGCAGTCATGGAAGCCGCTGAGGAGTCGTCCAAGAAGGGCGAAACGGTGAAGCTCAAGTACCCATAACAAGCCTTCATAATTCCACTTAAAATTGCCGTTCAAAGTCGAGGATAGTTGATACAGCTAAAGAAGTGAGGTGGCGTTCAGTGAAGAAAATCCCCGTTATTCTGGACACGGACATCGGAGGCGACATAGACGACACGTGGGCGCTCGCGATGCTTCTCAAGTCGCCTGAGCTTGACGCCAAGCTCGTCGTCTCCGACACGGGGAACACGACGTACAGAGCCAAAATCGCAGCCAAAATGCTGGAAATCGCGGGGAAAACCGACGTTCCAGTCGGAGTCGGCGTCCACCAGAACGACAAGACGGGTCCGCAGCAGGAGTGGGTCGAAACCTACAATCTTTCTGACTACAGGGGAAAGGTGCATCAGGACGGCGTGAAAGCCATAATCGACACTATAACGGATTCGCCTGAACCCGTGACGTTGGTCTGCATCGGACCAGTACCAAACGTCGCCGCTGCCCTTGAAAGGGAACCCAGAATAGCCAAAAATGCTAGGTTCGTCGGGATGCACGGGTGCCTCCGTAAGAGCCCGTGGGGCTACGACGGGAAGAAGGGCGGAGTCCTCGCCGAATACAACGTCTACGCGGACCCGAAGGCGCTTCAGAAAGTATTCTCAGCGCCTTGGCAAGTAACGATTACGCCTCTCGACACCTGCGGTTTCGTCACGCTCAAGGGCGAAAAGTATCGCACTGTCCGAGAGTGCAGCGACCCCGTCGTTGAGGCGCTTATGGAGAACTACAGGATTTGGCTCAAAAGCCGCGAGAACGGGCAGCAGCAGTTCGAGGCCCAGAGCACAATCCTCTTCGACACGGTGGCTGTCTACCTAGCCTTCTCCGAGGAGCTCCTCGAAATGCAGGAGCTTGGCGTCCGCGTCACCGACGACGGCTACACGGTGATGGACGAAAAAGCCAGAGCCGTCAATGTTGCCGTGGAATGGAAAGACCTCCCCGCGTACGAGGACTTTCTCGTGGAGAGGTTGACGGGCAAAAAATAGGATAAGAAAAGCTTATTTCGGTTCATCGCGTTTCAGGCTTGGGTACTTGTTCCGGATTTGTTCGTCCGCGACCTTCGCAATCAGGGCTTTCGAAACGAGGACGCACTTTACGCCCATTAGTTCCGCGAGCTCAGCTGGTTTCTGGTCCTGAGTGACGAGTAACAAGCCGTTCTTCTTGGCGTAGTCGACGACGTCCTTGTCCTTGGCTGCCTGAAGTCCCGCCTCCTGGGCAGTCACAACCTCGTAGCCTAAAGTCTCGAAGTACTCCTTGAGACCCGCGTACATCTCGTCCAACAAAAGCCTCAACAGTAAAGCCTCCAACACCCAACATAGTTTGTAAAATCCGAAAATAAAGCATTCTTATCTTCGCGCGAGAAAAAGGTTCAAATAAACAGCAAGCCGATAATCTACACGGACAAAAGAGAAAAGACACCGCCAAGCCGGGGTGGCCGAGCGGTTATGGCGCAGGCCTTGAGAGCCTGTGGTCCCTGCGGACCGCATGGGTTCGAATCCCTTCCCCGGCGCCTCAACATCAACAGTAAAAGTCGGGATTTACAGTCTTTTGAAACAAATAAGAATATTTTATCAGCCCATCCATTCGCGCATCTTCTGGGCGTACTGTGGGAAGATGGTTTCGGGTTCGGCGAGCTCGGGTATCCACCGCTTCTCCCACTCCAGCGTCGCGTAGCCGTCGTATCCGCCTTCGACCAGCATTTCTATCATCTTCTTCACGGGCACGGTGCCCTCGCCAAGTAACACATATTGCGACTTCCCGTCTTTGTCGAGGACCGAGTCCTTGACGTGGGTGCCCGCGGTGAGTTTCCCGATGTTCTTGTAGGTGAGTTCGGGCGGTTCGCCGTTGAAGCGGTACGGGTGGTGGAGGTCCCACAGGGCTTTAACCCTCGGATGGTCGGTTTGTGTGATGACACGTGCGAGGACAGCTGAGTTCGTCCACGCGTCGTGGGTCTCGAGGGCCAAGGTGACGTCGTACTTTTCGGCTTCGTCGCCGATTCTTCGCAGATTCTCGACCAGAACAGGTATGATGGCTTCGACAGTGTAGCCTTTCGGCACCTGCCCGCCGTAGATGCGCATCACGTGGGAGTCGAGCTTGGCGGCGAGTTCAAGGTTCCTCTGCGCCTCGTCGAACTGCTGCTTCTTTTCCGCTGGGTCGACGACCGCGAAGTGTGAGGAAATGGAGATTGCTGAGACCTTTATGTCATGGTCTTTGAACAATTTTCTTGTGGTATTTTGCTGGGTTGTGAATTCTGGTCTGTGGCTGACGTCCAAGTCTTCGAGCAGTCCCCGGAAGTCGACGGCGTCGTACCCCATTTTGGCTGCGTTTTCGACTATCTGCTTGAGCGTCCACTTCGGGCACCCGAGCGTCGTGAAAGCCAACTTCATAAATCTTCGCCTATGGAATTGTATTTCTTAAAATGTTACTTTTGTCGTTTATGTGGTTGTCGGTTCAAGACAGTCCATTTGCGGCTCGAATTTATTTGGACTGAGCCTTTGTTTCGCGTTTTCTGAACGAGATTCGGGCCGTCACGATTTTTTCGGTCGTGAAAATCTTCGCCGCGACGTACAGCAGTACCACGGTGAAGACCGAGATGTAGGCTATACTTCGAGCCATGACGAGGTAGTCGCCCATGAACGCAGCCTTAGCTGCCAGAATCGCATGAGTATACGGAATGGCGTACAGGACCATCTGTAACGGGGCCGGGAGGATTTCGATGTCCGCGTACATCAGCACTATCGACGGTATGACGAAGATTATGTTCATGAACCCGACTATGGACTGGGCGCTCCTCACGTTCTCCGAGAAAGCCGCCACGACGATGGCTAGCGCCAAGGCTGAGACGATAGTGACGAACATTACCACTCCCAAAAGCCCGTAGCTTAATGGTGACATACTCAGCCCTAAGGCTTCGAGGTTCACGGTTTCGGTCGGCAACATGCTGAATATCGAGCTGGTGTAGTAGTTGACCCCGACCATTGAGGCTGCTGCCCCAGCGGCGGCGACGACGACCGAGCCCACGAGCTTGCCCGTCAGTATGCCGAGTCTGCTGATGGGCATCGTCAGGAGAGTCTCGAGGGTCTTTTCTTCTTTCTCGATGGAAATCGTGGTCGCTGCTACCTGCATCGCCGAGATGAGGAGCATCATGATGACCATGGGAAACCCGATGGACTGAGAGATGAAGAGGCTACTCAGGACGCTGGGCGAGATGTTGATGACGTTTCCCTTGACGACGGAGAAGCTGCTCACGGAGATGGGGTTTAGAACGGTCGAAGGGTCCCTGCCAGGGAAGGCTTGGGTTATTGCTTGTCGAACGAGCGCTGACTCGAACACGCTTATCGGTACGTCCACAACCGATGTCTTGGCTTGTTCCGCGATGCTTAGGCTTTTATAAACCGAATAAACTTTCAGACTGCCCTTCAGGCCTAGGGTGAGGTTCTGGCTGAAGCCGCTCGGGATGACAACCAGCGTCGTCATGTTGGTGTTCTGCAGCTCATCGAGGGCTTCGTCGACCGTCGTGGCTTGGGTCTCAACTAATGTCACATTCATGACCCTGAAGGCTGCGGAGAGGCTTTGAGCCATGACCCCGTGATCCATGTCCAGCAGCGACACCGTCACCTGCCTAGCGGACTCCTCGACGGCGGTCGTCGAGATGTTCATCGCGCTGCCCATGAGCGGGAAAATCAGAAGCGGCATCAGCACCATGCTGAGCATGATTTTCGGGTCTCGAAGTAGCTCCTTGACTTCCTTTTTGATGAGGTTGTTTAGCCCGTTAGCCAAGCTTTGTCGCCTCCATGAACACTTCTTCAAGGTTACTCGCGCGGTGGAAGGACTTTAGCTCCTGCGGCGTCCCTTCTCCGATGACCCTACCCTCGTTAATCAGAGCCACCCTGCTGCAGAGCAGCTCAACCTCGAGCATGTTGTGGCTCGAGAGGAGGACGGTCACGCCGTACGTCTTCACGTAGTCCTGAATGATGCGCCTGACGTGGTACGCGTGTACAACGTCCAAGCCGCTCGTCGGCTCGTCCAGAATCGCGAGTCTAGGCTTCATCATCAAAGCCCTTGCGAGTAGTAGCCTGCGACCCATCCCCTTGCTGTAAGTTTTAACCCTGTCCTTCAGCCGTTCGCCTAGCCCCGAAATTTCCGCCGCGTCCTCAACGGCAACATGACTATCATGATTGTTCAAAGAATAGAAGTTCGCCATGAACTCGAGGTACTCCCGCCCCGAAAGGTTCCTGTAGGCTCCAGCCTCCTCAGGGAGGTAGCTGATGATACGGCGGACCTCGGACGCGTCCTTCTCCACGTCCAAGCCGAAGACCTTGGCTGAGCCAGAGGAGGGCTTAATCAACGTTGCGAGAATCCTCAAAGTCGTCGTTTTCCCTGCGCCGTTCGGACCAATCAGCCCGAAGATTTCTCCCTTCGCCACATTGAAGGATAACCCGTCGAGGGCTCTAATGTTCCCGAACGTCTTAACGAGACCCGTGGCTTCGATGGCTATTTGGTTCATCCGCTTCTCCTCTGGGATTCCATTTTTTGGAAGTCACCAACTCTTTTAAACTTGTTGCTTCCGCCTGTTGCTTCGACGAAGCTAAGAGACTAAACATAAAAGGCGTCAATGAATAATGATTGACGCACAGTCAACTGAGTTAAAGTGGTCAAAGTTGAGAAGCCTCGTCATCGGAGACCTGAACGTGGACGTCATCGTTTCGGGAGCCCCCCAACTGCCAGTCCTCGGACACGAGATTCCGTGCGAAGACGTCCAAACCGTGATGGGGGGCGCAGCCTCAATCTTCGCCTGCAGACTCGCTCAGCTAGGCAGCGAAGTCGACATTCTGGGGAAGATAGGCGCCGACGTCAATGGCGACATATCTTTGAAAAATCTCAGGTCAAGTGGCGTCGGAACAGGCAAGGTTAAAGTGCTGGACGATTTTAAGACGGGCGTCACAATATCGCTTACGTACCAAAAAAACAGGGCACTCGTCACGTACATGAAGGGCTTCGACAGCCTGACCGGAGCCGATATTGACCCAAAAATCTTCGCCGAGTACAATCATCTACACATTTCGTCAATCTATATTCTGAGGAATTTTATTAGCTCAGTCTCCGCAGTCTTTTCCGAATCCAAAAAACGGGGGCTAACGACATCCTTGGACACGAACGCCGACCCGCTGAACAAGTACGCGTATGTCGACGATATTCTGGGTCACGTTGACATCTTCTTCCCAAACGATAAAGAAGCCAAAGCCATAACCAAAACAGGCAGCGTCCACGCAGCCCTCGAACGGTTAAGCGCCAAGGTGCCCATGGTCGTCATCAAACGCGGCGGCAAAGGAGCAATGGGAAGACACGACGGAAAAACTGTCAAGGTCAAGCCATACAGCATTAAGCCAGTTGACACTACGGGGGCGGGCGACTGTTTTGACGCGGGTTTCGTCTACAGCTTTCTGCACAAAAAAAGGAACTTCAAAGAATCGGTGGAGTTCGCGAACGCCTTGGGAGCCCTTTCGTGCCTGTACGTCGGCGGAGCCGAGAAAAGGTTAAGAGAAACTGACGTGCAAGCCTTCGTGGCACAGCGCAGAATGGCGGTTAAGAAAGAATGAACAGCCTTCAAGAGCTCGTCAACTTACCGAAAGAGGAACGCGCAGAAAAGGGAGCCGAGTTCACGCCAGCGGAGATAGCCTCCCAGCCGAGGTTGTGGAAGGAGAATTTCGAGAAACTGAAGCGGCAGAAGGACGAAATCCTCGCTTTCTTGGAAGCCAACGTTTTTTCGAAGCCGAACCCCCGAGTAAGCCTCACGGGAGCGGGCTCGTCTGCGCACGTTGGATTGTCCGCTCAGAACTTGCTGAGGTGGAGGTGGCAGCTCGACGTGGACACCAGACCCACGACGGACGTCATCACGCATTGGGACCAGATTTTCCTCAAGAAAGCCGACAACGTGCTGGTCTCGTTCGCGAGGTCGGGGAACAGCCCAGAAAGCGTCGCAGCGGTCAATATCGCGGAGGAATATTGTCCAAAAATTTGTCACGTCATTGTAACGTGTAATAATAATGGTGAGCTCGCAATGATTGCAAGGAAAAAGCGCAACGCCCTAACTGTTTTGCTGTCCGACGAGACCAACGACAAGGGCTTGGCTATGACCGCCTCCTTCACCACGATGGTCGTGGCAGTCCAATTCCTAGCGAACATCAGAACCCTCGGCGAATACGAACAAACAATAAAAAACCTCTCAGCAGCCACAAGCAGTCTTTTCGACAAATACTCGAGCCTTCTGAAGGACATTACAAACGGCGACTTCGACAGAGCGTTCTTCCTGGGAGGCGGGGACCTGTATGGCTGCGCCGTGGAGTCAAGTCTGAAGCTGCAGGAAATGACCGACGGCAAAGTAATGTGCAAAGCCGACACGTTCCTCGGCGTCAGGCACGGGCCCGAAGCCGTCATAAACGGCAAGACGCTGGTTGTTTACTTCCTCTCGTCCAACAAGCATACCAGAAGGTATGAGCTCGACCTGATGCAGGAAATCGAGGACAAGAAAATCGGCATGACAAAGGTCGCAATGTGCAACAAAGCTGATGCAGAAATCAAGAAAACCGTGGATTATACCATCGAGTTCGACAGAGACGGCGAGCTCAACGTTCCCGACTCCTGCAGACCAGCCATGGACGTGACGGTCGGGCAGCTCCTAGGGCTCTTCAAATCCCTCAACCTAGGGCTAAGACCCGATACTCCCAGCGAAAGAGGCGTAATCAACAGAGTCGTGAAAGGAGTCAAAATATACAACCAATAAACGGAATTGCGCCCCAAATCAGAACAGTTCTTTCAACCTAAATTATGTCACACAAAACAAAAATTCTGATGTCACACAAATCAAGCGCGTCTATTGCTTTATCGTTCCTCCGCCAGCGGGGATGAAGCTCTGAATCTCCTCCAGAGGCACCCGAAGGACCTCCTTCCGAGAGTCTGTGGGAGACGACTCAACGAACCTTTTCCGTATCTGCTTGGCTATAATGCCGCTAGGCTCTTTTCCGGGAACGAGTTTTACGAAAACCTTGGTTTGAGATGTGATGGCTTCTGTTGGTCCGCCGACGACCCGCAGGTTCTGGTCCTCCCGCTTTAAGCCAACGGCAACCTCTAGAACTGCGCCCCTAACATAGGTTTTTGCGCCATAAATCATGAAGGCGCCCTTTGGAAGATACTCGCCTGAGGGAGGAGCCTTGCTGACCTGTTCAGGTCGGACCCAGTAAACGTCAGCGGAGCCGAAGCCTCCCTTCCAAGCGTGGGAATAGGACGCCGCGAACTGGGCTGCCTCCCTGATTGTCCGCTCAGGCGGGGTTCCACCTTGGGTCTTGACCACCGCGAACGGCGCCCCTTGGACCTCGGCGTGGAAGACCACGTCGTTCGGCTCCGTGTGCTTCTTGACGACTATCTCGTTCGTGGCTTCGTCCCTGCCGCCAACCACGAGGAGCCCGTCCGAGGAGCGGAACCACCGGAACTTCTCGAACCACTCCCTCCTCCGGGCAACCGTCGGCACCTCAACAGCCTCCTCGACCCTCTCGGCCTCCGCAAGCTGGGCCTCGGCGATTTGCCCCCGCACCTTTTCGATGGCGGCTTGGGCTCCCTCAGCCTTCTTCCTCGCCCTTTTAGCCAACTCGTAAAATTCAGACGCGCTCTTCTGCGCCGACTGCTTCAGGTCCAAGCTGAAAGACTCGCCCTCAACGGAAACTTGAACCGTCAATGTGTCAGAGTCTATAGCTCCAAAAAAGATGGCTGGAGCCCGAGATTCCCTCTTCTCCTTTTGTAGAGCTTCGCAGATTTGCCCCCAGTCTCTGCCCCCCCGCTTTTCCGCCATTATCCTTTGGAGCAAAACCTGTATGTCGTTCAGGTGAAGGAAGACGGCGTCTCCAATTTTCCTGTAAACCTCGGCGTTCTGTTGCGACCCGCGCAGAGCCTCTTCCTGTTCCCGCAGAATCCGCTCGAGCCGGGATGTTTCCTGAGAGACAAGGTCCTCAACATCATGCTCTTTAGTTTCAAAAGCAGCTTTCGTGTAAAATTCGTCCAAGGCTTCGTTTAAGCTGGCAAATCGGACGCGTTCCAAGCCTTCGTATTTTTTCAGGAAAAACGGAGCAACATCCATCCATCTGCCTTTCTCGTCCACGAAAATGGATGGCTCCAGCTGCCCGCCAAGAACAGCTGATAGAAGCTCCTGCAAGTTCTCGTAAATTGCATCTAGGTCCCCCGCGCTTAGGGAAGCACACGGTTTGTCCTTCGGTACTCCTGAACGCAGCAGAACCTCCTCAGCGTAAAAGCCGCCTACGCCCAGAAACCTAGCAGCTGCCTTTACAGTTTCAAGTTGCCCGCGCTCCTTCAACGCGTTCATGTCTTCGCGCTTCAGGGTCTTTGGGTCTCCGCCTATTGGAGGAGGGTAGGCGAAGTCTTCGCCGTGGATGACGTTTCGGTCCCTCATTCTTCGGTAGCTCAGGGCATGCAGTATTTTGCCCTGCGGACTCACGAGGATGACGTTTCCTTCGCCGAAGACTTCGACGACGAGGCTGAACCGTTCGCCCTTGCACGAGACGGTTACGTCAACGATGCGTTCAAACTGGTGCTGCTGAATCTTCTCGACCACGCCGTTCCGCAGGTACTTTCGGAGCAGCATGCAGAAGCCCGACGGCTTAGGAGGTTTCTTAACCTCGTACGAGGTCGCGTGGACCCTCCTTCCCGCCTCGAAGATGAGGTTGGTGCGGGCGCCTTCTTTTCCGTGAAGGTTTAATAGTAGGGTTTTAGGATTTAGCTGGTAAATGTTGTCAACCCAGTGCCCGCTAACCATGCGGTCGAGTTCCGCGGTGACCACAGCGATGTCGAAACTGTTCATCTCCTCCTTCAACGCGCGCACCTGAGGTAGATACCGGAATGGAAACACTAAGTATCATTTACGCAATAAAGATTCTGCTCGGGGGCATCACGGCCGTCCTGTGCTTCGTTCTGGGAGTCAACAACATCCTAGCTGCGGTGGGGGTGTGCCTAATGGTCTACTTCGGCTCGGACTACATCCTGAAACAAATTTTCATCGAGAAGGTCGAGAAGCTCTCAGTCGTCACCAAAACGGGAGTCGGAATTTACGTCATCACGTGGCTCTTCGTCTGGATTCTGATTTACACCCTGCAGCAGAGCCTAGTCACGATTTAATTAGGCTTCAGCCTTCACCTTAGCCATCTTCAGGACGACACGCATGTAATCGGACAACGCTGTAAAATAGCCTCTGTCGTAGTCGGCGTGGAAGCGGCTCTGCGAGTTCTCCGTGAAATCCCTGTAATGCTTTTTTAGGGCTTCGGCATCTTCCATGTCGAGGTTGTTGAAGAACTCATACGACTCACCGCCTGAACGGTATGTCAAAATTATACCACCAAGCGCCTCCAAGTAGCCCCTGTTGAACTCCAGCTGCCCCGTCTTCTTCATCCTAATTGTAATCCGCTCGAGAATCCTCTCCGCCTCAGCGAACTTCCTCTCCGAAACGAGCTGAAACAGCCGCGTCATGTGCGCTAATGGGACGCTCATCTTACTCCACGCTCTCCTCCTCTTCCTCTATGTCCACTATCCCGTCCTCGGTAATCTTGAACAGGCACTCCCCTTCTGGAAGGTATGGGCTTGAGACTAGCCGCGCAATCCTCACAGGACCACGTCTGGCCTTACGCAGGAAGATGCGCGTGTGGCTCGTGTGCGCCACGATGTGTCCGCCGATCGGTCTGACGGCTTCGTCGAGGAAAACGTCGGGACTCGCCATGACCTGGTTGGTCACCAGCGCAACGGCGTTGAAGGCTCTGGCTAGTTTAATGATCTTGTGCATGTGCTGGTTGAGCTTCTGCTGGCGTTCCGCGAGGCTTTCCCTGCCAATGTACTCGCTTCTGAAGTGCGCTGTCAGCGAGTCCACGACGATGAGCCGAACATTGTTATCTTTTATGACCTTGTCGGCGTTCTCCAGCAGAAACATCTGGTGGTCCGAAGTGTAAGCCTCGGCCAGAATGATCTTCTTGAAGGCTTCGTCCGCGTCCAAGCCGACGTGCTCCGCCATCGGCGCGATACGCTCCGTCCTGAACGTGTTCTCGGTATCGATGTACAGTGCACCACCATCTAAGCCGCCCTTCTCAGGCGGCAGCTGAACGTTGACGCACAGCTGGTGGGCGATCTGGCTCTTCCCCGACCCGTACTCGCCATAGAACTCGGTTATGGACTGGGTTTCGACTCCCTTCCCTAAGAGGACGTCGAGCTTCTTGCTCCCAGTCGTCAGCCGCGAGACGCTTTGCCTCTTCTCCGCGAGCTCGTCGACCCTTATGAAGGACAGGGAGCTGGTTGACCTCGCCGCGTTGATAACCTCGAAGGCCTTCTGTTCCCCTATTCCCGCTTGGACGAGCTCCCGCACCGTCGCCATGGCGAGAGACTCAACCGTGTTGAACCCGAGCTCGCGCAGCTTACTCGCGATGGATGGTCCCGCGCCTGGCAGCTCTTCTATTGTTCCGTACGTTTTTTTGGCAGGAGCTTCGTCTTCGGCCATTTCAGTCCGCATATCTCTAGAGCGCGAAGATATTTAAAGTAGACGAGGGCAGAAAGTAGAGCTAGGCACAACGACTGTCCGTCCCAGAGGAGAAGGAGCCTTGGACCCAGAAGCCACAATCGTCGACGTTGCGGTCAATCTGCTGAAGCAGGCTGTCACGGTTCTTCCAGAAGACGTCAAAAACGCCCTGAAGAAAGCTTACGAAAAGGAAAGAAGCCAAATCGGAAAACTCCAGCTCAAGGTGATCCTGGAAAACATCGAGCTGGCTGAAAAAACGGCGACTCCGATTTGCCAAGACACGGGGCTAATTTCCTTCTATCTTGAGGCTGGCTCGGATTTCAAGAACCTCGAAAAGGTCGAGTCCGCCTTAGTTAAGGCTGTCCAAAGGGCAACGAAGGAGATTCCTCTGCGCCCAAACACCGTGGACCCCTTCACGCAGGAGAATCCAAGCGACAACACGGGCAGCCACGTTCCATATGTCCGCTGGAGAATCGTTGAAGGCGGCTCCCTCAGAATCACGGCATTCCCCAAAGGAGGCGGCTCGGAGAACACGTGCGCGCTGCGGATGATGAAGCCTTCTGACGGCTTGCGGGGGCTGAAGGAGTTCGTCGTGGACTCCGTCATAAATGCTGGAGGGATGCCGTGCCCGCCCACCATCATAGGCGTTGGCGTAGGCGGCGGAGCGAACATCGCGATGGAGCTCGCAAAACAGGCACTGATGAAGCCAATAAACGAGCCAAACCTGAATACACAGGCGGCCAAGTTCGAACGCGAACTGCTCGAAGCCGTCAACAAGACGGGAATTGGTCCGATGGGTCTGGGCGGAGACGCGACGGCGCTGGCTGTGAAGGTCGAGTACGCCCACCGTCACCCCGCGTCTTTTCCTGTTGCGGTCGCGTTTCAGTGCTGGGCGGCGAGGAAAGCAACGGCGGTCATCCACGCGGACGGGAAGGTCGAATACTTAACATACAGATAATGGAACGTGTTCAGTGAGTGGTTTAGTTGGAACAAATTGAGCTAAAGACGCCCATTCTGGTGGAAGATACCCGCAGACTAGCTGTTGGAGACGTAATTTACGTTACGGGAACCGTATTGACAGCACGCGACGCCGCCCACAAGAGAATATTGCAGTTCCTGCATGACGGAAGGGAGCTGCCCATGGATTTCAGCGGACTGCCTCTTTACCACTGCGGACCATTAGCTAAAAGAGCCGATAACGAATGGGTGGTGCTGGCTGCCGGACCGACCACGAGCATGCGGATGGAAGCCTTCGAGGACGAGGTGATTAGGAATTTGGGCGTCCGTTTAATCATAGGCAAGGGCGGGATGGGCGAAAAAACGTCCATGGCGATGAAGGATTACAGCGCAGCTTACGGGGCTTTTACAGGCGGAGCGGCGGTTTTGGCTTCTAAACTTGTAAAGAGGGTGAAAAACGTCGAATGGCTGGACTTGGGCATGGCTGAGGCTGTTTGGACGTTTGAGGTTGACAAGTTCGGTCCCCTTATCGTCTGCATGGACTCTCACGGAAACAACCTTTACGCGAATGTCCGTAAGAAAGCCGAAAAAACCAAGCCAGAAATAATCGGCGGCTTCAATGTTCAGTAGTTCCAGAACACGCCTCTCTTTTTCAAGGTCAGCAGGATGGCGATGAACAGAACCCCAGAGTACGTCATCAGGGTTAGTAATGGCGCCAGTTTCGCGACGTAAATCGCCGCTGTAAGATAAAAGTTCATCTCGCTGACGCTGTCCTGCATCGCGTTCGCCAACGCCTGCCCATACAGGAGCTCGGCGATGTATTTGTATGGCTGGTAAAGTGGATTAACCTCGCTGAGGACCTTTTTGACGTTTCCAAGCATTGGCGAATATAGATAGAGGTCTGGGACGCTGAATCCCCAGCTGTTCAGGGATTGCGCAACCGACTGTTCCGACGCAAGGCTTAGGTAGTAGCCGAGCTCGGCGTTGCTGGAGACCGTTTCGCCGTGCATCATCTTAAAGAAACGTGCATAGTAATCTAGTCCGCCTTGGTTCTCAGCTATTGACTTTACGATGTAGTATGCAGCGACGTAGTAGGGTCCCACGTCTGAGGGTTGGTTGCTCATGGACCAAGATTGAAGGTACCCGAAGTTTTCTCCCACCGAGTCTTTAAGATAAGAGACCGAGTCTTCCATATCTGCAATAATCGTCCCAGCTCCCTCGTAGCCTATCATGTTCGCGATTTCCATGCTCACGTACTGCGCCATGCCCTCGTGGAACCAAAGCAGAGCCGTGGGGGATATGCCTGCTTTCCAGAGGAAGTGGTGGACCAGCTCGTGCAGGGCGGTGACCTCGATGTATCCTTCGACGTACCGGGTGAGGACGATGTTGACGTTTATGTTGCCCATCCTGTTCGAGGTGAAGGGGACGTAGCCGCCAAGGGAAAGCAGAGAGTCGAAGTCTGGAATGAAGAACTGCACGGTGGCTGCTTCAAGAGTGGTGTTGAACAGGTCAACGAGGTCGCCGTATGTCCTGTTGTAAAGGTCCATTATCGAACGGGCGTACCCAGCGTACCTCGGAACCGTCTCGAAGGTGAAAACGCCGTCAGTAATCCTCACCAGCTCAGGCTCTTCATTCGCCGTGCTGAACCCTACCTCGATGCGCAGAAGATTCTCGGTAACAGGTATGCTGCTGAAAACGACGTGCGTCGAGCTTGTGGAGCTTGGATTATAAGAATTTAAGCTTCCGTAAGCCAAGGCTTCGCTAACCCTGAAGCCGCTGGGTAAATCCACAGTCGCTTTTAAGCCGTTGCCCAGCTCGAACCCGATTTGGGGGGAATAGAAAATGCCGTCTGGCTCAATAATCATCGCGGCGATTGTCACGTTGTACTGGAATTGAATCTCGAATTCAGTGCTGTCAGACGTGAACGAGAAGAACAATGCCTCATAATAGTAGAACGAGCCTCCTGCGACGCTTTCCGAGTCATTCAGAAACCAGCTGGTCACAATTCCCCTCACGGTGCTGTTTGTCCAGTCCGAATATTTCGGAACGAGAACCCACGATGACCCGCTTCTTTCGTCGGTCGTGTAAACGATGTTGACGGTCGCGTTGCCCTCGCTGTCAACGACGAACTCGTAACTGAACGAGCCGTCGGGAGAAGCGGAAGCCAATCTCAATGCTGGAATAAGGCTGAGAATCAACGCGGACGATGCTAAGAAGACTAAGAATGCCCTGCAAGCGTCCCTTGAATGATACTTTGACCGCATAAGGGTTCTCAGCCTCCGCCGGATTTTGTTTCTCGCCGAGTCTGTGGACTGTGAACAAAGCTTACGCTCCGGCAGATATTAACGTTGTGAAGTAAACCTAAAACGATTATAGGCTTAATTTTTTCAGTGAGTCAACATATTAATGACCACACGAAAATAGTATACGGTGTTCCGAATGAAGACTTATTTGACCATCTGGTTCAACAGCGAAGGGGCAGCTCCGTCGGAGATTGTTCAAAGGCTGCGTGCGATGGGTTTTGAGCCAATGAAGGGGTACTACGACCACGTCTACGACTGGAAAAAGCAGGTCAACATAGACGACGTTCTGCAGCTCAGCGACAATGTCCACCAGACCCTGAAAGGGCTAAAAGTCACGTACAAGCTGGAAACAGTCTAGACAGCCTGAAAAACAGAGCGTTCGCGAAAGCCAAGAACGTAACTTCACTAGGTTTATATTCGGGCACAGCAAGATTTATATCCAGAGATGTGCACTCGAAAGTTTTGCACATCGCTCAAAAAAAGGATGCACCTCCTCATCAGCCATGGTGAGGAGCGAAGGGTGAAAGTGAGAAAAAATCTCGCAATGAACACCACGCATAGGCCTAAACGTCAAACAGACGCTGGAACCAAATAAGCTCGACATGCCACGCCGTCTGGTGAATAGCTTGGCTAGGACGCTGAAGAAGGGCGTAACAAGCTGCGATAAGCCTCGGGTAGGCGCAAGTAACCTTCGATCCGAGGATACCTCAATGGGACCTCCCACCGCGAAGGTCGCAAGGCCTCCGCGATGCTCCTGCAAGGAGCGGGAACCCTCCGAAAGGAAACATCTCAGTAGGAGGAGGAAGAGAAACCAACAGGGATTCCCTTATTAGCGGCGAGCGAACCGGGAACAGTCCAAACCGAACCCCGCTGGGAAACCTGCGGGGGATGTAGTGTTATGGGCCTGGCTTCCTCCACCTTGGCTAAGCCGAAGTGGCCTGAAACGGCCCGCCGAAGAGGGTGAAAGCCCCGTAAGCGCAATCCAAGTAGAGTTGGGCCGGAGTCCCAGAGTACTTCACCTTGACTTAGGTGAGGAAAAACGGGAGCCATCAACTCCCAAGACTAAACACGTTCCTAGACCGATAGCGAACAAGTACGGTGACGGAAAGATGAAAAGTGCCCCGGAAGGGGGGTGAAAAGTGCTTGAAACCAGACGGTTACCGACGTGTGCGGCCTGAAAGGGCAGATCCCTCCCGAAGGAAACCGCGGCAACGCGGCGTTACGAGGGAGGAGGACCAGGGTCGCACGTTCCGTCTAGAAACACGGGCCGGGGAGTTTGCAGTTGCGGCAAGCCTAAGGGTGCAAACCCGTAAGCGCAGGGAAACCGAAAAGCACGCAGCCAGCTTCGGCTGGCAAGGTGCTGAGTCTGAAAGGGCTCGGAGTCACAGTTGCAACACTAGAAGCTGGGCGATCTAGCCCTGGGCAGGACGAAGCCAGGCGAAAGCCTGGTGGAGGTCCGTAAGGGTTCTGATGTTCGATTCGTTCCTCAGACCTGGGGTTAGGGGCTAAAGACCAATCTAGCCCAGAGATAGCTAGTTCCCTCCGAAGTGGGTCTCAGCCCAGCCTCGAGCGAGGTTGCCTGCGGGGTAGAGCACTGAATAGAAAGTAAGGGATCGAAAGGTCTCGCCTTCTTATCAAACTCCGAATCCGCAGGCGCCGTAGACCTCGGGAGGCGGGTTCTGGGGGGTAAGCTCCCAGTCCGAGAGGGGAACAACCCAGACCGAGGTTAAGGCCCCAAAATGCTGGCTAAGTGTCAAACTGAAGGGAGTCATCAGCCTCAGACAGCGGGAAGGTAGGCTTAGTAGCAGCCACCCTTCAAAGAGTGCGTAACAGCTCACCCGCCGAGGCTCATGGCCCCGAAAATGGACGGGGCTAAGCCAGCTGCCGATACCTCGGGGCGCAGCCTAGTGCTGCGGTCAGGTAGGAGGGCGTTCTGGTTGGGCGGAAGTTGGACCGTGAGGTCCTGTGGACCGACCAGAATTGCATATCCCGGCGGTAGTAACAGCAAAGAGAGGTGAGAATCCTCTCCGCCGAAGGGGCCAGGGTTCCCCCGCAATACGTCATTAGCGGGGGGTAAGCCGGTCCTAAGGTCGACCTTATCTGGCTAGATCGAAAGGGAAACCGGTTAAGATTCCGGTGCCGCAGAGGTACGAACGCGGCGACGCAAGGCGCGGTGTCTGACGCTTCGGGATAGGTTGAGCGGGGTTGTCGCCCTGTTTAACCGCATACACTTGGGGAGTGCCGTAACGGCGAGAACCAAGCGAAAGCGGGAATAGCCGTCCGTTTTAGGATGGTTCAGCCGATTACTGGAGCCAGTGAAAAGGACGCCGCGAAGGATCCTCTGTGACCGTACCAAGAACCGACACAGGTGTCCCTTGGCTAGCAACCTAAGGCGTGTCGAGTATACGCCAAGCGAGGGAACTCGGCAAATTAGCCCCGTAACTTCGGGATAAGGGGTGCCTGCGGTTTTGGCGCAAGCCTGAACCACAGGTTGCAATAACAAAGGGGTCTCGACTGTTTAATAAAAACACAGGAAGCCGCAAGCCCGAAAGGGTGTGTACGGCCTCTGAATCCTGTCCAGTACAGGTACCTGAAACCTGGGTCCAACCTGGCTAAGGGCCTGCAAACGACGGGAGTAACTCTGACTCTCTTAAGGTAGCCAAATGCCTTGTCGGGTAAGTTCCGACGCGCATGAATGGAACAACGAGGACCCCGCTGTCCCCGCTT
>Ga0172366_10001510_pt1 | contig 18047 bp, 17 predicted proteins | sample LakKivSesite69cm_FD_114533 | JGI IMG/M metagenome (GOLD analysis project Ga0172366, IMG submission 114533) | Sediment microbial communities from Lake Kivu, Rwanda - Sediment site 69cm | ecosystem: Environmental > Aquatic > Freshwater > Lake > Sediment | place: Rwanda: Western Province, Lake... | reverse complement strand
GTCTGGACATCAGCGATGTCCCCGGCCGGGATCAGGGTCAGGTCTGCCTTAGGGTCTGAAAGCATGAACGCCGTCGCCGTCTGATGTTCGGCTTTGATCTCCCCGATCATGAGACACCGGATCCTGTTCGTGGCGGGATCAACGCGACAATGGGCGCCCGTCATGACAAGCAGAAGGACCACGAGTGTTGGTGCGGCGGCTCTCCCATGCTCTGGCAGCCAGATCACTGACGAAAGCCAGTCGCTGGCGACTCTTAAATTCTGCCCTCCAGTCTGGGGAGGAAAACGGGAGGCCCTGCCCGGCCTTGGGACGCTTGGGACCGATGTCGTGGCGGGAGCGGCGGGACCAATTCCTCACAGCTTGGTCTTGTTGCGGTTGGCGATCGCCAGTGCGGCGAGCCCTAGCGCGGCGGTTATGATCAACAATGTTGCGAAATCGTACTGAACATCCGACCACTTGCCGCCGAGCAGGCTGACCTTCAGGATCGGATTGATGATGTAATAGGTCGGGAAGAGCTTGCCGATCCACTGGGGGATGCCGGGGAAGAGGATCACCAGGGCAGGGGCAAAGAGGAGGATGTTCGCGCCCTTGGCCGTGCCGTACAGCTCGGTGAAGTTGCTGAAGGAAACGCCGAGGATCACGCCCAAGAAGACCGCGAACGCGCCACCCAGTAGCATGAAGGGCATTATCAACCCAAGGTAGGCCGGCGAAGTGATCCCATTGAGCACGAACGTGAGTGAGGTCGCGATGACGGCCATCAGATACCCAAGAAGGGCCTTCGCCGCTATGAACTCTGTGACCGTGGCGGGGCTGACCGAGAGAGCAGCGACAGTCCTGGTCTCACGTTCCTCAACTATGCCCAGCGAAGTCAGAAAATAGCCGCTGATCATGATGACCGCGAGGAAGATGAAGGGCGTGATCCTTTCCTTCATGCTCAGTGCGATCTCGTCCCCGAGGACGGTGTTGTTGAATTCGATGGGAACCTCCTGCCCGGCCATCTCCCGGACCAGCTTCGAAAGGGTGTTCTTGATCGCAAGGCGATGGGACGCGTAGCTCCTGCCCGAGAACTTGACCTCGAGCTCGGGTGATTGCCCCTTTGCCAGCAACTCGTCGAATCCGGAAACGAGCTTGACTCCGCCGTCAATCGCCCCCGCCTTCACGGCGTTCAGCAGAGCGCTCTCGTCGGAGTAGGTCCTGACGATCCAGCCCTCAAGGTCCTTCGCCAGAGGAACTAGCCGGGATCCGTCCATGTCGTAGATCCCGACCTTGGGTTGATCCTTCGCCAATCCCCCGAATATCAGACTCAGCAATAGAGTGTAGACGAAGGGCGAGACGACTACGAAGATGAAGATGGTGTTCCGGCTTCCGGCCTTGACGTCCTTTGCCATTATGGCGGTGACCGACTGAAGTCTCACTGATACTTCCTCCGAAGCACGGTCACCCCGGCCAACAGCACCACCACATCAAGGGCAGCGAGAATGGTCAAGTTCCCACCGATGTCCCGGAGGCCGAGTCCCTGATTCAGGATCTTGTTGAAATTGTCTGCAAGATAGTAGGAAGGCAGGACCTTGATCACAGGCGAAGAAGCCGCCGGGTATATCACGGTGACCGGGGGGATGAGCATTGCGATGTATATCAGCATCATCCAGGAGAACGAGGACATGATATCCTTCGCCGGCGCGGACACAAGGAAGGCAAACCCGGTGGCCAGCAGCGCCCCAACAAGCACGGTCAATAGCAGGGCGAGGGCATTTGTGGGAAGCTGCCCCATCAAGGTCAGCACGAGCATCCCTTCAACGGAGGCCAGGGTGGTGCCAACGATCGTCTTTGCAGCAAAGACTTGCGCAGAGGTCGTGGGGGTGACAAGTATCGCATGGATTGCCCCCGTCTGTTTCTCCTCTACGATCAGGAATGAGAGCGAGATGAGTTCGACCATCAGGACAAGGGTAAGCCACATCGGCTTCGCCTGATCCCTGAAGGCGATCTGCTTGCCGGCGAGGTCCTCGCCCAGAATCTCGGTCTCGAGGGTCACGGGAAGCTTTCTCCCGGCCAGGATAAAGGAAAGCTCCTCCATGAGGGCGCTGATGGAATCGCGGGCCTCCCTCGGAACCACGGACGAGAAGATCATGTTCACCTCCGGCTTGTCGCCCAAGAGGAGCCTCTGCACGAAGTCGGGCGCCAATTCTATGCCAGCCGAAACGTCCCCCTTCTCGACGGCGTCTCTGAGCACATTCGTGCCATTGTAGCTTCTGATCTGAAGAGCCGTGCTTGAAGCACCCAATTGAGCAAAGGCCCCCTCCAGCCCGGGGGCGCTGACCCCGAGGACAAGGGTCTCCTCCACCTTCGAAGGCATGAGGGCGTAATAGGTGGGTATCATTACCACAACTAGGATGGTCACGACTAGCGACAGCCGGTTCTTGAAGAGTTCGGAGAAGTCCTTTCTGATGAGCGCGGTCATTGCACCCAGGCCGATCGCTACAACCCCCTTCCCGTCACCTTGATGAAGATCTCCTCGAGAGTTGCCTCCGACGTGTGTATCGTATCGAAATCCCCTTTCTCCAGGATCGCCTTGATCTTATCTGGGGTACGTGGATCATCAAGGGGTAACTCCAGCTCCTCACCCTCCCGGCGACCTTTGGGCCTCACCTTCACTGACCTCTTTCCGTACTTCAGCTTCAGATTCTCGGGGGTGTCCAAAGCAACGATCCTGCCATCGTTGATGAAAGCCACCCTGTCGGACAGCTTGTCGGCCTCCACCATGGAGTGGGTGGTGAGGAGTACCGAGGCCCCCCTCTCTTTCTCCTCCCGGATGATCTTCCTGATGTTCTCCGAGGAGACTGGGTCCAGGCCGTCTGTCGGCTCATCCAGGAAGAACACATCGGGGGAGTTGACAAGGGATCTGGCGATCATTAGCCGCTGCCTCATGCCCTTAGAATAGTTCTCCACGCGCTCATCCCCTTTTCCGCCCAGGCCGACCCTTTCCAGGATGGCCTCCGCATCGATCTTGACGCCGAAGAGCTTCGCGAAGAACTCCAGGTTGCCCCTCCCTGTCATCCTAGGATAGAGGTTCTTCTCCTCAAAGCACACACCGATCTTCGCCGCGGCCTTCTTTGACTCCTTTGCCATGTCAAACCCCAAAACCCTTGCGATCCCGGATTTGGGCTTCAGTTGCCCGGTCAGAAGCTTGACCGCTGTGGTCTTGCCCGCCCCGTTGGGTCCCAGGAACCCGAGCACCTCGCCCCTTTTCACCTCGAAGGTGACGTCGTTCACGGCCACTAGGTCCCCGTAGGCGAAGACCACATGATCTGCAACTATTGCAGCTTCCACTCCAACTCACCCTTCGAATGCCCATCAGCGCCGAGGATGGGCAAGGTCCATGGACATCCGCTCTTGGGCGGGCCTAAAGCTGTTGCACTAACGTGCGGCCCCCCAGTCGGATGGCTAGGGGTGCGCTGGTCAACGTCCCACGGGCCGTCCATTGATGAATCCCCAAGCTGACCCTGACATCAGCAGACGCATCGTCACATTAATATTCCATTGGCGGTTGGCTGTTTCGAGGATTGGCATGGAAGAAGGGAAAGAGGTTGGCAGGATTACGCACTTTTTCTCCAAGATCGGTGTGGCGGTCGTCGAGCTGACCGGCACGCTCAACGTGGGGGACACCGTGCACATCAAGGGTGCGCACACCGACTTCAAGCAGGCAATCAGCTCCATGCAGATTGAGCACAAGCCCATTCAGACGGCGAAGAAAGGGCAATCCATAGGCCTCAAGCTGGATCAGAAGGTTCACGAGAACGATGTCGTGTTCAAGTGAGCTGGCGACCTAGCCCGTAACATCTTGGTCGAAACCAGCATCCCCTGCCTTTCACCGCGCCTACGACAGCCATTTTTCTGTGCGTGTCCGCCATGCAAGGGAGATGCCACAAGAACGAGTCGTGAGGATCGGGCTGATCGGGGCGGGGACGGTCGCGGATTATGGGCACCTGCCTGCCCTGAAAAGGCTCCCGGGCGTCGAGCTCGTGGTGGTTGCCGACATTTCCAGGGCGAAACTCAAAAGGGCAAGGGAGAAGTTCGGCATCAAGGGAGTCCTGGACTACCACAGGATGCTGGAGATGGAGGACATCGAGGCGGTCTCGATCTGCACCCCCGTCGAGACGCATAGGAGGATCGCCGAGGACGCCCTGGTGGCGGGAAAGCACGTCTTCTGCGAGAAGCCACTCGCGGCGACGATCGAGGACTCGTGGGCAGTCGTACAGGCGGCAAGGAAGGCAGGCGCCGTGTTTGGCGTGGATTTTCACCTTCGGCTGTCAGAGGACATGATGGCAACCAAACGCTACATAGACTCACGCGAGATAGGCCGCCTGGAGATTCTTAGATTCGTGATGAACTGGGGCTGCCACGGCCTCAAGGGACCCATGGGAGGCAAGAGGCGAGCGTCCCTCATGCGCTCGGGCGGGCCGATGCTGGACAACGGCGTTCACTTCTTCGACCTCATGAGGTGGTTCAGCGGATCCGACATAGCCCAGATGACTGCGGAGGGCCAGTGGGTCGAGCGCCAGTACGAGTATCCCGGCCACGTCATCTCACTGTCCCGGTTGGAATCGGGGGCGATGGGCCTTGTGGAGATGAGCTTCGTGTTCGGCCACACCACCAAGGACCTGCCCGCGTCCTCGCGGATCGAGATCATCGGGTCTGAAGGGGTGATCGCAAATGGCAACGTCTACACCCGTGACGGGCATATTCAGCTGCCGCTCGGCCGTGAGAAGAGGTTCGACCGTGCCTACACTGAATTTCTTTCCTGCGTCAGATCCGGGACCATGAAGCATAGCCCGCTGGCGAATGTCGAGGATGGCGCAAAGGCCACGGAGGCCGCCCTCAGATCGATACAGCTAGCAATGGAAAGGAGGGCATTGCAGGGCTCCTGACTCAGGCTCACTGGACCATCGAGACGTTCATGTTCACGGTTGAGGTCGGGGGTCCGTCGTATGACTCCGAGCCCGGCGGAAACAGAGATCCGATGCTATCGATCGTCTCGAATCCCTCGATGACCTTGCCGAAGACCACGAACGGAGGATCGAACTCATCAAGGCTGGGGTTGTCCTTGAGGTTGATGTAGAACTGGCTTGATGCCGAGCCTGGGTCCTGGCCCCTGGCCATGGCGATCGTGTACTTCAGGTTCTCAAGCCCGGTATCCTCCCACGATATCGTCTTGCCCGACCCCCCGGTCCCATTCCCAAAGGGATCGCCTCCCTGTATGACGAAATTCTGGGCTACCCTGTGGAAGGTCAGACCGTTGTAGAAGCCCTGCTCGACGAGGTCGATGAAGTTGCCGGCTGTAACCGGTGCCCTCACGGTATCCAGCTCGACCTTGAAGGACCCAAGGCTGGTGTTGAAAAGCGCGATGGGCAGCTTCTCCTCAGGCAAGGGGCTGAGCCTCATCTGCCACTGGTCGAAGCTGGAACCTATCACCCAGCCTGCCGTGCTGTTGGTGTTCAGCCCTGTGTATGACGCAATCACCGTGTAGGTTGTCGAGTTCGTCAAGTTGGTCACGCAGACCCACCCGGTGGCGTTGGTGATCAGGTTGCCCGTGGCGTACGAAGAGTTGTAGAGCTTGACGGTCGCCCCGCTGACCGCGTCGCCTGTCCCGTTGACGACCTGTATGTAGACGCTGTAGTTGTGTAGCTCGGGGCTGGGGTTGAAGATTAGATAGTATGCCGCCACCACGGCGACCAGGATGACCAGGGCGATCATGACTATCCTGGTGAGATTTCTCGTCACTTTCCTGCGCCACTTCCCGGGCCGCCCCCTTGGCCGTTCCTCCTGGGTCGGCATTTCTTTGGAGTGCGCTCTGCTCATATGCCGTCTGAGCCTGGACTCCTTGACATTGGCCCCGCACTCGGGACACACGACGATCTCATCCTTTGCCACGCCAGAAGACCTCCTTGACCATAACGACCGGCTGGCAGACTCTAGGAGCAGAGGATCTCAAGCACCCTAGCGTCCCTGCCCTCTAGCTCCAACTCAACCGATAGCCTGTCGCCCTCCAACGTCCACTTGCCCTCCGAAACGTTCGACGCCTTCGCGAATCCGAGCTGTGAAAGGTCGAGGTTGATCACCTTCACCATCGCCTTGGCCTCTAGATTGAAAACGTTCAGCACCAGCCGCTTCTCGCCCGGCAGGCGGTGCAGGTGCACCTCCTCCTCAAGCCCCAGGAAGATCCCCTGGGTGTAGAACTTCCTCAGCCGCATGTAGGTCCGCATGGCCCGTTTGTGCGCGTCCCAGACCTTGGGATCCATGTGCTTGCCGCCGATGCCCAGGTGCCTGCAAGTTGAAGCATACCACCAGAACTCAAGCGCGTTCTCGTTGTCCTTCCTCAGGTCAATGTGGATGTAGAGGGGCAGCGAGTATGCCATGTTGTAGTAGTACAGGCTCACGGCCCTGCCCGAGATCAGGTCATCCATGGGATCCCACATGTACTCGAAGGCCCAGCCCTCGTCGAAGGAGGGGCCCACCCCGTGCAGGTAGTGCATCGGCGCGTACCTCTCGGGGACGCCCGCCAGGATCGGGTCGTGGAGTTCGATGATGAGGGCCGGGTTCATCCTGTGAACAGCCTGGATCAGCTCCAGTACCGCCCTGCAATGCTCGGACCTTGTCAGGGGAATGGAGTGCCCGTGCGAAGCATCCCAGCACGGACCCGTGAAACCCGAGCCGTCGTACATGTAGTAGGCGAAGCCCGCCTTCGCCAGCTCAATGAGCCTTTGCTTCTTTGTTTTCAGATAGGCCGGGGAGGTACCGCAGAGCCCTTCCTGCATTGCGCCCTCCCTGTCCCTCTTGTGGGCTTCTAGTGGATATGCGGTGACATCGCACCAGGCGGCAAGCGGCATGTGAAGGGAGACCTTCAGCCCGTACTTCTCGCCCATCAGCTTGACAAACTCCTTTGCATCCTTCAATCGGTAGGATGCCCATATGGAGGAGCCAAATGCCGTATCCCAGCCGGGATCCAGATAGAGGGCCTCGCACCCGACTTCCCGGGCCTTGGCCGCCTCGTCCTCCATGTGTGCGAGGGTGTACAGTCTTCGCCTGTTCTCGAAGCTGTCGCCTTGCCACCAGAGGGGGTTGTCGTACAGCTCGTTCCAGTGGACCGGTGGGTCAAAATCCCGCGGAGTCTTGTGCCCGAGGGACTCCATGTAGTTCCGGAAGGCGTAGTAACCCTCCCTCAACCCCCCTTGCACAAGAACGTATCTGGTAGCGGAGAAGCTCAACCGCGAGCCGGGCTCAATCCGCGTGCCCTCCTCCGGGTCGCCGTGCCAGACGCAAGCTCCACCAAACCGGATCGCCGCCTTGCCGCCCACTTCCTCCGTGGAAAGAATCGAAAACTCGATCAGCTCAGGCGCGTGCTTGGCAACCAGCAGGGAGGTATCGCCATATGTCCATATCCAACCTTCGGCTCCGAACTCCTTGGTCGCCTCCCTTTGCGGCCATCGAGGGCAGAAGAAGCCGTGGTTCATGGCGATCTCATCAAGGGAGTACTCCTGATACTCGCCACGCGTCCCCCGCAGATCCCGCCTGAAGGGGACGCTTATGATCCGGCAATCCCGAGGGGCTTCGTCATCCAGGGACCGCGCGAAACCCATGGCCAGACCCGGAGTCGCCAAGTCGTCCGAGCCCTGGTTCTCGACAGTCAAGACCTCCTCGATGTAGGGCTCGTTCTGGGGAACCTGGAACCGCTGTGCTATGACGGCCGGGCCGATCTTCCCCTTCAAGGTGAGAGTCAGGGAACCCTTGGCTTTGGCCCGATCAGCGCCCAGAAAAGCTGGAATCTCCCACTTGCCTTGGACCCGGTAGAGATAGGGGAGGTCGGCATAGGTGAGGGAGGTATGCTTGGAAAACAACATGTTCGGTTGAAGCCCCTTTGAAGTGTCTACCGCAAGCGAGAGGAACCGGTTGCCCATCTCCAGTCCACTTGGCCTCTCGACCAGGTAGCTGCCTTCGCCTTCCATGATGCCCCAGACGGACAGGCGCCACTGATAAACATAATGACACCGCGTCGGCGTCGGGCCCAATCTGTTGCCAAGAGTCCAGTCGTCTCCTGGCCTGTTCGGCGGGAAACCCCCAACGCTATGCACTAAAGTGGGCATGAAAGATTTAAATGGTGCATCGATGCACCAAAGTGATCAGTCCAAGGTGACGCAAACGATGGCAGCTACGAAGATACTGCTGGACGAGGAAGAGATACCGAAGCAGTGGTACAGCATACTGCCCGATCTACCAAAGCCCCTGCCTCCGACAATCGATCCGAAGACAAGGTCGCCAGGTGGCGGGATAGTGCCGCAAATCTTCCCGAAGCAGATACTGGCGCAGGAATTCGGCCCGGAGCGATGGGTAGACATCCCAAGTGAGGTCAGGGACATCTACAGGCTCTGGAGGCCCACCCCGCTGTTCAGAGCAGTTGGCCTAGAGAAGGCCCTCAAGACGCCCGCCAAGATATACTACAAGTACGAGGGGGTCAGTCCTCCCGGAAGCCACAAACCCAACACAGCCGTTCCCCAGGCCTTCTACAACCTCAAGGAAGGCGCGGAGCGCATGGCCACCGAGACGGGCGCCGGCCAGTGGGGATCCGCCCTGGCATTCGGCTGCATGCTGTTCGGCCTGAAATGCACGGTGTACATGGTCAAGGTGAGCTATGAGCAGAAGCCCTACAGAAGGATGATGATGGAGGCCTTCGGGGCGGATGTGTACGCAAGCCCAAGCAAGCACACCAAGTCCGGCCGCCAGATCCTGAAGGAGGATCCCAACAGCCCGGGCAGTCTGGGGATCGCCATTAGCGAGGCCGCAGAGGACGCGCTGGTCGACGAGAAGGCCAACTACGGCATAGGCAGCGTCTTCAACCATGTCCTGATCCACCAGACGGTGATCGGGCTGGAGGCAAAGAGGCAGCTGGAGATCGCGGGCGACTACCCCGACGTGGTGTACGGCTGCATAGGCGGCGGAAGCAGCTTCTCCGGTCTCATGTGGCCCTTCTACTACGACAGGGTGTCCGGCAAGGCACCGAAGCGTGCCCGCTTCGTTGCCGTTGAGCCAACGGCCTGCCCATCCGTCACGAAGGGTGAGTACACGTACGACCATGGGGACACGGCAAGGTTGACGCCGTTGGTCCCAATGTACACCTTGGGCCACGACTACATCCCGCCCCCGATCCACGCTGGCGGCCTGCGCTACCACGGGATAGCGCCCACGATAAGCCGATTGGCATCAGCGAAACAGATAGAGACGGTTGCCTACAACCAGGTGGAAGTCTTCGATGCCGCCAAGCTTTTCATCAGGAGCGAGGGAATAATCCCTGCGCCTGAGCCGGCACACGCCATCAAGGCGGCGATCGACGAAGCTATCAGGTGCAAGAAGACCGGCGAGGAGAAGACGATCCTCTTCCTGCTGTGCGGCCATGGATACTTCGACATGAAGGCCTACGATGAGTACTTCGGGGGCAAGTTGCGTCCGTACGAGTACCCGAAGGAGAAGGTCGAGGCCTCGATGAGAAGACTCAGGCAGCTGTACCCGTGGCTGGACCAGGTCAACAAGCTCATCTGAGCCAGATCGTTTGCGGCAGGGAACCCGATCGACAGACCCGGGGAGGCGACGGCGCGAGGCCAACGTTTCCCCGATTTTTCTCCTTGAGGATCTCTGAGCCCCTGATCAGCATGCCCGTTGCGAGGGCGCCCCTCATGGGGTCGGAGATGAGGCGTTGAACGAGAAGGCTGACGTCATGAGTCAGCGGATCGTCCCAGAAGGAGGCTCGGTGAAGCGAATCGGGCTCATCGTCAACCCAATCGCCGGAATGGGGGGAGCGGTTGCCCTGAAGGGGACCGACGGGAAGGCCGTGCTGAGGAGGGCCCTAGCCCTTGGGGCAAAGCCGATTGCGCCTGCGAGGGCTCAACTCTTCATCTCCCAGCTGGCCCCGGTGCACGGTAAGATCGGCATTGTCGCAGGCGCAGGAAGCATGGGGGAGGAGGCGGTCCGAAGATGCGGTCTCGAGTACGACATCCTCGGCAAGAGAAAGAAGGAAACAAGTGCCGAGGACACAAAGGCGATCGCAACGGGTATGGCATCCAAGGGCGTGGACCTTCTGGTGTTCTGTGGAGGGGACGGGACCGCCAGGGACGTCCTTCACGGAGTCAACTCCACCGTGCCCGTTCTGGGCGTTCCCACGGGGGTCAAGATGCACAGCGCGGTTTTCGCGGTCGACCCGAGGGCGGCGGCAAGGATTGCCATGGAGTTTCTCGGGGCCGGGCTCCCCCTCAGGGAGGCGGAGGTGATGGATGTGGACGAGGAGGCCTTCAGGGAAGGTCGCGTATCCGCGGTCCTTCACGGCTACATGCTGACCCCATACGTGCCAAACCTTGTCCAAGGGATGAAGATGGCCAGCCCAACGACCGAGAGCGAACTGCGGAACCAAGCAGCCATAGCCGTCTACATCATCGAGAGAATGAAGCCCGGCACCGTCTACATCCTTGGGCCCGGCACAACGACAAGGACGGTGGCCGATCTTCTCGACCTCAAGAAGACCCTCCTTGGGGTTGACCTTGTATGTGACCAGAAGATGGTCCGCGCCGACGCAAACGAGGAGCAGATCCTCAAGGCAATCCACGGGAGGCCCGCCCAGATCATCGTCACCCCGATAGGTGGCCAAGGCTTCATCTTGGGAAGGGGGAATCAGCAGATTAGCCCGCAGGTCATACGGCAGGTCGGCCCGGGCAACATATTGGCGGTCGCCACCGAAGGCAAGATGCGAGGCCTGAGGGCCCTGAGGGTCGATACGGGTGATCCTAGTCTTGACGATGCCCTTCGCGCCACCTCCCTCAGGGTCGTGACCGACTACGGGGCAGAACGCCCGATGCCGGTTGAGTAGGGGATCCCCCACTGTGCCGCACTGAGGCAACCGGCACCGGTGACGAAAAAGCCTTTAGTGCCAGCGCCCTCTGTTTGAGGGGTGAAGGAAATCGCTCAAGTTGTGGATCTGGGTTGGTGTCCCTTCTGCGGGGGAAAGTTCAAGATGTCCGCCAAGACGAAGGAGGCATTCTTCGAAGGCCGCATCTTCAGAATCCATCGCGATGAGTACCGCGAATTCCACGAAAGGGGGATGCTCAAGTACCTGGAATCGCCGCGCTCCGGGTGGTTATCGCAGGATACCATGGATCTGATCTTCCTCGGGGCAACCATTCCGATTGGCATAGCAGTGCTTGTGATTGCGGCACAGTAGTTGGCGTCCTGCAGGACCGCGCCAAGCGATCGAGGCTCAGGGGCTGACCGCCGTCCAAGAGGCCATCGACATTTTTATCAGGACGAGTTGCCTAAGGCCGGCCGGTGCATACTGTGAAGCTGGAACCTGAGGAGCAGGGACTTTTCGAGGCCTTCAAGGAGATCCCGGTTGTTGATGCACATGAGCATCTCCAGCCAGAGAAGGTCAGGACCTCCCAACACATGGACGTCTTTGACCTATTCGTCCACTACACCCGCACCGACTTCCTCTGCGCAGGGATGACCGACGAGCAGTGGAACCAGATGCACAACCCGGAGATACCCGAGGGGAAGCGATGGAGGATCCTGTCAAAGTACCTCAGGGAGATCCGTTACGGTTCATATGCCAGGCCGGCCTTCATCTATGCAAAGCACCTCGGCTACGACGACATCACCGAACGCAACTACAAGGCGATATCGGAGAGGCTTCAGGCCGACAACAAACCGGGCATATACAGGAAGATTATGGTGGAGATGTGCAACATCAAGGCCGCGCTCAGCCAGGCAAGGCGCACCGACTTCGATCTGGACTTCATGATACCCGTGATGCCGATGGACATGTACGACGACGTCAGGTCATGGGATGTTGTGGAGAAGAGGGCAGCCGAACTGGGCGAGAAGGTCAACACGCTCGACGACTACCTGGGGCTTGCGAGGAAGGGGCTTAAGAAATGGATCAAGGAGGGCACGGTGGGCCTGAAGATGGTCTCACGGCCCTACTGCCTTCCCGACAGGAACCAGGCGGTGGGCCTTTTCGACGAGCTGAAACACAAACCAGAAAAGAAGCTGCCCGAGATGAACCCCTTGAGGGACTACCTCATGGAGCAGCTGCTGGACCTGGCATCTGAGCTGGGCCTGGTGGTGGCCGTGCACACCGGGATGTGGGGTGACTTCAGGACCCTTGACCCGAAGCACATGATCCCGATCTTCGGCAGGCATCCCAAGACGAAGTTCGACATGTACCACATGGGCATGCCCTGGGTCAGGGATGCCGGCGTCATCGGGAAGAACTTCCCCAACGTCTGGCTAAACCTGTGTTGGTGCCACATCATATCGCCCGAGATGACCTGCTCGGCCCTTAACGAATGGATCGACCTTGTGCCGATGAACAAGATCATCGGCTTCGGGGGCGACTACGGAAAGCCGGTCGAGAAGGTCTATGGCCATCTGACGATGGCAAGGGAGGACATCGCGAGGGTGTTAGGGGGCAGGATCAAGCGCGGGCTGATGACCGAGGACGAGGCGCTCGGGATAGCAAGGAAGTGGTTCTACCAGAACCCGAAACAGCTCTACGGACTGAAGGTTTGAACTCCCCTGCGCCATCAAGCGGCGAGCTTTCGCGCCAAGGCCCCTAGTAGCCCGGCCCGTTCACCGGCTTGCTCTGGTCCTGATGATCTTCAGCATCGCCATGTGGTCGTCCATACCCGGGCACTCCGAGATCACGATGTGCTCACGCAGGCCCGTCTGTTCAAGGGCATCCAGAAGCGCTTCCAACCTCATGCTGCCCTGCCCATAGCCAATGTGGCGCTTCTCGGCCCCGCCCGCGAACTCGACCTCGGAGAACTGGTGCCGGGTCCTTTCAAGCCCCTCCCTCCCCAGGGTTTCCTCGACCTTGGCGAGCAGTGCCGCGTAGTCCTCGACGCCCCTGAGACAGCCATCACAGGTAGCCTGGACATGCCCCCAGTCTATCATGGGGGCCAGGATGGGCGTTATCCTGCAGATCTCCAGTATGTCCTCAAACTGCCCGCCGAACTCGGCCCTATTCCCCATATTCTCGACCCCCACTATGACGTCCTGGATGCCGTTGCCTTCCAGCCTTTCCTCCAGCTCCCGGCTCCTCTTCTTCACGGCGGCCATCACCCGGGAGCGGGAGCGGCCCATGTAGAACCCGGGATGTACGGTGATCCCGTCGCCGTGCATGAGGTGGATCAGATTGGCCGTGTGGTGCATCATCGCGACGGCCATGACCGCCTTCTTCGGGTCATCCTGGCTCAGCACCCCATAGAATGGTGCGTGGGCCCTGACCGCAAGCCCAAGTTCAGCAACAAGGCCCCTGCAGGCGGAGGCCTCATCCTTGTCGATCCAGAACTCCTTCACGAAGTCGAACTCGCATGCATCGAATCCAAGGCCGTGCAGAGCCCTCAGGCCTTCCCCAAGCTCATAAGACTCGGGCAGCCCGGAGGGCCCGAACCTCACGCGCATGGCAAATCCCAGGATCTCGGGGAATCCCTTAAGTATTTCCCGGACGATGGACTCTCATGCCGGAGACCCTGGATCTGCTCGCACGAGAGATCAGGCTCTGCACTCTCTGCCCGCTCTCACGCACCAGGCAGAATGCGGTCCCGGGCGAGGGACCGTCCCCCGCAAGGTGCATGTGCATAGGGGAGAGCCCGGGCGCCGAGGAGGACAGGACGGGAAGGCCCTTCGTGGGCAGATCGGGCAGGTTCCTCGGTTCCGTCCTCAAAGCGTCGGGATTGAGGCGGGAGGACCTGTTCATCACTGGTTCGCTCAAATGCCACCCTCCGCGCAACAGGGAGCCCAGAATAGGCGAGCTTGCGGCGTGCAGGCCCTACCTGCTGAGGCAGATCGGGGTCATCAGACCGCGCGTCATCGTCCTTCTGGGAAGGATTGCCATCAAGGGCTTCATGGGCGATGTCGCATTGGAGGAGGTCCGAGGCCGCACCTTCAACCGGTCCCACCACATCATCCTTCCGACCTACCATCCGGCCGCTGCGATGCGCTTTCCGGCAAAGAGAGGGCCGTTCATGAAGGATGTCGCCACACTATCATCATTGCTCAGACGGTAGTGCTTCTCGGAGACCTCGCCCTGGCTCTGCTCGTGCAGCGGCAGGTGCTGCCGGAACGGGCGCTACGAGAAACTTGCGATTACATGGTGCGCGAACTCCGTCATCATCTTGACCATGGACGACGCCGACTCGCATTCGAACCTGGGCATCAACTGCGTCGCACCTGCGTTCTGGTACGAATCGACCATGTCGATGCATCCTTGCGGATCCTCAAGGGATTGCTCGCTGAACTCGTGATTGCAGGAGATGCCGAATTCGCCCCTGCGCCCAAGCCCTTCTGCCATCTTGGTGATTCGATCCACCTTTGCCTTCAATGCCTTCGGCTCGAAGGTCCCCATGGGAATCCACCCGTCCCCAAGGCGCGCGACCCGGTCCAGGGCTGCATCGCTGTTGCCGCCGACCCAGATCGGGATCGTGCCCCTGATGGGTTTGGGTTCGAAGAGCACGGGTGGAACTTGCACGAACCGACCGCGATGGCCCTTGCCCCTCCAGACCTTGCGCAGAACGGCTATGTACTCGTCCGCCAGCCTGCCCCTTTCGCCAAACGGCACGCCGGACGCCTCCATTTCCTGGCGCATCCAACCTATCCCGACCCCAAGCTCCAGCCTCCCGCCCGACAGGACGTCGAGGCTTGCCGCGGCCCTTGCCAGGAGCACCGGGTTCCTCGCTGGCAGGATGATCACGGAGGTTCCAAGGCGTATCCTCTTGGTCAGCGCGGCGACGTATGCGAGGCTGACAAGGGGCTCGAATGCCGTTGGGTTCCTCCGGCTCCAGGACTGGTTCGGAGGCACCGGTACCAGGAGGCGCTCGGCCGCCCACACCGAGGAATAGCCCAGATCCTCGGCGGCCCTGGCGACGCTGACCACATTGTCGACCTGGGCGAGGTGTCCAAAGCTTGGCAACACGAGGCCAAAGTCCATGGGGCAGGCTGGGAGGTCCTTCCATTAATCTATTGCGCGGCACGATAGAAGCTCTTGAGGCCTGGAGCCAACCGCAGGTAGTGCTCGTATCGTTCGGCGTACACGCGCGACGCACCGCCCGGCCGGATGGTCGTCGTCCTCACCTCGATGCTCTTCATGGCAGATTCCGGAGACCGAAACCTTCCCAGCCCGGTGAAACCGACCATCGCTGCGCCAACAACCGTGGCCTGCTTCTGCGAGGTCACGGTGATCGGCAGCCCGGTCACGTCCGCCCTGATCTGGTTCCACAGATCGTTCTTTGATCCTCCTCCGACCACCCTGATGCCCTTCGGCCTGAGCCCAGTGGAGGTGGAGAGGATCTCGAGTGCCTGGTGAAGCTGGAAGGAGAGGCCCTCAAGCGCCGCCCTGTACACCTCCGCCCTTCCCGTATGAAGTCCCAGGCCCAGGATGGTCCCCTTCGTTCCAAACTGACGGTTGGGGCCGCTGTCGCTGACGAAGCTGGGCATGACGGTCACTCCACCCGAGCCCGGCGGGACCTCGCGTCCCAAGCGCTCAAGGGCATCGTAATCGGTCTGCGGTATCTCGCTGAAGAAGCACGACCGGATCCACTCAAGAACCCCCGAGCCCATCATGAGGATCTGGGGATCCCATAGGCCCTTGACGGCATCCGCCTCGCAGATGGCGCCTCCTCGGAATCCCTCCTTGGTGGGCTTGAAGGCATCGGTCCGGAAGGCAAGTATCTCCCAGGTTCCGCTCGACAGCATGGCCTCCCTTCCCGACGCTCCAGACCCGATCAGTGCGAACTGTGTGTCATGCCCGCCGGCGAGTATGGGAGTCCCCGGGGGCATGCCGGTTGACTTTCCGGCCTTCTCGCTGACCCGTCCCACGACGGTCCCTGGCTCCTGCCACTTCGGGAAGAAGCTTGGGTCCAAACCCGGCAGCCTGAGCAGCTCGGCCGACCAATCCCTCTTGGAGAGGTCCATGGCCATTGTGGTCGAGGCGCTTGTCGGATCCACGTGTTCCTCCGCCCCAAGCCGGAACTCGACCAAGCCAGGCATCATCAGCCAGCGGTTGCCGGCCCGAATTGCCTTTGGGCAGTTCTCTCGAAGCCACATCAGCTTGAACAGCGTGTTGATCGACATCACCTGATAACCTGAGATCTTGAAGATCGTCCATGGTGGCATCAGTTCAGGAAACCTGCGCGCAAGCTCGGCCGTACGACCACACTGCCAGGAGATGACCGGGTATGCCAGTGACCCGTCGGGCCGAACGGGGGCACCATCCGCACCCCAGGTCGCAACGATCACGCCTGCCAAGCTGGCATCGCCAAGCTTGGTGACGACCTCACGCGTTACGATGCAAAGTCTGTCCCATATGTCATCAAGGGGCCAGATGCGCAGGGCCGGCATCTCAGGTTGCCCGACCGATTCGTTGGTGGAGCTCGACTGGGCAAGTAGCGTACCATCACAGCCGACAGCTATCGCCCTGAGAGTAGTTGCCCCACAGTCCAGAACGATGATCGCGTCTTCCCTCGCCAAGGCGGATGCAGCTCAGAGGCACAACTCTTTAGTGTTAGCAGGCGCGGGGACTGGGCCGTAAGCGCGAAACATTCCCCGATGCGACACATTGATGGGCGACGAAAGATCCCTTCCAAGCCTTGCCCACCAAGAGTCTACCATTCCTCCACCGGCCTGAAGCTCTGGGCGCGGAAGTGGGACGGACCCAGGGAACGCATTAGACGGTTGAACCAGCCATCCGGAACAGGGTCGCGGACCGTCCGGGGCTCCCAAATCCGGAGGAATCTGGGGTTTTTCAATCCCTTTCGCCCCATTTGCCTCCGTGAGGAACGACCTCTTCCTGTTCATGCTGATTGTCATACTCCGTCTTGCCGACGGTGTGACCAGTTACCTTCCGGCAAACGGCCACATCCCAGGACTCGTGGAAGGCAATCCGATCGCGTCGCTTGCCATCGAGAAATGGGGGTTCTATCAGGCCTTCGCGATCATGCTTCTCGCCTCGATCGGCTTCACGGTCGCATTCCTAGCCGCCACCTACCTAGAGGAAATCAGGTCGAAGAGTCGGGTGGACTACACCGCCGTGAGGAGAATTCAAAGATTCAGGCTGGTGGGCCTGACCTGCCTGGCCTTCATCTCGGCTATGCCGCTGCTTAACAACCTGGCCGTGGCCATCGGCCTCTAGGCAACCAGGACGGAAGCTCGGCCCAAGCAGTTTTGATATGATGCCGCGGTTGACCGGATCGCGCCATCGACTTGCTCGAGCCATGGCATCGCAACGTCGAGCACCTGACCCCTGATGATTAGAGATTTCAAGGCAAACACCTAAACGGGGAAGCCTCGATAGACCAACCCAAAGAGGTCCCCCGTTATGGCCGAACGAACCCCCTTTCTCCCGACATCTATCGCCTTGTTCGTTGCACTTTGGGCCCTGCTACCCATCGCGTCCGGAGCTGCAGCCGAGATCCAGATTCTCCCCCAAACGACCTACCCCGGCGCCGCAGTGAGGTTGATCGGATCGGGCCTCCCGCCGGGCCAGCCATACAGTCTTCGCCTCGATGGCGGCTTCCTAGACTCGGGAGTGACCGCGGGCAATGGTACGGCCCAGAAGCTCGTCACCCTACCCCGAATGCTTTCGCTCGGCCAACACATGCTGAATCTGAGCTCAGGAAATGTCTTTGCGCTCGCAACGATCACGGTCGTCCAATGGCTCTCGAAGGTCAGCGTCAGCCCGAACGTCACGCGCGCAGGCAACAACATCAACATCTCGGGCACCGGCTTCCCACCCGACGCTGCCTACTGGATATACCTCGACGGTGCCGAACTCCTGCCGGGTGCAACGAACGCTGAGGGAAAGTTCTGGAGAGCCTACACCCTTCCCAAGGACACCCCGCTCGGCCCTCACACAGTGACGGTCAACGCGACACAGTACACGGGTCCGCCTTCGGCCAAGTGCACCCTTGAAACCGAACAGTGGCCAGTGTTCATCTCGACAACGCCTGCCTGGACAT
>Ga0172366_10001508_pt1 | contig 18053 bp, 10 predicted proteins | sample LakKivSesite69cm_FD_114533 | JGI IMG/M metagenome (GOLD analysis project Ga0172366, IMG submission 114533) | Sediment microbial communities from Lake Kivu, Rwanda - Sediment site 69cm | ecosystem: Environmental > Aquatic > Freshwater > Lake > Sediment | place: Rwanda: Western Province, Lake... | reverse complement strand
GGACCTGGAGCAAGACCGCGTGGCGGAGCGGCTGGGGAGGCTCGGCGAGCGGCTTGCGTCGGTTGATCCGCAGGATCGCGGTGCGCAACGGGAGCAGCTCAGGCCCGAAGCGGAGCGGCTGGGGCAATTGCTCGATCAGGCGGCGCAGGCGATGCAGCAGACGGCCCAATCCCGGCGAAACCAGCGACGCGAGGAGATTGCGCGGAAACTCGACCGTGCGGCGACCGATTTCCTGCGGCTCTCTATGATGCAGGAGCAGCTACGCGGCGAGACGCTCTCCGGGGCCGCACGGGAGAAGCTTGGCACGCTCGGCGAGGAGCAGGTGGACCTCGCGCAGGCGACATCGGGCGTCATCGGGCGCGTGATAGAGACGGCGCGGGAAACGTTCCTCATCTCGCCGGAGGCGATGCGGTCAATGGGCGACGCGGTCACGAACATGCAGGCCGCGACGAGCGCGCTTGAGCAGCAGAATTCCCCGGCTGCGGAGTCGAACCAGCAACGCGCCATGGCCGCGCTCAATCAGGCGGTGGAGCGGTTGCGGGCCTCAAGCGGACAGGCGCGTTCTTCCCAATCCGGGACAGGGTTGGAGCAATTGATGCAGCAATTGGCCGACATGGCGCAGCGACAGCAGCAACTGAATCAGATGGCGGACCAGATGGGGCAACAGGGCGGGCTTTCGCCCTCCGACCTTCAGGCGCTTGCCCAGATGGCCGCTCAGCAGCGTGCGCTCGGCGAGGCGATGCGCCAGCTTGCGGATCAGTTGAATCGCTACCGGCAGACGCTGGGGCGTCTGGGCGACCTTGCCGGTGAGATGGAACAGGCCGCCGCGCAGATGGAGCGAGGTCAGCTTGGCCCGCGCTTGCAGGACCGTCAGCGCCGCATCCTCCAGAGGCTCCTCGACGCGCAGCGTTCGCTCCAGCAGGACAAAATGGGAGAAGAGCGCATCGCACGCACGGCGAAAGACTACCTGCCGCGAGACCCCGGCGCGCTTCCTGCCGACCGAGGAGAGCGCCGCATCTACCTGCAAGAGGCGCTGCTTGAGGCACTCCGAGCCAACTATCCGCCGGAGTACCGCGAATGGATCAGGCACTACTACGAAGAACTGCTCACCCGCGAGACACCCACGGAGACCGAAAGCCGCCCGCCGGGGCAACGCTGATCGCGGTGAGGGTGTGGCGCGGAGGGGGTGGATGTCGTTTATTATATGGTTGGACTACGCAGGCCGCTTGGTCTGCTCCTAGGGATCGAACTCTTCGAGTTCGCAATGCCACCTGCTGTGATGAGCGTACAGGTGAAAAGCGAGGATCACTGATGAAGCTGTGCGACCTGCTCACCGATTCCGTCATCGCCGTCGGTCTCCCGGCCAAAGACAAAGGAGACCTTCTGCTGAGGCTGGTTGATCTGGCGGCAAAGGGAGGCGCGGTTCACGATTCGAAGGCGGCGCTGAGCGCTGTGGAAGAACGCGAACGGATCATGACGACCGGAATCGGTCACGGGGTGGCCATACCCCACGGCAAGACAGAGGCGGTGAAGGACCTTGTGGCGGCGTTCGCCGTATTGGAAAGAGGAATAGACTTCGGGGCGCTCGACGGTCAGCCGGTCCGTCTCGCGTTCATCCTCCTCGGCCCGAAAGAGCCGAGCGGACCTCACATTCGTATGCTCAGCCGCATCTCCCGGCTTATGAACCGCGACGAACTCCGCAAGAGACTCCATGAAGCCCGCTCGGTGAGCGACGTGAGGGCGCTTTTCAAGGAAGCGGAGCAGGATATGTTCGACCTGTAAGCGGCCTGAAAGACGGACCTTCGACGCGGAGGGCGGAAAACGGCGCGCCCGCGCAGGCGACGAGGGAGTCTTTCGATGGACCGCACCTCTGATCGCCGGGAGAGGACGCGATACGGACGACCGTACCTTCGAACTTGAGGAGTTTGCTTATACGGGTTCCAGATAATAACACCTCAACTATGGACTACAAGGGCGACTCGCGAGTCGCCCCTACAAAGCGTGTCGAAACAATATCTTGTAGGGGCGAGGCATGCCTCGCCCCTACGTCCCAATATGCACAATTCCTCACTGAAAAGCGTAAGAAGCTGTGCGGATGAGAAGACGTGTGGGCATTCCGGGATGCTGCCCGAAGGGTGGGAGCATCCTTTTTGCGCTCTTAGTCTGCCTGAGCGGAGCAGCGTACGGCGCAAGCTCTCCAGAGGTGATTGCCTGGTTTCGCCAGGCGCAGATGTTTGAGCGGATCGGCAGGAATGACCAGGCGGCTGCGCTCTACCGGCGCATCTGGCAGGCGGAGCCTGCGCGTGTGGATGCGCCCATACGAGGCGCGCAACTTCTTCTGGACCTGAACCGGGGCGCGGAAGCGGTCGCATGGCTCGGTGAGGCGACGGCGCGTTCGCCCGACGAAGCGCTCCTCTGGGTGGAATACGGCGACGCGCTCGACCGAACCGGCAAGCCCGCCCAGGCCGACTCCGCATGGGCACGCGGCGCTCTCGCTGCGGAGAACCCGGTGATCGTGTATCTCGGCGTCACCGACCGGCTCCTCAGCCGGAGCGACCTGCCTCGCGCCCTCGCCTGGGCAGAGCGGGGCACTGCTGCGAGCGGCAACCCGACCCTCTTCAGCCGTCGCCTCTTTACTATTGAACTGGCGATGCGACGCTATGCCTCCGCCGCCCGACATGCCGCCGCCTACGTCGGTAGCGCGGCGGACCGGGTGTCGGCAATCACCGACGCGCTGGGGCAGGCGACGCTCTCCAGACAGGCGCGGGATTCGATGGCCGTTGTGGCCGTCGCGCTCTCCGATTCGGAAACCTCCGATGCAGGACGCGCCCTCCTTGCCGCCGAACTCGCGCTCCTTGCCGGAATGAGGAGCGATGCAGGGCGCTGCTACGTCAGGTCCGCATCTGCCAGTCGGGACCCCGTCAATGCGCTTTTCGGCGCGGCAGGCAGGCTTGACGAACGGGGCTACGGCGACGTTGCGGCGATGCTCTACGACGCGCTCGTGAAGACGTACCCGCGAACGCCGCTCGCCCAGCGTTCCGCGTACCTGGCGGCGACGCGCTACGAGCAGTGGGGCCAGCCCGAAGCCGCCCTGTGGCTCTATCGCTGGCTCCTCAGCCAAGGGCGGAGCCGATATGAAGACGATGCCCGGCTCGCGCTGGGCCACCTACTCCTTGAGGCGGGCGACCTGCCCGGCGCGCAGAAGCACTTCGCCGAGGCCGCACGCGCGGGGCAATCGCTGGCTATCCGGCGGCAAGCGACGTTCGGTCTGGCGGAATGCGCCCTGCGTACGGGCCGTCTGGAGGAGGCAGAAACGCAGTGGATCATGCTCGCCCGCGATGCCGATGCGTTTCCCGACGCGGCGAAAGCGGGGCTGCGGCTCGCCGAACTGGCGATGTATCGCGGCGACGCGGCGGCCTTGCAGGATCGCTGCGAGGCTATCCTCCATCAATCGCCCGCCGACGACGAGGCGAACGATTGCCTTGCGCTCACCGGGATATTGGCTGAGGCCGGTCCCGACACGATGGCGTGGAAGACGTACGGGAGGCTGCGGTACCTCCTCGATGTCGGCAAGCCGGATTCCGTCCTTGCCGGGGTGAATCGTTTGGCGCGGTCGCCGCTTGCCGGACGAGGGCTGTTGCTTGCGGCGGAGGCGGAGCTGGCAAAGTCCAACCCGCAGGCCGCCGCAGAGAGCTTGCTCGTGGTCGTCGCTCGCTTCGATGCCACTCCTCTTGGGGATGAGGCGCAGTGGAAACTTGCCGAGGTGTACAGAGTCTATCTCCATGACCCGGTGCGGGCGTTGCGCGCTTACGAGACGCTCCTGCAACGGTTTCCTGAGAGCGTCTATACCGGCCCGGCGCGTCGGTGGGTGCGGCGTCTGCGCGAGGAAACCGGGGCAACGTGAGAGAGGAGAAAGGCACGAGTGTGTGCATGGTGAACCGTAGTTCTCTCTTTGTCGCGGTCAGGCGCGGCGTGTTCGCGGTGGGGATGATCCTCTTCGCGGCGGGGCCCGCCCTTGCCGACAAGCTCCTCATCCCCATGGACCTCACGCAGACGGACCATCTCAAGGCCTATGGGGTCGTCTACTGGGCGCTGCAACGGGCGATCACCGCCGAATGGCTGCTGAACTATCGCGGCGGATCGTTCATGATGGAGTACAACGACGTGGTGGCCCTTGAGGCGCAGGTTCGCGGCGTGAAGACCGAACGGATCACCCCGGCGCAGGCGGCGCAAGTGTACAGCACCATCGAGCACGAGAACATGGAGGTGATTCGGCTTGAGAAAGCCCCCCGCATCGCCGTCTATACGCCGCCGAACAAGCAGCCCTGGGACGACGCGGTGACGCTTGCGCTCACGTACGCCGAGATTGACTACACCACGCTCTGGGATGCGGAAGTCCTGCGCGGCGACTTGCGGGAGTACGATTGGCTCCACCTGCACCACGAGGACTTCACCGGGCAGTACGGCAGGTTCTACATCAGCTATCAGAACGCGCCCTGGTATCAGCAGGACAAGGCGGAGTGCGAACGAGTCGCCCACGAACTGGGCTTCAGCAAGGTGAGCGAATGCAAGAAGGCGGTCGCCCGTGCGATCAAGGCGTACGTGGCCAACGGCGGGTTCCTCTTTGCGATGTGCTCCGCCACCGACACGATTGACATCGCCCTCGCCGCGGAGCACATTGACATCACCCCGGAAATGTGCGACGGCGACGGGATGACGCCCGGATACCAGAACCTGCTGGATTATTCGAAGACCATGGCGTTTCAGAACTTCCACCTCGAAGAGAATGTCTGGGTATACGAGTTCTCCGACATTGACACGTACCAGGAACGGGTCCTCAACCCTCGCGGGCCGGAAGCCGATTTCTTCACGCTCTTCGAGTTCTCGGCGAAGTTCAGCCCGGTGGAAAGCATGTTGACGCAGAACCACGTCAACCACGTGAAGGGGTTCCTCGGTCAGACGGTCGGGTACCATCGGCGCTTCATCAAGCCGTCGGTGGCGATCTTGGGGGAGGCTGAGGGCGTGGATGAAGTGAAGTATATTCATGGGAACGTCGGGGAAGGCACGTTCACCTTCCTGGGTGGGCACGACCCGGAAGACTATCAGCACGTGGTGGGCGACCCGCCGACGGACCTGAGCCTCCATCGCAATTCGCCGGGGTATCGGCTCATCCTGAACAACGTCCTGTTCCCGGCGGCGCGAAAGAAGGAGCAGAAGACCTAGCCCGACGGCGGGAGCCGAATCGTGAAATCGGTTGACAAAGCCCTGTGAGCCTCGTAACTTGTCTGCATGGGGTCGCGGACGAATCTGTGTGCACGTGCGGCCGGGTACCGTTCTCACCTCGGAAAGACGATGGCAATGGTGACAATCGGGAGCTGCATGAGAGGCATGGTGTTCTGGATGCTCGGCGTGGTGGCCTGCGTGATGAGTCCGCTCCCCGCGTATGCCCAATATAGTGCGGGAGACGAGGCGGCCTCATCCACCGAAGAGGAGGGCGTGTCGTTCCAGGAAGCGTACGTCGCCCGCGTTGATAGGCTCCTGGCCGGCCTCCAGACCGAGGTGAACAATCAGCGCGCCCTGCTCACCGAGCGCGGACAGGAGCTCCTTGAGGAGATCGGTCTGCGTCTGGACGAGACGCGAGCGAAAATGCCCGATTACTTCCCTCTGCCGGGCGAGGCTCCGCCACCCGATCCGCCGAGCGTGCTCAGGCTCAACGCATACGATTCGACGCTCAGCGAGGGGGTCTACGAGATCGAGTCGCGCATTATGGAGCAGATGGACGAGGTCTCCGCCCAGCGCGATTCTCTCTACAACGGCCTGAAAACGCCCGATCAGGTATTGCCCCTCGTTGACGAACTCGATAAGAGCATCCGCACCAACCTCGATCTCTGGCGGGCGAAGGTGGACTTCGTCCGTGGACGGCTCATCGCCGACGGGACGCCCGACGAGGCGCGGCGCATGTTCGTGCGGGCATACAACGCCATCGCACTCCATTATCAGATGGGGCAGTACAAGATCGCGTTGGACCGCATGGTGATGATTACCGACCCTTACGGCGACCTGCCTTTCCCTGAATGGCTGGAAAGCCTGCCCTTCTACAAGGCCGAATGCCTCTACGCGCTCGGTGAATGGGATCGAGCGTTTGAAGGGTACCAGGTCGTCTGGCAGCAGCCGACCAGTATTTTCGGGCCGCAGGCGCTGCTCAACTGGAGCGAACTGGCCTTTGCCGGTCAGGAATACCGCAAGCTTGCGACCATGTGGGTAGCGCAGCCGAGGCTTCCTGCCGACCCGATTGACGCCAACCGCATACGGCTCTTGGTGGCGGAAAGCTACCTCCGGCTGAACGAGCTGCAGGCGGCGCTGCAGGTGCTCGATCAGGTAGAGCGGGAGCGCCCGGCGCTGCCGGGAGAGCTTGACTTGCTGGGGCCGGAAGGGCTGGCCGAGTTGCAAGCGACGAACACCCGGCTCGTCGTCTACGGACAACTTCTGCGGACGGAGGCGCACCTCTCAGAGATGCAGGAGGAGGGCAAGGTGCTGGAGCCGGGCTTCTCCAGGGCCGATACGACGCTCGCGCCCGACATGACCGAGGAGGTCTCCCCCGATTCCGTCGTGGCCATTGCAGTATCTGGCCCTTCCGCGACGGACTCGGCGCAGTACTACTCGGACACGGCATTCCTCCTCGCCAGTGGACGGATTCGGTCCACCAAGAAGCGGGATGAGTTGCGGATGAACGCGGCAATCCTCGATCTGGAGAACCTTCTCCCGGTGGTGCGCCGCATTGACCGGGAAGGTCCCTTGATGGCACGCACCCTCGTCGCGCTCGGCCATGCCTACTTCCAGCAAGGGCGGTGGGGAGATGCGGCTGCGGCGTACGGAGCGACGCCCGTCTCTTCCGTATGGTACCCCGAGGCCCAGCTTGGCCGCGCATGGGCCTTCATGGAGCAGGGGAACTATCTGGACGCGAAAACCGCCATCAACATCGCACGGCGATGGCCCCTAAGCCCTTCTGCGGTGCTCGAAGCGTCGGCGCTCAACAGCTACGTTCTCTCCCAGATAGGCGACGACGAACAGGCCGCCGCCCAGGTGCGGCAGATGATCGTGTCGGTGAGCATCGAAGAGCGTCGGGCGGCCTCGGCGTGGGTGGCGCGACAGGTGCAGCAGATTGACGAGTCGCTCCGGCTTATCGGCGTCCTCTCCCTGGAGCGACAGAACGAAGAGCTGTACCGCTCGGCGCTTGAGGAACGGACTCGGCTGGAGCGTCTGCGCGAGGAAGTGCAGGAGGTGGAACAGGCCCTTCAGGCCTACGCCGTCGGCACGATTGAGGATACGGTGATGGTGACGAGCCACATCCAACGGGAACAGCAGCGCCTGAGCGATGTGCAGCAGCGCGTCACCGAGATGCGACGTCAGGCGGGGCAACTGCCTGCCGAGGAGGCCGATCCGGAGTTGACCTATCAGCGACGCAGGGACGAGCTACGGCATTGGCTGAGCGGCATCGAGCCGCTTGAGGTTTCCCAGGAACGCAAGGTGTACGAAGAGTGGGTCGAATACGCCGAGTTCGCGTACGCCAGGCGGATATTTGACGAGAATCAGCGACGTCGTGAGAGAGCGGCGAGCTTGAAGGATATGAGCGGTCGTATCAGGAAACTTCTTTCGGAGTCACCATGATCAGAAGCTCTTGGTGCACACTGGCGGTGAGTCTTGCCCTGATCCTGTTGTGCCGGATTCCCCCTGCGTGGGGGCAGCCGACGATTGAGGCCGATACTTCCGACACGACGAACCTGATGCCGAAGACGCTGGAGCCGCTCGATACCACCAGCCAGACGGCTCCGCTCGCCCCTCAGGCCGTGGGTGAGGTGTTGCCGACGGCCTTTCCCAGCGAGCCGGGTGCCGAACTGCGGTCGTTGCCGCCGATTCCTCCGCGAAAGTACGGCGTGCGCTCGCCTGCGCTGCCGCTGGTGGTTCCGGGCGATACGATCATCGTCCCCCAGATCACTGGGAGGATTACCGACCCGGAGTTGAAAGCACGGGCAGACTCCCTCAACCGGCGGGTGCGGACGCTGGCCATCGAAGAGCGGTTGCTGCTTTCGGAGGTGACGGGAGAGAACCCCCACGTGGGGCTTCTCTCGCGCAGAGACTATCTGGAGGCGCGGGCGGACCTCCTTCGCACGATGGAAACCTCCCTTCAGAACGAGCTTAAGGAGAAGCTTGCGACGCTCGATGTGACTATCAACGAGCTTGACTCCACCGTTCAAGCCAATCGGGACCGGGAGATCGCCACACTGGAGGGGTTCATCGCGCGGTTTCCGGAGAGCCGTCAGATCGCCGATGCGAAGTTCATCCTCGGCCAACTCTACTACGATCGGGAGCGGCAGCGCTTCGCCGAGGCGAGCAAACGCTGGAGCGCGGAGATCCAGCGATACAATCTCAACTTGATCCCGGTGATGCCGAAGCAGCCCACGCAGAACGAGCAGATTTCCGTCCCGTTCTACCGTGATGTCGTGCAACTGGGGACCAACCGGGACCTGATCCCCTACTCGTTGTATTCGCTCGGCAAGTACCACTACGAACAGGCGAGAGACCTAACCCAACAGGTGAGCGATGCCCGCAGGTTCGGCACCCGTGAGGAGGTGGCGCGGCTTGATAGCCTCCGGGCGGCACAGGCCGACTCGGCAAAGGCGTACTTCGCGCGGCTGATCGTGGAATTCCCCGACGACACGGTGAATGTGCCCGACGCCTATTCCGTGCTCGCGTCCCACTATTTCGTCCTCGGCAGACCGGCGGACCGCGATACGGCGGCGGTCTATTGCCAGGCCATCGTCCGCGACTACTGGTACTCGCCGCGCTACCAGAGCGCGCTGGTGACGCTCGGCCAGATCGCCTTCTGGAACGGCATTGGAACCGTCACCGACCGCGAGCTTCGCAACCGCTACTACTCCGAGGCGCTGGCTTACATGGCGTGGCTTGCGCGGGACGTAGACGCCTTCACGGACGAGCAGATTCCGGGCGTATCGCCCGACCGTCCGGCGATGATGGACCCCAGCAGGCGGGATTACGCGGTCACCTTCATGACGCAGATCATCACCCGCCCGGCCCCTCCTCTGCCCGGGCTGGAACCTCCGCCGCCGGTAGAGACTGCGGTCAAGCTCGTCACCGCGACGGGCAACCCGCCGTTCGGTGCGGACCTCCTGCGTCGGGTCGGCGACAAGAAGAACGACGACTACGCGACGACGCAAGACCCACAGGACCTTGTGGCCGCGCTGACGGCATACGACACGTTGCTTTCCCGGTACCCCACGTACAAAGACGGTCCCAAGATTCAGCAGATGCTCATTGACCGGTCGTACTTCCTCGCGGCCACCCCTCAGGAGCAGTATACTATCTACTATAAGCAGAAGCTGGCATACTTCGAGCGTTTCAACCACAATAGCGAGTGGGCCAGGCGAAGCGACGCACCCCCGGAAGTGATCCAGGCGGCTGACGATTCGGCGGCGACGTATCTGGAAGCCGGAGCCAAGCACCTCTACGTCACCGCGCAGGCGGCGGGAGATCGGGAAGGGATCAGGAAGGCTCTGGATTACTTCGTGAAGTACTTCCAGACCTACCCCGACCGGCCACAGGCCTACGAGTTGAACTGGACGCTTGCGGGCGAACTGGACGATCTCGGCGACTACGACCGGGCGTACGAGGAGTACATGCGGGTGTCGAATTCGCTGCTGGGCACGTATCGGGAACAGGCGGCGATCAATGCGGTGGCAGCAGCACAGCGACTGCTTGATATGGAACAGCAGAGCGCACCGCCCCCTGAACCTGAAGGACGTTGAGGGCGCACAGGATGAAACCGTTCGCACGCCCTGAATGGGTGAGGAACATGGCTGAGACCCGTTTCCGCGTGGTGATGGGAGCGGTCGTCTTCGCGCTTGCGGTGGGGGCCTTATTGTCCACCGTCTCGGCGCAATTCACCCCGGAAGAGCTGGAGCGGAACCCCCGCCTTTCCCCTGCGATGCGGAAGCTCATTTCGGCGTACGAGAACTACCTCCATCATTTCCCGAACGGGCCGAACGCCAAGGCCTATCTGATTGACGAGGCAGGGCGTTTCCGCGACGCAGGCGACCACCAGACCGCCATCGTGGTGCTTGAGCGGGTGCTCAGGCGCGGCGACATCACCCAGGCCGACCGGGCATACTCCTACAAACAGATCATGGACTGCTACCGGACGCTGGGGCAGCACGATATTGAGGAGGAATGGGCCTACCGCATGGCGGTGGCCGACGTGGGACGAGAAGAACAGCAGAGGGCGAAGGACTTCATCTTCGATGCCGGATTGAGCCGCGCCAAAGCTCTGGAAGACAGCGCGGATTTTGAACGGGCAGGCGAAGCGTACGAACGGTTGTCGGTGAAGAACCCCGACCACCGGAACGCCCCCGCCGCAATGCTCAAGGCGGCGGACCTCTACATTGAAGCCGGAGACAAGGCGAGAGCGGCGCAGACCTACGAGCGATTCTACTACACCTACCCCGACTACAAAGACCCTACTTCAGGCAAAGGGGCGTTGGTCACGCTGGAGACCGCCGCGAGCCTCTATGCCGAAATGAACGATTACCGGCACGCCGCCGACGCTGCCGAACGCATCTTGGCCGCCGCGCCGAACCATCCGGATCGCCAGCGCTACATGAGCAGCCTTGCGGCCACGTACGCTCTGCTGAGAGACTACAACAACGCAATTCGCGTGAGGCAGCAGTACATCGCCTTGTATCCGAGAGACCCGAACTCCGGTTCCTATCAGTGGGAAATCGCCCAATACCGGGGTCTGGCTGGCCAGCGACGGCAGCAATTGGCCGAGTACGAATCCTTCATACGAAGCTATCCGAGCGATGTCCGGGCCATCGAAGCCAACCTGCTTATCGGGCAGGATCGGCTGAGAGAGCGCGAGAAGGCGACCACCAGAGGAGCGAGCGACGAGGCCGAGCGGCTGCTCGCGGAGGCCCGACGCTACTTTGAACGCTCCTATGGCCTTCACGATTCCCTGGAGGAAGTGAAGGCGAATTCTGGCGACCTGCTCCATGCGATCCCGGCCATCCAAGAAGTGGCGAAGATGGATAGCACCAACTACTACTCCATCAGGCTGAAGGGGTCGCAGAACTTCTCGCGGGATAGCACGCTGAAACAGCAGGCCTTGATAGAGACGGCGAATCTCTACCTCAAGATCGCCCAGTATCCGTACGTGCCGACCAAGTTCGAGGCGTTGTACAAGCGTGGCCGGTTGTTCGAAGACTTCGCCTATGAGTATCTCAGGCAACCGCGACCGGATACGGCGATCACCTACGAGGAGATTCACAAGGTCTTCTTCATCAACCTCACGTCACAGACCGTCCTGCGCGGGCTGGCGATCCCCGCGTATGCCACGCAGATGCTCGATTTCTATCAAGAGCACCAGGCCGAGATTGACACTGCCGCGTTCTCGATCCCCGATCCGGGTCTGCATCAGCAGCACCTCTACTGGCTTGAGCAGGCGCGTGAGCGGTTGGGCCTTATCCCTCAGAAGCTCGACAGCCTTGAGCTTAACACGGTTCGCTACCGGGCGGACCTGATCGTGCTGGAAGCCCAGGAACAGATACCGAAGATGTTCCAGAGGGGCTGGGTTCAATTTCAGCAGCAGCAACGCCAGCGCTACCGCGACAACCCCAGGCTCATCTACTCGGACAGGATGGACCTATTCGACCGCGCCGTGACGCCGTTGGTGTACGGGAAAGGGATAGACGATACGTCGGCGACGATCAACTTCTTCCAGAAGACCATCGCCGAAGGGAAGCGTCTGGGCGCGGACGATGCGTGGGTGCTCTACAATCGCGGGCGATTGAGACTTGTCTATGCGGCCCGCAGCAGCTTTTTCCACACGGTTGCGGATGAGTCCGTCCTCGGACTCGGCACGCAGATTGACACCATGAGGAACAAGGCGGCGGACCTGACGGCGATCATCGGGCGGCTTCCGCAGCTTGATCTTTCGTCAATAGGACCGTTACCGGAAAGGCCGAGCCTGACGCCGCCACCGCCGCCCGAACGCCCGCCCGGCGAGTTTGCGACGTGGACGACCGAGCAGAAGGTCAAGCTGGCGAGGGATTTCCAGGCATACAAGCAGGCAATCGAGAACATGAACTGGCGCGCTCGGCGATACCGACGCGATGTCGAACGCTGGCAACAGAGGCGTCAGGAACTGGTAGACCGGTATAGGGATGCGAACCGGGAAATCGTGCAAGAGGTGGGCCGGGAAATACAGGGCGTCGGGCAGGTCGCGTATGACACGCAGCTTTACCGTGTCTTCATCGAGCAGCAGATGACACGGGCCACCGATGCTCTGGAGCGGGACATCGCCTTTGGCGACTCGGCGGGCTACAGCGAGGCCGACAAGCGCGCCGTGCGCGATTCTGCGGTGACGAGCGGGCTTCGCCTCGCAACGCAGATGGATTCGCTCTACCAAGTAGTGTGGAATTACCGCCAGCACTTTGAGAGCAAGCGCGCCGACACCTCGCTGGGCGGCGAGGGGTCGTTGCCGTTTCAGATTTACAGCAGCCTCGTCAACGCCTATGCTGCGGCTGCCGATTCGTTCCGCAGCGCCGCGATCAGGCGGTACCTGTACCTCTACGAAGGGAGCGATTCGCTCTTCGCCTTGGGGCTGGAGAATCCGACGGTGACCTTCGTGATCAAGCGGCTAAGAGACCTTGATCCGACGTTCGGCGTGCGGACAGTCTCGATGAAGTTCGCCTTCGTCACCGAAGATTCGTCGGGGCTATGGCGGGTGAGTACCCTTTCCGAGTACGACAAGTCAGATGCCTGGAAAGGGATCGGTTTCAACGACAGTTCGTGGGTTCCTGCGGTGAAGGGGACCATGCCGAGGATTGATTGGGGTGGCGAGAGTGCCTCAGCCCGTGCCGAATCGAGGACAGAAACGCCGCCAGATACCGTCGCCGCGACCGGCACGGAAGCTGCCACGCCATCGGACACCCTCGCGGGCGCGAACGCGGAGACCCCGTCGGATACGCTTGCTGCTGCGCCTGCCGACACCGGGCAGCCCTCGGCGGAACCACAGCCAAGCGAGGCTCCGCAGGAAGAACTTGCGCGAATCAAAGGTTTCCCGACGGATAACCTGAACATGACCGACATCTGGTCGCCAACCCGTGCCGATACCGTCTATCTGCGCTACAAGCTGGAGCTTCCCCCTCGCTGGAGCGAATTGCCCGATTCGCTGCGCGAGCCGGGGCGGCCCAGGCCGGTGGTCCGCAACGCATCGGTCACGATCACCGCCGACGACGACTACGCCGTGTATCTCAACGGCGAGGTGACCAATGCGATTGACCAGCCCACGGGCAGGGTGGACTGGCAGAACGCCCGGACGACGCCGATCCTCAAGGAGGCGTGGTTGGTCGGCGATACGGCGAACGTGGCGGCCATCCGCGCTTCCAATGAGACTCGCGTTGACCGGTTCCCGGACACGAATCCCTCGACGTACGGCGTGATGGCGCGTTTTGACGTGGAGATGGACGTGCCGTACGACGTGTGGGCGATCCTCTACAAGCCGCCGGAGCCGGAGCCGGAGTTTGTGCTCGCGTTCACGCACGAGGATTCGATCAAGCTCGCGGACACGACGGGAACCTATTTTGCGACGCCGCAGGAGCGAGAGCGCTGGATGGCGTGCCGCGAGCGTGCGCTTCGTGCCGTCTGGACGGATTCGGTGCTCATTCCCTGGCGCATGGAGCGCGCCGAGTTGAGGTTTGCCGATCTGGATACGCAGATCGTGAGATTGAGCAATTGGATCGCCGAGCAACAACAGGCCGCACGGCTGCGCCTTGCTCAGGCGGCAAGCGAGCAATTGGGCGTCGAGCCTGCCCCCGAAGCTCCCTCCCTCGAGGAGCAGGGCGTGCCTGAAGAGAATGCTCCGCAGGAAGTGCCGGAGGACTCGAATTCTGAGCAGGGAACTCCCCAGCCGCCTGAGGAGAGCAATCCATCGCCGATACGACGGAGGTGAGGGTAGTTTCATGACCACTACTGGGCGAACGAGATCACACGGTGTGGCGGTCTGCGGAGCGGTGTTTTGCGTGCTCTTGTCGGCTTCCGCAGGATGGTCTCAGGTGCGGCAAGTGCGCGGCGCTGGGCCGATCAGGGAGCGTCCTCCGGGGGAATTGGCGACGATCCTCCGGCGTGATCCGGACTTCAGCACGATACGCTTCCTGGGTATGCAGCGCAGCTACCGAGACGAGCTGCGGGCGAAGCTCATGGTCGGTCATGCGGCAATCCGTCTGGGCAGGCCAGTTGCGCCCATGCAACCGATCATCTGGCCGCCCGAACCAAGAGAGTGAGCGGTCATGGGCAGTGCAACTTGACATGGTACAGGAGGGGCGGTAAATTAGGACGCATTCGAGGTGGTGCACGTCAGAGGAGCGAGTGCGCAGAGGTCACTGAGTGTCATCGAGGTGTCGGAACAAGAGCGATCAAACAGGTCGCGATTCCCGGCAGCTCACGCATAGTAAGACGGACGTCTGGCTAACGGAGGAAGCAATGGGGCAGCAGTTCTTCCGGTCTAAGGTGGGGAAGCTTTCCCTTCTGGGTTTCGTAGGTGCGATGATGCTGGTGTCGCTGGCATTTGCACAAGCACCGGCCGGTGGTGGGGAAGCCATTGATCCCAAGATCGTTATCAACAAGGTGTTCACCGGTTTCTTTAGCGACTTCAAATTCAAGATGTCAATGGCATGGGCGTTCCAGTGGCCTATCGTCATCTCGTTCGCGTTCGGCCTTGGGATCGCGGCAGAGCGGTTCTATACGATCATCATCCATGGGAAGGGCAAGGTGGACATGAAGAAGTTCACCGACCAACTCATCAAGTACGTCGAGGTCAAGGATTATGATCGTGCCATCGCCCTCTGCAACGTCTCTCCCACGGCCGTGCTGCCGCTGTTGAGCAGAGCAGGTCTGGAAGCGGCCAAGCGGAACATGGGCGGGCGCGCCATCCAGGACGCCATTGACGAAGAGACGCTGAAGATCATGCCCAAGATCACCAAACGGCTCACCTGGATCAGCACGTTGGCGAACATCTCCACGCTTCTGGGTCTTATGGGGACGATCTTCGGGCTGATGTATACGTTTGCTGGCCTGGAGCTGGTGCTGAACCCGAAAGCCAAGGCGAACCTTCTGACGACGGGTATCGCGACGGCCATGAACACGACGTTGCTGGGGTTGATCTGCGCGATTCCGCTGACGTTGTTGTTCCAGTACATGAGCCAGGCGAGCAAGACGTTGGTGGACGATCTCGACGAAAGCTCGGTTCGCCTCATCAATGCGTTGAGCAAGGCATACTAATCGCCGAGCGCTGGCATGCCCATCTTCTGTAGAATGTAGTGGGCTGGCGCACGTCAGTTCGCCCTTGGGATGCCATCCGCAGGGAGATCGGCGGATGGGGTGCTGCACGTCTGTGGTCATAAACCGTTGAGGAATTGCCATGCCAGGCCTTCCGCCATCTGGGAGAAAGAAACGGGGAAAGCGGCCGCCCGAGCGGGAAGAGAAGCTCAATTTGCAGGTCATCATGAACCTGATCTGCATTCTCATCCCTGCTCTCCTCTCCATGCAAATAGTTGATTATTACCGCCATGATGTGGAACTTCCGGCGCGTGGAGGTGGGGGTGCGCCCGGTCAGGCGCAGCCGACGAACAGGCCGTTCAACTTGAAGCTGACGATAGGCGCGGATAACTCTTTCATGATCGTCAACGCCAAGGTGCTCTCCGCCGCCGACGGGTTGATCGAACAGGGGCCGGGCTTGCTGGTGCCCCCTCAGCCCAATGGGGCTCCGAACTTAAAGCGGCTACAGGCCGTCCTCTTGAAGGAGAAGACCCAACGACTCGGAGGGCAGCCGCCGGAGAGTTTTCCCGACCCGGACCAGATCACGGTCTCCGCGCCGGGGGATATGCAGTTCCAGAAAGTCATGGCCGCGCTGGACTATCTGCGGTTTGAGCCGGTGGGCCCCGGCAAAGATTTCTCGGAGGCCAAGGAGATGTTCAGCGTCATCACGCTCTCGCCGGGGGCCGTGGGCGGGTAAATTTCAGGCGGCTCTCATCAGCCTCTGATCTTATGAGGACGTAGACAATGCCACTTTATCCGTCAAAGCGAAAAGAGAAGGAAGAGGAGGAGGCCGACATCAACATCACCTCGTTGATGGACGCGTTCACCATCATCCTTGTCTTCCTCATCAAGCAGTTCGGTAGCAGCGCCGTCGAGGTCGCCGAGGCATATCGGCCACCTATTGCCCAGACGCGGCTCGAAATAGACCGCGTGTTGGCGCTCCAGGTGCGGGAAGTCGCCAAGGATGCGATCACGTATCGCATCGGCGACAAACCGGAGAAAGCGGAGCGGAGGAACGCCAACCTCGGCTTCCAGCAGATGAAGGCCGATCTGGATGCCGAGAAGAAGGTCGTGGATGCGACGATCACCGATGAGAAGCTGAAGGGCGAGATCAATATCGTGGTGGACGCATCGCTGAGCTATTCCACGCTCATGGGCGTCATGCAGAGCGTTGCAAGCGCCAGATTCTTCAAAATCAAGCTGATAACGCAGCCGTAAGGTTTGGGGCGGATGTTTTTGTGAGGTGGCACAACCATGGATGAGAAGACTGTCAGATCACCGGCTCAAGCCAAGGCTCCCCAGGCCGCGGCGACGGGCAGTGCCCCGCCCATCACGCACTTCCCGGCTGAACTGCGGAGGCATTTCTTCGCATCGGCGGACTGGACGTCGATCATCTTCATCGGGGTCTCGCTGGCCGTCAATCTGCTGGTGGTCGGCATCGTCGCATCGCGTGACTGGAAAGACCCGGCGGCAGAGCTGACCAACGAGCAATTGCTCAAGTTGCAGGATGTGATCACCAAGAGGTTCGTGGAAGTCGAGGTGCCGCCGCCGCCGACCGAGATGGAGTTGCCGGACATCTCCAACCCCGAATTCGAGAAGGCATTGCGAGAACAACAGGCGAGCCTGGAAGCGAGCTTGCAGAGCACGCTTGCGGATGCGCAGCGAACGCTCGACCAGCTTGACCGGCAACTGTCCGAGCAGACAGGAGGAACGGAGGCTGCGGCTGCGGGCGACCTTGCCAACCTGCTCAGCGACCTCGGCGACCTTGGCAGCCTCGGCGAGATGAGCGCGGCTGACCTCGGCGGCCCGGCGTTGGACATCGCCCCGACGGACGTCGCCATCTTCGCGGAAGGCGCAACGGGGAGCCGCGTGGTGTCAGGGGCGATTGACATCCGGTCTCTTGGTTCCAACGTGCAGATTTCAAGCCAGTTCACCAAAGGCGGTCTCTCCTCCGCTGAGGCGGCACGGCTCTCGCAGCAGATCCAGTTTGCCCGCGAACGCCTGGGCAGCAACATTCAGCTCAGAGTTTCCACCGGGCTTGGCGCCGGTCGGCGCGCCGCGCTGAGGGTCGCATCCGCCGGGAAGACTGGGAAGCGGATTCAGGTTGACCAACTGGCGCTGCCCCCGGCCCGTGCGGCAGGCCCCGGCGGGCGCGATCAGGATGCCGTCGAAGCGCAGGCCGCCCGGACAAGGACCCTGATCGGCGGCTGCTATATGATCGGTCTGGCTGCCGACCCTTCGCTCTCAGGGCTGGTAGTCGTGCGCTTCACGATCAACCCCGACGGTTCGGTCACGAACGTTCAGGTGTCGAACTCCAACCTCGGAAACCGCGAGGTGGAGGCGTGTGTGGTCGCTGCGGTGCAAACGTGGAAGTTCACCCCCGGATCAACGACCGATACGTTCGAATACCCCTTCACCTTTGAACCGGGCTAACGACACCGTACACTGTGCGTAGTGCATGAAATAACGTATCGGCAAGGCCGCCGGGAGGTACTATCCTGGCGGCCTTCTCTTTGCCGACTCTCTGCGGACTTGCGGGGAACCACCTTGCACGCCTCGTAGTCGTACTTTATCTCTCGGACGTACCACACGCTTTCATCTTAATTTTTGCACAGTTGGCGCGTAGGGGCGCAATTATGGTCATCAACGAATTATGTGTGCACGCG
>Ga0172366_10001507_pt1 | contig 18056 bp, 18 predicted proteins | sample LakKivSesite69cm_FD_114533 | JGI IMG/M metagenome (GOLD analysis project Ga0172366, IMG submission 114533) | Sediment microbial communities from Lake Kivu, Rwanda - Sediment site 69cm | ecosystem: Environmental > Aquatic > Freshwater > Lake > Sediment | place: Rwanda: Western Province, Lake... | reverse complement strand
TACCCGGTCATCAATGCCACAGGCGTGATCATCCATACCAATCTGGGGCGCGCTCCGCTTAGCCTGGCAGCTCAGCAAGCCATGCACGAGACGAGCGGGTATAGCAACCTGGAGTATGACCTGCCAGCCGGGGAGCGGGGCTCCCGCTATGTTCATGCCGAAGAACTGCTCTGCCGACTGACCGGGGCAGAAGCCGGCCTGGTAGTGAACAATGACGCGGCTGCTGTTCTGCTGATCCTGACCGCCCTGGCCAAAGGCCGCGAGGTCATCATCTCCAGAGGGCAGCTTGTGGAGATCGGGGGCGGGTTCCGTATTCCAGAAGTGATGGCACAGAGCGGCGCTCACCTGGTTGAAGTGGGCACGACTAACCGCACCTACCGGCGAGACTACGAGGCGGCGATCACCCCTAATACCGCCATGTTGCTGCACGTGCACACCAGCAACTTCCGGCTGCTTGGCTTTGTTCATGAGACGCCGTTGGCCGACGTGGTGAGCCTGGCCCGAGCGCATGATTTGCTGGCCATCGAGGACCTGGGAAGTGGTGCTCTGCTGGACACAGCGCAATTTGGCCTTAACCACGAACCAACGGTCCAGGAGAGTCTGGCCGCGGGGGCAGACCTGGTTTGCTTTAGCGGTGATAAGCTGCTGGGTGGCCCGCAGGCCGGAATCATCGTCGGCAAGAGCACGCTGATCGAGGTTCTCAAGGACCACCCGCTAACTAGAGCTCTGAGGGTCAGCAAGACCGTCATCGCTGGCCTGCAGGCTACGTTACTTCATTACCTGAAAGGCGAGGCAGTCAACCAAATACCTGTCTGGCAGATGATAGCCATGGATATAGGGCAAATTGAATCGCGTGCCACAGTTCTTGCTACATGGCTGTGCGAGGCGGAGGTGCAGGCCGCGGTGGTAGATGGATGGTCTACCGTTGGTGGAGGCTCACTGCCAGGCGAGACGCTGCCCACGCGTCTGGTCGCCATTCGCATGGCTGCTCCTCACGAGCTGGCCCAGCGGCTGCGCCTGGGGTCGCCCCCACTGATCGGACGCATCGAAAAGGACGCTTTTCTGCTCGACCTACGTACGGTGCTCCCTGCAGAAGAGCCAGCGCTGCGAGAGGCGCTGAAAGCAATGCTTCAGAACCTGCCTAAGAAGTGAAAAGAAAACTATGTTCTGCCAAAAACGGGCTTCTGATTTCGGCCGGCATTGCCCTGGCCTACCCGGGCGACCCGCGCGATCTCGAGGCGATGGTGGAAATCCCGGCCGGCGAGTTCCTCCACGGCGAGGATAAGCAGCCGTTCACCCTGGAGCGCTTCAAGATAGGCAAGTATCCAGTCACCAACGCGCAGTACAAACGTTTTCTGGATGCCAATCCCCGTTACCCTGTGCCCTACGTGGATGCAGACTGGGCACGCCCGTACAACTGGGATCGGGAAAAGCGCACCTATCCTGAGGACAAGGCCAACTACCCTGTGGTGTTGGTCCATTGGGAGGACGCACAGGCCTATTGCCAGTGGGCAGGAAAGCGGCTGCCCACCGAACAGGAATGGGAGAAGGCCGCCCGGGGAACCGATGGCCGAGAATGGCCCTGGGGCGACGAATTCAGCAACGACAAAGCAAACACCAGAGACGGCGGTATTGGGCACACGACACCTGTTGGCTGCTACCCTGGCGGCGCGAGCCCCTATGGCTGCCTGGACATGGCCGGCAACGTCTGGGAGTGGACGGCCACTTCGCGCGATGAGGACACAAAGGTGGTGTGCGGCGGTTCGTGGTTCAGTGTTTCAGAAAACGCGCGCTGTGCTTATCGCGACTGGCTCTATCCTGACCTGCGCAGCCACTTTGTCGGGTTTCGCATCGCAGAAAGTCAGTTGACAGTTTACAGTAGGCAGTGAGCAGGCTATCGAGCCTGTAGTTGAAGAACTCTTTTTTGGTCAGAGAATGGGTTTCTGGGCTGCGTGCAAGGCGGCGATCTCCCCACGCAGTTTCTGCGCTGTGTGCTCGTCGCCCTGCTCCACCTTGAAAGCCAGTTCGGTAGCCAATTGCGCCAGTTTGCTCAGCCGACGGGCCTCAGCCTGGCCATAGCGGCTCCTGGCCCGCCACTGCGCTGCCAGCCGTCGGCGGTAGGAGCCGATCATGTCATATTCCTCCTGGGTGATCAGCCCGCTGGCAACTTCTGCCTTCAGGTGCATGGCGATCCAGCGTTTCTCTTGCTGCCAGGCCAGCGTCATCACCGCGAAAATCACCAGCGCGCCGCTCCAATCGCTGATCAGGCCCAGCAGCAGGCTGAAGCAGGTGATGCGCGACAGCACAGCGAATAGGTTGTGCACGCCGTGCAGAGCCATGGCTCCGAGCAGCCCTAGCGGTGGCACAACCCAACGCCGATAGCCCTTCCTGACCGTACGCGCATAGCCCAGCGCCGCGCCAAAGACCGAAGTGAAAAGCGCGTGGTTCAGGCCAAAGACGAGCGCTCGGAAGAATACAGTAAGGGTCAGCCTCTGCAGTCCGCCGGAGGCAAGACTGCCCATGAAGTAGAAGGCGTTCTCGGTCATGGCAAAGCCAAAGCCGATGGTCGCGCCATAGATAATGCCATCCAGCACGTCATCGAACTCGCGGCGGAAGAATAGAAAGAGCAGGAAGACAGCCAGGCCTTTGATCCCTTCTTCGACTACGGGGGCCAGCAACGAACTGGACATCAACTCCGCCGTGGCCTCGCCCACCGCGGCCAGTGGATGCCCGAGTGCGGCCTCCGCGAGGACAGAGATCATGATGGCTGGCACTGCTCCCCACAGGAACGCTACCAGTAACAGGCGTCGTGGCTCTTTTTCGTAGCGGTCAAACCACCATAGGATAAGCACGTAGATGGTGGTGGGTATCACTGCTGCCAGTGTGGAGATGAGCCAGGCTACAGCGTTGCCCATGCTATACCCCCTTGCGCTTCTGAATCTTGGCCAGGGTGGACAACAGGTGCACGTGCGGCCCACTCAACCCGCCGCCCACGCGCCCTCTGGCCAGACTGCGTAGGAAGCCATCCTTGTCCGCAAAGGGCTCCATCTCTACGTAAGCCTGACCAATCTCGAAAGCAGAGTGAGCGTCGCTTCCCGCCCCGGCTGGAAGCCCATGGGTCTGGGCAAAGCATTTCGCACGCTCGTTGTGCATAGGCTGCATCACGCGTGCGTTCAGCACCTCCAGTGCATCCACCTCGTTCAGGATAGCTAACAGCGATGGCTCGCGCAGCGTTGAATGGCGCAGGCCGTCGAAGGGGTGTGGGATATAGACCAGGCCACCCTGTTCCCGGATACGTGCTACGGTCTGCATGGGTGTCAGCCCTGCAGGGATCAGTTCCTGCAGAAACAGCCCACTGATCTCGCCCGCGCTGCTCAGTATCTCCTCGCCAACGATGACTGGAAACGGTGCCAGGCGCTGCAAGGCCAGTGCGCCGCTGATCGTGTTGTGGTCGGTAATGGCCAGCGCACCCAGGCTCCGACGCAAGGCTACCGCGATCACTTCCTCCAAGGAAGTGATGGCGTCTTCAGAATAACAGGTGTGCACATGCAGATCAACCCTGATTCGTTGGACCCCAGCCTGAGCTGGCTTCAGTGCTGCAGTCTGGTCTTCCATCAACGCCCCTAATGCTATACCTCCACTTCCTGCATCCGCTCTGGAATGAGCACCTCTGGTACACCCGGGCTACGAATGCCTGTGGCCAGCGCCTGGCTGGCCGCCAACTCACCGTGCACCACGAAGACGCGCTTCAATCGCCCATCATCGGTGACCTTCTTGATGTAGCCAAGGGGTTCATTCCCGTGTGTTCGAAACTTTCCTGCCGCCGCCCTTGAAACAGACCGCAATCCAACAGGATTTGTGAGCCATTGACTTCAAGCATAAGCATCGAGCCGGTTACAGTCTGTGTGGCACCCATGAAGGTAATTTTCAAAGACGTCCTCCCTGCTTGCTTTTTGCCCTTTCAGACCAGGTGAAGATAACATGAAATGGTGCGTTTGTCAAAGCTCTTGCTGTGAAGTCTGCCCCCAGAGCATTCGGATAATGCACGAAGCTCACGAAAACATCGGCCTTGTTCGTGCAATTTGTGTGCAAATTGTCTCTCCACAGGAGGGGCACTCATCTTGTTGCATCCGTCATATGCAATACAGAGCATCAGTCTGCTATACTGCGCGGCAACAGGGTTTGGAACTGTTGCGCTGACGTCCACATTTGCACGTTGTTAAACAGACAGTATACCTCCTGTCTCTGCCGACACGTGTTCAGCAGCCAGGCCAGGTCATCTTCTGTGTAAAGGTAACGGTAGCCACCGATGCCATGCAAACGAAAGTACGCTGGCTCGCCATGAAGTGGAAGACGTCGGAATGGGTCTACGCAGTGGATCAGATCCAGATCCTGGCACAAATGGGCAACGAGTTCATCCTCCCACTCGCCGCGGGGTTCCCAGGCCAGGAGCAAATGGTCGCGTTGGATGGAAGAGAAGAATCGCGTCAGGTCAGCGACGTGTTCTGCGGTAGGCGTAAAGCTGGGCGGGCATTGGAAGACAACGATACGGGTGTGCAAGGTTCTAGCCATCTGCAATGTAGTGGCCCAGGCCATATGTACCTCTTCCGTCGGGCGGAAGAAACCATAGCGTCCAGCCTGTTCGGCCATGATCTGAAGTCCGGCTTTGCGGTAGGTGGGGCTGCGAGGTTCATGGGTGATCAACTGCCAGGCTTTCAGAGTGAACTCGAAATCGGCGGGGGCCTGCTGCCGCCATTGCAGCACTGTTTCCAGGCGCGGCGGGCGGTAGAAGGTCTCCTGCACCTCAACCAATGAAAAGCGTGCGTAGTATTTGCTCCGTGCAGTGGGAAATCCACAGCAACCTATGCGTATTATCATCAAAATGCCCAGTCTCTGGATGTTAAGCCAAAGATAGCATGTCAGACCCTGTTTGTCAAGATTGTGGTGTGCACAGCATTTTCATTCGCGGTGGTGAATGCTAATTCATGAACAGTTCTGCATTGTACAAGCGAGAGCAACAGCATAGAGTTATCGGGTTTCACCGGATGACTTAAATGACCACAAGAATTGGTCATACTATCGCTTAAAGCCCGAGTTGAGCAGTGTGAACCTGACCTCTAATTTGACTTTAGCTGCATATCGTGTATAATTGCATCACTATTTTGTGCAAGGCTGCAGTGGATGCAGGAAGACGAGATTCGCAAGCTGGTGCGTAACGCAGTGCAAAGGGCCTTGGGGGCCGAGAGCGATTCTTCTGCTTCGGTCAGCCGACGTTATGCGTTGTCTGGGCGCAAGTTAATCACCGAGACTGATCTACAAGATGTGGCCATTGGCAGTGAGATCGTGGTACCTGCCAATGTCTTGCTCACGCCCCTAGCCCGTGACATCATACGCGAACGGCATCTGAGCCTCATCCAGGAAGGACAGCCTGCACTTGCTCCATCCGAATCAACTGAGCCAACTCCCCGTCCCAGCCAGCCTGGCGCTAGCCCTGATAAAACAGTAGCTCTGGGAGCAGACCACGGCGGTTTTGCCTTGAAAGAGGATCTCAAGAACTATCTGCAGGAACTTGGATACACCGTGCTGGATTGTGGTACGCACAGCTCAGAGTCCGTTGACTACCCCGATTTTGCGTATGCGGTGGCCAGGTTAGTGACTGAAGGGCGAGCAGCGCGAGGCATCATGGTAGATGGGGCCGGCATAGGCTCGTGTATGGCTGCCAACAAAGTCCCTGGCATCCGTGCAGCCATGTGCTATGACCTGTCCACAGCGGTGAACAGCCGCGAGCACAATGATGCCAATGTATTGACTCTTGGTGGGGGCCTGATTGGCGTCAACCTGGCACGGCAGATCGTCAAGACCTGGCTGAGCACGGATTTCGGTGGGGGACGCCACGCTCGCCGCGTGGACAAAATCATGGCCATTGAGCAGCGTTACCTCAAGAAATAAAGCTGCACTCAGCCATAGAGCAACTAAAACTGCCAACCGAGAACTGACAACTGTCTGCTGAGGGCGATATGACAATAGTAACTTCAGATGTCGAGCTTTTGGTCGAGCAAATCACGCGTGAGGTCGTTGCCCTGTTGCGCGCACAGCAGGATAGCAGTGTCTGCACTCTGGCTGTTGGCGGCACTTGTTCAAGCTGCATGTTGTGCGTCAACAAGCGTCCTGAGCTGGTACAACGATTCGTGGATGCCGGGGCCGTGCGTCTGGGTGGCACGCTTGGCTTGCGCCAGGTGCCGGCGGGGATGGCTCAGTACATTGATCACACTCTACTCAAGCCAGACGCTACCCCGGAACAGATAGCCAAGCTCTGTGCGGAAGCTCGAGAGTATCAGTTTGCTTCCGTCTGCGTCAATCCCTGCAACGTCCGGCAATGCTCCGAACTTCTTCGCGGCACGTCCGTTCTAGTTTGCTCGGTTATTGCCTTCCCACTGGGGGCGACCCCGCCCGAGGTGAAAGCTTATGAGACCGAACGCGTCATCTGGGATGGCGCAACCGAGGTAGACATGGTGATTAACATCGGGGCACTCAAGGGTGGCGACTATGCACTGGTGCAACGCGATATCGAGGCCGTAGTCTACGCAGCGCACCGCAGCCGTGTCCTGACCAAAGTCATCATTGAGGCTGCTTTGCTGACCGATGATGAGAAGGTCAAAGCCTGTACCCTGGCCAAGGCAGCCCAGGCTGATTTTGTCAAGACCTCGACCGGCTTCGGCCCGGGTGGTGCAACGTTGCACGATGTGGAGTTGATGCGTCGCACGGTAGGGCCTGAGATGGGGGTCAAGGCAGCGGGTGGCATCCGTGACTACGAGACCGCACAGAAGATGATCGCCGCTGGCGCGACGCGTATTGGTGCCAGCGCGAGTGTCAAGATTATGCAAGAAGCTGGAAAAAAGTAACAGAATAGGAGGTTCAGCATTGGTAGACCTGCGTGCATATGTGTTTCTGGATGCTTTACAGCCGCAGATGGCAGCGTTCATCGGTTCAACGGCACGCGGTTTTCTGCCGTTGGTGGGCGATGCATCCCTATGGGTGGAGATATCGCCTGGCATCGAGATCAACCGCATCACAGACATTGCCGTCAAGGCGACGAATGTGAAACCTGCCGTGCAAGTGGTAGAGCGTCTATTTGGCTTGCTGGAAGTACATTCGCCTTCTCAGGCAGACGTGCGCGATGCCGGGCGGGCTATTCTGGAGGCATTGAGCCTCAAACCGGAAGACCGCTGGAAGCCCGAGATACAATCCAGTCAGATCATTCGCCACGTAGATGATCATCACGCTCAACTGGTGAATCGCAACCGCAATGGCATGATGTTGATCCCTGGCCAGACGCTGTACATCATGGAGTTGGCTCCAGCAGCCTACGCTGCCCTGGCTGCAAACGAGGCTGAAAAAGCGGCTCACATCAACATCGTCGAAGTGCGGCCCTTCGGCAGCTTCGGGCGCGTATACCTCGGGGGTGAAGAGAGGGACATCATGGCTGGCTACGGTGCGGCTGTAGCCGCTATCGAGGGCATCATCGGCAAGACAATTGAAACCACAAAACGGGAATAACATTGGTCAGATGGTCCTTGGTTCAATGGTCAGCCGGTCTATCAACGACCACCAGACTAATGAGCAACAATGCAACGACCAAAAGGAGGACATACAACAATGGCAGAAGCATTAGGTATGATCGAGACGAAGGGGTTCGCAGCTATGGTGGAGGCTTCCGACGCCATGGTCAAGGCAGCCAAAGTCGAACTGGTCAGCTATGAAAAGATTGGCGGTGGCTATGTGACCGCCATTGTGCGTGGTGATGTTGCGGCCGTGAAAGCTGCCGTAGAGGCAGGCGTACGCGGTGCAGAAAAGGTTGGTGAAGTGGTTTCAGCACATGTCATCGCCCGCCCGCACGTCAATATTGACCTGGTTTTACCCCTGGGTCGTGCCGAGCAGGCCAGAAAAGAGATCGAGGGATAACCTAGCAGGAAGTTAGCAGCAGGGAGCAGCGCACCTGTAACCGCTTCCTCCGCCTGCTCAGTGCTCTCTGCTAGGTTCTCCACCGAGGAGGTGCGATGCTAATTGGTAAAGTCGTTGGCACCGTGGTCTCGAACCGCAAAGACCCCAAGATCGAGGGCTTAAGGTTCATGTTGGTCAAACAGGTAGATGTTGACCTGCGAGAAACCGGGGCCTATGTCGTGGCCGCGGACGCTGTGGGAGCTGGCATGGGCGAGTACGTGCTCTATGCCACGGGCAGTTCTGCTCGTCAGACAGTTCAGACTGACAGGCGGCCTATTGATGCGGTGATCATGGCCATCATTGACCAGTGGGAAATCGGCGGTGTGCTCAAGTACCACAAGTATCGTGAAGTTGAGGAGACCGAGGCATCGTGATGGAGATTGACGAGCGGCACATTCACTCGATTGTACAACGCGTCCTTGCCCAGTTGAGCCAGGAGACTGGTGCTCCTTCAGCAGGCCGAGAGCTCGCTTCAGCGGCAGAACAACTACTACGAGCACCCGGAAAGGCCCCTGTGGTGACTGCGGCTGGCGTGCCCTCTGGCCAGGATGGCATCTTCCCTGACATTGACTCGGCGATTGCTGCCGCGGAGACAGCTTTCCAGGCGCTGGAGGGCATGTCTTTGGAGTTGCGCAACCACCTCGTGCAAGCGATGCGACAGGCAGTGCGACAGGACGCCGAGTTGTTGGCCCGTATCGCCTGGCAGGAGACCGGCATGGGCCGGCCAGCAGATAAGACGAAGAAGAACCTGCTGGTGGCCAACAAAACGCCGGGCGTGGAGGACCTGCATCCACTGGCCTGGACAGGCGACCGTGGACTTACGCTGGTGGAGCGGGCACCTTACGGAGTAATTGGCGCTATTACGCCTAGCACCAATCCGACATCTACCATTATCTGCAATAGCATTGGCATGATCGCCGCTGGCAACAGCGTGGTTTTCAATGCTCACCCGTCAGCCAAGGAGTGCTCGGCGCGGACAGTACAGTTGCTGAACCGTGCTATAGTCAGCGCTGGCGGGCCGCCGAACCTCATCACTGCCATCCATGAACCTACCATCGAAAGCGCACAGCGGATTATGAAGCACCCACGCATTCGCCTGTTGGTTGTGACTGGAGGGCCTGCCGTGGTCCGCGTGGCCATGAACAGTGGCAAGAAGGCTATTTGTGCCGGGCCAGGCAATCCACCAGTAGTCGTGGACGAGACGGCCGATATTGATGAGGCAGCGCAGGGCATCATCACCGGGGCTTCCTTCGACAACAACTTGGTCTGTGTGCTCGAGAAGGAGATCGTCGCTGTGGCCTCGATTGCCGATCAGCTCAAGGCGGCGATGAAGACATACGGGGCTCATGAAATCACTTCGTGGCAGATGAAACGCCTGGAAAAGGTCATCTTCCAGGAGATACATGAACCACCTGAGGAGAGCGTCATCAACAAGGCCTGGGTCGGGCGCGATGCCAAAGTGATCCTGAAAGAGATTGGCATTGCCGTAGGCGACGAGATAAAGCTGGTGCTCGTCGAGGTGGACCGCAACCACCCACTGCTGTGGACCGAGCAATTGATGCCGGTTATACCTTTAGTGCGCGTGGGCAGCGCAGACGAGGCCATTGATTTATCCATTGCTTTGGAAGGAGGCCGCAGGCACACGGCAGTGATGTATTCCAAGCACCTGGATCACCTCAGCCGCATGGCCCGCGAGGTCAACTGCAGCATCTTTGTCAAGAACGGGCTTTCGTTGGCCGGCCTTGGCTTCGGCGGGGAGGGCTACACCTCCTTCTCCATCGCCAGCCCAACTGGCGAGGGGTTGACCTCCGCTAAGGACTTTACCCGGGTTCGCCGTTGCACGTTGGTGGATGCGTTCAGGATCGTGTAAGGGTAGAGGATTGCGTTCGGTGGCAAGTGACATTGTAGCCAAAGTCAGGATGGCTGGCGTTGTTGGCGCGGGAGGCGCAGGATTCCCTACTCACGTCAAGCTGTCGGCGAAAGTAGATACAGTGATTGCCAACGGTGCAGAATGTGAGCCGCTTCTACATGCCGATCAGCAACTCATGGCCCGCTACCCGGAGGTGATTGTACGCGGGCTGCGTCTGGCAATGGAGGCTACAGGTGCCGGGCGCGGCATCGTGGCACTAAAGGCGGAATACAAGGAAGCCATCGCAGCTCTCCGGCTGGTGTTGAAGGAAGACAAAAATATCTCTTTGCACTTGCTGGGAAACTATTACCCGTCTGGTGACGAATTCATCCTAGTCTACGATGTTCTGGGGCGCTTGGTGCCTGAAGGTGGCATTCCGCTTGAAGTTGGTGTGGTGGTCAACAATGTGGGAACGCTCTTTAACGTGGCGCGGGCAACGGAGGGCGTGCCGGTGACGCACCGTTACCTGACAGTGACCGGCGAAGTAAAGAACCCAATCACGCTGCGCGTTCCTGTTGGCACGGCGATAGCGCAGGTCGTCGAGTGGGCAGGAGGTATCACCAATGGCGGCAGGCGAGGGACAGCGGACGAACTGGTGTTCGTTGCCGGCGGAGCCATGATGGGCCGGGTGGTACAGGCCACGGATGTCGTGACCAAGACCACAAGTGGTTTGCTCGTTTTGCCAGTTGACAGCGCCGTGGTGCGCTGGATGACCAAGCCGCTGGCCAATGCTATTCGTCGGGGGAGGTCTACGTGTGACCAGTGTCGTGACTGTACCGACTTGTGCCCCCGCAACTTGCTAGGTCATGCTCTAGTGCCACATGAGATCATGCGTTCCATCAACTATGGTCTGGAGCAACCCACGCACATTGTCACAGCATCGGTGCTGTGCTGTGAATGCCGCCTCTGTGAAGCCTATGCCTGCCCATTGGAACTTTCACCGATGGCCTACTACCGCGCCGTCAAGCGTCAGCTCGCTGAGGCTGGCTGGAAGAACACTGTGCATCGTCGCAGGGACCTGATGCCACACGAGATGTTTGCCTACCGTCGTGTCCCAATGGGGCGCTTGATTGACAAACTGGGTCTCACTGCCTACCGCGGCTATACTGCGCCTTTGCACGAGCAAGAATGGCAACCAAAGGAAGTGCGCATTCCACTCAAGCAACACACCGGCGTGCCTGCCACGCCAACGGTGAAGGAGGGGGACAAAGTCAAACAGGGCGATCTCATCGCTTCCATCCCCAAGGACAAACTGGGCGCGAATGTGCATGCATCTGTGAGCGGCAAGGTGAAGGGAGTGACAGCGACTTATGTTCGCATTGAGGCTGAATAACAGGTTTCCAGTCGCCGGTTTCCAGCTACCAGTGAAAGGAGGCCGAAGATGGGACGACCATATGAGACGATCGTGGCCTGGCAGAAAGCAGATAATTTAGCGGTGGAAGTCTACAAAGTGACGCAAAGGTTTCCCAAATCTGAGCTATATGGATTAACGTCTCAAATACGACGAGCCGCTGTCTCAGTCGCTGCAAATATCGCTGAGGGTTCAGCAAGGCAATACCTGAAGGAATATCTGCAGTTTTTGTATCTGGCAGATTCTTCTCTCTCAGAAGTCGCCTATTGCGTTCACTTGGCTTATCGCCTCGGTTTCATGGACGATGAGACGAGGGAGCGTCTAGAGGCGATGCGTTCTGAAGCCGGTCGGCCACTTCACGGTTTGCTCGCCTGGGTTGAGCAACAAATCGCACAAGGTGTTTCCTTGAACAAGAGAGTTTCCGATGCTTCAGAGTTCTATACTACTGACAATTGGCAACCGGTGACTGGCGACCGGTAACCGATTTCGAGGTGTTCTATGCAACCAGCCATTGGTTTAGTCGAAACGAACAGTATAGCAATCGGCATCAAAGTGGGTGATGCCATGGTCAAACGCGCACCCGTGAATCTGCTGGAGGCACGCCCGGTCTGTCCAGGCAAGTACATCGTGCTGGTGGGCGGAGACACAGGCCCGGTTGGGGAGGCCATGGAATCCGGCCTCCAGGCTGGCGGCGACGCGGTTGTGGACAAACTTTTCCTGCCCAATGTGCACCTCTCGGTTTTTCCTGCTATTGCCGGCGCAGTGGAAATGGAAGAGGTAGAGGCGTTGGGCATCATCGAGACCATCAGCGTGGCCTCTATTATTGTGGCTGCAGACGCGGCAGCCAAAGCCGCTGCTGTTACGCTGACCGAAATTCGCCTGGCCAATGGGCTGGGCGGCAAATCGTTCGTGCTCATCGTCGGCGACGTGCCCAATGTGGAAGCGGCGGTGGAGGCCGGTGTGAACGTCATCAAGGACGAGGGCCTGCTCATCCGCTTTGTAGTGATTCCGCGCCTGCACGAAGAGATGCGGCGGAAGATCGTGTAGCAGGATTCAGGATGCAATTAGCAAAAGTCATTGGCACGGTTGTGGCCACAAAAAAACACGAAGCCCTGGAGGGCATCAAGCTGCTTATCGTGCAGCCCCTGACGCCAGACGGCCAGCCAAAGGGCCGGCCGGTCGTAGCCGTGGATGGAACGGCGATGGCAGGGCCTGGCGAAACCATCTTTATGATCGGGGGGCGGGAAGGCTCATTGGTGCTGGAGAAGTGGTTCACGCCAGTAGATCATGGCATTGTTGGCATTGTGGACGACATTTACGTCGCTGTAGATGCGATTCCAGAGTAGTAGTCGCCTGCACGACTGTAGGGGTTGTAGTAACGACTTTTGTTGTTGACGCGGGATCGGCGACTGAAGTCGCTACTACGAACCTGTAACAGCAGGGGCAATAGGAGCAAACTATTGTTGCTAGGCAAGGTCATTGGCAATATCGTCTCGACCATCAAACTCAAGGACTATCAGGGGTTCAAGCTGCTGCTTGTACAGCCCATCCAACCCGAGGGCACTGCCTGGCAAGACCCACTGATCTGCATAGACATCGTGGATGCAGGAGTGGGCGAGACGGTGCTTTATGTAGACGAAGGCAATTCGGCGCGCCAGCTTCTGAACCTGGAACCCAATGGTGCCGTCCGGCCGGTCATTGTGGGCATCGTGGATGAGATTCAGTGGCAGGACAGCGACGGCAATATGCGCTCGCGCATGCCACCCCACGAATCGTGAAAAGAATACACGAGCTTCACGAAAGTGCCACGTGCCACGAATCTTTAGGAAGTTTGTGTTCGTTCGTGCATTTCGTGTACAGAACGGGAGAAGCGATTGTTGACTACCTATGCTGAGCGTCAACAAGAGGCAGCTCTGCGCGAAGAGATCGTCCGAGTCTGCCGTCTGATGTGGGAAAAAGGCTTTGTTGCCGCCAGCGATGGCAATGTGTCAGTGCGCTTGGGCGACGACCGTCTGCTGACCACTCCCAGCGGGCTGAGCAAGGGCTTCCTTTCGCCGTCGGATGTGGTGATGACGGACATGGACGGCAAGCCTGTGCGCCTGTTTTATCACGGCGACAAGCAACTAAAGCCTTCCTCGGAAATTCTGCTGCACCTGGAGGTATACCGTCAGCGCCCAGATGTATGCGCTGTCGTTCACGCGCATCCCCCACTGGCCATCGCCTTCACCATCGCTGGCGTGTCGCTGGCACAGTGCGTATTGCCCGAAGTGGTGGTCAACCTGGGCCAGGTACCAACGACAGCCTATGCCACCCCCGCTACAGCGGAAGGCCCGGTGGTCATCCGTGACCTGATCCGCGATCACGACGCCTTGATCATTGACCGCCACGGTACGGTAACAGTGGGGCCAACCCTGTTCGATGCATACATGAAGCTGGAAAAGGTAGAGCACCTGGCGCAAGTTACCCTGGCAGCGCGCCAGTTAGGCAGAGTTGGGTTGCTGCCACCAGAAGAAGTGCGCAAGTTGGTGGAAATGCGCCGCAAGGCGCTCGGACTGCCGCCGGAGTATCAGGGCCCAGGTTGCGTCCATTGCGGCGCTTGCGGACGCGAAACGATTGGCAGCACAGCCAGCAGTGCCGATGCCTCCGATGAAGAGCTGGTGCGCCGCGTGGCCGAGACCGTGGTGCGTGAGTTGAGCAGGCAATTGTCCTAGCCTTTAGGAGACGTAGACACAGTGCCTGACCGTGAGCGAGTCTATCGCACCGAAGCCGTCGTCCTGCGACACAGCGACTTCGGCGAGGCGGACCGCCTGCTAACCATCTATACCCCTTACCTGGGCAAGGTGCGCCTGCTGGCCAAAGGCATCCGCAAGCCTACCAGCCGCAAGGCCGGCCACCTGGAGTTGTTCACCCGCACGCAATTGCTGGTGGCCCGTGGCCGCAACCTGGACATCATCACCCAGGCCGAAACGATTGACCCCTATCTGGCCCTGCGGCGTGACCTGTGGCGGACGAGCCACGCCTACTACGTGGCCGAACTGTTGGACTGCTTTGGCGAGGAGCAGGCCGAAAACTATCCTCTCTACCGCCTGCTTTGCGATGTGCTGAGTTGGATCTGTCAATCGGCGGATCTGGCCCTGGTCATGCGCTTCTTCGAGTTGCATCTGCTGACTCTGGTAGGCTATCGTCCACAACTGTTCCAGTGCCTGCGCTGCAATACCTCCCTCGAGCCGGTCACCAACTTCTTCTCGGCTGAGGCGGGGGGGGTGTTCTGCCCACGTTGTGGCGAGGGCGAGCGAGGGGCAAGACCCATTTCGGTTGGTGCACTCAAGGTGCTGCGCTACCTGCAAATCCATGAGTATGCGGAGTGCCTGCATCTGCAGTTGAGCCAGGCGACTCGCTCTGAAGTGGAAGAAGTCCTGCAAAACTACCTCATTTATCTCCTGGAGCGCAGGCTCAAATCCGTTGAATTCCTCAACACCCTGCACCATGCTGGTTTGGCATCCGGCGATACATGATCGCCTGAACATGTCAGGAGAGCTTGGCAGGCAGTTTGACGCTGCAGTGGTTAACTGTCATCGGAGATAAATCGGATACGCCTGCCCCATCCGCTTATTCGCTTCGCCGCAAAGCAATCCGTTGACAGCTTGCTCAACCTCTAAAACTGAGCACTTGCAGGCGCGCAAAAAGTTTGACATCTCTGCCTAAACCAGGTAAACTATATACTTCAGAGCATACCTGGGGAGTACAGATGGATTTCCAAGAAGTTATCATGCGTCTGGATAGGTTTTGGGCCGAGAAGGGCTGCCTCATCTGGCAGCCCTATAATGTGCAGGTCGGCGCCGGCACAATGAACCCGGCGACTGTCCTGCGCGTGTTAGGCCCGGAGCCCTGGAACGTGGGCTATGTCGAACCAAGCATTCGTCCGGCGGATGGCCGTTATGGGGAGAACCCCAACCGCTGGCAACAGTTCTATCAATATCAGGTCATTCTGAAGCCGGATCCCGGCAATCCGCTGGAAATCTATATGGAGAGCCTTGAGGCGCTAGGTATCAGCCCCCGGGAACATGACATCCGTCTGGTCGAAGACAACTGGGAGGCACCTGCGCTGGGGGCCTGGGGCCTGGGCTGGGAAGTGCGGATGGATGGCCAGGAAATCACCCAGTACACGTATTTCCAGCAGGCAGGTGGCTTTGACCTGGACCCAGTTTCAGTCGAGATCACGTACGGACTGGAGCGCATCGTGATGGTGCTGCAGGGTGCACGTGACTTTGTGCACATGGACTGGGGACACGGCATTACCTACGGCGACATGCTGCTGCGGTCGGAGGTCGAACACTGCACGTACAACTTCCAGACTGCCAGCGTGGAGCGGCTGAGGCAAATGTACGACCTCTTCGAGGCCGAGGCCAAGAATGCGTTGGCCGCTGGCCTGGTGATCCCGGCGCACGACTATGTGCTCAAGTGTTCCCATACCTTCAATGTGTTGGATGCCCGCGGGGCCATTGGCGTTACGGAACGCGCACGCTACTTCGCCCGCATGCGTGACCTGTCTCACGAGGTAGCCAAGCGTTATCTGGCACAGCGCGAGGAGATGGGCTTTCCACTACTGAAGAAAACGACCAGCGCCACTGTACATGCAGTGCTCGCCATTGACCCTTCCAAGTTTCCACAGCGGCCAGCCAGTTTGCTTCTAGAAATCGGCGTGGAAGAGTTGCCTGTGGCCGATCTGGACTCTGCGCTGGCGCAATTACGGGACGCTATCCAGCCACTGCTTAGAGCTACTAACTTCACGTTCGACAGCGAAAGTGTGCGTGTGTATGGCACCCCCAGGCGTCTGGCTGTCCACGTGCAGGGCATCTCTGCACGCCAGATGGACGATGTAAACATTATCAAGGGGCCGCCTGCAGATTTCGCCTTTGATAAGGGGGGCCAGCCGACCAAAGCAGCGCTGGGCTTTGCCAAAGCTCAAGGGGTTGCGGTAGAAGCCCTGCAGAAGCAAGACTATGAGGGCAAGAGCTATGTCGTGGCTCTAAAGACAAAGCGAGGACGCGCCGCTGGGGAAGTGCTGCCAGAGGCTTTGTGCTCTCTGATCTCCTCGCTCAAGTTCGCCAGGAGCATGCGGTGGAACCAAAGCGGCGTGGCTTTCTCGCGTCCTATTCGCTGGATCGTGGCGCTGCTGGGTGATCAGGTTGTGCCATTTGCATACGCTGGCGTACAGAGTGGACGCGTCACACGTGGGTTGCGTCCGTTGAGCTCGCCAGAGGTCGAATTGGCGGATGCTGACGCATACTTCGAGGTAATGAAGGCGCACTCGATTCTGGTGGATGCCGAGGAGCGGCAGGAGCGCATTGCGTCGCAGTCGGCTGCGCTAGCGGCTAGTGTGGGTGGCTATGTCCCCGATGACATGGCACTGCTGCGTGAAGTAACTCACCTGGTGGAATGGCCAACAGCACTGCTAGGGCACTTTGACGAAGAATACCTGCCACTGCCCCAGGAAGTGCTCATCGCGGTGATGAAAAAGCATCAGCGTTACTTCCCGGTGATGAAGGATGGCAAGCTGCTGCCCTATTTCGTTGCAGTGGCGAACGGCCCCTTCGATCGTTTGGACGCCATACGTCAGGGCAATGAGGAAGTGCTGCGTGCTCGTTATGCAGATGCAGCCTTTTTCTACAAGGCTGACACAAGCAAGAAGCTGGAGGACTTCCTCCCGCGGCTGGATACGTTGACTTTCCAGGAGCAGCTTGGCTCTGTGCTGGATAAAGTGGTGCGGTTGGAGAAACTCGTATCCAGGCTGGCTGACCTTCTGGGAGTTGCCGAGGCGGAACGGTTGGTGGCTGTTCGCGCGGCTCATCTATGCAAGGCTGACCTGGCCACGCAAATGGTCATTGAACTGACCTCTTTGCAGGGGTTCATGGGCGCCAAGTATGCCTTGCTGTCAGGCGAAGAAGCTGAGGTAGCCCAGGCCATTTATGAGCATTACCTGCCACGCAGTGCCGGTGATGAGTTGCCGCAAACAGTCCCGGGCCTGCTGGTCGGGTTGGCCGATCGCCTGGACAGCCTGGTTGGCCTGTTCGCTGTTGGCCTTTCGCCGACGGGCTCTGCTGATCCTTACGGGCTCCGTCGCGCGGCGTTAGGGTTGGTGCAGATTCTAGCAGAGAAGAGGATTTCGCTTTCACTTGGCGAGGCATTTCGGGCAGCGGCTGCTCTGCTGCCTGTGGACGTGGCGGAGGCTGCACTGGCCGCTGTCCACGATTTTGTAGTCCAGAGGTTGCGTGGTTGGCTGCTCGACCTGGGCTATCGCTACGACCTGTTGGATGCAGCACTCGCCGAACGTGCGGACAATCCATGTCAGGCCGTCCAAACATTGCGCAGTCTCAGCGACTGGGCCAATCGCCCCGAGTTCGCCGCTTTGTTGACTACCTATAGTCGGCCTTCGCGCATTGTGCGCGAGTATACGACCGAATTCCCACTGCATCCTGAGATGTTCACCGAGGCAGCCGAACATGAACTGTACCGTGCACTGCTCGCTGCGCAGAAACAGCGGGCTGTGATCGAAGATGTAGACGGCTTGATGGCTATCCTGCGTCCGCTCGCCCAACCGATAGACACTTTCTTCGACCAAGTGTTCGTGATGGTTGAGGACCAAGCGGTGCGTGAGAACCGGCTGGCTTTGCTGCAGCGCTTTGCTGCCCTGTCGAGAGGCATCGTTGACTTGACCAAGGTGTTGGGGTATTAGAAGGAGCAGCAAGCGAGGCCATATAAAGAAATCCCAATGACTAATGACCAAATCCCAAT
>Ga0172366_10001504_pt1 | contig 18076 bp, 9 predicted proteins | sample LakKivSesite69cm_FD_114533 | JGI IMG/M metagenome (GOLD analysis project Ga0172366, IMG submission 114533) | Sediment microbial communities from Lake Kivu, Rwanda - Sediment site 69cm | ecosystem: Environmental > Aquatic > Freshwater > Lake > Sediment | place: Rwanda: Western Province, Lake Kivu... | reverse complement strand
CTCGTGGGAATAGCAGCGGAATCCAAGTTTTCCAGAATAGGATTTACCCTATCAGGATCGGGCTTCATGCTGCGGATCGCCTGCATTACGTTTTCAATAAGAGCTTCTTTCCGCTCTAAGCGAACAATGTGCTCGTCCGATATGAGTCCCAACCGGTTACCAAATCGCATCAGCCTTCGGTCCGCATTGTCCTGACGAAGAAGCAACCGGTATTCGGCTCTGGATGTGAAAAGGCGGTAAGGTTCGTCTGTCCCTTTCGTAACCAAATCATCAATCAGCACACCAATGTATCCGTCCGAGCGATCCAGAAGAAAAGAAGACTCTCTCCGAATTTTGAGCACTGCATTCACGCCGGCAACAAATCCCTGGGCAGCCGCTTCTTCATAACCCGAAGTCCCATTGATCTGACCCGCAAAAAACAATCCAGAAACCCTCTTGGTTTCCAATGTGGGCCTCAGTTGTGTAGAATCGAAAAAATCGTACTCGATGGCATACCCCAGACGTGTCACTGCTGCATTCTCAAGACCAGGAACGGTCCTCAATGCCTGAATTTGAATGTCTTCCGGCAGACTTGTTGCAAATCCGTTCACATAATATTCCCCCGACTCTTTCCCTTCGGGTTCTAAAAATATCTGATGGTGATCCTTTTCTTTAAAACGAACAATCTTATCTTCGATAGAAGGACAGTAACGGGGCCCCCTCCCAATAATTTTTCCTGTATACAGGGGAGAGCGATCCAGGCCGGAAGCCAAAATGCGGTGCGTGTTGGAATTTGTATAGGTCAAATAGACCGGAATCTGTTCGACCGAAAGTTTATTCGTACGATAGGAAAAGGGCTGCGGATTGTCATCACCGTTCTGAATTTCCATCCCGGAAAAATCAACACTTCGGCCATCCACTCTGGGAGGGGTGCCCGTCTTCAGTCGGCCAGCCTTAAATCCAAGGGCCACCAAACATTCCGTCAAGCCAACCACTGGAAACTCACCGGCCCTACCAGCAGAAAAACTCTGTAGGCCAATATGGATACGACCATTCAGAAAAGTTCCGCAGGTAAGAATCACGGCCTTGGCTCCCATGCGGCGTCCAGTTTCGGTCTCAACACCACCGATGCCTTCTTTCTGCAACCAAACACCCGTTACTGTTCCTTGAAAAATCTCCAGCCCCTCTTGGGATTCCATCACACGACGCATTCTTGTCGAATAATTGAGGCGGTCTGCCTGGGCTCGTGGAGCCCACACAGCCGGCCCCTTTGAACGATTGAGCATCCGAAACTGAATTCCCGTTTCGTCAATGGCCAGTCCCATCTCACCTCCCAGAGCATCAATCTCCCGAACAAGATGCCCTTTTGCTGGACCACCGATAGCCGGATTGCAGGACATCTGGGCAATGGTCGTAAGATTCATTGTGACAAGCAACGTCTTTGCACCCATGCGAGAAGCCGCCAGAGCAGCCTCGCATCCAGCATGCCCTCCTCCCACAACAATGACTTCATATTCTTTTTCGCTGCTATGAATCAACACAGTCTCCATGCCGTTCCACGTGGAACACTACTTCCCTATACAAAACTCCGAAAAAATATGTTTTAAAACATCCTCGGCCGTGGTTTGGCCTGTGATCTCTCCAAGAGCATCCATCGCTCCTCTCAGATCCAACACAATGAATTCTTGAGACATTTCCTTTCGAATGGAGAGAATGGCTCTCCTTACATGTTTCATGGCTCTATTTAAACTTTCCCAGTGCCGGAGACGGGTCAGAACCGCTTCTCCCGTGTGGGGGATTCCGTCAGCCAGCACGGTTTCTTCCAGTTTTTGAAGTAGCTTTGAAAACCCCTCTTTCTTTAAAGCCGATACGTGTACAAGTCCAGCGTCCGGTACTCTCTCTCTCAACGTCTGAATTTCCACTTGTTGTTCCAGATCGCTTTTATTGATAACATAAAGTGCCCTCTTTGTACTTTTCTTCACCTTTTCAATAAGCATTTCATCGTCTCTCGTCAATGGCCGGCTCCCGTCAATAACCACAAGAACGAAATCCGCAGTCTCTATTGCCTCTTCTGCCCGGCGGACACTTTCCCTTTCAATGGGATCGTCCGTTTTGCATATGCCTGCTGTATCCGTAATAACAAAAAGCAAGCCCCCGATATCCAACATTTCTTCAATCGTATCCCGCGTTGTTCCTGGAATCTCAGTGACAATGGCACGCTCTCTTTCCAAAAGCGCATTGAGTACGCTGGACTTGCCTACATTCGGCCGGCCAGAAATCACCATTCGAATTCCTTCCCGACAAACCCTTCCCCTGTCAAAGGTAGACAACAAATCCTGCATCTCCTTTTTTATAGAACGCAACATCCTCATCAATTCTTTGCGGGAAGCAAACGTCACATCCTCTTCGCTGAAATCAAGTTCAATCTCCAAAAGTGAACATGCGTTGATGAGATGGTCCCGCATATCTTTCAACCGCAGGGACAATTGTCCCTGAAGTTGGTACGCGGCTACTCGTCTGGAGGCTTCTGTTCTGGCTTGAATAAGATCCGCAACCGCTTCTGCCTGAGACAGATCCATCTTGTTGTGAAGGAATCCCCTTTGGGTAAATTCTCCTGGTGCTGATAGACGGGCCCCTTGATCCATTACAAGTTCCAGAATGCGCTGGCTTACAAACCTTCCCCCGTGGCAGCTGACTTCCACCACATCCTCTCCAGTGTAGGAATGAGGAGCACGAAAATAGGTTAAAACCACTTCGTCAACGGGTTCCTCTCCATCCATGATCCAACCCTGGTATGCCCGACGACTCTCCGCCTGTAAAATTTTCCGGTGGCTTCGAAATACTTTGCGGACAATGGACATTGCCTCGGGCCCGCTCAAACGAATCACAGCGATTCCCCCCTCTCCCAGAGGAGTCGAAATCGCCGCAATGGTATCGTCCTGTCTCGTTTCCACTAAGTTTTACTCTTAAAAAATGAGCCCCACCTTCTGAACTCAAGACGGGGCTGCTCTTCCTTGTATTTATAAAAAACCAAAAAAATTTTCTACATATAAAATCTACTTGTGCTTCTTGATAATCAATTCATGGGCAATGGTTAAAATATTAAACATGAGATAATAAAGATTCAACCCCGCCGAAAGGCGATAGAAAATAAACACCATAAAAATTGGCATGAAATACGCCATGGCCTTCTGTTGCGGATTCTGCGTTGACTGTTTCTGTTGAATAACCATCGTTATACCCATCAATATCGGAAGCACATGAATCTTCCCGCCAATCATTCCATCGGGTGCAGACAAGTCCTTTATCAGTCCTAAAAAACTGGCCTGCCTCAGCATGATCGTTGTTCGGAATAGATTAAAAAGAGCAAAAAGCACGGGCATCTGCAAGAGCACGGGAAGGCATCCTCCCATGGGATTGACACCGTGCTGTTTGTAAAGCTTCATGGTCTCTTGGTTCATCCTTTGGGTATCGTTTTTATATTTTTCTCTCAGAGCCTCAACTTTGGGCTGCAGTTCCTGCATCGCCCTCATGGACTGAAAACTCTTGCGTGTCAAAGGATGAAGAACAATCTTGATCAAAATTGAAAAAATAACAATAGCCCATCCATAATTGTGAACAATCGTGTATAAAAACTGTAATGTATAATAAAACGCTATGCTGAAAGGCCGAATAATCGCCATTCCAAAATTCATGGTCTTTTCTACTTGGGCTCCCAGTGCCTTAAGTTGCGGATAGTCCATAGGACCTAAATAGAGAGAAAATTGGCCTGCTTGATCCGGAGTGTTTTCAAGTGGCATAACCAATTGCGCAGTTAACTTCTTCCATTCTACACGAAGATCTTGACCATAGGGAATCATTGTCTTTCCTTTTCCCTCCAGTTTGGCAGCTTGCCCTTTCGGTTCCCGAGGAATGATAGCCACAATAAAATATTTCGTCCGGATGGCCACCCAGTCCGTGACTCCCTGTTTCAGATCCGTGCTTTTTTCTTTTGTCTTCAGAATTTCGCCTCCTTGCAACGCATACGCCTGATAGAACTGTTCATCATCTTTGATGTTTTTTTCCGTGGGAGAAAGGCCAAAAGCCCATTGCACGGTATATCCCTCTCCGTAGGCACTTCGATACAACGAAATCAACCGCACCTCAAGATCCACAGAATAGGTGCCGTTTTGTATAAAAAACGCTTTCTCTATTCTGCCGCCATCTTTAAACTCGTGGACAAAGCGATACGTTTTCTTCGCACCCAGCGTATCAAACTCCACATCGAAAACGGTATGGCTTAAATCCATTCCCAAAATAATTCCGAGATTGCCGAATCCTGAATCTGGAACCAATTCAACCCACTCCCCTTCGTTTCCATTATATTTCTTAAGCTTCCAGCTTACAATCGTTCCCCCCCCAGCCGAAGAAAGTTTGCCTCGAAAAAGATCCGTCTCCACAACCACAGTGTCTGGATTTTTCGCTTCCCGTGTAAAATAATCTACGCCATGATCGGACCGGATAGACAAAGGGACGGTTTCGGCAGGCTTGGATGATAGTTTTTGGTCTTCCTTTGTATTCAGATCGTCCGTCTTCTGAACTTCAGATTCTACGACTTGCTTTTGGGGAAGCTCTTTTACACCAGCGATCTTTTTCATGTACACCGGCCAGAGAAGAAGAACAAGCCCAATGATAATCAATGCCAATATCGTATTCTTTTCCATGTATTTTCATCCCAATTAAATTCACATTCACGGTACTGGATCATATCCACCGGGGTGAAAAGGATGGCACCGCATTATTCTTTTAAAGGAAACAAACAATCCTATTTTAAGCCCGTGTTTGTCAATTGCCTGGAAAGCATATTCCGAACAGGAGGGATAAAACCGGCATGCAGGGGGCAATCCCGGAGATATCCATCTTTTATAGAATCTCAAAAAATGCAGTAGAATCCGTTTCCCGATTGTTCACCTCTTCTGATTTGTATCTAAAAATTTAACAAACTCCCTCTCAATTTCTCGTAAACCCACACCCCTTGCCCCATCTTTTGCTATAACCAGGATCTGCCACGACTCGATCGCATGACGATGCATGCGGTACACTTCTCTCAACAAACGTTTCACTCGATTTCTTTGTACAGCTTTTCCGAGTCGTTTGGGAACCGCAAATCCGACTTGCCTTTGATTGGCCTTCTTATAAAAAAATCGCAGATGTTCACTCTGCCAGCTCTTTCCATGCTCTAAGACTCTCCGAAAATCTTTCCTCTTCTTTAAGATCTCCTCTTTGGGAAGGCCTTGTTCCAATGGACCTCCTCTATTCATCGCTGACAGTAAGCCGGGACCTTCCTTTTGCTCTTCGCCTTTTGAGAACCAAACGCCCTGACTTTGAGGACATTCTCGCGCGAAATCCGTGCTTGTTCTTCCTTTTTCTATTGCTAGGCTGATACGTCCTTTTCATTCCCTCTTTCCTCCAAATGCATCCCAGTTTTTATAAACTTTATTAAAGTAATATTTTATTTTGAAAAGTCAAGTTATTTTCTCGTCTTCGCCAAATTGATAACTCCCCCCATGATCATAATGATATTCCCCAGCCATGCCCCTATAATGGGATGTACACTACCACTTTGCCCAAGCGTCTGCCCCATTTTTACCAGCCCAAAATAAAAAAAACACACCGCCAAACTTATTCCTATTCCAACAGCGGTATTTTTTTTTCTTCGGTTGTAAGCCAAGGGCACACTAAAGAGAACAATAATAACATTGCTCAGGGGAAACGCGATTCTTAGATGAAGCTCTGTCATCCAGCGGTATACCTCACCACCGGACTGCCGCACACGCTTCACAAACCAGCGGAGCTCTTGAAAACTCATTTCATCGGGTTTCACTTGAGCCAATAAAAGCTCTTTTGGATTAAACTGAAAATGATACGTTTCGGGTTCATAGAAAGAAAAGGCCCTTTCGGTTTCTCCCTCAAATTCTCTTTTATACCCATTGGGTATTACCCATGCATGACCATCCCAATACATGGAGGATGCATCCACCCGGGAAATCAACTTGTAATTTTGAAAAGTTTCCACCTTCACTCGGAAAGCGGTCTGTGTCTCCCCATCATAATACCCGATCGTGATTATCTTGTCCGGAGGTTCTTGAATTTCGAGATCCTGCAATCTTGAAGAAATGGTCGGTTGAAGACCGCTCAAATAAATTCTACCCATCTCTTCTTTTTTTCTATTGGTCTGCGCAACAAACCCTTCTGCCATAATAAAAGACAGAATGCTCATGATAAAACCAACTCCCAGAAGCGTGATTATCACACGATAGAGGCTGTACCCCAGGGATTTCATGGCAACGATCTCATTGTGTTTGGCAAGGTTTCCCACTGAAAAAACCGAAGCCATGAGTGTAGCCACCGGTAGGACAAGAACAATAGTATACGGAAGAAAATAGAGATAATACACCAAAACGATCTTCCACGAGACCTTTTTATCAATGAATTGATCTAAATTCTCCACCAGATCCACAACCAAAAAAAGAACAACGACACTCAAGAGACAGAAGAAAAACAGCCCTAAAAATCGAGACCGGAGATAGCGCGGCAGGATTTGGATCATGATTTTCTCCTCAATACCCATCTCCTGAATCGTCGGCCCATATGCTCCCAATGAATGAACGTCGTCTCTCGAAACGAACGAAGCACCAAATAGATCCCTCCTATTCCCACAAGGACATTGGGAGTCCACATGGCTACAGCCGGCCCGACAATCCTTCTGTCTGCAAGCTGTTCTCCTCCTATTAGGAACGTCCAATAAATAAGAAAAAAGACAAGACCCATCCCACCCCCAACAGCCAACCCTCCTTGACGGGTCATAATTCCTAGGGGGGCACCAATGAGAACAAAGATGATACATGCCACAGGAATAGAGTACTTCTTCTGAATCTCCACCTTCAAGGCACTGATGGCCCGTTGATATCCTTGTATTGCCCGTACGTCACCATCGATTCGCTGGTATAAATTCTGTATGTTGTGATATTTTTCTTTCTCAGAAGAGAATTTTAATCGGTACGATTCCTCCTCTTTTTCGTCTATTGATCCCATCCCGACATTTTCTGAAAAAGTCCCATCCATGTCCTTTCGAACGATATCGCGAATCCGATCTTCCCGATTATGGATATCCTCCATATACTTTCGAATGTCCTCACGCATCATCCCTGCACTCTTTTCCCGTTCGCCTCTGTGTTCGGAATTACTTCTTTCCAACTCCATGTTCGACACAGAAATAAAAAGGTCCTGCCTCTCAAACTTGACTCTCCGATAATTTTCAGGATTCCCTTGTTCCACTTGGTGTACTTCGCCATTGAATAAATTTAGCACCAGCTTTTCCCTCTCTGGAGAGAAAAACAACTTCCCCTTTTCTGCAATAATCGTTTTATTTATTTTTGGATCACTTCGGTCATCAATGATAATGCCCTCCAATATGTTTTCTTTCTCCTTAACATTATGAACAAGCAAACTGTAATTGGGAATTTCATCAAAAAAAACATTGGATTCCAATGTGAGTGTCGGCCTTTTCTTGGATATATCCAAATAGAGAAGACGAAAACGATGATTGGCATCGGGAAGCACGCCATTGTTAAACCTCTCCATGCCTACGGTTAAGAAACCAGCCACAATCAAAACGGGAAGAATTAATCGGTACAAATGGACACCACCGGCTCTCAGAGCAGAAATTTCATTATCTGAAGAAAGCCGACCAAATGCCATCAGTGTAGCTACAAGAACAGACATGGGAACTGCCAGTGCTAATATCCAGGCAAGATTAAGAATAAAAAACTCAAGAATCACTCCGGTCGGAAGTCCTTTCCCCAACAATCTTCCCAAATCTCGAAAGAGAACATTCAGGAGAAAAACGAATGTGATCACTGATATTCCAAACAGAAAGGGACCGACATGTTCTCGGAGTATGTATCGTGTGATAATAAACAATTGCTCTCCCTCATCTTCTATAGAAACAATATAGATAAATGGCTCAGTTTTTGCAAGAATATTTTTGAAATAAATGGTACAATTTTTTCTTGCAATTGACGAATAAATATTCTATTTTTAAACGTCTCTATTGCTAATTGTATTTCTCACACAGGAGTCGCCTATCGTATCCTTGATACTGGTTATCGCGTGACATTTTCATGCTTTTAGAAAACATCGAAAGCGCTGCAAGAAAAGCAAAATACCAGCAAGGAAACGATGGTCCTGTCTTTTACTAAAAGATCGAAATGTGTCGGCTGGGCAACGATCCTTTCGATCTACTTTTTATTTTTTCCTCTCTCTGCAAGGGCAGAAGTAGGACTCCGCTTGCCTCCTATAAGAATACCGGTGGTGCCCTTGGTAGATACGAAGCGATTGCCTGCTTTCTCCATCGGCGTCCCCTTGTCACGTGTTCCTGTACAATATCCCCGTGCCTTTGTTCACTCTGTTTCCATTGACCCGACCGGTCAATACGTAACAATCGCTCAAACCTTTCAAAACTGGAATGTGTGCCTTCCCCAGTACCTTTCGCTGAAAGACTATATTACCAGAAGATCCACCATTGAAACTCAAAACCAATGGACCGAATACGTCCGCACGCATGTAACCCCCACACGAACAGCAGACCAAGAAACGCAAGGCATCACCATTGAAACACCGAAAATAAAAAGTGAAGCCTTTCGCCGAGTCTTTGGAGGCGAAACTTTCAAACTCAACGTAACGGGAAACATTACCATTGACGGCGGACTGAGCCACGAAAAACGAAAGGGGCGCGTTATCCAAGCTACGGATCGAGCTCCCAGTACCAACTTTAAAATGAAGCAAACCCAGAGATTCAGGGTAGAAGGAAAGATCGGGGAGAACGTCTCTGTATTGGTCGATCAGGACAGCGAACGCCCCTTCGAATTTGAAAATGCAATGAAACTTCAATATACCAGCGATGAAGACGGAATCATTCAAAAAATCGAAGCCGGAAACATCTCACTCTCCCTTCCTTCCACGCGGTTTGTTACTTTCAGTGCACAAAACACCGGCCTCTTCGGTGTAAAATCCCAGATGAAAATCGGTAAGCTGGATGTTACGGCGATTGCCAGTATGGAAAAAGGTCAAAAAAACAGAAAAAAGTTGACGGGTGGAAAAGATGAATCCCGTCAGGAAATCCACGATTATGAGTACAAGCGCGGTACCTATTACTTTCTCGATTATTACTACAGAAGTCAATTCACCGTTCTTGACGACAAAGGAAGGTACATTGTGGACCCAAGCCGAATCATCACAAAGCTTGAAGTCTACAAATCGGACTACAACTATCAAAACAATGTAGACGCTTTTCAGGCGTGGGCTGTTCTCGAACCGTCGGATCCTAACACCTCCGAAACGAACATCTCCCAAGAAAATGTGAGAGAACACTTCCTGCGACTGGAACCCAATGTGGATTACTTTATCAATAAAAATTTGGGTTATATATACATGAATATGCCTCTTCAGGAGAGTGAAATCCTGGCTGTTGCGTACAAGGATTCTTCTGGTAGAGAATACGGAACACTGCAAATTGATTCCACCAAGACAGCCGTTTTGAAACTTATTAAACCCAGGACTCCTCGGCCCAGTGACAAAAGTTGGAACCTGGAATGGAAAAACGTCTATTCGCTGTGAGCCCGCAACATTACCAAGGAGGAATTCGAAGAAGGATTCGATATTACCATTTATTTTAAAACATCGAACGGCGACCCCCAACAATCCATCAAGACCAACGGAGAATCCAAAAGTTATCTTAACATCTTCGGTTTGGACAACACAGACACAAACGGAGAACCCAATCCGGACAAAAAAGTGGACATTGACCCGAATATTCTGAATCTGAGCCGGGGCGAACTGATTTTTCCCAATCTTCGGCCGTTCGATCCGGATTCTACTTCGGGCAATCTGGGGACATTCCCAAATGAAATGAATGACAAGCGGACGCCCGCCATCTACGACACCACGGTGGCCAGCTATATCCATCAGCAGAGCAAGTTTTATATTGATGTCACGTCTTCGCGGCGCAGCCCGACACATAATCTCGGGATGAACGTCATCCCGGGAAGCGAAAAAATACGACTGAATGGGAGAGAGCTTCGGAAAGACGTGGACTATACCATTGATTATGATTTCGGAACCCTCACACTTCTCAGTGACGAGGCTACCAATCCGGACGCCAACATCGAAATCGAATACGAATCCCAACAGCTCTTTTCGATAGATAAAAAGTCCCTTGTGGGGGCACGCGCTGAATACACTCTTTGGGACAACGGAATGAGCCGCTCGTTTATCGGGGGCACCTTTCTCTACTTCAATCAGATGACCCTGGACCGGCGCGTCTATGTGGGCAAAGACGCACCCATGCGAAACATTGTCTGGGACGTCAATACCGCTCTCCAGTTCCAGCCAAACTTCATCACCAAGGCTCTCAACAGCCTGCCCCTCCTCAACGTCACCGAATCCTCCAGCATTGCACTGGAAGGAGAAATCGCTCAGGTGATTCCCAATCCAAACACCCTCAACAATGAGCCGACAGGCGACAGCGACGGTGTCGCCTACCTCGATGACTTTGAGGGATCTAAAAGGCAAGTCTCCTTGGGAGTTCTTCAAATCAACTGGACACCCGCAAGCCCACCTTCCAAAGCGGACAGCGCATCGGCTCTGCTAACCCGGCAGGGACGCCTGTTCTGGTACAATCCTCTTTCACAAGTATTCATCAAAGAAATTTGGCCAAAGAGGGAAGTGACTACCAGTTTTGGTGGTACAGATCGTATACAGGTCCTTACCCTGGACTTCACGCCCAACAACAACCTCCAAGATCCCCGACTCTCCTGGGGAGGCATTCAAAGAGCGCTCTCTGCCGGCTATGCAGACCAGACCGACAGCCGGTTCCTCGAGGTCTGGGTACAGGGAGACCAAGGACGCCTGAACGTGGACTTGGGCCGAATCTCAGAAGACGTCATCCCCAATCAACAGTTAAACACCGAGGACAAACTGCGAGGAGGCATTCGAGAAGGTATTCTAAATGAAGACGAAGACACAGGACTTGACGGAATGTTCGGCAAGGATCCAGAATTCGACCCGCAGAATCCTCTCACCTTTTTCCATGCTCACGAACCGGCTCAAATACAAATGAAAGACGGAAAACCTTACGGCGAACCTTACGATTTCTGGGACATCAACGGAGACGGCATCAAGCAAGAAAACGAACCCTGGAGCTACGACGACTGGGAATACACAACCGGTGGGGCGTATAATCGAATCAACGGAACCGAAAACAACCGAACGTCCGGCAGAACGATTTATCCTGACGAAGAAGATCTGAATGGAAACGGCAATGTGGATTTAAACAACGACTACTTTGAGTTTCGTTTCTCTCTGGATAAAACCACGCCCGACACGGTTTTCATCGCTGGAGGCAAAGAAAACGTAAATGGCTGGCGCCTCTACCGTATCCCCCTCGACAGGCCATCAAAGGTTGTGGGTACGCCGGACTGGTCGCGTATCGAATTCGTCCGTGTGTGGGTTGACAGCTTGGATCAAAACGCAAAACTTACCATTGCCGAAATCAACCTTGCTGGAAACGAGTGGAAATTACGCGGAGTGATGACTCCTCCAGATACCACCTACAATCTCAGCGACGATTCCACCATGAGTCTTACAGTCATCAATACCCACGACAACCCCGAATACAAAGCTCCGCCGGGCGTTGAAGGCATCGTTGATCCCATCCAGAAGATCATGTCCAAAGAACAATCTCTGGTTCTTAAAATGGACAATTTAAAACCCAATGCCACAGCCGCTGCCCAGAAGCAGTTTTACCAGTCCGAAAATCTGATCAATTACCGCACATTAAAAATGTTCGTTCACGGCGGGAACATCTACAACGAGATTCCGGACAACATCGAATTCTTCCTCCAGTGGGGTTCAGACACCCAAAACAAAGTCTATTATGAAGTCATTATCCCGCGCGTGTATCCTGCCTGGCACGACAGCAACACCGTCGAAATCGCTTTCGATGACCTCAACCGGCTGAAACTGGAAATGCAGTCAAAATCTCTTGAAACCGACAGCCTCCTCCTAGAAAATGGCCACATCATCACCATTGCCGGCAATCCCTCTTTGCGCAACATACGCTGGCTCACGGTCGGGGTTCGCAACAAAGGGAACGCCTCTTTCACGGGCGAGATATGGATTGACGAACTCCGCCTCTCCAAAGTAAGGAAAGAAAAAGGCATGGCCATGAGAGCCAGGGCCGACATCAAGCTTTCGGATTTCATGATTTTGGGAGGAGAATATGAACGAAAGGATGCCGATTTTCACACAATAAACGAGCGATTCAGCAATAAAGATCATTCTCAAAGCGGCCTCGCCAATGCCAATATCCAGCTTCACAAACTCCTTCCTGCAAGCTGGGGGGTGTCGCTTCCGGTCACGTTAACTTATTCGAAAACCCGACAAACGCCCAAGTATCTCCCGGGAGACGATATACTTGTTTCTGCTGTCGAGTCCGACTCGCTTCTGAAAGTCATACGCACAGAAAATGAACAAAAAAGTTTCAACATCCGTTTTGCGAAAAATGTCAAATCCCGCAATTTTTGGGTCCGATATTTTATTGATCCATTTTCGGCAAATTTTAATTATAAAAATTCCCATACGAACAATTCACAAATAAAATATTCCGATAATGTGAACAAGACAATGTCCGTCAATTACAACCTTTCCTTCAATAATCAGAACTACTGGAAGCCTTTCAAATGGATGGGGGAGAAAGGCTTTCTTAAAAAAATTGCCCAGATTAAATTTTTCTACCTCCCTACCAAAGTCAATCTAAACGCAACTGGAAACGATATTGACGAGGCAAAAGAAGATCGGGAAGGAGTGATAAGTAAAACTCCTACTTCCAAATTCAAACTTGACTACCGTACCGGTTTCCGTCCTTTTCAAGCCCTTTCGATTGATTATTCCAGATCCGAAATGACCGACATGCGCCACTCCAGATGGGTCAAACTGTTCTCTGACCCTGGAGAACGCATAGCCATAACGCAAAACCTCAGTACCAATTTCACACCCACTCTTTTCTCTTGGCTTACAAACTCCCTCCGGTACAGTACAGATTTTAGCTGGAACAACAACCTTTCGACCAAAGAAAGAGGCACGAGCCAGAACGCCAGAGTCCAGACAAATTTTCAGTTCACTGGTCAATTCAATCCAAAAAATTTTATGCAAATCTTCAAAAAAAGCTCCGGCCGCCAGGGAAGAATTCGTCGCCCGGCTACTCAGCCAGACAAAAAATCTGAAGAAAAAACAGAGCGAAAAAAATCCTTCCCCCTGTTGTTCATTTTTTCATGGATGGGAAATCTAATACAGAAAATTGATCCCGTCTCTGTAGACATCGGTGAGACAAAATCCGCAAATCATGCTGGAGTACAAGGCATACCCACCTTTGCGTATCAGATGGGCACTTCCATCAACGACCCGGGCGTTGACATTTCTCCCAATGTAACTGAACCGGCTGTTATTAGCAAAGAACGCCGATTCTCTGTCCGATCGGGTTTCACGATCACATCTCGGATCTCTGCCAACCTGGATTACAAAATCACCGATGCGGAGAATCGCGCTGCCCAAACCACAGGCACCTTTTCTAAATCAACTCTCTTGTGGAAAAATAAAGATTTCCCCTTCCCCAACTGGTCTCTCCAGTGGCGAGGTCTCGAGAAACTTCCTCTGTTATCACAGATAGTCAAATCGGCTTCGCTGAACCATGCCTTCTTGGGCGAAAGACAGGACATGTGGAGCGAGACACGATCATCCATTACCCGAGAGAATGTCAGTCGAAGTTTTCGACCTCTTGTGGGTCTTTCTCTCACATTTAAAAACGATTTATCGGCTACCATGCAATACAATACACTCGAAAGTTTGGAAAAACAAAAGTCAGGATACAATCTTGGAACAACGCGAAAAATTACATCCGACATTTCCATAACTGCTCAATACAAAAAAAGAGGAGGCATTCGACTCCCATTCCTCAAAGGTAAAAAACTTGAAAACACCATTGACTTCTCTCTTGCGTACAACAACCACAGAGAGGTGATCTATCTTAACAAAGGAATCTCTGCGGGATCAGACAACATCACAAAAGGAAAAAACTGGTCTCTGAAGCCGGAAATCTCCTACAGTTTCACAAACACACTCCGGGGCGGAATGTACCTCGAAGTAAAAAAGCGAGAAGATAAAAAACTGGGGATGACTACAGTAACCGACTTCGGTCTCAATGTGGTGATCTCCCTCACGGGAAGCTAATCCGTTTTTTCTCTGTCTCCATTGCGCAGACAAAAAGCCCTGCCGTGACATCGCTTTCCCACAAAGCTTTTTAAACATCCCGATAGATCTAAAACCGGCCACGTCTCCCCGTGTTGACAAACCCGGTTGGACAGACGGTAAAGGGACAAACGGTAACAGCTTGACTTTTTCTTTTATTCTTATTATAATAATAAACTTTAATTCAATACCTGTTTTATTGTGGAGATTTGAAATATCGAAGCTCGGATAGGAATACGCCGCGAGGATAAAAACAAGTGGGAACGCAGAACTCCGCTAACTCCTCAAAATGTTCAGAAGCTGAAAGCAGCCTACAATATCAAAACAGTAATTCAGCCCTCGGCAATTCGCATTTTCTCAAACGATGACTATATAAAAATTGGTGCCTCTGTTCAGGAAGACCTTTCTTCTTGTCCCGTTATTTTCGGCATTAAAGAAATACCTCCTGCTTTCTTTGAGCATGAAAAGGCCTATATCTTCTTTTCTCATATTACCAAGGGCCAAAAACACAACATTCCCATGTTAAAAAAAATGATGTCCCTAAAATGTCATCTCGTTGACTACGAAAAAGTGAGGGACGAAAAAGGGGCACGGCTTCTCTTTTTTGGAAGGTACGCTGGACTGGCTGGAATGATCGATTCGCTCTGGGCTCTGGGAAAACGCCTTGACTGGGAGGGAATACCCAATCCCTTCTCGTCCCTGAAGCAGACATATCAATATCCATCCTTAGAAGAAGCAGAAAAGGCCGTGGCAATGGTCGGAACAAAAATCAAAGAAGAAGGGCTTCGACCGTCGCTGCTCCCTTTCGTCTGTGGATTTGTCGGGTATGGTCATGTCTCCCAAGGCGCCCAAGAGATTTTTGATCTTCTTCCCCATTGTGAAATTGCCCCCAAAGACATCACCACTGTATTTAACAATCCGGCACGTTCTAAAAATTGTCTGTACAAAGTTGTCTTTGAAGAAAAACACACGGTGGAACCCATTGATCCCGCGAAACATTTTGAACTCCAGGACTATTATGAACATCCAGAACAGTACAAATCCATCTTTGAATCCTATTTGCCTTTCATGATCCTTTTGGTGAATGGTATTTATTGGGCTCCAGGGTATCCTCGGCTTGTAACAAAAAAAGGATTGGCACTCCTATACAAAAATCAGCCGGCTCCACGGCTTCGGGTTATTGGTGACATCACCTGCGATATTGAGGGCTCCATAGAATGTACTCTGCGCTCCACGCAACCGGACAATCCGGTGTTCGTCTTCGATCCCATAAAAGACAAAGCCGCTGAGGGATATGAAGGCAAGGGATTTGTGGTTCTGGCCGTGGATAATTTACCCTGCGAACTTCCCATAGAATCTTCCGTCTACTTTGGAAATACACTGCTTCCATTTGTACCCAAAATTTCCAGAGCAGATTTCTCCAAAGACTTTAAGAACTGCGGTCTTCCACCACAGATAAAAAACGCCGTTATTGTATACAACGGCCGATTAACACCTCCGTATAAGTACATCGAAAAGTATTTTTAAGCCGGGGAGATTCGGAATGGCAAATGTGCTGATTTTGGGAGCAGGTCTGGTGACAAGACCCGCTGTCCGATATCTTCTCAACCTGTCAGACATTAAGGTTACTGTAGTAGACCGTGAACTTGGCAGGGCAGAAAGCCTCATTAACGGACATCCCCGAGGTGCTGCCCGCATCTTGCAAGTGGAAGACACTACAAAATTAAAAGAGACCATCTCTCGGTCCGACATCGTTGTCAGCCTTCTTCCCTATGTCTACCATCCTGCGGTCGCTGAGCTTTGCATCGCTCTGCAAAAACCCATGGTCACCGCTTCCTACATCGGTGACGCAATGAAAAATCTGCACGAAAAAGCAAAAAAAGCGGGAATTCTTCTCCTGAACGAAATCGGGCTGGATCCGGGTATTGACCACATGTCTGCCATGCGCATCATCCACAGGGTCCGTAAGAGAGATGGAAGGGTTGTCCGTTTCTTTTCTTACTGCGGCGGTCTGCCCGCCCCGGAAGCCAACACGAATCCTTTCGGTTACAAATTCTCTTGGAGTCCAAAGGGGGTCGTCCTTGCAGGAACCCATTCTGGACGCTATCTCAAGAATGGAAAAATTGTTGACGTGGCCGGCAAGGATCTCTTCTCCCATTGCTGGAACATCGAAATCGAAGGCGTGGGAACCTTACAGGCCTATCCGAATCGGAACTCCCTCCCTTACATTGATTTGTACGGCCTAAAAGGAATTTCCTCCATGTATCGGGGCACACTTCGGTATCCGGGCTGGTGCGAGACGTGGAAAAAAATAGCAGACATGGGTCTCTTAAATTCAGAAGTGAAAAACGATCTGGAGGGCCTAACGTTTCGGGAATTTACAGCCAAGGCCATCCACGCCAATGTGGATGGTATAAAGCAGACCCTTGCGAATTACTTACATCTGGACCCGCGTTCGGAAATCATGGATCGCCTCGAATGGCTTGGACTTTTTAACGACGATCCCATCCCTCCGGGCGCAAACACATATCTGGACGTACTCTCGGGCAGACTCTTCGAAAAACTTCGCTACGAAAAAAACGAACGGGACATGATTGTGCTTCATCACGATTTCTTAGTGGAGTACCCCCGAGAAAATCGTAAAGAAAAAATAACTTCGACATTAATCCATTTTGGAATTCCCGGCCAGGACACGTCCATGGCCAGAACGGTCAGCCTGCCCGTAGCGATTGCCGTGAGACTCCTTCTAGAAAAAAGAATCAAAGAAACAGGCGTCCAAATTCCCGTGGTCCCTTCTGTCTACGAACCTATTCTGGATGAACTGGAAACACTGGGAATCGTTTTTCATGAAAAGGCATCTGTAGTTTAATACGTAATGGGGGAAACTGTCGCATTGGATGATTCAGCACAGAGGGGAACGCTCTACTTAGTCAGTACGCCCATCGGCAACATGGAAGACATTACCTTGCGTGCGCTTCGCGTACTTCGAGAGGCGGATATCGTCGCCGCAGAAGACACGCGGCGGACAGGACTGCTTCTGAACTATTTTGAGATCAAAAACCACCTTGAAAGTTACCACGACCACAATAAAGAAAAAAAAACGCCTCACCTTTTGAGCCGACTTTCGCAGGGATATTCTGTGGCCTTAGTCTCTGACGCCGGAACGCCAGGAATTTCAGATCCGGCTTTTTATCTTGTTCGTGAGGCAATAAAAACATCCGTTCCTGTTGTCTCTATTCCCGGACCAACGGCTGCGATTGCTGGTCTTACCGTGTCGGGATTGCCGACAGACCGGTTTTTATTCGAAGGCTTTCTACCTACAAAAAAGGGAAGGAAAAACCGACTCGAAACGCTTGTTCGAGAATCCAGAACCATTGTTCTCTACGAGGCACCGCATCGTCTTGTGCGGACACTTTCTGATCTCTTAACAAATCTGGGGGATCGTCCCATTGTTGTCTGCCGGGAGCTAACAAAAAAATTTGAAGAGATTCTCCGTGGTTCCATCTCGGAGATGGTAACCCTTTTCTCTCACCGCAAAATTCAAGGGGAATTCGTTCTTATTATAAAAGGATTATCTAAAAAAAATGACAAAAATACATCGCAGTAAAATTATTCCCAACAGGCTGAAGAACATCTATTTTTCTTTTCTCAGTCCACTTGTAAGGGTATCAACAAAACTCAACCTTCATCCCAACACCTTAACCACGGTCAGCTTTATTATCGGTTGCATTGCCACCTATTTTGTGGCTGCGGG